>ENA-OSET01000296-OSET01000296.1-sediment-metagenome-genome-assembly--contig:-NODE-296-length-56358-cov-22.649988_pt1 | contig 56358 bp, 35 predicted proteins | sample MGYA00237882_ERZ534229 | MGnify/ENA primary metagenome ERZ534229 (study PRJEB26408, sample SAMN06266212) | sediment metagenome | isolation source: Hudson Canyon methane seep mesocosm | place...
CCCATTATTAAACTCAAGTTAGCGCAGTTTGAAACAGCACACACACAAGCGATTCAGATCAAGCCTACGATGCAAAAAGCAACAAATGAAGCACAACCCCCAGCATCTATTACGATAAAACAGCCAGCCACTGAAACACTATTATCGCCACCAGTTCTAGAAAAACCATTGCAACAGCCGGCAACAACAAAACCCACTGCTGAGCAAAGCGCATCATTTCAACTACTGCCAACAACTGCTGAGAAAAAAATAGCCCCATTAAAAAACGATATCCCTTTAGCGCTTACCCCAAACTATAAACTGGGTCAGACTATTCAGCTTGAAGTCAGTAAAAGTGAAACCAATCCTGAATTTAAAATACTGGAAAAACCACAAATCAATCTTATTCAGGGACAAATAATTAAAGCCCATATTGTGAGCACTAAAGGTGATCAAATACAATTAGCTCTACAGTTACCCGACACAAAGCCAAAAGTCCTTTCCAATCAGCTACCCCAGCACTCTACATCAATTAAAACGCCCAACATACAAAATCAAGTCATCACCCTGTCAGCTAAACAGCTGACTTTTCCATTAGAAAAGCAACCATCAGCACTCACATTAAAACCCAACCAACAACTCAGTTTAAAAGTCTTACAAACAGGTGACAAACCTGAATTTAAAGTACTTGAAAACCAGCAACCAAAACTCAATAACGGCCAAATAGTATCTGCTAAGGTTGTTGAAATTAAAAACGATACCATCCAATTAAAAATACAGAACCCTTCAAGCAATAGCACATCAACAACACCTAGCCAAACTAAAAGCAATTTTGCGCCTGTTTTTATTACGATAAATACAAATCAGTTAAAACCCGCCAGCAACACACAAAACCAAACGAGCACACTAGAAACACTGCCGACCACCACCCTTAAACCCGGGCAACAAATACAACTGCAAGTGTCTAAACAATCGTCTCAGACCTCGTTCACTCTGGTACCCAATGAGCCCATAGCAAACATGGATCAAAAAATTCTGGAAACTGTTAAAAAGGTATTACCTATCCAGTCACCTCCCTCAGAGGCGGTTAACCAGATTATTCGAAGCATTCCTCTGCTTAATAAAAATGAAAAAATTCCAGATGCTTTAAAGCGCATTGCCAGAGAAATTTTAGATACTATTCCCCATTCAAAAGATTTAAAAGACCCTAAACAACTTAAACAGTCGATATCACAATCGGGAGTATTTTTAGAAGCCAAATTAGCTAACAAATCTAATATTGATTTGCAAACTGACTTTAAAGGCCAATTACTTAAAATACACCAAGGATTAAAACAAGAAGTATCGGCAAAAACTGAGCAAAACATTCAATCGAATGAATTAAATTTGCTCAAAGAAATGCAACAAAAAACAGAAAGCTCATTAGCACGAATCATTTTAAATCAATTGACCTCCATGCCTAAAGAAGAAGGACAAAGGCAAGTATGGTTAGTTGATTTACCGTTTTTACATAAAGACAATGCTGAATCTGTAAAAATTGAAATCAATAGAGAGCATGAATCAGAAAACCAGCAGCAAGAAAACTGGTCAGTCGATATTACAGTCACACCGCCGGAAATGGCAACTATTCACTGCAAAGTTTCCTGCTTCGATAAAACCATTAGCACTCGTTTTTGGAGTGACGAACAACAAGTCGTTAACAAAATCTCAAACAACCTGGACTATTTAAAAACGCAATTTGAAAAAGCAGGCATCAATCCTGGTCAGCTCTCTGCTCATATTGGTGTGCCAGCATCAGAAACGCCTCAACAATTAACAAACAAAAGTTTATTTAACCAAAAAGTTTAAATTGAGATGTCTTTTTCTCGTTCCCGTGGGAATGCATGGGGCTGACGCTCCAGCGCCTCGGTACGCACAGCGTACCTAAATAAGTTTCCACGCAAAGAGGCTGTGAAAGTATTAGCTTTTAGCTCCCCTCTTTGGAAAAGAGGGGCTGGGGGAGATTTTATTATAAAAATAAGATATTTAACTTCAACATGTTGTCTTTTTATAAAATCCCCCTCTATCCCCCTTTTCCAAAGGGGGAGGTTAGAAACAGAATACTTTCACAGCCTCGAAGCGTGGGACTAAGGCCCCATTCTTAATCATTGTCCACAACTAACAATTTATAAACAGTCGTTTGCAAATAAAGTCCTTTAACTGATGGGCCAAGTCCTCACCATCAATATCTTCAGCAATGGTTACAGTATCAAACGTTTTAGTTTTTACCATTAATTTGTAATGTTTGATTTGTTTAACACCCTGCCCTGTACTCCCTGTTGATTTAACCTCAATCCCCTTTATTTCATCCCCCCTAATAAAGTTCATTTTAATGGGAATAAATAACCAACAGCGCCGCGTTTTAACATTCCTATTTTGTAAGGTTGTGGTTAAATTATTAAAAGGTAAATATATACAAGCAATCGTTGCGAATAAACCAACCAATGCAAAAGGAATTGAGAAAATCATCATGCCTATAGCCATTGCACCACCACTGCTAAAGCCAGCATTGATTGAAAAGGCAGCAAAATCAAAACCACCGGCAAATATTAATGCAAAAACCGTCAACACTTTATTTCTAAACATTGGAAAATAAAATACATCTTCATTGCCTTTGTTTTTATAGATAACAGAGCGAGCTAAAGCAGTGCTAGAAAAGTCGCCCATACTAACAGCTACTTGAGATTTTATAGCCTGTTCCTCTCTCACCTCTTCAACTTGCGAACTAATATCATGACGAACATGCCTGGCTTCACGTTGAGTTCTAAAAACAGGAATATTATATTCACGATTTAAATCTGCACCAGCAAGATCAGACACCACCTTTAGTCGCCAAAAATGATAGCTGTCACTTTGCGTAATATCTGATTCAGGCAACTTATCCGGCACATCAAAGCGAAATCTAACCTGCACCCCATTGATAGCAGCAGCTACTTTTGCAAATCCCCCTTCGGCCCATTTTATACTTTCCCGTCGAGAACGGTTATCTCCACTGCCTGACATATAGCTATAAACACATTCAAGTTCAACCTTTACTTTGGCATTACGATCATCAAAGTTTTTAATCATCAAACTTCCACCCACATGACCACCAATAGAACCCGGAAAAGGATCCATCTCTAACTCAATCACACCAAATCGTTGCCATTCTTGAGTAGATTGCCACGCTTTTCTAATCAAAAATAGCCCAACTAATGGAAAAAGTAACGCAATTAAGGCTGCATGATTGCCTTTATCAATTTCATCTTCAAGTACAAATAAAATAGGTGAGCTAATTGCATTCCAAACAATGGCAAAGCCCCACATAAACATCATGCTTTTTTTAGCCCCCGAACGAATACGCTGGCTGCGCCATTCTTTTTTTTCTAACCAGGGTTGTGAGCCTCTTGGGGCAACTGGAGTATCATTAACAGTATGTTGTTGATCTTTTTGTTGTTGAAAAATGTCTTTAGCATAATCCATAAAACTGATATCAGAGCTATTCTCTTTTTGATGCTGTTTCCATTGCCTTCGAGTTTGCAATAAAGAAGGTTTAGCGGAATTATGGCTTTTTGATTTAGATGAAAAAATGCTGGCAATTGCCACTAAAAGACCAATAATAATAAAAATGGAGCAAAAACCAACATTCAATGCAAAAAATCCCCAACGCATTTCCCGATCAATAACTGATTGTTGCGGATTATTTGGGTCGTACCAAATGGGAACCGATTGGCCGTTCTTTTTTAGCCAATTAAGCTGGTCAACCATCTCCTGATGGTAACTGCCAATATTATCTTTAACAGTGGAGACATAGACACGATCATTTTGATAATCAACCCCGTAAACTGAATACTGGTATGTTGCCTCACTATTATTTGAAGAACCGGAAATTTTAAGTAACGTTGCTGTCGTGGGTTGCCAACTTTGCATTTCTTGCCAGGATTGATACATGGGAACGGCAGTTTCTAGTGATATTTGTATACCGCCAAATGCAAAAGCACCACCTATCAATAAGCCAAACAAAGCACTGATTATTCTCATAAATCCCCCTAACATTGACAAACATACAAATAATTTAAAACATGTTTGTTTTATCTACCTTTAAGCAATTTCCCTTGATACTGCCCTGTGAGGGTTTTCAAAAACGCAACAATCAACTCAGCATCATTACCCTTAGGTAACCGTCCCAGCTGATACTTTATCTTAATATTAACTGCATCAATAAGTGTCTTCTGCGAGCCATCATGGAAGTAAGGTGCTGTTAATTCGACATTTCTTAAGCTAGGTACTTTAAAAACAAAACGATCTTGTTCTTTATTTGTAATAACAAAGCGACCATAGTCAACCTCGGTAATATTACCCCTATCCTCAAAGTAATTCCCTACCGTAGAAAATTTCTGATAGGAATTACCTCCCACAGAAACGCCTTGGTGACAGGATATACACCCATATTGCTTAAACAACTGATAACCCGATAACTCACTTTCAGTAATAGCCGTTTTATCACCTTTTAGAAACTGATCAAAACGGCTATTGGGTGTGAGTAAAGACTCCTCAAAACTGACAATTGCCTTACGCATGTTTTGAATAGTTAATCCATCAGAATAGGCCAGCTGAAAGTTTTGTACATAAAAAGCGTCTTTTTTAAGTATCTCTATGGCTTGCTCCCAGCTAAAGTTCATCTCTTTAGGGTTCGCAATAGGCCCATCGACTTGTTCCAATAAATCAGCGGCCCTGCCATTCCAGAATTGTCGAAAATTCAAACTGCTATTAAATACAGTCGGGGAATTAATATTACCTTTCTGACCATTAACACCTGAAGACACCACCTGCCCATCAGCCCCACCAAAAGACATTGAATGGCAACTGGCACAGGATAATTGAGCACCTTTAGACAAGCGAACATCATTAAATAATAGCCGACCTAATTCAACTTTCTGCGGGTTCGACACCTTAATTTCAGGAATGGGTTGTATGGGTTCGGCTGATAATATGCCTGTACGAATCTCAATACAGACAACAACTAAAACAACCAACTTAATATATTTTTTGATACCCAGCCCCTAAAATAAACTACTCCATGGCATGGAGAATGTTTAATATCACATAAAAGTAACTACTTTCTCCAAACACATTCCCCACTTACTTTTTCGATAAGATCTAAATAATTTTGATGTGCATCTAATTCTTCATCAGAACATGAAGTCACTTTTATCCGTTTTCTATCGGCTGACAATCGAACAATCCCTTGTTCTTTAGATTCATTTTCTTCCTCATCAAAATCCATCAAAGAAAACTGTCCACCTGTCATAGACAGATAAACTTCTGCTAAAATCTCCGCATCTAACAACGCGCCATGCAACTCTCTATGGCTGTTATCAATACCATATCGCTTACATAAGGCATCAAGACTTGCCCTTGCACCGGGATGTTTTTTTCTGGCAAATGGCAAAGTATCAAAAACGGTGCTTTTATCTTCAACTTTAACCGGAGGACGTTTAAGCAAAGACAGTTCGTAATTTAAAAAACCCACATCAAAAGGTGCATTATGAATAATTAATTCAGCGCCATCAGTAAATGCCAAATAATCATCGACTATATCTTCAAAACGAGGTTTATCCAGCAAAAATTCATTGGTAATACCATGAACCTCAATCGCACCATCATCAATAATTCGATCAGGGTTAATATAGACATGAAAGGAGTTTCTGGTTAAACGCCTATTCACTAATTCAACACAGCCGATCTCAATAATTCTATGTCCTTCTTGAGGATTTAGACCTGTAGTTTCAGTATCTAAGACCACCTGCCTAACTGTAGACTCACTCATAACATTTTGACCTATAATTGGTTTCCACCGCTCCCCCATATTTATGACATACAAAGTTGAATACTGCCTTATAACTAATAAAGTGTATACAACATACAGACCCTACTATTAAAAAAAATAATAGCATTAAAATTTTTCTATTTGATCATGCTCTAACAGGTTCTCAAAAGCTTTCATAGGGACAGGTTTTGAAAATAAAAAACCTTGCCCGTAATCACAACCAGCCTTTATTAATAAACATTTCTGCTCTTCTGTTTCAATTCCTTCTGCAATAACATCTAAACCAAACTTATGAGCCATAACAACTATCGCTTCACAAAAGGATAATTTACTAGGTTCGGTAGTTAAACTTTGTACAATTTCAGGAGTTATTTTTAAGTAATTGATATCAAATTTACTGATATTTGAAATTGCTGAATAGCCCGTACCAAAATCATCAATAGCGATTTGCATTCCTTTTGCAGTTAGTTCTGCTAATTGAGATTTAACTGAATCAGAGCGGTTATTCAGTATACTTTCTGTAATATCAAGAATGATGCTTTTCTCACTAATCTCTAATTGGTTTAAACAATCTATCCATTTTAAATAATTAGTAGGTGATCGAAATTCGACAGACGATTTGTTAATGCTTATTTTTAATTTAGGATTAAATCTTTTCTGCCAATCTTTTATTTGAAGTACCGCTTGCTGGAAAACCCAGTTACCAATACTAGTAATAAGACCAGTTTCATCTGCTAATGGAATAAAATCAATAGGGTAAAGCACACCTTTTGTTGGGTGGTTCCAGCGTAACAGTGCTTCAACATTACTTATTGTATTTGTTTGAAAATTATAAATAGGTTGATAAAATATTTGAAATTGCTTATCTCTAATTGCAAACCGTAAATCTATTGATAATTGATTACGGTCATGGGCAGATGTCTGCATCGATCGGGTGAAAAAGCTGAACTGGTTGCGACCATTATTTTTAGCTAAATACATTGCCTGATCAGCATAATTAATTAAGTCATCTATTTTTTCTGCATCATTAGGGTATATCGCTATTCCAACGCTAGCAGAAATATAGGCTTTATCCACCCCAAATAAAAATGGCATACTTAAACTACGAATAACATCTTCTGCTATACGCTCAACACGTATAGCATCTTCTAGCTCTGTCAGTATGACAGTAAACTCATCACCACTTAAACGAGAAACTGTATCAGACTCTCTGACGCAGTCCTTGATTCGCTGTGAGACTTCAATTAATAATTGATCACCTTTGTCATGACCTAATGTGTCATTAACCTCTTTGAAATGATCCAAGTCCATAAAAAATATAGCTAATGGTTTTTGTGTCCTTTGAGAAACTTGAATATCATGAGCTAAACGATCTCTAAACATTCTTCGGTTCGGCAGTTGGGTTAGTCCGTCAAAATTTGCTTGATGCCATATTTTTTCATCTGAAATTTTTTTAGCAGTGATATCAGAGAACAATGCCACTCGCTGAGAAAGCTTTCCATAATCATCATATATAGAATTAATATTCAGTAGTTCAGCAAACTCAGTTCCATTCTTTTTCTTATTCCAAATTTCACCCTGCCATCGGCCTGTTGAAACAATCGTTTTCCACATCTGATTATAAAAACTTTTATCGTACCGGTCTGATTTTAAAATACTCGGATCATTACCAATGACATCCGATAAAGAGTAGCCAGTTAAATGAGTAAATGCAGGATTAACAGCAACAATCAAATTATTTTTATCTGTTACTGATATTGCTTGCTCTGTAAATTCAAATACTAATGAAGCAAGCTTTAATTGGTCTTCTGTTCCTTTACGTTGTGTCACATCCTCAATCATACATAAATGGCGAGGTTTTGCTTTGTCATTAACCATCATGCTGGCAACAGCCATATTGATCCAAACAATGTCCCCATCAGACTTTATGTAACGCTTATACATAGTGAAACCAGCTATTTCACCAGAGTTCATTCGAGCCATATTATCTAAATCTTCTTGTACATCATCTGGATGAGTTATTGCCATCCAATTTATTTCTTTTAACTCAGCAAAAGTTCGACCTGATATATTTGAATAAGCAGCATTTACATCATAGATTTGTCCCGTGTATGAATCTATAACAGCAACGCCTAGCGGGGCTTCCTCAAATATTATTTTGAATTTTTTTTCACTTTTTTCTAAATCATTATTTATCTGTGAAATTTTTTGATGCGCAGAATAGCTCTGTCCAGTAATGATAAGTAACAGAATTTGCAAAAAACTGCTCAGAAGTAAGCCAACTAATAATATCTGCCAAGCATGTAATGACTGTTCAGTTAAAAGGCTATCCTGTGTTGCTTTAATCGTAAACTGCCATATTCGCCCACCCACATTCAGATCTTTTTTTACAACATAGTCAAAATCTGTGTTGATTGATTTTTTTCCATAACTGTACAAAATAGTATTCGATGTGTCTGCATGCTTATCTTCTAGAGTGACTTTAAATCCTTTAAAAGAAGCCTCATTAAACAAATTTTCAATGAGGTTTTCAATCCGTACAACACCGACAGCAAAGCCAACTGATGAATTAGAGTTTTGTGTGAGACCTATAGAAGGAAAATAGCTGCTTGTAATTGAATCTATAAATAATATTCCTGCTATATCACCGCTTTCCTGGATAAGTCGAATAGGAGAAGTTGCTACCAGTTCACCTGTATTAATAGCTTGGTTAATAGCTTCTCTGCGTAGCGGGTTAGACGCAATATCATATCCTAGTGCTTTTTTATTTGTATTCCTTGGAATGATATATGTGACTGGGGTATACCAGTCTTTCTTGGTCGCTAAAATTAACTGGTTGTTTACAGTTTTCTGGCTAATATGAAAATCAGCTATATTTAACTCATTGCCCATCTCTAATTCAAATGCTGCCCTGTAAGAATCGTTAATATGTGGGTTCCAACTCAGAGCATGGAGATTAGGGTGTGCATTCAATATGGGTGATGTAAATTTCTCAAAATCAGAATATTGTAGATTGGGGGTCACTTGAACAAACCTGGCAACAGATCTAATTATTTCTTTATAGACTGTAATTTCTGTTTTAATTGTATTAGCGGCTGATTGGCTGATTTTTTGTAAGCGATTGTCAGCAATTGTTTTTTCAATATTATTAAGGTAATAAAAAGTAAGTATCGTAGTTATTAAAGCTATTATTGTAGGTATAAAAACATTTTTAACTCTACCTTGCCACCACGACTCCTGGCGATACCAAGTCATCAATATCAATGGTGAAATTAATGTGACTCCCACCGTATCACCTAACCACCAATACAACCATTGAGACATCAATTCATCAATAGAAATGGTATTTGTGGCCAACATAATAAAGCTAGCGAAGGAGGCTGCAACCAAACAAGCAATAGGGCCCGCTAGCAACAAAAACAATAGAATATCTTTATTAATTGTTAACTTTGTTATTTCAGGCCGCCCAAAGCGCTTGACCATAGCAGATGCAAACCATGCCTGCAGGCATGATCCAACGCCAATAAGGGCTGCCACAATGAGGTGATTGAACGATACATCTCCAAAAGTGGAGGAAACATAGATATTAATACTTGCCGAACCAACCCAAACACCTGGTAGCAACCTAATTCCACCACATAAAACGGCAATAAAGGCAAGACCTGCAGCGGGATATATTGCTGTTGCATACCCTGATAAAAAGCCAAGTTTAAGCCCTGCAAAACCAAGAATAAAATACAATATTGCAATAGATACATTAACAGCAATATTTTCAAGCACCTTATTTAGTTGCATTGTCTCCCCATAATATATGTAACTGTTCACCTTCCCATTTAAAAAAGGGGAATTTATTTAATAAAATCTGCCCTAACCCCTCTTTTCCAAAGAGGGGGACTGAATACTTACTAATACTATGGTCATTTTTTAGACACATTTTTCTATCTTTGAAATAGTTCAAATAACCTTAGGCACCTAATAATCAACAAAAATCGGTTCGTATCTATTCCCATTCACCCAAAACACTTGTTAAGTTTTCAAAGGCTGTACGGAACGTCTTTAATCCATCACTTTTGTCATCGATTTTCCCTTGTTGATATTGTTCAAGTAAAAGAACAGAAATAGTGTGTAATTCAAAATACGCCTTATTTAGTTTTTCTATCCAATGGCTATCAAAAATGTGCTCTTGCTCTGTTCTTTGAATCCAATTGCCAAGGTGGCATTTAGTTGGGTTTGATATGGGCCAGCTTTTATTATTACTAGGAGCATCCAAAATATTAAGTTCAAATGATTTCTGCCATTGTTTAGTGACTAACCTTAGTAATTTTATTTTAGTTTCTTTCAGTGATCGGTCTTTATTTGCAACACTTAACCATTCTGCATTCGGTGTATAACTAGATAACCAATCAGGTAATTCATCGGCAGGCATTGGACGTGCAATACCATAACCTTGAGCTCTAACACACCCCATTAACAACAGCATTACACCATGGTCAGTAGTTTCTACACCTTCAGCAATAAGCTCTCGACTAAATGAGTTTGATAGTCCTATCACACCCTCAATAATGGCAAAATCGCTGGGATCATCCAGCACATCCCTAACAAAGCTTTGATCTATTTTTATGGTATTGACAGGTAAACTTCTTAAGTGTGTGAGTGATGAATAACCTGTTCCAAAATCATCTAAGGCCACATTCACGCCAAGTTCTTTCCGACAGTTATTTATGATACGCCTAATGGTTTCTAAATCACCCAAGGCACTACTTTCCAGTATTTCCAGTTGAAAATATTCAGCATCCACTTCAGGGTATTTCGATAAGGCATTTTTAAGGCCCGCACAGAATGAAGATGACTGTAGGTGATAGGAAGATATATTGATGCTAACTTCAATATTGATTCCTGATTTATTCCATTGAGCCAGTTGTTTTAATGCTTCATTAATAACCCAGTCACCAATCAAAATTTCTAATTCGGTATCTTCAATAACTGGTAAAAATTTAAGGGGTGGAATTAATCCTTTTTCGGGATGTATCCATCGGATTAGAGCCTCAGCACCAAAAACCACCCCCGTCTTCATATTTACTTTAGGCTGATAAAATAAACAAAACTCATTGCCTGATAGCGCCTGCTCAATGTCATCCAATTGATGGTGTTTTTGAATAATTTGTTGATCGTGTTCTGTGTTAAATAACTGATATCTATTTTTACCAATTAATTTAGCCTGATACATGGCTTGATCAGCATGTCTTATTAATGCATCCAGGTCAGCATTATCGTTAGGATATAGGGTTACACCTGAAGATGCACTAATACTAATAGTTTTTTCATCTATTAAATAAGGTTGAGCAAGTGAATAATGAATCCGCTCTAACATTTGTTCACATTGAAAAGAAGATTCGAGATTCCCTAGTAGTAAGGTAAATTCATCGCCACCTTGGCGTGAAAGGGTATCTTCTTCCCTAATATTTTCTTTTATGCGATTAGAAACCTCAATAAGTAACTGGTCTCCTATCTCATGGCCATAATTATCATTAACGGGTTTGAAATCATCTAAGTCAAGAAAGCAAATAGCCAGTAGAGTATCTGTGCGTTTGCTATGAGCAATAGCAAGACTAAATCTATCAGCAAACAGTACCCGGTTAGGTAACTGGGTTAACACATCATAATGTGCCATTAATTCTAAAGACCTTTCCTGCTCTTTACTTTTTGTTATATCTGAGAATAAACCAACATAATGGCTTGTATTATCAGAGTGTTCAGCTTCTATAGATGAAATGGTTAATAGCTCAGCATAAACCTCACCATTTTTGGTTCGATTCCAGACTTCCCCTTGCCAATGACCTTGCTCAGTAATTGATTGCCACATATCCTGATAGAACTCAGAGTTTTGTCTACCAGAGCTGAGAATGCTAGAGTTTTTGCCTAATACATCTTCACGTTCATACCCTGTTATATCGCAAAAGGTTGGATTTATTTCAATAATAATGCCATTGATATCAGTAATCATGATGCCTTCATGCGCATCACTAAACACTTTAGCCAATAAATTTATCTTTTTATCTGATTCTATGCGTTCTAATTCTATGGCTGCTCTGGTCGCTAAACTTGCTAGTAATGTTAGCGTATAGGATTTCTCAATCATAGGCTTATCATCAACAACAACTACTAGACCGATGACTTCACTTTTACTATTTCTTAGAGGAACAGCTAAATAACTTTCTGCTTCCATATCAATTAATAATTGATCATTAGGAAATAGTTGCTGGATATGCTCAGGATAATAACAAACGCCCTGCTGAATCACATTTTGACAAGGTGACCCCTCCAGAGCATACGATAGATTTTCCATATAATTATCACCCGCCCATACCGAGATAGTATGTGCAGTATTCATATCATCAGGTCCTACTTGTGCAATAAAGGCATATCGCGCATTTTGAGCCGATGCTAATTGACTAACCATTAATTGAAAAATATTCCCATCTTTAATTAGCCCTCCTTCAGCCAGGACACGTAATACTTGCTCACTGCGTTTACGTTCAGAGATATCAGAATGAATACCAATCATCCGCTTAGGAGCATTATTGCTATCCCTTTCTGCAATTTCACCTATCGTGTGTATCCATAACCAGCTTTCATCTTTAGTCTTTCTTCTGTATTCAATATCTATAGACGCCCCTGTTTCTAGACAAAGATTTAGCGAGTTTACAACGCTATCTCGATCTTCCGGATGAATTTTATTTTGCCATTCCTGTAAATTGGAAATAAATTCAGAGGGTTGGTAGCCTAGTAATAATGGGACTTTATTACTGACTAAACATTCGTTGGTCTGGATATCATAGTCAAACCATCCTTGATCTGCTGCATTTAACGCAACATCTAGTCTTTGCAGGTTATCACTGAGCTCTTTGGTACGATCTAAAACCAGTTTTTCCAGTTGTTTTTTATTATTTCGTAGGCGCTGTATTAATAGTACAGAAAATGTGATTAAAAAGGTAAATACGAAACCTAAAATTCCCATTAATAGAATAAAGGATTCGCTATACCAAGCTTTAATGGGGGAAACCTTAAAAGCCCACACGCCATTAGGAACCGCGATAGTAAATTGTTCAGGGTGTTCAATTAAAGCGTCTTTTGAACGAGCAATGATTTGAATTTTGTTAGTATCAGGATGGATACGTGATAATTCGTAGGCGATACCCGCTTCAACTAATGAATTAAGTTCTACAGAATCCAGCACTTCAGGAAATTTGAATAAAACGGATGTGAAGCCCCAAAATGACTTTTCACCTTGTGAGTTTTTTAAAAAGACAGGTAGGCGAGCGACTGCTCCAGCTCCGCCTTGAACCAAATTAAAAGGGCCTGCAAGTGTTAACTTCCCTGTATCCCTTGCAAGAAATGCCTCTTTGGTTCGATCAGGGCTAAGTAGTAAATTATGCCCAATAGCACTTTCATTACCTTTTAACGGCACAACATGCTTAAGAATACCATCAGGTTGAAGCTGTAAGGAAGCTGCTCCAGGGTAAAGTGGTAGCATTTCTGTAGCCAATTCTGTAAAGCCACTTGCATCACCCTTTTGTGTACGAATCAATGCAGCCAAAGGATAGGTTGCTGAGATAGCCTGAAAAACATTGTTTCTGATTAAGCTAACGTAACTACTGGAAAGTTTTTGAACAGATAAACGTTTTTGTTGCTGGTTATACTGTGCAAAAAAATAAATTAAAACAATTGAAATGACCAAAGAACTTAAAAATGTGAACACTATTGCTATAGAATTCTTAACCCCATTAAACATAATATAGATTTTTTTTACCGTTATTGAGCAGTCATTAAATGAGTTTAGCTAAGAATAGTTAACACCACAAAAATTACTAGTTTAAATTCCCAGAAAAGCAGGTTACTGTTGTTTATAGCCACAACTTACAAAGAGTATAAAAATACCTGCGGCACAACAATATAATAAGGGAAATCGGTATGCTTTAGTAAGCGCCCTTCTTAGCTGACAAGCAACCATATGTTAATTGCTTGCTACAATCAAGACAATGGCTTATTATTTAATTAACCACAAGGACTATGGTAATCACTCTTATGTCACTCATAAAACGTGTTAGACAATTTCCTTTTTTTCATTGTTTAACTTTAGCAGCCATTTTAATGATTAATGGCTGTGAATCAACGCCACAAAATGTTGTAAAAATAGGCACAAACCTTTGGCTTGGCTATGAATCATTATACCTTGCTCAGAATTTAGGTTATTTTGACAATAAGCCAATTAAACTGGTTGAAATGCCATCAGCGACCGAAGTTTCTCATGCTTTTCGTAATGGAGCTTTAGATGTTGCCGCACTGACATTAGATGAATCCTTAGTTTTAATGCAGCATGTGCCAGATCTTAGAGTCATTTTAGTGATGGATGTTTCTGCCGGGGCAGATGTTTTGTTAGCGAAACCAACGATTACGTCTTTAGCAGAACTTAAGGGAAAACGTATCGGTGTCGAAAACTCAGCTGTAGGGGCTATCTTATTGGATGGGGCACTGCATGCGGCAAAACTAAATATTACCGATATAAAATTTAAATCCATCATGGCCAATGAGCATGAGTCAGCCTATAAAAATGAACTGGTAGATGCTATCGTTACCTTTGAACCTCATAAAAGCAAGTTAATCTCTCAAGGTGCGATTACTCTTTTTGATAGCAGTCAAATTCCAGAACGTATTGTTGATGTTTTGGTGACTAGACAATCAATTATCGAACAAAATAAAGACACTTTAAAAATAGTGATTGCAGCTCACTTTAAAGCGCGTGAATACCTCAAGCAAAACACTAGCGATGCAACTTTGCGTATTGCTCCTCGCCTTGATGTTCCAAGTACTGAAGTGATGAAACAATTTGAAGGAATCAGTTTGCCTGACCTGATAGAAAACCATAACTACTTATCACTAGAAATCGCTAGCTTATCAAGCGCAGTTGATGAATTAATATCCTTAATGAAAGATAAACAATTGTTATTTAAATCAATTGATTCGTCACAATTGATTTATGACAGTTTATTACCCGAAAAATAAATAACAATGGAGAGTTCTACCTTTTCCATGAATAATAAAACCAAGTCTTACTCGTTAAAATTATGGCTACCCATCAGTAGTCTTTTGGTCTTTGCTTGTCTATTGAGTAGTATTTTTTTCTTTAATTATCATATTCAACTGGATTTGTTTCATCAACAAACGGAACAGCAAATTCAAAAGCAAATGGAGCGTATACAATTGAGGCTAGAAGTATTTTCCCAAAAAGAGAGTACTAACCAAATTGAACGTGAATTAAGCTACCTTAGTTTAATGCCTCAAACTAAAGCCGCTGCATTAATAGATACCAAAGGGATAGTCCTTTATGCAAATAACCGAAGATGGAAGAATCAGCTAATCAAGGATTTATTTTCTGATTTTGATCTAAACCTTTTCAAACAAACTCAAGCAAGGTTTCAGACCACGATAATAAATAATGCGCTAACAAATCAATACCTTGTATACACTCCGATTATGTTAGCTTCATCATCAAAACAATTGCGCCCTCATAAAGTGGGTGTTCTCTATTTTGTATATGATCATTCATTCGCTCACCAAGTTATTTGGCAAAACACTATTCAACAAAGTGTATTCAGTGCTATTGCAGTCATTTTTTTTATGATGATACTACTAGCCATTCAACACGTGGTTGTCAGTAAACCATTAAAACGCCTAATTCGATTTGCTGAACAAATTGGCGAGGACAACTTGCTTGCATCAAACCCGTTGCTTGGAAAAGGTGAGTTAATGAAGCTTGGAAAAACGCTAGAACAATCTAGTCGACTACTCCAGCAACGTGAACAAAACCTAGCAGTGCTGTTAAATAGTATCGGCGATGCTGTGATAGCTACAGACGAAAAAGGACTAGTAACTCGTATGAACCCTATAGCCGAACAATTAACAGGCTGGCTATTTAAGGACGCACAGGGTATTTCATTAAAAGCCGTCTTTCCTATTGTTGATGCCACTACTCGTAAACCCATTGCAAATCCAGTAGATAAAGTAATACGTACGGGGGAAACAGTTTATCTAAGTAATCACACCACATTGATAGCTAAAGGTGGGCATGAATATCAAATTGCTGATTCAGCGGCCCCTATCCGCGACACTAATGACAATATATTGGGAATGGTGCTGGTTTTTAATGATGTCACTGAAAAATATAAAATTCGTCAAGAGCTCAACCGAAGTGTGCAGCGGTTAAAACTACACTGGCAGGATACACCTTTAGGGATGGTCGAATGGAATACCTCATTTGAATTTTTGGATTTAAACCCCGCAGCTGAACAAATGTTTGGTTTCAAGAAAGCTGAAATCCAGGGGCAGCATATTACCAAAAGTATCCTCCCTGAAAGTGCAAAAGAGACTGTGGATAAAGTATGGGCTGACTTATTAATTAATACAGGTGGAAAACGCAGTTGTAATGAAAACATCACCAAAGATGGACGAATTATTCTTTGCGAATGGTACAACACGCCTCTGATTGATGAAGGGGGGCATGTTATTGGCGTGTCTTCTCTGATAATGGATGTTACTGAACAGGCACGTTTAACCAATCAAGAACAAGCGCACAAGGTTCAACTACAAGAAGTATTAAATAGTATGTTAACCATGGTAGCGACAATGTCACCCGATGGAACAATAAATTTTATCAATACGCTTCCCTTATCAATAGTGGGCTTGCCTCACAAAGATGTTGTTAATACAAAAATCTGGAGTGGCCCTTGGTTTGCCTATGATAAAAATGTTCAATTCTTGATTGAGAATGATTGTTTAAGGGCTACTGCTGGTAAGACAATTAACAGGGAAATTGAAATTGCAACTTTAGATGGAAAGATATGGATCGACTTTAGCTTACACCCCGTCTTTGATGAAAAAGGAAATGTAAAATCACTGGTTGCTGAAGGTAGAGATGCCAGTCGACGAAAATTGGCTGAAGAACATGCAATTCGTAGCCAAAAAATGGAATCACTCAGTAAAATTGTGGGTGGCATTGCCCATGATTACAATAATATGCTGGGCGTAATTACTGGATATACCGGCTTACTTAAACGAAAATGTCAGGATGTAGACGGCGCAGAAAAGTTTATCAATGAAATAGTACACGCCACTGATCGAGGTAAAAAACTAACCAAAAAAATGCTTAACTTCTCACGACCTGAGAGTAATCATGCAGAATCTTGTAATCTGAACCAAAGTCTTCAAGGTTTTTATGAAATTTTAGCCAAATCACTCACCTCAGTGATTACACTAAATTTTGATTTGAATCATGATGATTGGTTAGTATGGGTCGATAACGGTGAATTAGAAGATGCTGTTTTAAATTTGGCTATCAATGCTAAATACGCAATGCCAGAAGGAGGGACATTAACGATTACGACACATAATGTTCATCTTGCTGAAAAAGAGGCACATTATCTCAATTTAGCGCCTAATGATTATATTAAACTGTCAATTGTTGATACTGGATCCGGGATTGATGACGCGGTAAAAGATAAAATATTTGACCCTTTTTTTAGTACTAAAGGAGAAGCTGGAAATGGTCTGGGCTTAAGTCAGGTCTTTGGTTTTATGGAACGTGCTGGAGGGACAATTAATGTGTATTCTCAAATCGGAGAAGGCACACAGTTTAGCCTTTACTTTCCTCGGTTGCAGCAAATGACCAAAAATAAGACAGCATTGGAAGTTGCACATATTGAACCAGAGCTAACAGGACATGAAACCATTTTGGTCGTAGACGATGAACCCGCTTTACGTGAACTAGCCAGGCAAATTTTATTAGATGCGGGCTATAAAGTACTAACAGCAGGCGATGGTAAAGAGGCGCTGAGCATAATACCAAACCAGTCTGTCGACCTGGTATTAAGTGATATTATTATGCCTAATATGGATGGCTATCAAATGGCACAAAGAATATTAGAAGACTACCCTAAAATTAAAATTCAATTGACGAGTGGCTTTAGTGGCGAACGACATAACATTTTAAAAGACTCTACTTTAAAGGATAATATGATATACAAACCTTATGATAGTAATGAATTATTGACGCATTTACGATTTTTACTTGATGGTTATATCGTTCCCAAAAGAGAACAGTAATGAATAATATTTCAGAACAAAATCGACATTTAGAATGGTCTCAAGACTTAAGTGTTGGAGTGAGTGAAATTGATGCTGATCATAAAGTAATGTTTCAGCTATTTAATGAAGTGCATTTACTGAGTAATAAAGAGCCAAATAGCGCCCATTTATCTCCTTTGGTTTCTGAGCTTGTCGCCTATACAGAATCGCACTTTAAGCGTGAAGAAGCTGTTATGACTGCTTCTGGCTATCCTTATTATGAGAACCATTCCGCTATTCACAAAGAACTACTTAAGCAAATCAAACAGCAGTCTTACCTGCTAGAAGCAGGGCAACAAACAGCTGCTGATTTCGTTATATTTTTAAAAGACTGGTTTCTAGATCACATTAAGGGCGTTGACCAACGAATATCTTCTTATGTGTCAGGTCATGAAGAAAATATAGCAAAAGCCATTCAAAAAGCGGGACCGTTAAAAACAAAAACGAGCTGTAATATTTATCTTGTTGACGATGACAAGAGCTACCTTGAATTGATGCAAGCAATGTCTGAAGCGGCTGATTTAAATAGCACTGCGTTTTCATCGGGGATACAATTTTTATTAGCACCCATCACAGATCATGATCTGGTGGTACTTGATTTGAATATGCCGGAAAAAGATGGCATTGAAGTCATGCGTGAATTAGCTGACAAAGGTTTAAGTCCAACTTTTATACTTGTTAGTGGCTTTGATGAACGGGTACTTCATTCCGCCAAGCAACTTGCTGAATCAAAACAATTGCGAGTAGCAAAAATACTCAATAAACCAATTGATACCGAGGTGTTTATTGATGTGCTAACTGAAGTGTATAAGCAATGTGATGCGCCCTCCCCTGTAAAACAAAAACCAGCTATTCAAACTATTACTACAGATGTTGATTTTTCTATTGTTGAATTAAAGCAGGCAATTGAAAAACAGCAACTGATTGTTTATTTTCAACCTCAAGTACGTTTTTCAGATAATAAATTAACGGGTGCTGAAGTTTTAGTCCGTTGGCAACACCCCGTTCGAGGCCTTGTTTTCCCCGATCAATTTATTCCTTTAGCTGAACATCACAAACTGATGGGGGAGCTAACAGAAACGGTCATTTTACAGTCGATTAAAGCCCATCAACAATTTAAGTCAGCAGGTATAGATGTTAATTTATCGATTAATTTGTCAGCACAAAACATTAATGATTTAACACTACCAGAAAAGCTAGGCGCGCTTTTAAAACAGCATAATATCGAACCAGAGGCATTTACTTTAGAGTTAACTGAATCTGAAATATTAACGGACACATCTTCTGCGCTGGATATTTTTAATCGACTGCGAATGAAAGGTTTTTCACTGTCTATTGACGATTTTGGTACCGGCGACTCTTCACTAAAAAAACTTTATCAATCCCCCTTTTCGGAACTTAAAATAGATCAACATTTTGTTCGGCGTATGGAAAAAGATGATGAAGCGGTCTCAATTGCAAGGATATGCATCCTTTTAGCAAAAGAGTTTAAAATGCATACCGTGGCTGAAGGCGTAGAAACCCAAGAGATATGGGACAAATTAAAAGAACTGGGCTGTGATATTGCACAAGGCTATTTTATTGCTAAACCAATGCCTGGCGAAGCATTTATTGAGTTTTGTAATGATCATAAATAAGTAGCATCCTCTAACAGAGCAACTGTTAAGTATCGATGAAAAATTAATTTAACAAAAATGGTATCGTGTAGGAGCGTCCGCCCTCGGCACACCGCTTCGCTGCTCCTGCATTGCTCTACCTACGTGCATCCATGCACTAGTCGGCGCGATTTTTTTAATTTATTAGAGAAAAGAGCATGATTTTATTCGCGCCGAGGGCGGACGCTCCTACATACACTCATTATCTTTGAAAATGTTACATTAAAAAGGCATAGGTACTTATCACTTAAGCACTTTCCAAATTACGAATTTTTTATTGGAAGCCACTTCCTGACAATTCCCGAAGGTGCTTTTTAGATTAATGTGATAACCCAGGTGACGATTACCAATCACCCAAAACTCCCCGCCTTTTTTTAACACTCTTTTAGAATCCTTAAAAAGGGATAAAGCAACCTGATTTCCCACTGTACTTTGCTGATGAAAAGGTGGATTACAAACAATCAAATCCATGGTTTCATCTTTAAATTCAGTCAAGCCATCGGTGACACAAAAATTTGCCTCTCTTTCTGTAAAAGCATGCTGAAAGTTTTCTTGTGCTGAAGCAACCGCCATATAAGATTCATCCACGAAATGGAGTACTGCTTGTGGATGAGTCTCAGCCAGCATTAACCCAACAATACCATTGCCACAGCCTAAATCGACAATATTTTGGGCATTGGCGTTTTGTGGTAAATGTTGTAACAAAAAACGCGTGCCTATATCTAAACTATCTCTTGAAAAAACATTGGCATGGTTACAAATTTGGTACTTTGTATTTTCTAACTGGTAATAAATAGGATATGGACTTTCTTTATTTTCGTCAGTTTTATTAAGATCGGTAAAAATCAAACGGGCTTTTTTCTTAGCCAAAGACGGGGTTGTTGGTCCTAGATATTGCTCCATTAATTTCCACACTGTTTTAGGCATGGATTTCACCATCCCTGCTGCGATAACAATAGTATTTTCTGTCAATAATGCTTGAAGCCTTATTAATTGATCTTCAAAAAACGCCATGGTTTTTGGCACTTTAATTAAAACCAAGTCTACTGGATCAACAGACCAGTCCAAGGTGTTTTTTAAGCAGTCACTTGCAAGAGAAATGTCATTATTTTCCAAATTAAATCGCGTTGCTTGTTGTGAAATAAATGAGTCTGAAATGGCAGTGGTCTTAAACTGAGCTAAAGCGACGGTTAAAGCACCAAAGCTATCATTAATAATTAGGATTTTAGTGGCATCTTTCTCCAGCGGAATATGCTCTGATACATAATCTAATAGATATTCATCTGCTGCATCCCATGCTCTAAGTGTTTCATTTTTCCGCTGTGGTAATCGCTGCAAATGGAACGATCCCTGCTGTACATTTAATTCTGTGTCCATAAAGTTATTATAACGTAGTAAAATAGCCTTTTTTCTAAAAATACACATCATGCATATTCAGTGGTACCCCGGTCATATGCACAAGGCCAGCAAAGAAATCAAAGAGATCTTACCTAGAATTGATTTAATTATTGAGGTGTTGGATTCACGTATTCCCTATAGCAGCCAAAACCCCATGCTAAGCAAACTAAGGGGTGAAATACCATGCATAAGAGTACTCAGTAAAACAGATTTGGCTGACTCTGAAAGAACTGAATTATGGCAGAATTATCTGGAACTGGAACAAGGCGTTAAGACTCTGGCAGTCACTACTGAGGAACCAGAAAAAATAAAATTAATTACTCAGTTATGTCATAAAATGGTGCCTGAAAAAGGCAGTAATGATAAAACCATTAAAGCCTTAATCATGGGTATCCCTAATGTAGGAAAATCAACCATCATCAATGTTTTAGCAGATCGAATTATTGCTAAAACAGGTAATGAGCCTGCTGTAACCAAACGTCAACAACGCATTACCTTAAAAAACAATATCATTTTGTCCGACACGCCAGGCTTACTTTGGCCAAAGGTAGAAAACCCCAACAGTGCTTATCGTCTTGCAACAACGGGTGCAATTAAAGACACGGCCCTGTCCTATGATGATATCGCTTTTTTTGCTGCTGAATACTTATTAGAAAATTACCCTCAACTACTTAAAAGTCGTTACCAATTAGATCACATACCTAACGATGAAGCGGACTTAATGGAAGCTATTGGTAGAAAACGTGGCTGCTTACGTGCGGGGAAACAAGTGGATATTGAAAAAACCAGCAAAATTCTTATCTCTGAGCTACGAGCAGGGACAATCGGTGGCGTGACTTTAGAAACACCAGAAATGATTGAAAAAGAACTGCAAGAACTGGCAATCAAACAAGCTAATAAAGAAGCTAAAAAAGCCAACCGAAAACAAAAGTGGAAAGATTCCAGATAGTTTGTACACTGTCGTTAAGCAAAGAACAATGTAATATTGGGGCGCAAGCTTTAGCCTACGCCCCACTGGATATCAATCAGGTCTCATCCTGAAATATAGCAAAACTTCTTTTTCCAGCCATTTTTACTTTATATAACGCTTGCTCAGCTTGTCTTAAAATATCCGCTGCAGTACATTGGTTATTTTGTATAAAGCTGATTCCCAGGCTTGCCGTCAGCTGGTAATCTTCATTTTTAACAGCAAATGGCGGCTTAATTATTTCCAGTATTTTTTCTGCAACCAGGGTAACGTGTTGCTGTACATCCTGCTCACTCCTTTTCTCTACTGGCATAAATACAATAAAATCATCGCCACCTAAATGAGCGACTGTATCTGTATCACGTAAAATCAAACCAAGCCTACGGCTAAATTCTATCAAAACATCATCACCAAAATGATGTCCTAATGAATCATTAATCACTTTAAAGTCATCTATATCTATTAACAACAGTGCACCGACACCATCAAAACGTCGTGCATAAGCAATTTCCTGATCTAACCTGTCAAGAAACAGCATTTTATTTGGTAACAAGGTTAATTGATCATAAAATGCTTGATGGCGTATTTTTTCCTCTTCTTGTTTTAGTTTTGTGATATCCGAAAATACTGAAATATAATAAAGAATTTCACCCTGAGCATTTCTAATCTCACTGATTGTTTGATACTCAGGAAATATCTCACCATTTTTACGTCGATTCCAAACTTCACCTTCGTAACGACCACTGCTTAACAGTTTTCCCCACATGTTTTTATAAAAGCCTTCACTTTGCCGACCAGATGATAAAATCCTGGGGTTTTCTCCGACAACCTCCATCTCCGTATAACCCGTAACATTACAAAATGCATTGTTAACTCTTATGATATTGTATTCAGGATCGGTAATTACAATTGCCTGGTGAGTATTGAATGTAGCTGAAAGTAAGCTTTGATGAGATAACGACTCTTCTAAAATTTCCTTTTTTTGATCAACATGATACTGCAGTTGTTGTTGTTTGCGGATTAGCAATAGCAACACCATATTCATAAACAAGGTAACCATTAATCCTGCCAGCAAAATAAACCAGCTTGCTGACAGCTTGTTCTCAGAATAAAAGCTTTGATTAGAGCCTATATTAACCGACCATGTTTTATTTAATAGTTGAAATTGATAAGAAGCCCTTATTGCATAATCTTCATTATGGTCTTTTTTATAGACTGTTATTGGCAGTTTCTCAGAGATTTCCTGTATCTCAATTTGAATATTCTGATACATACTGCTATCTAGCATTTCAGAAAAAAAATATTTTATATCGATTACTTGTCTTAAATAACCAACAAATTGTCTATCTATTGAATAGAAAGGCGTATAAAGCTTAATGACTTTATTTCGTCCGCTTGAATCAACAAAATAACTTAAGGTATCTTCACCATTCTCGATGGCAATTAACAAGTCATTTAAATCACCCTGGCCTACCGTATAGTCCCCCCCTAAATCAGCCCTGTTTTCCGCATAGGGATAAACAAATTTAACAGGATAATAATGGTTTTTTAATGCTGCAATCTTTTCTCCAGACGAAAGGTTTAATTCTTTTATAGAATATTCATTGTCATATAACTGTTGCAGTGATTTCTCAAATTGTTGTCGTTGTTTATCTTCAACACCCACTCCCCAGGCCAGAGACTTAAGGCTTTGGTTTACATTTAATAAATGGTGAGAACATTGATTAAATTCTGTTAATGAAATTGCCCCGTCTTCAGCCAAATAAGTATTTAAATATCTTGCTGATTTCATAAAATGTTGAATTTCACTATTTATTTGCCCTGCTATGTCTCGTCCCTTTTGTTCTAACACCTTCTCGAAAATTTGAGATTTTTCGTGTTCTGCATATTTAAAAATGGCCAAGGTAGCAAGAAGTAAAAGACAACTCGTACCAAAGACAACTAATTTTTGAATACTGCTTACTTTATTTTTATTAAACAAAAACAGCAATACAGGTAAACAAATCGCAATACCAAAACTATCGCCAACCCACCATACCCATCCGGAATACACGATTCCCTGTTCTAAAATCAGCCCCGTATCTTTTAATAAAAAAATACTGATTAACATAGGGACAAAGGCACTCATCGGTCCAACAAACAACAATAAGCGTGGGAGACTGGTTTTATCTAAGATATTACCTTGATAATAAGTGAAACGTAAAACCACAAACCGAGTAAGAAAAATTAAAAAACAGACATTAAGCGCCTGACTAACAAGCGAAATAATTTGCTGAGTATGCTGCCAATCTAAATCCATATAATTTAAATCTATCAACAAAATCAATTGCGCTATAAATACCCCAGGCAGTACTTTTAAGCCATACTGAAGGGCAAAAAAAGCAGACAAGCCGACAGCGGGCCAAAATAAACCAATATTAAAGCCTGGTGGATTAAAATATAAAGCAAATTTCGCCACTAAATAATGACAAGTCGCCAAGGTAAAAATCATTAGCAGGTTTCTTAGGCCGATGATTTCTAAAATATTATGTTTTATATCCTTATTCATATTGATAGCCTATCTAGGTAATTCAATTTTAATTTGAGTACCACCTTCCGGTGGACAAGCCACTAGAATATGACCCTGATGTTGCGTGACAATCAGTTTAGTCAAATATAAACCCAAGCCAATACCTGAAGCATTTGATGTATTAACGGCTCTATGGTATTTATCAAAAATATGTTTTATATCTGCACTGGGAATACCAATGCCCTTATCAATCACCGTTATCAAACATTGATTATCCTCAACAGCAACAATAACAGTAACCGGTTGATTAAGATGAGAGTATTTAAATGAATTCTCGATTAAGTTCTTGAGCATAACTTTTAAAAGTTTCGCATCCCCAAATAACATGCAAGAATTTTCAGTCATCTGTACTATCAATTTTCGCTTGGGGTAGTTAACAGCCATTTCCCCAGCCACTGTATTAATCAATAGGCAAAAATCTAAATCTGCTTTTTCAGCAACCAGATTTGTGCTTGCCAAATGTTCTCTATCTAATGCAGTTTCCACTAAGGCAATTAATTTTGACACGCCATCACGCATTTTCTCTAATTGAGACTCAATGTACATCGGTGTTTGCTCGTTTTTTAATTCTAAAATATCTAAATTAGTACTAATAATCGAAACGGGGGTTCTATATTCATGTGAAAACATCTCAGCAAAGCGAATACTTTGTTTTTCTAAATTGCGTTTATTATCCAAATCAGCCTTTAATTGCTGATTTTGTTCTGATAAAACCTGAAAATTATTTGTTAAAGTTAAATACTTTCTGTTATTTTGTAAGCATAAAATATAACCGCAAAGTAGTATAAAACCAAAAAGCACCCCTCCTCCAATAACAGCCGTGTAATCAAGTGCTTTTGGGTGATAATGGATACCCGTCCATAAACTGATCACTGATTTTTGTTCTGCTTCTCTAATTGATGAAATCGCCTTATTAATAATGCTAAGTAACAGTGCTTGGTCTTGTTTTAGCGCATAATAAGCATAAAAATTATTGTCCAAAAAATCCGCTGTTTTTATCCCAATAACGCCATTTTCTTTGGCTTGATAAGCTAAAGTACTTAATAAATCAATATAACCATAAACACGTCCGGCAGTGACCATTGCCAAACCAGTTTTTGCATTATGAACTGGGATAAACTGAATCTGGGGATATTTCTCTAATAAGCTATTAAAAAACGACGTATTTTTATTGATAGCAAAGTGCCGGCCTGACAAATATTTAAGCTCTTCAGCTCGCACTTGTGTATTTGCAATAGCCATAGCAATATTCCCTTGAAAAAAAGGCTGGCTAAAACTGAATGTCCCATTTTTCAGGGAAGGTTTAAAAGTGGAAAACATATCACAAGTCCCTTGCTTAAGTTTTTCCAAAGCCTCCTCATCCCGACTGACTCTAACAGTAATAATATGCTTATTGATCTTTTTTGCTATCAGCTTCGTCAGCTCTGCTAGTATGCCCTGGTATCTACTTTGACTATCTATATTGCCCAAAGGCATTTCAGTGCTTTTAACACAAAGGCTAATTTTTTGTTTACCCTTTAAAAAGGCGCTTTCTTTGTCAGATAAATTGCTTAAAACTTGGACTGAATCAAATGCATTTTTTCCAGCATAACTAACTGATGTAGAAAGAGTGGCGCATAATAAAACAGCCATAGCCGTAGTTATAATACTGCCATTTAAGCAGTTAAACAGAGTCTTACCATTGCCAGTCAAAACTTACTGCCCTGTCAAAATAATTGCGGGTGATGAAAAGCAATAACCAATCGAACGGACAGTTTGAACAGGCAATGTCTTACCTAATTCTTCCTCACATTTCCTTCTTAATCGCCGTAGCATTGCATCCATAGACCGGCTGCCATATTCAGTTTCAGGGTATTTAAGAAAAGCCATTAGTACTTCTCTGGCAATATTCTCACCTACTTGTTGCATAATTTTTTCCATAAATAACATTTCTTTTGCTGTCATTTTAACTTCTCCTCCATCCGGGCAAATCAGTTTCCAGGATGTTTTATCCAGGCACCAGTTTCTCAAACTTTTGTCACTTGCTTTGACATTAACTACAAGTCTAGCGTGTAAACTTTTTATCGCAGCAATGAGTTCCTTAGCCTCCACCGGCTTAACAAAGAAGTGATCTGCACCACACTGGTAACCTTCAACCTTATCTGCTGTCGTTCCCTTCGCAGTTAACAGAATAATACCCATTTGGGTATTATTACGAAGAAATTCCACAATTCTAAGCCCGGATTGGTCAGGTAAGCCAATATCCACAATAGCGACATCAAACTGCACGGTATTTATGGTCTGGTAGAAATCCATTGCTGTCCCTACGCCATCGACCAAAATACCAGAAAGTTCCAGTAATTCTGACAAACTATCACGCAACAAAGCCTCATCTTCAACCAGGACGACATGTATATCATTCATATTTTATTAATGAGGCCTAAATTTAGAACCAGAAACATTAGATTTTACGGATAAAACCAATTATGAATAAACAGTTTAGCTTAAACATCACATTTCGTCACATAGCATAGTATTTTGTCTACTGTATCTAACAGCGAGACTTGGTAGTATTTCCTTACCATTAAAAGGGAAAATGCCATCAAATGAATGTAGCCGCACATGAAAATCATATTTTAGTTGTTGATGACCTAGCTAGTAACCGGTTATTACTGGAAAAAATATTTAAGCGCATGCACCTGCATGTCACCGTGGCTGAATCAGCCGTCAACGCTTTAGAACTATGTGAACAATATGAGTTTGATTTATTTTTACTTGACGTTAACATGCCTGAAATTGATGGCTTTGAACTTGCTCGACGTTTGCAAGCCAGTAACAAAACTAAACATATACAAATTATTTTTGTAACCGGTATAAAAAGAGAACGCTTAGATCATTTAGAAGGCATAAAGTTAGGCGCTATCGATTATATCGAAAAACCAATCGACCGCGAGCTATTATCCTCTAAAGTTAACAACTGTTTAAAATTTGCTACGCAAGAAAAACTATTACGCCAACATAATATAGAGCTTCAGCAGGAAATTAACAGAAGAAAAGTCCTTGAAAAAGAACTCCTTTTGTCTGCAACTGCTTTTAATGAAAGTTCTAATGGTAATTTTATTACTAATAGTGAACAAGAAATCATCAAAATAAATCCTGCTTTCACTCGAATTACTGGCTATAGCGAACAAGATGTTTTAGGTAAATCACCCAAAATTCTATCCTCTGGAAAACATGATTTCTCTTTTTTCATTCGCATGTGGAGATCACTATTACTAACAGGGAAATGGTCCGGGGAAATTTGGAATAAAACAAAGGATGGTCAGATATATCCGGAATGGGAAACTATCACTGCCGTTAAAGATGAAAATAATGAAATAACTCATTATATCGCCAGCTTCGCAGACTTAAGTCAGCATAAACAACAGGAAGCTAGAATAGAGTACCTTTCCTATCAAGATCATTTAACCAATTTACCTAATAAATCACTATTTAAACAACAAGTTGATCAATCCATATCTAAACAACAAAGATTAGGCTTATCAGCGGCTTTATTGTACATAGACATTAAAGATTTTAAAAAATTTAACGACTCCATGGGACATGAAATTGGTGACCAGATATTAATCCAATTTGCCAAACGACTAAATACTATTATCCGAGAAAATGCCATTGTTTCTCGCTTTGGTGGCGACGAATTTGTTATCTGGATAGATGATATTAATAATGCTCACCATACGGCAGTGGATGCCGCAACAAAACAAGCACTACGAATCAAACAAGCTTTTTCTAAACCTATCACCATTGGAGACTATGATCTTCAAATATCAAGCCACATAGGTATTGCTGTTTTTCCTGATGATGGAAGATCTTGTGACAAGCTCATTCGCAAAGCAGATATGACTATGTATCAAGCTAAATCGGAAGGCTCTAACAGTTTTAAATTTTTCCAGGCAGAAATGGAAAATACAGCTAAAAAGCGATTACAGATTGAAACAGAGCTAAGGAATGCACTTTCATTAGATGAATTGGAATTATTCTATCAACCACAAGTCAGTATTTCATCCGGAAATATTATTGGAGCAGAAGCCTTGTTGCGCTGGCAGAGCAATAAACTTGGCTTTATTTCCCCGGCTGACTTTATACCTATCGCTGAAGCATCAGGACTCATTATAGACATTGGTCGCTGGGTTATTAAAGAAGCCTGTATAAAAATAAAACAATGGGAAGATGCTGGACTATTCAATGAAATGCAAACCATTTCCATCAATATTAGCCCCGTTCAGTTTGAACATAAAAAATTTCTTACTGATTTATCTTCAATGATTTCTGAATCGGGCATAACACCCTCGCATTTAGATATTGAATTAACTGAAACAGCGCTGGTTAATGACTTTAATAAAGTTAAGGACCGCCTCAATGCCATCAAGGACATAGGCTGTCGCATTTCCATTGATGATTTTGGTACCGGCTACTCATCACTCAAATATTTAAGCTCTTTCCCTCTGGATGTACTTAAAATTGATAAATGTTTTGTTGATGAAATTACCGACAAATCCTCTCATTTAGCAATTGTGCATTCCATTGTGTCTATGGCAAAAATGTTAAATGCACATATCGTTGCCGAAGGTGTCGAGGAAGCTGATCAACTTACAATATTAGCAACAGCTGGCTGTGATTGTTATCAAGGGTACTTGTTTAATCCAGCGCTTAAAGCATCCGTATTTGAGCCTTTAATATGCCCTGAGAATTCAAGGAAAGAAAATCATGAAAAAGAACTTACCTGTAACGAATAATGAAATAACTTTTTCTGAAAATGATGAAATAATTTCTACAACTAATCTAAAAGGTGCAATTACAAGCTATAACGAAACCTTTTTAAAAATCAGTGGTTTTACCCCCACAGAACTGGATGGTGTTAATCATAATATCGTTCGTCATCCCGATATGCCCGAAGCCGCTTTTGCTGATCTATGGCAACATATGAAGGCTAATAAGCATTGGATGGGCATTGTTAAAAACAGAACTAAAAATGGTGATTATTACTGGGTTGATGCCTATGTCACGCCTATTATGGAAAATGGACAAGTCACCGGCTACGAATCGGTACGTTCAAAACCTTCCGCAGAAAGAATCGCTAGAGCAGAAAAAATTTATCAGCAACTCAATAATGGCAAAACACCTAAATTAGACCACTTTATTAGCCGGCTTTCATTAAGAAGTCGAACCGTTATTGTTAATTTTATTGCTCTTTGTGCTGGTATAGCAACTTATTCTATTGCTCCTAACGATACCGCATGGCTATCAACTTCACTGGCTGTTTTTGCAGGTATGGCAAGTTTTTTTATAGGATCACTTTGGGCATTTTCTCCTTTAAAAGCTGCATTAAAGACGACTCAAAATTCTGTTAACAATCCATTGATGGCACTTATTTATACAGGGCGTGCCGATGAGATAGGTCAAATCCAACTACCTTCAGCGCTACTAAAGGCAAAGTTAAGAACCATTTTGGGCCGAATAAAACATGCCGCTATCCATATTGAACAAGATGCAATTTCCAGTGCAGATTCTTTATCTATAATCAATTCTTCAATTCAACAGCAAGCTATCGAAACAGATTTAGTTGCTACAGCAATGACAGAAATGACTGCTACAGTTCAAGAAGTCGCACGTAGTGCATCGCAAGCGGCTCAAAAAGCAGATGATGCTGACCAACATTCTCAAGAAGGCGTACAACATGCCTCAAGCGCTGCTGGAGGGCTACAAGGGCTTACCCAGGCAGTACAAAATGTTTCTGAAATTGTTTCTCAACTTGATACGGATACACAAAACATTGGCTCCGTGCTTGATGTTATTAAAAGCATCGCGGAACAAACGAACTTGTTAGCACTTAATGCAGCGATTGAAGCGGCAAGAGCAGGAGAGCAAGGGAGAGGATTTGCTGTCGTTGCAGATGAAGTAAGAACATTAGCTGGCCGTACGCAAGATTCTACCCAGGAAATTCAACAATTAATCGAAAACTTAAACAGCACCGTTGCTCAAGCCGTTTCCGTAATGGATCACAGTGAACAGTCTGCCAATGACAGTGAAGGCTTAGTTTCTAAAGCAATTGACTCCTTAAGCTCAATTGCCGATCAAGTAAATGGTTTAACCGATATTAATGCACAAATAGCCTCAGCAGTTGAACAACAAGGTGCTGTCAGTGAAGAGATTAATAAAAATATTGTACAAATTAGCGACGGGGCTGAAAATGTATTATCTGGGAGCTATTCTGCCGGCAATGCAGCAGAATCTTTATCCACTCAATCCCGCAATCTCTCTGAAATGATTCAGCGCTTTAAACTGGCTTAGAATGACTTTTCAGGCTTATTAATAAACCACAGCTTACAAGTTGTTTCTACTTTGTTTCTCAAGACTGTTGATAGCAGGGATGCTGTCGCCCAAGCACCAAGGATATATTTACGCCGTGTCTTGAGAGGCTAAGTGGAAGCAAGCTGTGGTAGGTTAATAGCCGCGTTACTTTTTTTCAATGAAAAAAATCTGCTTTCCACCCTCTTTTAAAAACTCAAGAATCGTGTGTCCTGTCTGTTCGGTATAAACACCAATATCCAAATGAGCAGCAGGGTCTGTCGCAATAATTTTTATGATATTCCCTGAGTCTATCTCCATTAAACCCTTTTTTAAACGCAATAAAGGTAATGGACAATTTAAGCCACTCGCATCAACTTCTAAATCACACACAATCATACTATTTAAGTTTACTCAATCATCTACGGAGTGGCATATAATAACACTCTCTATAGATTTCGAGTATGACTGACGACACAATGGATTATTTCCCACTCTTTTTAAAACTTAAGAATCAAAACTGCCTTGTTATTGGTGCTGGTACTATCGCAGCCCGAAAAATTGAGTTACTTGCAAGGGCCGGTGCCATTATTACGGTTATAGCCAAAGAAATCAGTCCATCAGTAACGGACATGCAAGTGTCACATTCACTGATTATTAAACAAAAACACTTTGAGACTAGCGATGCTGAAAATTTTCGTCTCATTGTTTCTGCCACTAACCATTCTGATACTAATCAGTTAGTCGCTGATACAGCTCAACAGCTTAATATTCCAGTTAATGTAGTTGATAACCCTGCACTTTGCAGCTTTATATTTCCTGCCATTATTGATCGCTCACCTATTATTGCAGCCGTTTCTTCAGGTGGCGCTTCCCCTGTTTTAGCTCGCTTACTCAGAGCCAAGCTTGAAAGCATGATTCCTTCCGCATATGGTCAACTGGCACAATTAGCTGAGAAATACCGGCAGAAAGTCAAACAACATATTTCTCAACCCAATCAAAGACGTATTTTCTGGGAAAATGTTTTACAAGGTGACATTGCTGAGCGAGTGTTTGCGGGGCAACATTCAGAAGCGGAACAAATGCTCAATACACTCATCGGCACACAAGAGTCAACACCAAGTATAGGTGAGGTGTACCTGGTTGGTGCTGGCCCTGGTGATCCTGATTTACTGACATTTAGGGCATTAAGGCTGATGCAACAAGCCGATGTTGTTGTCTATGACCGCTTGGTATCAAGTCAGGTGCTTGACTTAACCAGACGTGACTCTGAAAAAATTTATGTGGGTAAACAACGAAAAAACCACCACCTCCCACAAGACTCTATTAATGAGTTATTAGCCACTTTAGCAAAACAAGGAAAACGTGTTGTTCGCTTAAAGGGTGGCGATCCTTTTATCTTTGGACGAGGTGGTGAAGAAATTGAAACACTGGTTCAACAAGGCATTAGTTTCCAAGTTGTTCCAGGCATTACCGCCGCCTCTGGCTGTGCTAGTTACGCAGGTATCCCGCTAACCCATAGGGACCATGCCCAATCCTGTACTTTTGTTACTGGACACCTTAAAGACGGCTCAATTGATTTAAACTGGCAACAACTCTCTGCACCCAATCAGACCATTGTATTTTATATGGGCTTATCCGGCTTAAAACATATTTGTCAGTCATTAATAGATCATGGCTGCTCAACAAGCCACCCGATTGCCATTATTCAACAAGGCACAACGCCCAATCAACGTGTTATTACAGGCACACTGGAGTCACTCCCTGATACAGTGGATCGTAATAATATAAAAGCCCCCACTTTGATTATTGTTGGTACAGTTGTTAGTCTGCACGAACAATTAAAATGGTTTACACCACTCCCTCTTGAGGGCTCAAATGATTCCTAAGCTAAAATACCTATTAATAATTATTTCTATCGCGTTTATAGCGGCATGTGATCGCACTCCAAAGCCAGAAAAAACCATTTCTCTGGCATTAAACGGAGTATTTTCTGCCACTCTTTCAGAAAAATTCGCCTTATTGGGAACAATAGATGGTGCGGGAGAGTTGTGGGATATAAAAGGCAAGCCATCTCTTATTCATAAATGGAGACATACCGATGAAAATAATGGCATCATTGCGACAGATATATCTCCCTCAGAAGAGTATGCCATTACCGCAGAAAAGGATTCTATTGCCTGGTGGAGAATCTCTGATGGCACTTTACTATCGGTTTGGGGCTTACCTCATATTAATACTGTCAGTATTTCTGCTGATGGACAGTTTGCACTAGTCGGTTTAGATGATAAGGCAATCTACCTGGCGCTTCAATACGGAAAGACTTTATATGCTTTTGAGCATAATGACAGGGTCATCGCGACAGACTTATCAGACAGTGGCCAGTATGCTTTAACCGGTTCTCTCGATGAAACGGCTAAATTATGGGATCTCTCCAATGGAGAAATAAAACACACTTGGCAACATAACAACAGACTATCCACTGTTGCCTTAAGCCATGATGATAAATATGTGCTAACCAATGCCTCTTTAAGTCAAACTCGCCTTTGGAAAACATCTAATGGTAAACTGCATAAAGAAATAGGCCCCAAATTAATAACGCTATCTTCTGCTGAATTTTCCAACAACAATAAATTTTTATTAATTGGGCATACCACCCAAAGAATTGAATTATGGAAAGTCAATACAGGTAAAATGCTGAAATTCTGGCGCCCCAAAAAAGAAGCCAACTGGCGCCCAACTGCTGCAACAATTTTGTCTTTAAAATTTACAGCTAATGACAAAAAGTTTTATAGCATTGCCACCAATGGCTTTATGCAAAAATGGCGTAACTGAGCCCCCTCTTTGGCAAAGAAGGCTTAGACAAAATTTTTGAACAATTACAGTAATTCAGTTAATATTCAGCCTTAATGCTGATAATAGAAAACAAGTTAATTGTTGTATTGGGACCGGATATTATTAAGTTCTCGCTCCTAAGCATTAGCTCTTACAGAAAAATTTATTGAACTTTTATTAAAAATAGAATAACCTTTACAGGTTTACTATTCGAATAGACTAATTTCTAACAGATATTGATAGGCGTTAGTTTCTTTTAATCACAATGAGAGATAAAAAATGAAAAAAACATTAGGTGTATTAGCAGGTGTTGCTTTAATCGCTTTAAGTGGTCAAGCTTTAGCGGCTGGCGACGAAATGAAAGTCGGTAAAAAAATCTATGACCGTGCTTTTGGTCGTGGTTGTGGCGCATGTCACGACATCGCTTCTAACCCACAACTAACTGCTTTAATCAAATCGGGTGATTTAGACAAAGCAAGTTTTTCTGAGACTCTAAAAAATGGTAAAAACGGCATGCCTAAAGCTATGGCAGCAATCATGGCTGTTGGACCCGTTAAAAAAGCTGGCTACTCTGAAGACCAAGCTATTGATGCAGTATACAAATTCCTAAGCAAATAATATTAGCTTAGGGGAGCTGGAAATAAATAATCATCCATTATTGGGCAGGATTTTTGTTTGTATTCGGCCGTGTAGCAAGAGGCGCATAGCAGGGCTACGCAACTTTTGCTACACGGATGAAGACGGACAAAAAGACCAGTAAGATTGGATGATTATTTGTTTCCATCTCCTTAAAGTATCGTATACAAAAAAGCCGCTTCATTATTAATGAAGCGGCTTTTTTATGCTTTGATTTTAGACCATTACATTGACTTCAAACTTAAGACAGGACAGCTTAAAGAAAAAGAACAATAATGAAGAAGAAAATGTATGATTTCTCCTCTCGGCAACTGCTCCATGCGTTGCTCTACCTCCTGCATCCATGCAGTCGACCCAACCCTCTCCTTCAGGAGAGGGCTTAAGAGCATAGAATCTTGTTTTAAAGCCCTCCCTTGATGGGGAGGGTTGGGTGAGGAGAAATAGAATAATTCTCTTCCTCATAATTCTTTTTCTCTATAGTGAAATTAGATAAACAGGTAGCCCGAAATTAAATTAAAGCACTTTATCTTTTTCCAATCTCGCCTTGCAAAGGATCTAAATGGGCTAACCTATAACGATTTCTCGCCCAAAAACCACCTATTGCAGCAATCATTAAGCCACACGAAGTCAACGTAAGATAAATCAAACGCTTCAATTGGGAAACCTCTTCCACTAAAGCTTGATTCACTTGATTTTCCACAACTGTTTTTCCTGGTACAGAATAAGCTTGTAAAACCTTTACATCATTCCTTAAGTCTTGAATCGTTCCCATAGAAGCAACAACACTTCCTGATTTTATATTAGACTCCAGCGTTCTTAGCTTGCTTTCAATCGAACCACTTACCAACCCAACCAACTGCCCCTTGAGCGTATTGATTTCAGCCGATAAAACGGGATTTTCCAGTGAATAGGAAACTGCTACCTTCTGATCCTTTGCTTTAAAGCCATCCAGCACATCATCAGCGGGAAATAACAAAAAACCTAATAAGAAAACGATAACCATTAAGGAAGAAGCTAAAAGCAATAACAATCGATTTGCCTTCACTAAGCCTTGAAAATGCGGCGTATCGCTCAGGACAACTATGTCACTCTGCCGACTGGCATCATTTGATCCTGATTTTATTCCACGCATATTACACTCATTATTGTTATTTTTTACCCACAAGGGGCTGTAATATTTCTACACAATCTTTTCATTATACAAGCTTACAAAAAACCTGCTTGGCTAATTTGTTTTTCGGTGCAGACCTCTAATCTCTACGAACAATCAAACCAGAGCAGGCTAAAACCTGCTCCCACTGTATGCGTTCAGTCCCCCTCTTTGGAAAAGAGGGGTTAGGGGAGATTTTATTAAACAAATCCCCACAGTAAAATTATTTATATTGCTTAGCAGCGATCCGCATTCTTAACGCATTTAACTTAATAAACCCTTCGGCATCTTTTTGGTTGTAAGCCCCTTCATCATCTTCAAAAGTAGCAATACTCTCATCAAACAAACTATCAGTGCTTGAAGCTCTACCAACGATAGAAATGCTGCCTTTATAAAGCTTGACCCTTACCTTACCGTTAACAGTTACCTGAGATTGATCAATCATTGTTTGTAACATTTCACGCTCAGGACTCCACCAATAGCCGTTATATACTAAAGTTGCATAACGAGGCATCAGATCATCTTTAAGATGGGCCACTTCCCTATCCAGTGTTAAAGATTCCATTGCCCTGTGCGCTTTAAGCATAATAGTTCCAGCAGGCGTTTCATAACACCCTCTCGACTTCATGCCTACATAACGGTTCTCGACAATATCATCTCTACCGACACCATTAGCACCACCAACCTTATTTAACTTTTCCATCACTTCATTAGGTGTATGAGGTTCATCATTGATAGCAACAATATCGCCTTTTAGATAAGTTAGCTCTAAATAGGTAGGCATATCCGGTGCATTTTCAGGAGATACCGTCCAGCGCCACATACTTTCTTCTGGCTCATTCCAAGGATCTTCTAAAATATCCCCTTCATAAGAAATATGTAATGAGTTCGCATCCATAGAATAAGGCGATTTTTTACCTTTCTTATTTTCTACAGCAATGCCATGCTTTTCAGCATAATCCAATAATGATTGACGGGAATTCAAATCCCATTCACGCCAAGGCGCAATAATATGAATATCAGGACGCAATGCGTATGCGCCTAATTCAAAACGCACCTGATCATTACCCTTACCCGTTGCACCATGAGAAATGGCTTGAGCACCAGTTTCATTAGCAATTTCAATCAGCCTTTTAGCAATTAAAGGTCTGGCAATAGAAGTGCCTAGCAAGTACTCACCTTCATAAATCGCGTTCGCACGAAACATGGGGAAAACAAAATCTCTAGCAAACTCTTCCTGCAAATTCTCAATATAAATTTCTTTAATACCAATGGCTTCTGCTTTAGCTCTTGCTGGCTCTACCTCTTCACCCTGACCAATATCAGCTGTAAAAGTAACTACTTCACATGAATAAACATCTTCTAACCATTTTAAGATAACTGAGGTATCTAAACCGCCCGAATAGGCCAATACAACTTTATTTATTTCCGACATAACGCCCAAGAATTTATAGAATAAAAATCCCTTGATTATACCGAAAAACAGTGGCTTTTATTATATTTTTGTAATCAACGAATTTAAATTTGTCATCCTGTTGCTTCATATAGAACCAAAGTAAAATACGGATACCTATCACCGAATCCCTGTACTACGCAAAGCGTCATAAGCCGACCAATAAACTGGATGTTATCCTAAGCAAACAGTTTGATGATTAGTAACATAAAAACCTGTGATAAATTAGGCTTTATCTCACATGAACATAAATTGGAGCTATTTATCAACAGTCAATTTTTTTCAAGACATTGCCCTGAGCACACGGCATTAAATTGTGAGATATACTTACAAGCAGAATAATACTTTAAAAACCCATTACTGCAATTTCATAGCTATCTGGAGAAACAAGCTGTGCATGTATTATTAATTTACCCCATTTTACCTACCCATATTTTATCTTTTAACAAATGCATGACGCGTTTAGGTAAAAAATCATCTTATCCTCCCGTTGGCTTAATGACGGTTGCTGCTATGTTGCCGAAAAACTGGGAAATAAAACTTGTTGATCGCAATGTTCGCGATATTACCGAAACCGAATGGGATTGGGCTGAACTGGTGATGCTATCTGCAATGATCCCACAAAAAAAAGACTTACATACTCAAGTTAAAGAAGCCAAACGTCGAGGTAAATCTGTTGCAATTGGCGGCCCTTACCCAAGTTCTTTACCTGAAGAAGCAGGCAGTAGTGGTGCAAATTATCTGGTTTTAAATGAAGGTGAAATCACGGTACCGATGTTTTTGCAAAGTATAGAAGCAGGGGAAACTGAAGGGATTTATCGTACAAACGAAAAACCTGATATAACAAATACTCCTATCCCTCGTTATGATTTAATTGATTTTAACGCTTACGCCAGTTTATCTGTACAGTTTTCCAGAGGCTGTCCTTTTTTATGTGAATTTTGCGATATTATCACCCTTTATGGGCGTAAACCGCGCGTTAAAACACCTGAGCAAATGTTAAAAGAGCTGGATTATATTTATGATTTAGGCTGGCGTGGTGTTGTTTCTGTTATTGACGATAATTTTATTGGTAATAAACGTCATGCTAAAAGTTTTCTTATAGCCTTGAAAGCATGGGTGACAGAAAAGCATTATCCCTTTATTTTCATTACCGAAGCTTCTGTGGATTTAGCGAGAGAAACAGAATTAATGGAGTTAATGATTCAATGTAATTTCAGAGGAGTCTTTTTAGGGATAGAAACACCCGATGAAGCTAGTTTAGTGGTGACTAAAAAAACGCAAAATATGCACTCCCCTTTACTAGAGTCTTTAGAAACAATTTGTCAAGCGGGACTCATTATTACAGCGGGCATGATAATTGGCTTTGATGGTGAAAAAAAAGGTGCAGGTCAGCGCATCGTCGATCTTATCGAATCAGCGAGCATTCCCACTGTCAATTTTGGCATACTACAAGCATTACCGACCACTTCGTTATGGACTCGCTTGGAAAAAGAACATCGTTTGCTGAGTGAAACAGGTGATGGTATGGCCATTAAACCGATGAATTTTACGCCAACCCGTCCTATGGCAGACATCATACAAGAATACATAGATGCTAATTGGCAGTTATATGAGCCTAAAGTGTATTTAAAACGTATTTTTCAGCACTGCATGCTGGGAACCATTATTTATAATGGTTCGATTGCAGATCTTAGCTGGAAGGAATTGACATTTCGTCTCAAAAAAATTGACAGGAAAGTGTTTTCTTTTATTTTGCATTTATTTTGGCAACACGGTTTTGTTATGAAAACACGCAATATCTTTTGGACATATTTATTTAAGCTAGCAATTAAAAAACCCAAAGCGATCATGCCATTTTTATTTAATTGTGCCATTTTTGAAGATTTGAATGAACACCGTCATATTGTTCAAAAAACACTTCAACCTTTTACTTGATTTTTAAAGATACAGGAGTGGGAAATCATAGAGAGGCAAGTAACTCAGCCGTCTTTAAGTAATTTAATTCTATTTTCCACATAAGAAGACCAAAAATAATGAACAACATCATTAATTTTCCAGTGTTCTTTTTCACAAATATCCATATTGTCATTAAGACGGTCTTTTATTGTTTTGATTTGTAATTTAATCTCGATGAAACTTTCACTTTCCATAAAATCGCTTTTTATGTCGTTTTCTGCTGATGAATAGTGCGCTCTGAACGCTAGCCAATCCATTTCCAACTCCTGCATAAATAGGAATAAGGGCGTTGTTATACAGTCTTTTTGAAGATCATTACCTGCCGGTTTGCCAAGGTTTTCTTCTGCACCGCAAATATCCAAAACATCATCAGCTAATTGGTACGCCAAACCCAAAAGATATCCGATTTCTTTAAGTGCCTGTTTTAGACTGCCAGAAACATTATTCCCCATCCACGCAGGTCCTTCAGTGCAAAATGAAAATAATGCGCCAGTTTTACTACGTGCTACATCAAGTATATCTTCTAAACATGGCGTGTATTCAGGTGATGTCAGCAACAAGTCCTGAATAGCTTCACCTCGACAGGTATTACTAATACAGTCAACAAAAACCCCCGTACATTCGTGATTTTGAGTACGCTGAATATGTTGTACAGCTGAACTAAACAAATAGTCACCATAAAGAACAGCACCTTTATCCCCTTTAATCGCACGGAAACTCTGCTCATTTCTTCGAAGATCCGAATCGTCAATCACATCATCATGAATTAATGTTGCCAGATGAACCATTTCAATACCAACAGCGGCTTCAATTGCCTGTGTTAAATTAGCATTATTATCTTTTGCATTTTTTATTAAGAGCCTAGCCCTACTCAGCTTGGCCCTTTCAAGATCACCAGTAAACGGAAACACACGCGTTAAAAGCTTATCGTGAGTTAAAACCTGAATTAAGCGTTCCCTGACTTTATCTACATCTGGCTGCATTGTGATTTTCTGATTTATAAATTGTTGACAAAGAAATTTAACATAAAACTTCAAGGAACGATAACTGCAATTATTTTTGAAGCCTATGGATTGATAATGCTTTACTATCAACACCTGCTTTGAGACCATGTCTACTTTGTTTCAAATTCAAACGTTGCCTTTCTAATGACTTCACACTCTTTATTTTACTTAAAACCCAATCAAGATTACCGTACTGACAGTTTATCAAGTAAAGCAGCTGTTTCAGACAGAGCTCTAGAGGTGGATACGGCACAACATTTTGAAGATTGCCATAATGATTATTTATTTGCCTGGTGCAATAGTGATAACCTCGCTTTTCATTATGGCTATTGGGATTCAGAAAAACCTTATAATCAACATCAGGCACTGATTAATAAAAATCAGCTACTGTACGATAAAGCTAAAATAAAACCGTCAGATCGAGTGCTAGATGCTGGCTGTGGCATTGGTGGAAGTTCAATTTGGATGGCAAAAAAATTCAACAATCACGCGACAGGGGTTACCATTAGCGGCAAACAAGTTGATTATGCTAGCCAACAAGCAAAAAAAAACAAGGTTGATGACCGGGTTAATTTCGTTAAAACAAACTTTTGTCAGACACCTTTTGAAGACGCCTCATTTGATGTCGTATGGGCAGCTGAAAGTGTTTGTCATACACAATACAAAGGTAACTTCTTGCGCGAAGCCTATCGCTTATTGCGTCCGGGGGGACGGCTTGTTTATTGCGATGCATTTATGATGCAACGACAATTTAATCAAACGCAGTGGCAGACTATGCTGGATTTCTTTAATGGCTGGGCGGTTCCTAACCTGTGTTATTGCGATGAATTTGAACAACTTTTAAAAGAAAATAACTTTAAAAATATTGAGTTAGATTATATTCACGATCAAACAATACAGTCAGCGGAGTATATGCTTAAAATCACCAAGCGCCTATACCCGGTCCAAAAAGTAAGTCAATGGCTGGGACTCCGTTCCAAGGCACAAACTGCTAACTATTATGCCGGTTTAGCCCAGTACGATATGTTTTCTAACCGTTATGCTGAATACTGTGTTTTTACCGCAACTAAATAGCTGAATTAATTTTACTGAACCAACTTTCCTTAGTTTTGTAGACCCATTAAAATTTAAAGATACCCTGTGAAAACCTATTTTTTAGAATCTAACAAAGACTATCATGATAAACATTTGATAGAAAATGATGAGGCGGATAATGAAAAATTATTGCTGGATACCATTGAATATTATGAAAACTGTCATAATGATTATTTATTTGCCTGGTGCAACCGACACAACTTAGCCTTGCATTATGGTTATTGGAATGAAAAAACGCCCTACAACCACCATCAGGCCTTATTAAATACCAACCAATTATTATATGACACAGCAAGTATTCAGCCCGGTGAGAAAATTTTAGATGCAGGATGCGGACTAGGAGGAAGCTCAATCTGGGTAGCAAGTGAACATCAAAATAAAGTAACGGGCATTACCATCAGTGAAAAGCAAGCCAACTATGCCTCACACTATGCCAAGCGGCGTAATGTGGAACATTTAGCTGATTTTAAAATTGCTGATTACTGCAAAACACCCTTTGAAGATGAGTCTTTTGATATCGTTTGGGCACTTGAAAGCTCATGCTATGCCCTAAATAAAGCTGACTTTTTAAAGGAGGCTTACCGTTTACTTCGTAAAGGGGGACGATTGGTATTATGTGATGCATTCTTACTACAGCGCCAGTTTAATGAGCAACAATGGAAAATCGTTATGGATTTTTTAAATGGTTGGAAAGTTCCTAATTTATCTGACCGTCAAGAATTTACTGATTTATTGGAAAAAACAGGGTTTGAACAGACTAAGGTGAACGACATTAGCCAGCAAATTTTACCTTCATCAAAGCACATGTATAAAACCACTCGGCGTTTGTATCCTGTACAAAAACTTAGCCAGTGGTTACGGTTACGTTCGCAAACTCAAACGGCAAATTATCAGGTTGGGTTTGCCCAATATCATTTTTTCCACGATAAACTGGCAGAATACTGTGTATTTACGGCAACTAAGGCAGCTGGTAATAAATAACCCACCCAGACAGATTGCGCAGATTTTTTGTTTCTGCTCAATCTATCTCAAGAGGCGCATAGCCAGCTACGTAAAGATTGAGATTGTTTGAGCAGGGACAAAAAGGCCAACAAGGTGGGTAGCTTATTTGTTGCGAGTTGCCTAAGTAATTGATTCCAGTCTATTCATAAGATACAACTTGCGCTGTAGGAATAGGCCGTTTTTTAAAATTTATAAATAGTTCTCAAACGAATAAAATCGTTTTCACTCCACCGACCAAAGTGCGTATCTTCAGGGCCGTTAAAATAACTGCCTTCCAGGTTAAAAATCAAATTATCATTAAACTTAAATTTAGTCCCCGCACTTAAAATGTAATCTGACTCTATATTATGTACTCCCATCGCGTAATACGACCATTTATCATTTTGTTCGAATTCCGATTTAACAAAAACCGTATTCCTAAATGGTCTCGCCTCTCTGGAAGAAAAGGCAACCAGTTGCTGACTTTCTTCAGATACCGTTTCATCACCAGACCATTGAACGGATAATGAAACATCATTAAAGTCTATTATCTGTGCGAGTTGATTGAATTTATAACTGACACCTGCCGAGTAGCGAATGAAATCAGCATCTTTTTGATCATAGGTTTGTTGATAGATAGCTTCTAAACTAAAAGTCCATTGTTCATAAACTTTTAATACGCCGGCTGCTACTGAAAAAGCCAGGGGCTCAATTTTGTTATAAACATTAGGAGTTGAGGTTTTAAGTAATGCGGGATAAAAAGCAGGGCCATGATGGGCTAAAGTAAAAAAATCATAACCGGCTCTTGCTCCTTTGTATTTTAGTAAATACCCCATGTTTTCCAGTCTTACCGGGTAGTAGTGCTCCTGTATTTGGGTATTTGCTGCTAAATAAGTAAATTGTGGGTCATTGGAACTGCCAATCCAACGAGATGATAGCGGGGGGATCTGCGATTTTTCATGAATAGGAACCAGCGTAAATGAAAGACTGTCATCGGCAATAAAGTAATCAAAACTCGCTTGCCAAACACCCATTTTATAAGGCATTGTTGGATTGGATATATTACTTAGTCCAAAGCGGTCAACGGGCGAATATAACTCAGAAAGACCTGAGTCAATATAGTCTTTCCCTATTGTAACTGAGTAATCATCTGCATCATAGCGCAACCAGGCCGTATTAAAATCGACATGTCGAGGCGTGCGAGACCGTTGACCAGGCTCTCTAAATGCGCCGTTATATTCATCTTTTTGTGATGAATAAGCACCATAAACATTAAAACCTGCTAGCAAATTGCTCATCAACGAAGCTTGACTTTGCATGGTAAATCGCCCTAAAAACAGGGCATCATCTCTATCGGCAGTAGCTGAAGCGGGTTGCTTAAAAAAACCATTAACTGATAAGTCCAGTTCATATTCAACATTATCTTTAAACTCTTTCAGTACACTAAAATGACTTTCATCGGCTATAAGTACCGAAGATTCGCTAATGACAATCACTAAAAATAAGAGTTTTATTTTCATTTGTTCACACCTGGTGCTGGACTAATTTTCCGGTTTCCAACAGACGTTGAGCTAGAATTGTATTGATATTGTGATTTAGTTTCGATTGTAAACGAGGATAGAATCGCATGGCAGAGTCAACTTTCTGCGGATTTAAAATAACAACTTTTAAGGGCTGCCCTGCTTTGGGAACTCTGATGGTGGTCGCTGAGGCAACACCTACATAACCGGACTCGCCAAAAATTTCACCAGCACCAAGGCGATCAATTAATTTTTTATGTTGACCATCATGATGGACCATTTCAATTTCGCCGGAAATAATGATAAACAGTTCATTTCTAATAGCATTCTGTTCAACAATTACCGTAGCTGATTCATATTCAATCACTTGCGACATCAATATAGCTTGTTTTATTTGAAATGATGACATATTGGCAAAGATTTCACTTTTTGTTAACACTTCTTTGCCAATATTTAATGCAATTACGTCCCACAAACTAACGAGTCTAAATCGTTTAAATAAAATGGGCGTGATTAACAAATCCGTTAACATGGCACCAATCATAGTCAGAGCTGATAGCAAACCAAATTGCGTTAAAATATGAAAACGGGAAAAATATAACATTAAAAAACCGGCAGCCAGAGCAATTGAGGTTGAAATCACCGGAATAGCTTCCGCTCTAATGGAGCGCTTGGCAGCAGCTGCCTGGTCGCCATCTATGCGACATTCTCTGTTATAGGTGCTTAAAATATGAATGGTATCATCTATTGCGATACCAATAGCAATCACAGCAACGATCGCAGTTCCAGGGTTCAAAGGTATTCCAATCATCCCCATAATGCCAAACATCATAACAATAGGAATGATGTTTGGTATCAACGAAACAAGGCCTGCTGTCATTGAAGAGTACAAGGTAGACATAAGAATAAAAATAATAACCACAAGTATCCCTAGTGACCATATCTGACTAATAAATAATGACTCAGCTGCTTTATTAACCATCAGGTTTTTGCTACTAAAGTAAATTTTATTATTTTTCCCAAAAGCTTGCTGAAGTTGGGTTTGCAAGGTCTTTAGATGATTATTTATTTCATTGGAATCTGATAAATTATGACGTACTACAAAATTTGCCTTTTTATAATCATGGCTGATAAAGCGTTCAATATCATGCCGCTGAAATAGCATGTAATATTGCTCGGCCAAATTGCGGGTTTCAGGAATACGATAGAAAGCGGGGTCCGCCTGATGCATTTCTCTATTAACCAGTTTTAAAAAGTCATTAATTGATAGCACATTGTCATAAACACCTTGTGCATCCATTAATTGTTCAATTTTTACCAGCTTTTGTAATTCAGAAGGATCCTTAAAATCAAAACTATTTTGTGCTTCCACGGTGATAAAAAACACCTGCATACCCGCGAGATTTTGATGTAGTAAATCAGCATTTTTAACAATCTCATTTTCTGCCTTAAAAAATGACATAGGATCATTACTTGAAGTCACGTTTAGAGCATTAATTCCAAATATGCAGCTTGTTAATACAACCGTGACTATTATTTTCTTCTGATGATGTTCAGACACATATTCTAATACCCTGACAAACCGTGCTGGCCAACCTGTCGTTTGAGACATATCACTGTTAACACCTGTTTTTCTGGGCCCAAAAAAGTGTAATAGCATCGGCAGAACCAATATCGTTGCTACTAAATTGGCGAACATTGCAAAAGCACTGGTGTAGCCAAAAGCACGCAATAAGCTGATATCACTAATACTGTTCGATAAAAAGCCAATCATTGTCGTAAATGAGGTGATAAAAATAGGTAATCCGACATGAATCGCCATAAACCGAATGGCAGCCATACGTTGTTTTTGCTGGTCTTGATCTATCCCTTGCAGATAGGCAGATAGCATATGAGTATCTTCAGTAGAGCCAATAACAATAACCAGACCAGGTAAAATAGCGGTTAAGAAATTTAAAGGAATACCAGAAAAACCCAAAAAACCAAACATCCAGGCGATACTAATTCCAGAGGTCACTAAAGGTAGAATAGCAGCCAATGTAGTGCGTAACATGATTAGAATACAAACAACCAAGGTACCAATGGTCAATGGCGTCATAATCAATAAGTCAGAAAACATATTGTCTTCAATTTCAATATTGAGTCGTGGTGCACCAATTTGAAAAACATTGGTAAACTGTTTTTTCAAGGGCTGAATGGCCTTATCAATAACTCCATAGGCATTTCGGTTAAATGCCGGTTCATTCAGTGTTGGCCTTAAAGTAACCGTAATCGAACTGATATTACCGTCGCTAGATAACTGGTTATGCTTTAATAACGGGCTATACAGCGCATTTTCTTTAATGGTTGCAACTTCTGCTTCAGATTCTGGGGGGTAATCAATCAGTGGCCCTAACTCAAGCCCCTCCTCGCTATCACGGATACTTAGCGTGGTATGCAAACTTTCAACATTATCGACAATATCCAGATCTTTTAATGCATTGGTAACTTCTTCAATAACGTTAAGGTTTTCTGCTGTAAACAGATTTTCATGCTGAAAATAAATTAAAGTAATGTTATCTGAACCGAATTCATCAATCACCTTTTGATAAACAGGGTAACTGGGATCATTAGGGTTAAACATACTGTCATAACTAGTATCAATCTGTATGTTTTGGGCACCCCAAAGGCAAACTGCGGTAATTAATGTGGTGAGTAATAAACTTATCCAGGGTTTACGCGCACCAAAAGTTACCAGCCGTTCAATAAAAAGATTATGCACAACGACATGCTTACCTTTTTCACCTGTCTCTGTATACTTTTGTTTAACCGCCACATCACCAACGATAGTCTGTTCATTATTTTCAACCAGAGTGGTTAAATCATCAGCTATATCGTGACTTTCCAGAGGCGTTAAATAAGGAAAAATCAGGTTAATATCTATAGCAGCAATGCGGATTCGATCAGTTTTTGTAACTAATTTAGCCCCATTTTTAACTAATTTCACACCATTCAGGAAAGTGCCGTTTTGTGATCCTAAATCTTCTATATATAGACATTGTTTATCATCAATAAAAAACCGGCAATGATGTCTGGAAATTGATTTATGGATAAGTTGCAGTCCATTGGGTCCCGATTCTCTACCAACACACACTCCCTCATTGGTTCTTAATGCAGAACCAGATAAAGTCAATTCCTTTATTTGACCAGCCTCGCTATAGATAAATTTCCATTCCAGTTCTGTATCTGATGGGTTGTTATGATTATCGTTTGACATAGTCTTTTACAATTATAAGTAAGTCTAAGGTTATTTAGTTAAAGAACCGTTAATAATTGAGCGTTCTCTAAACGACTTTTCTGGAACATCATTTTCATCAAAGCTTCGACTTTCAACAAAACTTATCGTTTTGTGTTTATTCCTAAAATGTTCCATAGTAGTTTTATTAGCACGCCACACCTGATCTTTAATCTTAACTAACTCACTATTTTCCTGACGTTTAATTAAGCGTTCTCGCTTGTCATAAAAATCAATTTTAGTCACAAAATAATTTTGTTGCTTAATCCAGAATTGGCGATAGCCATAGCCCGACTCTTTTTTTAAAGAAGGGTCAATAACAACTGATTTGATAACAAAATAGTTGTTATTATCAATGGTTTCATCAGGTAACCTTTGATAGTCGAAGTTATCTTTAGAGTCTGATGCTAAATCCTCAAAAGTATAATCCGTACCCATAAAATAATTCTTTTTCCCTCCTTTAGAAATCCGCTTCATTTTCTTCCCATAAGCGGGCAAATAAAGCCATTGATCATCTGCTGAATTATCATGCTGCCAGGTTAAAAGGCTTACCCCTTTAATTCCTGCGGGCTTAATAAATACAGTAGCATAGCGGGTTTCTTCATCATCAATCTCACGAACATAGCGTTTGAGAAAGCGCTGTTCTTCATTACCTGATCGATCCACTAAAAGCATTTTTTTTAATTCAAACTCATATTTTTGATCATGCCGATTAGATATTTCATCAAAAACCTGCCGTCCGCTTAAGGTTGATAAATCAACACTATCAGTAGCAAGTGTAATCGTCTCTTCGGTATGATTAGGAATAGTCTCTTCTTCGGCAGAAACAGGCCCACAAGCCAGAACGATAAGGTTTAGAAGCAGGGTAGAGATTAATAAATTGTTTTTCATAATGGGGTAGTCAGGAAAGACGAAACAAAAAAGAAATAAGCGTTTTATCTACTTAAGTGAGAAAAAAATCAAGTTTAAAAAAACTCTATTAGCATAAGATATTATGCTGGAACCATATGACCTCTATGATGTAATTACATAAGATTAAAAAAACACTTAATTTTATCCAATATTACACAACATACCCCATTACAACAAATACAAGCATCCAAAAACCTATCCCCCCTATTTTTCAAAGGGAAGACTGAACGCTTACCTCCCCGGCTATATCCTTATAAAACCACAATCCCATGCTTAGGTAATAACTGCTTCAGCGTATAGTCTCTATGATACAACGCTGCTTGATGAAATTTATAAACATCTGTTTCAGCTATTTCTGAGGAATGTTCTAAATCTTCAAACGCTGCTTTTTGCTGTTCCCAGTCATGTTCAAAATAAAACAAAGCTTCATTTCGCTGAGCTGCAAACAAACTACCGTCCTCAATTGCAGTTATCCAGGCTTTAATACGCCCTTCTTGAGCCGACTCTAAGCGAATAATTTCATCTACTTTTGTTTTTATTGTTTCAAACTTGACGGCATTTTTTGCAATACCCGCCTGTTCGGCATATAGACTAAAAGCCGCATGTAGTTTTTCAGCAGCTTCTAAAAAAGTGGCTGGATTATCACGCCAACCTGAGTCTTTTTTATCTTGCTGGTAAACAAAGCGCCATCTAAGATAAGGTCTATCAGGATATGTCCCTACCGCCCCATGCCCTAAAGCGCCCGTTGCAATACTCGCCCCTCTACTTACAATATTTCGGTAATTTTTAATGATAAAGCTAGGCGTATATTTAGTTAAAAAGGCTGAAAATTTGCTGACTATATAGGCTTTAACTGAAGCATCTTTAACATCTAATTCAAAAGAAGTGCCTATCACCTTATTTTTTCGGGAGCTAACACCAGAAAATCCATAATGAGAAAAAGTATCGGCATAAACATGCGCCATAATGCCTATTAACATGACGCCATATTGATCTCCCACTAATACAGCGTGACGTATATGATTTTTAACCATTTCTTGTGCTAACAAACCATCTTTAACACACAATAATTTTTCAGAGAGCGTATCCCCTTCATTTCCAGGAAAAAAATGAAAAGGCACCCAAACCTGTCGCTGCTCCGTGTGATCAGCTATCGCATTACTAACTGCTTGAGAGTTAGTATGTGCAGATGCAACTGCTTGAAACATACCTCCATCCTCATGCACATCACTGTCATTGGCCGTTGAGTCATCTACATATTGAGCGGCATAAGCAATTCGACCCGCTTCTTTAACTGGTATCCCTGCAGCCCTGGCCAAGGCATAAGTACCATAATAGTGCATATCAAGTTGCATATTCTCTCCTAGTTATTGTGTGTAGCCTGGGGCTAATATTTAAAACATCCAATACTACTGATAAAATATTTATTACTGCTTAGGGGTAAGTATCGGTGAAAAATTAATTTAACAAAAATGGTGTCGTGTAGGAGCGTCCGCCCTCGGCGCGATTTCTTTCATTTATTAGAGAAAAGAGCATGATTTTATTCGCGCCGAGGGCGGACGCTCCTACAAACACTCATTATCTTTGAAAATGTTAAATTAAAAAAGCATAGGTACTTATCTATTCAGCTCCCCCTAACCCCTCTTTTCCAAAGAGGGGTTAGGGAGTATATGTTTTCAAGGCATGACAATTTCTAACATCAAAATGTAACCAAGAAACCCCCAACTCTATACTGCCGATTAATTTAAAATCATCATTTAACGGGTCAGCCAATATATCCTGACGAACCTGTTCTGCTGATAGGTTTTGAAATAAGCAATCAGCTGCTCGCCCAAATGTGTGTTGACTGAACCGACTATAATAAGGACTATCAGAGGTACGCAAACCACTCCATTCCCGGTCCTTGCCCCAGTAATAATTATTAACTGTCATTGGGCCATACCTTTTTCTTAACTTATCCAGCGTTATCAACAACCGCTCATCAAGTAGTTCCCAGGATTTTTCAGCTCTTTTTGCGTAAACTGCTGGCGGAACCAGCTCGTGAACCGCAAAATATTTACACTTATACATCTCATCCCTCCATTTAAATTAATCAGTTAGCCAACGCTGAATGAGTACCTGTTCACCTCCCCTACCCCTAATACTGCTTACTTAACCGTTAATACATTAACAAACAATAACTTGTAACTATAGGTTGGATTAGCTTATCAAGCAAAGCGCGATAACGTAATCCAACAATTCCCCATAAATCAGAGAGTTGTTGGGTTACGTTAGCCAGGCACTACATCACGCATAAAATCTTTCATCGTTAATACATTTTTTTTGAGCTTTTTCTGGTAAATTAAGGCATAAGTTAAAACAGCAGACACATAAGCTCTGGTTTCCTTAAAGGGAATCGTTTCTATCCAGATGTCAGCAGCCAATGGGCTAGTCGGCAGCCAGCGCTTCACTCTATGCGGCCCTGCGTTATAAGCTGCTGCTGCCAAAGCATAATGTCCATCAAACCGGTTTAATAACTGTTTATAATAATAAGAACCAAACTTCACATTGGTCTCAGCATTAAATAACATCGTCTTGCTTTTCCATTTTTGCTTTAATTCTTTGGCAATTTGCCGCCCTGTCTTAGGCATTATCTGCATCAAACCTCTTGCTCCAACCGGAGATTGGGCATTTTTATTAAACGCACTTTCTCTACGAATCAGCCCTAAAATAACAGCGGGGTTTAATTTCTGAGTCTTTGCATTTTTTTTCACCTGAGCCTGATAGGCCATTGGAAAACGAACCGTCACATCATCCCAGTATTTAGCTTTAGCCAGTGTAAATATCGCCACCTCTTTCCAGTCAATTTCCTGTGCATATTTAGCCGCTAACACTATCTCTTTTTTATCCAGTTTCGAAATGACATACCACCATTGTCGTTTAGCTTCTAAGGGTTTATTAACGGCTATTAATTCAGCTACCACTCTAAAATCTTCTGAATTTTTAAGCCTTTTATACATCAATGGCGCAACTTTGATAGGGTTATCAACTAACTGATAATCTTTATCCACTTTCTCTGCTGATAGATACCCATAGTAACTTCTATTCTTTGATAGCTTATCAAATGTGAAATTAGCCGCTTTACTTTTACCTGTGTTTTCATTCACTCTGGCTAACCAGTAACGCCACTTATCTTTTTTTCTATCTTCTTTATTTAATTTATTAATCGCCTGTTTTACATTCGGCCAATTTTGCTGCCTTAATGCAGACCTTATTGTCCATTCCTGTGCAGATAGATCGGGTTCAGCCAGTCCACTCAATCGCGTAAAAGCCCTGCTGTCACGTCTATAAGCCAATGACATTGCCAAGCGCTTTTCAACTCGATTAATGGCTGCAGAACTTATTTTATAGTCCGCTTTACGCGCATCCCAAATAGTAATAGCCTTACTTAAATCTTTACTAATTAGCCGATTAACACCATGCGAAAAGATATTTCCTGCTTGGGGTGTGTTTTTATTTAACAAAGTTTTGTTTTTCAGACGCAATGGTTTTGAGTGGATATCCAGCCAGACTTGAGCAATCTTTTGATTCTTTTTATTCATTAGCCGCTTTACATAGTTAGCTAATGGAATTTTTCTATTTCTTAAAGCGGCATCGAAACGCTGCCAAAGCAAATCACTTGTAAAGTACGGAGATCCTTTTAATGTTTTAAATAATGGATCACACTCACCAGGCTGAGATTTACCAACCGCCCATAATTTTTGGGCTGCCAGCAATGCTTCTTTTTTTGCACCCGCATTATATTTTGCTCGATAGTAATAACACTGCAACTTGGTGTTTTTTCCAGGTCGATAATGCTTTAGAAATTCAGTCCATTGTTTGTTTTTTGCCAAATAAAGCTGCCACTTATAATTTAGCAGGCCAGCATATCGAGTATCCTTATACCCATGTAAAAAAGTCTTAATTTTCTTAGTCTGGTTTAAATTTTTCTTTAACCAGTGATACTGCAAATAAGGATTTAAGGGATAATTTTCCAGTTTAGAAAGTTGCTTAAAAAACTGAGCATCCTTACCTTTTCTGATCATTTTTTCGGCAAGTACAAAATTCTTTCTTTGCGCTTCCAGATCAGGTGTCGATGCCATAGAAAACTGTAACGGCAGTATTAAAAGTACAATATATATAAAAATTTTCATTATCTTCAGAAAGAGTCTTGCTTGCATCTAAACTAATAGCAAACTTATTTAGGTTATAATTCTACTCTTTATTAGATTTTATACTATCTAAAGTGTCCAATACCCACGACGATTTTTCACAAAACAAACAAGCGCATTACTCATGGAAGTCCATATTCCGTATTGCGTTGAAACACAAAAAAGAACTCATCAGTGCAAATTTTATCGCTATATTTGCAACCATTGCCAGCGTTCCTGTTCCGCTATTGATGCCCTTATTAGTCGATGAAGTACTGTTACAGCAACCCGGTGCTATTACCACCACGATCAATCAAGTAATACCTCCCCATTGGCAAATCCCCATTATTTATATTGCAGGGGTTTTATTACTCAGCCTAATGCTTCGAGTGATATCTATTATTTTCAATATCATTCAAGGCCGCCAGTTCAGTATTATTTCTAAAGATATCATTTTTCTAATCAGAAAAAGTTTGATACTGCACTTACAGAAAATTTCCATGTCTGAGTATGAAAGCCTCGGAACAGGGTCTGTTATCACTCATATGGTCACTGATCTGGATACACTGGATAATTTTATTGGCTCAACAGTCAGCAAATTATTAATTGCAAGCTTAACTATTATTGGCACCGCAACCATTTTATTATGGATGCACTGGCAACTGGGCTTATTTATTTTGCTACTAAATCCTTTAGTCATTTTTCTAGCCAGAAAAATTGGTTCTCGTATTAAAAACCTTAAATCTAAGGAAAACTCTGCCTATAGTATTTTTCAGCAATCACTGACCGAAACACTGGAAGCAATACACCAAATTCGCGCCAGCAATAGGGAAAGGCATTATTGCCAGCGACTGATAGACTCAGCATCTACCGTTAAAACTCATTCCACTGCATTTGCATGGAAAAGTGATGCAGCAGTCCGTCTTAGTTTTCTGGTTTTCTTATTCGGCTTTGATATTTTTAGAGCATCAGCCATGTTAATGGTGTTTTATTCTGATTTAAGCATTGGTCAAATGTTAGCTGTTTTTGGTTACCTTTGGTTTATGATGGCGCCGGTTCAGGAAGTTCTAGGTATTCAGCAAGCATTTTATGCCGCTAAAGCCGCTTTAACACGCATTAATAAACTCCATGCTTTAAACCAGGAACCTCACTACCCACATAATAAAAACCCCTTTATTTCAAACAAAACCGTCTCCATTGATATTAAAGATTTGCATTTTAAATACAAAGAAGACCCCATCTTAAATGGCATTAACCTATCGATAAAATCCGGTGACAAAGTGGCTTTAGTTGGCGCAAGTGGTGGTGGAAAATCCACACTCGCACAAACCCTGATCGGTCTTTATCCTCCCAATAAGGGAACGATTTGCTTCAATAATTCCCCAATTGATCAAATTGGTTTGGAAGTTGTGCGAGAGCATGTGGCGATTGTATTACAACATCCAGCATTATTTAATGATTCTATTAGAGCTAACTTAACCCTTGGACGTGAAGCCAGTGATAATGATCTATGGAATGCATTGGAAATTGCACAACTTAAACAAACCGTTGCTGATTTAGACAATGGCCTAGATACCATTGTTGGGCGACAAGGCATGCGTCTTTCAGGCGGTCAAAAACAGCGCCTAGCCATTGCAAGAATGATAGTTTCCAAGCCCAGTGTTGTTATTTTAGATGAAGCCACCTCTGCTTTAGATACAGCAACAGAACAAAAGCTACATAAAGCGTTGGCAAAATTTTTATCAGGCATTACCACCATTATCATTGCGCATCGCTTGAGTGCTGTTAAACAAGCGGACCATGTCTATGTTTTTGAAGAAGGACAAATCTGCGAACAAGGCCAACATGAGAACTTAATCAACAATAATGGTTTATATGCAAAACTTTACGGCGACTACCAATGACTGAAATCTATGATTTTCACTGCCACTCTACCGCCTCAGATGGCTCACTCAGCCCTACTGACGTCGTATTAAGAGCCAAAGAAAACAATGTGAGCTGTCTATCATTAACCGACCACGACACACTTAACGGACAGCTTGAGGCAAAACAAATAGCTTCTGAACACAACATCCAATACATCCCAGGTATTGAACTGTCCACCTCATGGGAAAACAAATGTTTTCATATTGTCGGACTCAATATTGACCCAAACAACGAAGTTTTAACGTCAAACATAAAATCGTTACAAGACCTTAGAATGGAACGGGCCAAGAAAATTGCTTTTAAACTTGAGAAAAAAAACATACCCAATGCTTATGATGCGGTTATTAAAGCCACAAACGGCGGCATGATAACCCGTGCTCATTTTGCAAACTTCTTACTTGCAAATAACCATGTATCCACTCAACAACAAGCATTTGATCGTTATCTTGGCAAAGGAAAACCTGCCTTTGTGTCAACAACATGGGCCGATTTACATGATGCGGTGCAATGGATAACACAAGCAGGTGGCGTTGCCGTTATCGCTCATCCCTTACGATATAAAATGACCGCAAGCTGGATGAGGCGGTTTTTAGCCTTTTTCAAAGACATTGGCGGGCAAGGTATTGAAGTCGTCACAGGTAGAAGTAATCCCGATGAAATTCGGCGTGCAACAATCTATGCAAAGCAATTTGATTTAGCCGCATCATTGGGATCAGATTTTCACACACCTGACAACCAATGGATTGATCTAGGCCGCTTAGCTCCCTTACCCAAAAATGTCCAACCTATCTGGGAATTATTTGGCAACTGACTGTTACTCAGGCAGATCACAATAAAGTGGTGCAACATTGACTTATACTTCAAGCCGAAGTGTCTTTAGGCAGCTGGCATATTGGAAAACTTAGTTTCTGATCGCTTAAATCTGCTTACTTAAATTCGACTTGGGCATAAGCGGACAAAGGTATTATTTCATTAATCATTGATGCTTATCAAATCCAGCAGTTTTTTTAGCGTCCGACTTCGCGCAGTAGTACGTATCATATTTGTAATATGTTATAAGAATTACTATACTATAAGTGTTGTTTATTCAATTTATACACTGATAATGACACGTCTTGAGACTCTAACGCTTTCAACAGCAATCCTAATGTTTTCTACTATCTCATTTACATCTCTTAGTTATGCTAAAGATTGCATTACTATTGAGTCATGTGATACAAAACATCTAGGAGGTTTTGGGATGGGTGGGATTGGACCAGGACCAGCTGGTCCATCGATAAGAGGTGGCGGAGCTCCAAGACCAGGTTCACCAAGAGGCGGTACTCCAAAGTCAGGTAATAAATTTGAAAAATCACCCTCCATAACTATTGGTGGTGGAGACGTGTTTGATTCAGAGAAACTCGGTTTTTTTTTATCAGGTCAAACTTTAAACATTAGTCGTAAACAGACTAATTTAGTGAATGGGTTTGACTCTGAATCAGCGGAACTGATCGCTAGCGGAGATTACAGCTTTAATAAATCGTTAGTAGCCGGCTTAGCTATTAGTTATTCAGACAATGATCTAATTTATGATGCTTCAAGTGGAGATGTAAACTCTGAGACAGTTTCAACCACGCTGTATGGTGCGTATACACTAAAAGAAAATATCTTTTTTAATGGTTATATTGGTTGGGCAGGATCGAAAATAAAAGGAAACCGGCAGTTTATTGGTTTAAATGGGATTGATGAGATCAATGCTAAATATAAAACAGATGCTGATAACTTCGTCATAGGGATATCAGCATTCTATGATCTGTATTTAGGGGCGTTTACTTTTTCTCCAGAGTTATCTCTTGATAATTCCAACACATGGATAGGTGGGTTTTCAGAAACAAATGCAGGACCTGGAAATTTAAAGGTTGGAGATCAATCAATCAATTCGCTCATAAGTAGAACTGGATTTAGTTCATCTTATGCTTGGAGTCAATCATGGGGCGTCGTCATACCCCAATTTAGGTTTTATCATTATCATGAGTATAGCAATGATACTCGTACAGTAGATGTTTCACTTTTAAATGAACCAGATAAAATTAACGGTTCTGACACAGATGCTCCGGATAGAGACTATTTAACATTCGCTTTAGGAGTTTCGGCTGTTATGCCTCACGGAGTTCAGCTGTATATCGACTATGAAAAGACTTTACTCCATGACTACATTAATAGTTACACTGTTAATGGTGGAGTAAGATTTGCTTTTTGATTCTAAAGATTCTTGCCTTATCTAGTGCCTGAAGTGAGTTAATAGTGATCATTGGTCGCGACTAATTTCCAATGACTCGTTTATTTTGTATGCTTGACCATTATTAATGGTCTCATAAAATAACTAAGATATGACCGGGTTCTATCGAAAAAACCATGAGTATTAAAGCCGAACGTAATAAAAAGAAAATAGCTAATAAAGTACGTAAGGCAGCTGGCAATAAATAACCCACCCAGATTGCGCAGATTTTTTGTTTCTGCTCAAACTATCTCAAGAGGCGCA
>ENA-OSET01000297-OSET01000297.1-sediment-metagenome-genome-assembly--contig:-NODE-297-length-56307-cov-3.225520_pt1 | contig 56307 bp, 52 predicted proteins | sample MGYA00237882_ERZ534229 | MGnify/ENA primary metagenome ERZ534229 (study PRJEB26408, sample SAMN06266212) | sediment metagenome | isolation source: Hudson Canyon methane seep mesocosm | place: USA:Hudson...
CTTCCAGTTAATAGTGTTATTAAGCTCAGTCATTCTCTCTTTCTTAGCTGTTGCTTTAACAAACCAAGAGTCAAGTGGAAGGTATAAAATAGGTTTATCCGTTCTCCAACAGTGGGGGTAAGAGTGAGAGTACTTTTCTACTTTAAAGGCTAGTCCACGAGTTTTTAAATCTATCGCAATCTCAACATCTACCGATTTCTCGGGAGCCTCTCCATCTTTATAGTATTCATTCTTCACGAAACGACCAGGAAATGGACCGTACCCTTCGAGCAATCTGCCTTGCATATCTACAAGTGGCACGCCCTGACCCGATCCATCATCAACTAGCATTGGCGGGACACCTGCGGCTTTAGCAACTAAGGCATCATCTGCACCAAATGTTGGTGCTGTGTGTACTATTCCCGTACCGTCCTCAGTTGTAACGAAATCTCCCGAAATTACTCTAAACGCTTGATCAGGGTCTTCCATAGGTTGAGCCCAGGCAATCAACTGCTCATACTTCATACCCACTAATGCGGCACCCTTACACTTTCCTAACACTTCGTAATCAGGACCTTTGTGGAACTGTTTCTCTACAAGGTTTTCAGCAAGCACAACTAGACCATCAGTTTCTGTGTATTTGTTAGTTGTCCTAACAATAACATAATCGATTTTTGCTCCTACAGTTAACGCCGTATTTGAGGGCAATGTCCAAGGTGTTGTCGTCCAAGCAAGGAAGAATAGAGGCAATCCCGAAGGTAAATCAGCACCCTCGCACATCGCTTTTAACTTCATTGTACTCGAATTATCAGCTTTGAATTGGGCAACAATCGTTGTATCCATAACATCGCGATAAGTCCCCGGTTGATTAAGCTCATGTGAACTTAAACCCGTTCCCGCCATAGGGCTATAAGGCTGTATAGTATACCCCTTATAAATAAGATCTTTCTTATATAATTGAGATAACAGCCACCAAACAGATTCGATATATTTATTCTCGTAAGTAACATATGGAGCTTCCATGTCTACCCAATAGCCCATTTTTTTAGTTAAGCTATTCCAAACCCCAGTATATTTCATCACTGCTTTCCTGCAGGCGTTGTTGTACTCTTCAACTGAAATCTTAGTCCCGATATCTTCTTTAGTAATACCCAGTTCTTTTTCAACCCCGAGTTCAACAGGAAGTCCGTGAGTATCCCATCCAGCTTTTCTTTCTACTCTTTTTCCTTTAAGAGTAGCATACCTACAGAAAATATCCTTAATGGCACGCCCCATTACATGGTGAATGCCAGGCATGCCGTTTGCTGAAGGCGGACCTTCGTAGAAAACGTAAGTATTGTCTGCGGGGCGAGAATCTATGCTCGCCTGAAATGTGTTTTCGTGCTCCCACAGCTCCAGGGTTTCTTTAGCTAAACCAGGAAGATCTAATGGGCCACGTTCAGGGAATCCTTTTGACATCAAAATCTACAATTGAATGTCGCGAAGATAACACGCTCAAGGGTGAGAATCGCCCTTAGATCCGGCTGAGTTTAAGCATATTCGTCATTCCCATATCTGCAATCGGCATTGAGGCTGTGTGGATTACAAAATCACCTTTCTTCACCCTACCTTCTTTAACAAGCAGCTGCTTAATTTCCGCTATTGTGTGGTCTGTGCTGACTATTTTTGAGTAATAGATTGTCTTTACTCCCCAAACAAGATTCATTTGGCTTAAAACATTGCGATTAGAAGTCAACATGAAAATATTTGCCTTGGGCCTTTGACTACTCACCATTTGCGCAGTGTAACCCGAGAAAGTCATCGTCACAATCGCTTTGGCCTTAGTCCTTCTCGCAAGCCTGCAAGCATTGTAGCATACTGAATCTGTGATAAATCTCTCATCCTCTGGGTTGTATGGCGGGCGTTCATTAAATAGCTTTCTGTTACCGTCCTCCATTGACTGGATGATTTTCGTCATTGCCTGAACAGCGATAATTGGATACTTACCCACACTTGTCTCTGCTGATAACATTACTGCATCAGCTCCATCTAAAACAGCGTTTGCGACATCGTTAACCTCTGCTCTAGTAGGTGTTGAGCTTTCTATCATACTCTCCATCATCTGAGTTGCGACAATGACAGGTTTACCCGATGAAAGACATTTAGAAATAATATCTTTCTGTATAAGAGGAACATTCTGCATAGGAACCTCAACACCTAAATCTCCCCTTGCAACCATAACCGCATCTGTAGCCTTTATTATCTCATCAATATCTTCGACCGCTTCAGGTTTTTCAATTTTTGCTACAATACGGGCATGCTTATCACGGCTTTTTATCATGGTCTGCAATTGCTCAATGTCCTTTGAGCTTCTCACGAATGACAAGCCTATCCAGTCAACATTTTCTTCAAGAGCAAATTCCAAATCAACTTTATCCTTTTCTGTTATACAGGGTAGTGAAATCTTTGTTGTAGGGAGACTTATTCCTTTTCTAGGCGTTAGAATCCCACCATTAATTACTCTGCAAACAACTTCTGTCTTATTATCGGACGAAAGAACTTCTAATCTAATCTTCCCGTCATCTAAAAGAACAGGCTCCCCCTTTTGCACATCAACTGCAAAATTGACATAGTTAGTAAAAATCTTTCCATTACTACCTGCCTCATTTCCTACAACAATCTTAATTTCACTATTGTCATCTAACATAATCTCTCCACCAACAATATCTCCAATTCTTAATTTAGGGCCTTGCAAGTCGACTAAAATCGCAGTTTTTACACCTAAATTTTCATCTACAATTCTGCAGTTTTTTATAACCTCCCGATGGCCTTCTATTTCCCCATGAGAAGAATTAATTCTTATAACATTCATTCCCGCAAACACTAACTTTTCAAGCATCTCAATCGAGGAAGTGGATGGTCCTATGGTTGCAATAATTTTTGTTTGCTTTTCTGGTAATGTGATACCTTTTTTCATTTCTATTCTATTCTAATTCAAACATTGCCTCGAGAACTCCTGATTTCTCAGGATCTAAAAAAGTCACTAAAGTAACGAGCTTAGAAGTTCTAATTGTCTGAATAACACTGTCTAACTCTATATTTCCTAAATTTACTTTTAGAAGGTAGTCTAAAGAGTTAGGTCCTTGACCCACTGTCAAACACCCTTCTTGAACCCTATTTAATACTAAACTAACGTCTATTTCTTCTTCTATCTTTCTATAACTATATACAATATGCTTAGAAATAAGTTCGCCTGTCTTTATACAAAACGACTCTAATTCTCTATCATAAACTAACTCCCAACTAAATAATCTGTTAAGCTCCCAAGCAAGCCTATGGCCTCCTATGTGTGTCCCAATACCATAAAGCTCGAAATCACACTCCAAATCCATATCAAGGTGAAGCTTAGCCATTTTTACGAAGGTACTCCTTTATCAAACACTTTTTTCCAACCAATTCTTGCTGCATTTTTTTCAGCAATTTTTTTTGACCTGCCCTCTCCACTACCGAGGCTCTCTTCACCTGCAAAAACTTCCACTTCAAAAGCATTTTCTCCATCCTGCATATATTCTCTAATGACTCTGAATGAAAGAGTCAAGAGTTCTTTCTGCGCCCAGTGGTGAAGCTTACTTTTAAAATCTGTGGTCTCATATATCTTTTCATCTAAGCCAAACCGCTTCATCAATTTTATCAATGAATTATTAGTTCTGCTATATCCATGATCTAAATAAACCGCGCCTATTAATGCCTCCATTGCATTTCCCAACATATTTTGTCGGATATCCTCACGCCTCATCTTAACATCAAGCAAGTCCTCGAGTCCGATTTGTTTTCCAAGTAAATTTAGGTATTTCCTACTTACAACTTTTGACTTTCTCTGAGTTAGTAATCCTTCTGCTGCCTCTTTGTCTTTATTATATAAATAAGCTGCAATACTTAGATCTAAAACGGCATCACCTAAAAACTCTAACCGCTCGTTACTATTCTTTCCTGAAGTGTCGCCGTCAAGCACAGATGAATGGCGCATCGCTTCTTCATAGTAAATTATATTTCTAACCTTAAGTCTGAAATGAGATCGCACAATTAAGCGGATTTTACCAGAGGATGAATCTTTTTTAAGTAAACGATGTAAGAACTGCATTAAAAATATCTCCTGTATTTTCTATTTGGAGTATTTCCTAAACAAAACAGAAGCGTTGTGCCCTCCGAATCCGAAGGTGTTAGAAAGTGCTGCATTCACCTCTCTCCTTCGAGCTTTATTGAAAGTGAAATCCAAGTCTGGATCAAGACCCTCATCCTTATGTACGTGATTTATCGTAGGGGGAATAGTTCCGTTAACAATAGCTAGGATACAGGCCATAGCTTCAACAGCTCCAGCGGCACCAAGCAGGTGACCTATCATTGACTTCGTAGAGGAAATACTAAGTTTGTACGCTGACTCACCGAATACCTTCAGTATAGCCTGTGTTTCAGCTATATCTCCAAGTGGAGTACTCGTACCGTGAACATTTACGTAATCCACCTCTTCAGGGCTCATTCCAGCATCTTCAAGAGTGACCTTCATAACGTTCGTCGCTCCAAGACCTTCTGGGTGTGGTGCGGTAATGTGATGAGCATCTGCGCTCATACCACCCCCTACCATCTCACAGTAAATCTTAGCTCCACGAGCCTCGGCATGTTCAAGAGACTCAAGGATAATTGCACCGGCTCCCTCACCTAAAACGAAACCATCACGGGTTTTATCGAAAGGTCTAGAAGCTCTTTTAGGGTCCTCATTGCGAGTAGAAAGAGCTTTGAGAGCATTGAATCCGCCAATTGCGCCTTCAGTTACGGCAGCTTCAGAACCTCCTGAAACAATAACATCAGCTTTTCCTAATCTAATTAAATTAAAAGAATCAATTAGAGCGTGAGTAGAACTTGCACAAGCGCTTACTGTTGCGTAATTAGGACCTCTAAATCCATTTCTAATACTTATTTGTCCGGCTGCAATGTCAGGAATCATCATGGGAATAAAGAAAGGAGAAAACTTAGGCGTTCCATCACCATCGTGAAAGTTCTTTGCCTCATCCATAAAACTCTGGAAACCTCCGATTCCACAACCCCAAATAACTCCTGCTCTGTCAGGATCTACATTTCCTTCTTCACCTTCTCCCTCAAATCCTTTAGCAATTAGGCCAGCATCTTTTAAAGCTTGCTGAGAACTTACAACTGCAAATTGAGTAAAGAGATCCATCCTTCTGGCCTCGCGGCGATGAATGTGATCTAGCACATTAAAGCCCTTTACTTCACATGCAAACCGAGTCTTGAACTTTGACGAGTCAAACCGAGTAATTTCTGCCGCTCCACTTACTCCACGAACTAAGTTCTTCCAGAAAGTTTCAGGATCATTACCTAAAGGTGTTAAAGCACCAAGGCCAGTTACAACTACGCGCTTAAGCTCCATATAAGAATCAAATAAATAAACACTAAGGCCTAATTAGTTGCCTTTTCGATGTGTTCAATTGCTTGTCCTACAGTGCTGATATTCTCAGCCTGATCGTCAGGTATAGCAATGTTAAATTCTTTTTCGAACTCCATAATAAGTTCTACTGTGTCGAGAGAATCGGCACCTAGATCGTTAGTGAAGCTTGCCTCTGGCTTAACCTCTCCTTCATCCACTCCTAGCTTATCCACAATGATAGCTGTTACTTTTCCGCTGATATCAGACATGATAATCGTATTGAATTTGGTGCAAAATTAATCCAAACCTCTAACTTCAGGTAAAAAAACCGAAGAAAGTTTTAACAAAAGGCTTTCTAATACTCTTTTAGTATCTCGTCAATAGGCTTTCTTTCGAGGTCAGGCACCTCACAATCTGAGCTTGGAAATCCAAATGGAATATTTAAATACGCCCTCTCATTATCAGGTCTACTAAGGATTTCCGCTAAAAATTTCATTGGAGAGGGAGTATGAGTTAATGCAACAAGTCCTATATCATGAAGAGCTGTTAAGAGCATTCCAACTGCGATTCCTACGCTCTCATTTACGTAATAATTCTGAGTTTTTCCTGTTTCATCTTTGCCGAAAGCGTGCTTAAAAACGACAATTAATCCAGGAGCATCTTCTATAAAGGGTTTAATATGATCCGTTTTAAAAGGCTCTAAGTCCTTCAGCCACTCATCACTCATTCGGCCATTATAATTCCTGTACTCCTCTTCTTGTGCAGCAACCCTAATCTTACTCCTAATTTCAGAATCTGTTACAAGACAAAAAGTCCAAGGCTGTTTATGTGCACCTGAAGGAGCTGTTCCCGCAGTGGAAATACAGTTGCGCACAGCTTCCATTGGAACAGGTTCTGGCGAGAAATGCCTTACACTTCTTCTCTCTTGCATTTTATTCAAAAACCTAGAACTGCGGTCTATCATCTCTTTGGAAGAGTATTTATGAATCCCGTACTTCATCTATCTCTCAGCTTCTGCATGAGTTTAGAAGCATAAATAAATTCATTGAGTGTCTCTGACTGAGAAACCATCATTTCATCGTTATCTCCTTCAAAAGCAATCTCACCCTCGTGAATAAAATGAATCGTGTCTGAAGCTTCAATTACACTGTTCATGTCATGGCTGACTACCACCGTTGTCATTCCGTATTCTCTTGTAATATCAATTATTAGATTATCTATCACTATTGCTGTTTGGGGATCCAAACCAGAATTCGGCTCGTCACAAAACAAGTATTTAGGGTTCATTGAAATCGCACGGGCTATACCCACACGCTTCTGCATTCCACCGCTGAGTTCTCCTGTAAACTTATCCCCTTGTCCTTCTAACATTACTCTTTTCAAGCAATCCTCTGCCCTCACATCCATTTCTTGATCCGTCATTTCGCTAAACATCTTCAGTGGAAACTTAATGTTCTCAGAAACTGTCATAGAATCAAATAGAGCCCCTCCCTGAAATAACATCCCAATCTCCTTATGAACTTCTTTTCTCATTCTTTGATTCATAACTGTGAAATCTCGACCATCAAATAGAACTTTCCCTTCATCTGGTTCTAAAAGCCCCACCGTACACTTCGTCATCACACTCTTTCCAGAGCCTGAACGACCGATAATAAAATTTACCTGGCCTTTATGAAATTTAGCGCTCACATTCTTTAAAACGTGATGCTCCCCGAAAGATTTAGATATGTTTTTAAGCTCAATCATTCTACTATCAGGTTAAAAGAAGCTTCGTTAATACAAGGTTAGACAACATAATTATCACGACACTGTATACAACTGCTTTTGTGCTTGATTTAGCAACTTCAAGAGCTCCTCCATGAGTATAATACCCATGATATGCCGAGACGGACGTCATTACTATTGAAAAAATTGTCGTTTTAATGAGAGCGTATATAACATCATAGGAGACGAAATCGACCTGAAGACCATATTGAAAGTCTGCCATACTGCTCACCCCTGTAATATAAGCAATCCCAGCGCCTGAGGCGACTCCTAAAAACATGCTCATAATAACTAGTACTGGCAAGCAAATAATACCTGCAATAATCTTAGGTAGGGTGAGGAATCCAGCACTGTTTATCCCCATGATCTCAAGAGCGTCTATTTGCTCGGTAACCCGCATTGTTCCAAGCTGTGAAGCGATATTTGAACCAATCTTACCTGCTAGAATCACGGGGATTAGGGTGGGGGAAAATTCAAGGATCATTGTTTGGCGTACGGTAAAACCAATGGTGTAAACGGGAATCCAACCACTTACCTGGTGCGCAGTCTGAAGGCACATAACTGCACCCATAAATAAACTCAGCAACGTCACAATACCTACACTATTAGTGCCAATGGTGGTCATTTCATTCACAAGGGAACGACGAAAGACCGCACCGTTTTCAGGTTTACGCAAAACCCTCAATATAAATCTCGTATACCTACCGATATGAAAGATGATGCCCATTACTGCGAAGGTAAACGTAACAATTGCTAACTTTACATCATTATGAAACGAATTGTAACACCTATTTTGTTATGCCTTTGCGTTATTGCGTTTTTAAGCGGGTGCGCCTCTTCTCATAGCAGTTGCGGTACGTGTGATGCTTACAATTGCGTTCAACTTGATGCAAATAAGTAAGCCTGTGGAAAAATTTGCTGTCATAATGGCTGGAGGTGTTGGCACTAGGTTTTGGCCCATGTCTCGTACTTCTAAGCCTAAACAATTTCTCGACATCCTCGGTACAGGCCGCTCTCTGATCCAGATGACATTTGACCGATTAAGTTCGGTAGTACCACCATCTAATATACTCGTTGTAACAAATGAGCTTTACCGCTCTGATGTAGCCTCCAATATTCCAACTATACCTCCTGAGAATATTCTTTGCGAACCCTGCATGCGCAATACCGCTCCTTGCATCGCCTATGCAAATGCCGTTATCTCTAGGCGAGTTGCATCATCTGGTATTGACGCTTGCGACGTCGGAATCATTGTCGCTCCGTCAGACCATCTCATCCTCAAAGAGCCCGAGTTCGACCGTATAATCTCGCTCGCCCTCTTAGAAGCTACCTCAACCTCCTCGCTCGTCACCTTAGGTATTAAACCCACTCGCCCCGATACCGGGTACGGATATATCAAGTTCTCTAGATCGAGCTCTACTGGCGATGGAACCGGCGAAATCGCTTCTGTAGATTGCTTTACAGAAAAACCAGATTTAGAAACCGCCCGTGGATTTTTGGAAGAAGGTGGGTATTGCTGGAATAGTGGTATTTTTATTTGGTCACTCGCAAATATATCGAGTGAGTTTTCTAAGCACCTTTCAGATATGTCATCAGCATTTGAGAGCGCTGAACTTTGTGGAAATGCTGGCGAAGTCGATAATATTTACACCTCTTGCGAATCTATTTCTATAGACTATGGAATTCTCGAACGCGCTTCTTCTGTCTCCGTTATTCCTTGTGATTTCGGTTGGTCAGATTTAGGAACTTGGACTTCACTTGCAAATCACTTACCTAAAGATTCGTCTGAAAATAGATCCTCAGGAGTTGATTTAGTGGTTTCAGAAAGTGCGAACAATATTGTGGTCGGAGCGGATTCTGAAAAAATTATAGCCCTTCGTGGCTTAAATGACTTCATTGTTGTCGACACTCAAGACGCCTTGCTTGTTTGTCCTAAATCCGACGAACAATGGGTGAAAGTTTTAGTGGGGAAACTAGAAAAATAACTCATTAGGCTTACAGGATATACTGATAGGTTATACCCCCTTAGTATCCATACTATCTCCCGATCATGTTCTTTGGGACAACCCATGCGTCGTATTCTTCTGCCGTGACGTATCCTAGAGAAAGAGCGGCTTCGCGAAGAGTGGTGCCTTCTGTATGGGCTTTACCAGCTATTTCTGCTGATTTGTAATAACCAATTTTCGTGTTTAGAGCAGTAACCAACATGAGACTGTTGTCTACGAGATCCTTGATGCGTGGCTTGTTAGCTTTAATTCCATCAACGCAGTTTTTTGCGAACGAGTGTGAACCTTCTCCGAGTAGGCGAGCGGACTCGAGGATGTTTTTAGCCATCATAGGTTTGAATACGTTAAGCTCATAATGGCCTTGGGTTCCTCCTACTGCTATAGCTACGTCGTTTCCCATTACCTGAGCACAAACCATAGTCAGAGCTTCGCACTGAGTGGGGTTGACTTTTCCTGGCATGATTGACGAACCAGGCTCGTTAGCAGGGAGCTGAAGTTCACCGATTGCAGATCGAGGGCCAGAGCCCATCATTCTGATGTCGTTAGCGATCTTGTTGAGGGCGACAGCAAGTTGGCGTAGAGCTCCATGGGATTCGACAATAGCATCGTGAGCGGCAAGGGCTTCAAACTTGTTAGGAGCCGTTACAAATGGGTGTCCGGTCGAAGATGCTATATGTGCGGCAACGGTTTCAGAATATCCTTCAGGGGTGTTGATGCCTGTTCCTACAGCCGTACCACCTAGGGCGAGTTCAGAAAGATGGTCGAGGGAGTGACTAAGGGCGCGGAGGCCATAGTTTAATTGGGCTACGTAGCCAGAAAACTCTTGACCGAGGGTGAGGGGGGTAGCGTCCATTAGGTGGGTGCGCCCGATTTTTACAATACTCTCGAACTCGGAAGATTTCGAGGCGAGGGAGTCGCGAAGGGTCTCTATGCCGGGAATGGTATTCTCGACGATGAGGGTGTAGGCAGCAATGTGCATGGCCGTCGGAAATGTGTCGTTCGAAGATTGACTCTTATTTACGTCATCGTTTGGATGGACAGGGCGAGTTCCTTCGCCAAGGGTTCCTCCTGAGAGCTGATGGCAGCGGTTAGCTACCACTTCATTGACGTTCATGTTAGACTGGGTTCCGGAACCCGTTTGCCAAATAACGAGGGGGAATTGAGAATCGTGGATGCCCTCGAGGATTTCTGAGCAAGCCGTAGATATTAAGTCGCGCGTTTCTGATGGAAGAATGCCACATTCACAGTTCGTTTTTGCTGCAGCACGCTTGAGGTGAGCGAAGGCGTGAACTATTTCGAGTGGCATAGAGGAAGCTGGTCCGATACGGAAATTATTTCGTGATCGCTCTGTTTGGGCTCCCCAAAGGACGTTAGATGGGACTTTTACTTCTCCTAAAGTGTCTTTTTCAATTCGGAAATCTGACATGGTGTGGTGATTTAAAATTCGTGTTAATCTTGAGGGTTGTTTGATGCGGCGCCGGCCTCCATAAGGTAGGCTTTGAGGAATCCTTCGATTTCTCCGTTCATAACGGCATCTACGTTGGAGGTTTCGTGGCCGGTCCGGACATCCTTTACCATTTTATATGGCTGCATGACGTAGGATCGGATTTGAGAACCCCACTCTATTTTCATTTTCCCAGCTTCAATTTCATCTCGGGCTTCATTGAGACGTGCGCGTTCTAGTTCAAAGAGTTGAGATTTTAAAAGCTGCATCGCTTTCTCACGGTTGCCGAGTTGAGATCTGGTTTCTGTGTTTTCGATAACTATACCAGTGGGGGCGTGACGTACACGTACTCCTGTTTCTACTTTATTGACGTTTTGGCCTCCAGCTCCGCCTGAACGGAAAGTGTCCCACGAAATATCGGCGGGGTTAACGGTGATTTCAATGGAGTCGTCCACAAGTGGGTAGACGTAAACTGAGGCAAATGAGGTGTGGCGACGAGCTTGAGAGTCGAATGGGGAGATTCTGACTAATCGGTGGACGCCGTTTTCCCCTTTGAGCATTCCGTATGCGAAGTCGCCTTCGAACTCAAGGGTTACTTGTTTTATTCCTGCGGGATCGCCCTCTTGAAGGTGGAGTTCGCGGACTTTAAAGCCTGCCTTATCGCCATACATCCTGTACATGCGCATAAGCATTGCAGCCCAGTCACAGGATTCTGTTCCTCCGGCTCCGGAAGTAATTTGCATTACGGCATTGAGTGAATCCTCTTCTGCTGAAAGCATGTTTTGAAACTCTAAGCCCTCAATGATCTCAGTAGCTTCAGAGTAGGCAGAATCAACCGCGGATGGATCTTCTTCCCCAGCTTTCATAAAATCGAAAAGGACGGAGAGGTCCTCAACCTTTGAGGCACAATCGTCAAATTTCGTTACCCACGATTTCTTAGATCTAATGAGTTTCATCACTTGCTCTGCCTTTTTAGAGTCATTCCAAAACTCAGGATCGTGGGTTTGCTTTTCATCCTCCATCACCTCCATCCTTTTCTGTTCAATGTTCAGATAGCCTCTCAAGGCTTCGACACGAGAAGAAAGGATTTCGATAGAGTCAACTGTAAGCATGAGACAAAAGTAAAGAAGTTAAATCGACTTGATCGATGATAGTATCATTTCTAAAGAAAATCCTCGAGATTGAAGATAGCGGATTAGGCGAGGGCGGTTAGAAGTAGGGTCAGAGGGGTAGCTTTGTAGGCGAGAGTTTAAGACCTGAGTGAGCTTTTCCGCTACTATTTCTGGCGTGAGTACAGAGAGAGCAGATGAAATCTCTTTGGAGGAACAGCCTTTAGCACGTAGGCCTTCACCTATCTTGTAGGGTCCCCATTGCTTTAAATGGAAGTGGTCGTGAGTGAAGGCTGAGAGAAAACGAGTTTGGTTTACAAAATCAAGGCTAACTAACTTAGCTAAAAACGAATTTGCTTCTGAGTTGGGTACTTCCCACTCCTTTAGACGCTTTAGCACCTCAGCCTTAGAACGCTCGCTTCGAGCGCACCATCGAGTTATTTTTACCTGCCAATTCACAACCTAATTATGTAATACTAATTTTAGATTCGTTTCTAAGTCGCAAGGTGGGTTGAGATACCCGATATTTGCAAACTAATAACACCCATTTTATAACCGTAATGCGGTCTGAACTTTTGCAACGTATCCATGATCTACTCGGGAACGAAGATCTGGAAGCCATCCGAAAAGATGTGCGCAGTGCTATACAATCCTTCCACGCCCTCACACAAGATGAGGTTCGTCGCCAACGAGATGCTTGGGAAAAGGAAGAACACGAGTCTGATGAATCTTTTATTTACAAACCTTCTGAAGAGGAAGCTGTAGTTGAAGAATTATCGAATTCTTTTAAAGAAAGAGAGAAAGCTTGGAAAGCTTCTATTGCAGAAGAACAGAGGGCTAATTTAGTCACAAAACAAGGGCTTCTGGAAAGGCTAAGGAGTACAATCCAAGAAGAGGAAAATATAGGAAAAGCGTTTAGTGCCTTTAATGAGGTGCGTACGGAGTGGGAAGCTATAGGAGATGTTCCTGGAAATAACTATAAGGATATTCATGACGAATACCACCGCCTGCGCGATGAGTTCTTTTACAACATTAATATCTACAAGCAGCTTCAGGATCACGACTTGAAGAAAAATCATGCCACAAAGCTTGAATTAACTGAGAAAGCTAAGGGTCTTGCAGCAGTTGAAGATCTAAAGGAACGTGAAAAAATAGCTCGTGAACTTCAAAAACAGTGGCTCGATGTGGGGCCATCTCCAAGGGAGACTTACAAAGAAATGGCAGACACTTTCTTCGGAATTACTCGTCCAGTTTTTGATGAAGTAAAAGCTCAATACGATAAACTCAGAGAGAGTTTTGTTGAGCATAAGGTTTCTAAAGAAGCGCTTATAGAAGAGTTGAGGGGTTTAATGACAGAAGATATCGAAGAAAGTCATAAGGTGTGGAAAACTTTGACCATTAAAGTTATTGATATGCAGAAAAGGTGGAAGGAAATCGGCTTTTCTGGAAAGGAGCATAACGAAAGTTTATGGCATCAATTCCGTGAATTATCTGATGTGTTTTTTGAAAAAAAGCAGGTCTTCTACGATAAAATGAAGGAAGAGGGAAAAGACGCTAAGAAAGAGAAAATCGTTATTTGTGAAAAGGCAGAGGCAATTCAAGACAGCAACGATTGGAAAGATACAACCGCTGAAATGATACAACTTCAAAAGGATTGGAAGACCGCAGGTTCATGCCCTCCAGGAGATGAGCATAAATTATGGAGGCGTTTTCATAAAGCTCAGGATATTTTCTTTAAAGCGAAGAAAGCTCAGTTCGCTGATCGAAATAAAGAGGAGAAGGTAAATCTAGGATTGAAGAACGCGCTGCTTGAAAAAGTGGAAGCGTTTAAAATTACAGATAATAGAATCGCTGATTTAAACGCTCTAAAAGAATTTTCAGGTGATTGGCGTAAAATCGGGTTCGTTCCTAGGAAAAGTTTTGAGAATTTATCTGATCGCTTTACAAAGGCGATGGATAAGCACTACGATGCTTTAAGCGCTCAAAGGTCTGAACGTTCTGTAGCAAGCTATCAAAATCGCGTTGAACGCCTGTCAAAAGGTGGTAATAGTGGAAGAGGTGGTGGCAATGACATCCGTCGTGAGCAAGCTGTTTTAAGGGATAAGATTAATCGTCTTAATACTCGTGTAATCCAAACAGAAGAGAACATGGAGCGATTTACGGGAAAAGGAGCACAATCAATTCGTGACCACGCTGAAAAATCTATAAAATCTTACAAACGTGAGGTTGAAGAAATTAAGGCAAAACTCAAGATGTTAAGGGAGGCCGAGGAGAAATAACGCGGAGAAATAACGCGGGGAATAAATTATAGAGAGTCTGTTAGACCAATATTTGCTTGACCCGTATGTCCGCCCGCCCACTTACCATGTGATTTAGTGGATATGTTCTCGGGAAGAGGTTGAACGTTATATCCGCTATCTGCTAGCCATTTGAGATATTTAGGAAGTGCGTAGAGAAGTCTAGGAGCTGCTTTTTCACTGTCGTGAAACACGATAATAGACCCAGATCTTGTAAGCTTTTTAAGTGAGTTTAAGCAATCGCTTCCTGAAAGAGATCTATCGAAATCTCCGGAAAGGACATCCCACATAACAACCTGTGTTCTTGTCGAAAGAGCTCGAGCTTGTCGAGGTGTAATCCTACCATAAGGAGGTCTGAACCTTGTTGTAGAACCCAGTTCTTCTTCACATTTAAGATAGCTCCTTAAATAAGACTTCCTGGTTGTTGACCATCCGCTTTCGTGACCCTGACTGTGATTAGCAACTTCATGACCTGCCGCTCTTAAATCGTGTATAATTTCTGGATGGCGAGCTGCCTGCTCCCCCACACAGAAAAACGTAGCTTTTAAATCCCCGGCCTCTTTCAATTGCTCCATCACCCAAGGTGTTAAATGTGGGTGGGGACCGTCATCAAATGTTAGATATACATTCTTTGACGCATCAATAGATGGTACTCGCCATAGAACTGACTTTACCATATTGTGTATCGAAAGGGGGGTGCGATTAATGATCATACACTAATTTGACGAGTTTCATAAACAAGGGTTGCCCGTGAGATAGAAATTTGATTTCTAAGAACTAACTTTGTCGATCATATGGAATACAATTTTCGCAGTATTGAAAAGCATTGGCAAGAGGTTTGGGCTAAAGAAAAATCCTACCAAGTAAAAGAATTAAAGGATAAACCTAAGTTCTACGCCTTGGATATGTTCCCATACCCTTCAGGGGCGGGACTTCACGTAGGACACCCGCTTGGATACATCGCCTCAGATGTTATTTCTAGGTATAAAAGGCATTGCGGCTTTAACGTTTTGCACCCGATGGGATTTGATAGCTTTGGGCTGCCGGCAGAACAATATGCTATTGCTACAGGACAACACCCTGCGATCACCACTGAAACGAATATCAATCGCTACAGAACCCAAATGCAACAAATTGGGTTTTCATTTGACTGGAGCAGAGAAGTGATGACTTCTGACCCATCATATTACAGATGGACACAATGGATTTTCGGAAAATTATTCGAGAGTTGGTATGATTTAGGAAGTGGGGGTGCAAAACCGTTACAATCTTTAATTGATGCCTTTGAAAAGAGTGGTAATTACTCCATAGAAGCTGCCTGCGAAGAGGACTGGTGGGAAAATTTAGATTTGACTTTATTCCCTCATTTCGGAAAACACTTTAAGGGAGATTTTACTGCTACTGATTGGAAATCCCTGAGTAAGAAAGCGAAGAGCGCCATTCTTATGCAGTTTCGACTTGCATACTTAGCGGATTCAGAGGTGAACTGGTGCCCTGAACTTGGTACGGTGCTCGCAAATGATGAGGTTAAGGACGGACTTTCTGAGAGAGGTGGCCATCCCGTTGAGCGCAAACGTATGCGCCAGTGGATGATGAGAATCACAGCCTATTCCGACAAGCTTATCGAAGGATTAGATGATCTGAATTGGACTGATAGTATTAAAGAAGCCCAAAAAAACTGGGTAGGCAGATCAGAAGGTGCTACAGTAAGTTTTAAAGGAGGTGGGAACGCTTCTGAGTGTGAAGTGGACGTATTTACAACCAGACCTGACACGTTATACGGTGTGAGTTTTGTGGTACTCGCCCCAGAACATAAATTAGTCAATGAGTTTACCTCTGAAGAGAAACTAAGGGAGGTGAATGACTATATCCTGGCGGCCTCTAAAAAAAGCGAACGAGAAAGACAAGGAGAAAAGAATATTTCAGGTATTGAGATAGGAGGTCATGTTATCCATCCATTTAGTGGAGAAAATATCCCGGTTTATATCTCTGATTACGTGCTATCTGGTTACGGTACAGGAGCGATAATGGCTGTGCCTGCTGGAGATGAGAGAGATTGGAAATTTGCCAAGTATTTTAATATCGATATTCCTTCAATTTTTAAAGGGCATGACTCTGATGGGGCTGTAAATTCTGACGAAAAAGCCATTCTACAAAATTCAGAAGAACTAAATGGGCTCTCTAAACTTGATGCAATATCTACCGCTTTAAATTTATTAGAGTCGAGAGGGTGTGGAGAGAGGAAAATAAATTACAGATTGCGGGATGCCGTTTTCTCAAGACAGCGTTACTGGGGAGAACCATTCCCTATTTGTTATGAGAATGATATTCCGCAACTTATCGAAAACGAAACGGTAACACTGCCCCCAGTCGATGAGTACCTTCCTACAGCTGATGGTGAGCCGCCACTTGCTAGGGCAAAGCGTGAAGATTGGCCTGTCTTCCATGGTGATAGAATGGAAACCAACACCATGCCTGGATGGGCTGGATCGTCTTGGTATTTCCTACGTTACATGGACCCCCACAACGAAAAGGAGTTCTGCGCTCGTGAAAAATCGGATTACTGGGGTCAGGTAGATATTTATGTGGGAGGAGCTGAGCACACTACGGGGCACTTGTTGTATTCAAGGTTTTGGACTAAGTTTTTATTCGATTTAGACCAAATCTCATTTGACGAACCCTTCAAAACCATGATCAACCAGGGTATGATTTTAGGGCGGTCAAGCTTTGTATACAGAATTCAAGGAACCTCTACATTCGTGACATACGAGGAGAGAGAAGCACATAAAACTCAGCGTTTACACGTTGACGTTTCACTTGTAGAAAACGATAAGCTAGATATCGATAGTTTTAAATCTTGGAGAACTGAATTCGCAAAAGCTGAATTTATTACATGTCATGATGGAACTTACACCTGTGGGTACGAGATTGAAAAGATGTCTAAATCTAAGTACAACGTTCAGACTCCAGATGAGCTTATAGAGAAATACGGAGCAGACACGTTAAGATGTTACGAAATGTTTTTAGGTCCACTCACGCAATCTAAACCTTGGGATACTAAAGGGATTTCAGGGGTTCATAATTTCCTAAGGAAGTTCTCAAAACTCGCTTTAGCTTCAGAAAATTGCGACGCTTCTAAGCCAGAACTTAGAATTGTCCACAAGACTATTGAGAAAGTAACCTCTGATTTAAATCGTCATGCTTTCAATACAGTAGTCAGTGCTTTAATGATCGCAGTCAATGATTTAAATGATCTCAAGTCTGTGAAATCTCATGTCGGTCTCCGTCCTTTAGTAACGCTTTTAAGCCCATACGCTCCACACCTTGCTGAAGAGCTATGGAAAGCCCTTGGCGGTGAGGGGTTAGTGATTGATTCTGTTTGGCCTAAAGCTGAAAAATCATATTTAGTAGAAGACGAGGTTAACTACCCTGTGTCTTTTAACGGAAAAGTTCGATTCAAAATAAACCTTCCCGCATCTACTGATATAGGGGAGGTTGAATCCATCGTGGTGGCTGACGAGCGAACCATCAAACAACTCGACGGCAAAGAAATCAGAAAAGTAATCGTTGTGAAAGGCCGAATCGTTAACATTGTAAGCTAACTTTATTTTCGAAAATTAAATTCTTTATTATGCAAATATTTTATTTTAAGCAAATTATAAGTGTGTTTTCGATGCTTTTATTTGCTGTATCTCTTGGCTTTTCTCAATCCACTGAAAATCCCATGCCATACAATCCAGACTCAAATGGAAGTGGATCTATTACAGTTGTAGACTTAGTAGATTTTCTAACTTTTTATGGAAGTTCCTTTGTTGTTGAGGGTGCTATACCTATAGAAAACGGTGGTACTGGAGCAATTACAGCAGAAGATGCCCGCCTTGCTCTCGCGATATCTCTTTTCTCTGACATAACAGCTTTGGGAGAAGAAAATCCCTCATCCCAAATCACAGGTGATCTCACTCTTACCGGTAAGCTTCAACAGGGAAGTGCAACAATCGCAGATGGGGATTACTCTTCGGCGTTAGGTGTATCAACTTCCGCAACAGGTTACGCTTCATACGCTGAAGGGCAAAATACTACAGCGTCTAATACCACTGCTCACGCTGAAGGCTACGGAACTATTGCCAGCGGGTTTTTCTCACACGCAGAAAACCGAAATTCTACAGCCACTGCTACCTGCGCCCATGCAGAGGGGGAAAACACGAGTGCTACTGCAGACGCATCGCACTCGGAAGGAATGAACACTTTATCAAGTGGATTCACTGCCCACGCTGAAGGCTATGGTACTATCGCATCTGCCGCTTATTCGCACTCAGGGGGGAGGTATTCTACCGCCTCTGCTACTGGCTCGTTTGCGCATGGTTTCCAACTTATCGCAGACCAAACCTACTCCACTACATTGGGCAAATACAATCTTACAAATAGAACGGGAACAATCCTTGTTGTAGGAAATGGGACAGCTGATTCTTTGAGATCTAATATCTTTGAAATAGACGCTGTTGGAGGTCTTATAAATGGTGATTTCACTATCTCAGGGTCCATTACTGCTAATGGAGTTGATCTTGTAGATGAAAACGCAGCTCTTTCAAATAGTATGATTGCGCTTGAAACTGAGATTTCTACCTTAGATACTTTAATTTTAAATTTACAAGGAATCGTTGCCGATCTTCAAAACCAAATCAATCTACTTCATCCTGAGTAAAGCTAACCTTTTACGTCTTCACACCTCACAAACTCTGCATTTGGATCAAATAGCAATCTATACGTGTTCAGTTTCTGATATGGAGTCTCTGAAAGGATATTAACGATGTGCATCATTTTGGGGTTGAAATCTCCAATCCATGTAATGATCATTTTCTTGTATTGAACTGTATGGCGTCTCAGAGCCTTCTTAATCTCATGCATCATCAAGCTTTCCACTCCATTTTTTTGGTGTTTCGGCACTATCCCAAATACGACTGCAAATGCATTTTGAGGCTTTCTAAATCTTTTGTAGAATAAGAATTTCAACTTGCCTACAAGGTTTAGATTCCCATTTATATGTTTAAAAACCTCATTTAATTCAGGCAAGGATACCAAAAAAGCAACAGGTTCTGAATTGTGATATACAAACCAAACCAACTTCTCATCAATGACCATCTTCATTTTCTTAAAGATGAGAAGCGCTCTTTCTGAGCTGATACCTTTAAAACCTGAGTGTGTTTTCCAGGCGGTATTATAAATCGTTCTGAAATCCTCTGCGTATTCGCTCAATTTGCTCAACTCAATATGACGAAAGCTATATCCCTCTCTGTCACTCATCTGGCTCATCTTTCTACTAAAAGTTTCTTTCATGGGGTCTTGGATTACCACTTCATACATATACTGTGAGAAAAAAACTTTATACCCATATTCCTCAAAAAGCCCACGATAGTAAGAAGGTTGATAAGCATTTCCATAAATGGGCGGTTTATCATACCCATCTATTAAAAGCCCCCAATACTTATTTCTTTCTCCGAAATTAATAGGACCATCCATTGCTTGAGAGCCTAAATCCTCAAGCCACTGTCTAGCTGTATCAAACAAAGTGAAGGCAGCAGATTTATCATTTATGGTCTCAAAAAAACCAAAACCCCCTGTTGGTTGCCTCTCTTTTTTTGATTGCCTATAGTCTATGAAAGCCGCTATTCTTCCAATATCTTCTCCTGAATCACTTATTAATATCCATCTTCTGGCAACTCCATTTCTAAATAGGTGATTTTTCTTCTCGTCAAAAACATCTTCAACCTCTTGCTTAATGTGCGGAATCCAATTTTCATCATGTTTATAAACCGTGAATGGAACCTTGTGAAATCTCTTAATCTCTCTTTTCGATAAAACAGGTAGTGTTTTCATTCTTTTAACTCTCCAGAAATATTGGTTGATAAAGATATTAAAAAACACAAATCATATATACTTATTTATTAAAACATTTTTGTATTTTACAGGATTGGTTAAATCTCTAATTATCTAGATGGACAACAAAATCGTGGTTATAACTGGTGGAAGCTCTGGTATTGGCAGGGCGTTATGCGATTGTTTTATTGACGCAGATTATAAAGTTGCAATTGCATCAAGGTCTGAAAATCTTCTTGAAAAAGTTAAGTCTGATCTTAGTTCAAAAGGGCATGAAATCTTAACCTTAAAAACAGATGTTAGGGTAGACAACGATTGTAAGAATCTGGTTGATAAGGTGATTGAGAAATACGGCAGAATTGACGTTTTCATTAACAATGCGGGTATTACTTGGTATGAGAGTGATGAAGATGGGATCAACATTGAAAAACACAGAGAGATACTCGACACAAACCATTTTGGCACTGTTCAATGTACCAAGTACGCCTTACCTCATTTACTTAAGAGCAAAGGAAGTCTAGTGGGGGTGTGCTCAATCGCTGGTGAAGTAGGGCTCCCAAATCGTGCAGCGTATTCCGCTTCTAAGTTTGCAATGAATGGTTTCCTGAGTTCGCTTAGAGTGCAGTACTTAAACAAGGGTCTTCACGTATTAATTACTTACGTTGGATACACATCAACAAACATTAGAAAAATAGTTAAGGATGACTATAAATCAAGTCAGTTCCCTCCTGGCTATGGAGAAGCTGTAAAAGAAAAGGGGATGATGTCCGCCGAAGAGACTGCAAGGTATATTTTCAACGGCGTAAAAAAGAGAAAAAGATATGTTAGACCTACTTCTGTTGGACAGCTCACCGTTTGGTTAAATAAGTTGTTTCCCAAACTCAACGACAAGCTCGCCGCCAAGTATTACAACTAAAAACAAAACCTCGCTATCTCAATGATAACAAGGTTTTATAAAACTGCAGTGTTGCCCCACCAGGACTCGAACCTGAAACGTCTGCACCAAAAGCAGATGTGTTGCCATTACACCATGGGGCAAAAACGTGTGCAAAGATAGTAAAGTTAGACTAATTTATTAAGTAAATTGCAGTCCTAAATGGAAGTACTAAATCTCATTCAAGGCAAGCTTATTTCTGCCAAAAGCGGTGAATGGCTTGACCTTACTAACCCCAGCACAGGCAATGTTTACGGTCGCCTGCCTAGATCTGGGTCTGAGGATGTAAATCTTGCTGTAGAATCTGCCAGCAAGGCGTTTAAAAGCTGGTCAGATACACCTAGTAGCGAACGTGCTGCTTGCTTGAATAGACTTGCCGATTTAGTCGCAAAAAATGCAGCTCTACTATCTTGTGCAGAATCAACTGACAATGGTAAACCTATATCGTTAGCTACGTCGGTTGATATTCCAAGGGCTGAATCAAATCTTCGATTCTACGCTTCTGCAATTCAGCATTTTGCTTCTGAGTCACACTCTATGGAGGGAGTGGCTATCAATTACACCCTTAGGAAGCCTTTAGGTGTCGTTGCGTGCATCTCACCCTGGAATCTACCGCTTTACCTATTTACTTGGAAGGTCGCGCCTGCATTAGCCGCTGGGAACTGCGTAGTTGCTAAACCCTCAGAAATAACTCCTGTAACAGCATACTTATTGAGTACATGGGTGAAAGAGGCTGGTTTCCCAGATGGTGTCTTTAACATCATACACGGATTGGGGACAGAGGTGGGAGACGCTTTAGTTCGTCACCCAAAAATAGAAGCAGTTAGCTTTACAGGAGGTACAGAAACTGGTGCACATATAGCTTCTGTCACGGCTCCTCGTTTTAAGAAATTGAGCTTGGAGTTAGGCGGAAAGAATGCTGCCATCATATTTGATGATTGCGATTTAGAGGATGCATTAGCGACGACCATGCGTTCTTCTTTCGCCAATCAAGGCCAAATCTGTCTTTGCGGTTCTCGGATTCTTGTCGAGAAATCTCTCTACCCGAAATTTCGGGATATGTTGGTCGAAAAAGCGAAGAAAATGAAGGTCGGCGACCCTCAAAACCCCACTACAAAAATGGGTGCTGTTGTCTCTAAAGATCATCGCGATAAAATTTTATCATACATTGATTTAGCGCGCTCAGAAGGTGGAAAAATCTTATGTGGAGGTAATGCAACAACTCCGGAAAATGAACCACATTTGTCAGAAGGCTATTACATTCAACCTACTATTATAGAAGGGCTCAACTTTGATTGCCGGGTAAATCAAGAAGAGGTTTTCGGTCCTGTAGTTACCATTCAACCTTTTGAATCAGATGAAGAAGCTGTTTATTTTGCTAATAGCACAGAGTATGGTCTAGCGGCTACAGTTTGGACTAAAGATTTAAAAAGAGCTCACAACATGGCAGCCGCATTAGACACTGGAATTGTTTGGGTAAACTGCTGGCTCTTGAGAGACTTAAGAACGCCATTTGGAGGAGTTAAAAACTCAGGCGTGGGGAGAGAAGGCGGGTTCGAAGCACTACAGTTCTTTACGGAACCTCAAAACGTTTGTATTAAACTCTAGTCCTCTAAGAGTTCAAATAAAGCATCAAGTTTCGGGGCTAGGATAACTTCAATTCTACGGTTTCTCGATTTATCCTCTGGGTCAACGGGGTGAAACTCTCCTCGTCCGGATGCTGTGAGAACTGATGGATCAACGCCAGGTTGGGCGCTTATAATCTCGAGGACAGAAGTTGCGCGAAGCACAGACAATTCCCAATTGTTATGTGGGAAGCTTGTAGAGACAAGCTTATCTGAATCCGTGTGTCCTTCGATAACAATTTCCAAATCTTCTTGCTCAGCTATAACTGAACCTAGAGAGGCTAAGAGCTCTCTACCTTTTACGTCTACAACAGCAGAGCCTGAAGCAAATAACAATTCTGCCTCTAAGCTTACATAAACTTTCCCATCTCTTTGCTCAACTGTTAAACCACTCCCCTCAAATCCAAGGAGAGCCCTTTCTAAACGGTTACGCAAAGCTTTAGCAGCTTTATCTCGAGATGCAAGAAGGTTTTCTAATTCTTCAACTCTCGCACTCCTAGACTCGAGAGCAGCGCTTCTTTCAGCTAGATCTTTTTCTAGATCGAGAAGGGCATCTTCTCTGATTTGAAGTTGTTTTCTTATTCTATTTACATCTTCAAGGAGCGCTCTGTTTTCTGCATTTAGTGATGACAAACGACCTCCGCTTTGGTCTGTAAGCGCATCATTTAATTGACGAAGACGATTGATTTCATCTGTTGATTCAGCTACAAACCTACCCATTCGGGAAGTGTCTGCTGAAAGCTCTTCCCTTGCTTCTGTCAATGTCTCTAATTGTCCTCTTAGCTCTACAACTTCGATTTCAACATCTTGACTATTAAGCCTTAGAACAGTATTTTCCTTATCTATTTGTTCGCAATTATCCTGTAACTCATCAAACTGCTTAGCTGTTACACAACCAGAAAGCAGAATTATTGCAATTATTATTGCGGGAAATGTAGATGTCCTCATAACAGTGCAAGTTCTACACGTTATGATCTAATTTGACATTTATCCAAGCGTATTATCCACACTAAAATGTCAATCTCTAAGGTTAATTCTAGTTAATTGGAATCGCGAAGTTTCCCTGAGAAATAGTAACTCCAGCTCCAGCTGTGCTTTGCATATTTCCAGAAAAAGTACCCGTTACATACCCTCCTGAACCTGAAACTACATAAGTAAGTTCCATCGTAATGTTTCCACCGTTAGAGGTAGCATATGTCACAGCAGCTCCTATAGCCTCGTATGCTCCAGCTGTTCCAGGTGCAGTAGCTAAGTTCATAGGGATAACAACTCCGTTCTCCCATCCAGTTGCTGGTTCAGCCATAATAAAGCCAATCAGAGCAGTCGTTACAGACTCTCCTTCAATAGCTATACTTGTTCCATTCATCATAGCTGATGCTGAAGCATCGCCATAAAACTGTTGGCCATTTGCTTTCCAAGCGATAGCTCCCTCACAAGGCTCACAAGATGAACCACCACAGTCTATGTATAATTCGTCACCATCTTGAAGACCATTTGTACAATCTCCTGTTGTTGGACACGGATCACAATCAGAACCACCACAGTCGACACCAATTTCAGATCCATTCATTTCACCATCTGTGCATGTTGGACATGGGTCACAGTTAGGGCCTCCGCAATCAACGCCTTCTTCAAATCCGTTAGGCAAACCATCACCACATAGCTCAGGACAAGCTGGACAACCATCGCAACCACAGTCAATTCCGAGTTCACCTGGATCAAGCTGACCATTGAATGAAGGGTCGCAGGGACCACATTCTCCACCACAATCAACCCATTGCTCACCTAAAAGAGCATCCCACAGGTCATTTTCACATGGGTCACAGGGGTCGCAAATAGTTCCACCGCAATCGATGAGTTCTTCGCCGTTATTTAACTCGCCATCATAACAATTCTCACCGATAAGATTGTCATCATTTAAACATCCACTACAAGATGCTAAAAACGAGACAGCGAAGAGGAAAGTAACAAAAGTATTGAAAGAAGATAGATGCAGTTTCATTGTAGGTGTTTTATATACGTATTTTCGACGTGCCGTAAAAACATGTGCTCAAAGATAGGAATAGAATCATATAGATGGATAATCTCAAATGGAAAGCGGCTGAATCTCCTAAAAAAAAGGCTGTAAAAGACTTGTGTAAGGAGACTGGGTTAACCTATATGGTTGCACAAATCCTTGTGCAGCGTGGGATTACCTCTCTATCTGAAGCTGATAATTTCATGCGGCCCAAGCTTGAAGACTTGCACGACCCGGAGACCATGTTAAACATGGAAAAAGCCGTAAAAAGGTTAAATAAGGCTATAAATAAAGGTGAGCGTATCATGGTTTATGGTGATTATGATGTTGACGGCACTACATCTGTTGCGATGGTTTCCACTTTTTTAGAAGGTTTAAATGTGCAAATAGTTCCCTATATACCTATGAGGTATCAAGAAGGATATGGGGTTTCTAAAGACGGGGTGGATAGGGCTCGAAAGTCTGGATGTACAATCCTAATTACGTTAGATTGTGGTACCAAAGATTTTGAAGCTTTAGAATATGCCGCAAGCTTCGGGATAGATACTATAGTCTGTGATCACCATCTTCCAGCTGATAAACTTCCCAATTGTTTTGCGCTCCTTAACCCGAAACAACCAGGATGTGAATATCCTTTTAAAGAACTCTCAGGTGCGGGCGTAGCTTTCAAAATGTTATCTGCTCTTGTCCCTTACATAGGGCTTACGATGGATTCCGTCTATGATCATTTAGATCTATTGGCTTTAAGCATAGGGGCAGACTTGGTCGATATTACTGGTGAGAATAGAATTATGGCTTACCACGGAATGCTCAACTTAAGAGAGCATATGAGACCGGGAATTAGGGCTATGCTTCAAGTGGCAGGAATTGAAGAAGCTCCTAAAACCGTCAGAGACATGAGTTTCAGCTTAGGCCCCAGAATCAATGCTGCTGGTCGTGTAGGTCACGCATTAACAGCGGCCAAGCTTCTAATGGCAAATGATGAGGGTAGCGCACTTGAGTTGGCTAGTCAATTAGAAACTCTGAATCAGGCAAGGCGAGACATAGATGAAGATTTAACAGAGGAGGCGATTGCTCTGATGGCAGAGCAGCCACCTGGCAGGTCTTGCACAATTGTACATGGAGAAGGTTGGCATAGAGGAGTTTTGGGGATTGTCGCAAGTAGGCTTGTTGAACAGCGATATTGCCCTACAATTGTACTTTCGGAGGAGAATGAAGTCCTAACAGGTAGTGCGCGTAGTGTGCCCGGGATAGATATTCATGAGGCTTTCGAAAAGTGCAGACATCTTATTGAACAATTCGGAGGGCACCCTATGGCTGCAGGTTTAACTATTCGTAAGGAAAATATGGATGCTTTTACATCAGAGCTAAATGCTGCAATTGCAGCCCAAACAGAAGGTCATATCCCCAAGCCCACAGTCTCCTTCCACATGCCTATTAACCTTAACGAATTAAACCCTACAATGTACAAGGAGTTTGAGCGATTGGGGCCATTTGGGCCATGTAATGAGGTTCCTGTATTTATGGCTAAAGGGGTGGTAACTGCCATCCCTCCGAGAACGGTAGGTCATGGAGGTAGGCACTTAAAACTTGTTGTTCAATCTGCCGAAAACCCACTTCATAGATTTGAGGCTATAGGATTCGGAATGGGAGAAAGAATAGATGAGGTGAGGGCTTGGAGATCCTTTGACTTGGTTTTCACTCTCGCTAGAAACACTTTCCGAGGGAAATCTACTTTGAATTTACACTTGCGAGATATTCGAGTTCACAAATTCGTGTGAACGTGTACGTCTCTTTGAGGGAATGGAATCTTAATGTCGTTTTCTCTGAAAGCAGCATCGATTTTAAAGCGAACATCACTCTCAATTAACTTTCTATCCCAAGGAGATTTTACCCATCCACGGACTTCGAAAACCAAGGAAGAATCGCCAAATGATTTAAAGATAACTTGAGGCTTGGGAGTTTGAACGACTTGGGTTTGGACTTGCATAGAATAAAAAAGAATGTCTGAAACAATCTTAACATCACTTCCGTAAGCCACGCCGACTTCCACGCTAATACGAGTGGTACTCTGCCCCTGAGTTAGGTTGCGAACCGAGTCACCCGCAATCTTAGAGTTAGGCATAACGACAAGGTCTCCACAGACCGTTTCCACACTCGTGGCTCGCAATGCGATGTTCTTTACCCTAACTAAATCATCTCCCACTTCTAACTCATCTCCCACCCTGACACCTCCCTCAAATAGAAGAACGAACCCTGAAATAACATCGTTGAAGAAGCTTTGAAGACCTATACCCACACCCACCAATAAAGCCGCGGAACCAGCCCAAAGTACGGTGAGGTTAAATCCGAAAATATCCGTAACAATGAAAATAGTAATGATGTAGATAAATGTTCTCGCCAGACGGAAAATTAAAAACCTACGGCCCTCGTCTAATTTTCTGTTTTTTGCAAATTTACTAAGCGTTTTACTGGTCACATAAATCAAAAATTTCCCCACAAAAACTGCAAGAATTACTTCTAAAACTTCTTGAACACTTAAATCATAGGTTCCAAACTGTAGGCTTTTTGAAAGAAATTCGTTAATCATTTGGGAAGTATTACAACTCCAAGAGAAGAGTTTAGGTCTTTTACCATTCTATCAAGGGAGATTTTCTCTCTTAGAAGTCTTGTTGTTTCATCCTCCGATACATCTTTTAATGCAAGGGCTTGGATTACTTTATCTATGTTACGTTGCACATCAAACAACAGTAATCTAGTAGTAGCGGACGATAATGATTCTTCTAGAACGTCTTCTTCTACTACAGAAAAGATGTGGTGTTTGTTCTCCCAATTTTCACTGAGGCTGTACTTATGAATTAGGCTGTTGGCGGCTTTACTTTGGACTTCAGGGGATGCATCGGTAAAAAACGAAGCGGAAGTAGGGAGGGCTCCTTCATCTAAACTTTCAATATATTTAGATAAAATAAATTGTGTGGAATCCTCCTCCATAGCTAACTGATGAGTTTCCATTCGGTGAACTAAAAGCTCTGCAAAAGTAACTTTAGTGTAAACAGATTCTTTCACTGATTCTTCTTGGCCTTCTGTCTCTTCTTCATCTTTCTCCTCAATTTCTACCTCTACCATAGATTCACCATGTTCAAGCAGCAATCGTATAAGATTATCCTCTAAAATATCTCTCTTAGCTCGAACTCTAGCGGGAATCCCCGGCGCCAAATCATCTTCTACCTGAGTTGCAAAAGTATCCCCTGGAAATGGTGTACTGGGGGAAGATGTTTGTCTCGGTATTGAGGGTTTTTGATACTGTTTTGAGCGTTTCGAATCTTGGACTAGTCGCTTTTGAAGCTCTTTCGCCACCTCTCCTTGAAGTAAATCCTCCGGTAGTTTTAATCGAGCGGCTATAGTTTGAATATAGATTGACCTTTGAATTGCATCTTGAACACAGGCAATGGTCGTCACAATACTGTGAACCAGTTCAGATCTTTTTAAGGGGTCATCACCCGCTTCCTCGCTTAGTAAATCTGACTTAAAGGCAAGAAAGTCCTGGGCGTCCTCGCGTACATGCTTCTGAAGCTCTGTTGAGCTAACCTTCTTAGAGTAGCTATCGGGATCGTCACCATCAGGGAAGGTCACAACCTTTACGTTCATGCCCTCTGAAAGTAGAATGTCTATTCCGCGAAGAGCCGCGGCCATACCCGCTCTATCTCCATCAAAAAGAACGGTTACGTTTTTTGTAAAACGACGAATGAGGTGAATTTGGCCTACTGTGAGAGCTGTCCCGCTTGAAGAAACCACATTTTCAACACCACATTGACTCATGGCCATCACGTCTGTATATCCCTCGACTAACAAGCACATATCCTCCTTACTAATATGAGGCTTTGCTGCGTGGATCCCATACAAAGCGCGCGACTTGTCGTACAGCTCACTTTGAGGACTGTTGAAGTATTTCGCTATTTTCTTCTCCGTCTTTAGCGTCCTTCCGCCGAATCCTATAACCCTTCCTGTGACGTCTTTAATGGGAAACATGACCCTTCCGTGGAAGAAGTCAAATAATTTCCCGTCGCTGCTTTTCTCCTTTCCTAAGCCAGTGGCTATTAGGCGTTCTTTCGTGTATCCAGCTTCCAGCGCGGCGGTAGTCATGACCTCCCAGCCATCGGGGCAAAATCCTATGTCGTATTTCTCGAGAGTTTCATCTCTGAACCCCCGATTCTTGAAGTAGCTAAGTCCTATAGCCTTACCTTCTTCGGTATTGTGTAGCTGGTCTTTAAGCCATTTTTGAGCCCAAACAACAAGCGCTCCCAAGCTGTCTTTTTCACTTGCAGCAGCTATCTCTTCAGGACTTTGCTCTCTCTCCTCAATTTCTATATTATAGCGTTTTGCCAAAATTCTAAGAGCTTCGGGGTAACTCACCTTTTCTTGTTCCATTAAAAATGTAGCGAGTGAACCTCCCTTTCCCGAGCTAAAACATTTAAAAATTCCCTTGCTTGGAACGACATAAAAAGACGGTGTTTTTTCGTTCGTAAAGGGGCTAAGGCCTCTATAACTGCTGCCTTGTTTTTTTAACTCTACGTAATCACCAATGACGTCTTCTATGACGGCGGTTTGGTGTATTAATTCAACTGTCTCTTTAGGTATCACGAAAGCGAAGGTAAGAAGCGTATTTGTTAATCCTTTCTAAAATTTAGGGTACTTTTAATTGAACACTGAATTATTGCTGATTGAAAGCGTAATTTGCGCCAATGCGAGGGATTAAAATATCATGGCTAATTGGTGCAATCGCAATTGCTGTGTTGTTTATCAGCCTTATACAGGTTAAGTGGTTAAAAACATCATTGGAATTACAAAAGAAGATTTTTGACCAAAGTGTTGAACAGTTATTAAATACAGTTTCTCATTGGATCTTAGTTGAAGCTGATTTCGCATCTCTCGAAATTGATCACGAAAGTGAGGATCAAGTAGATCAGCTTATCGTTGATGGTCTGCAACGCCAATCCAGAGCCATCTTACTTAGAATGGAAACCCTTCCAATGGATTCGCTTCTATCGCTTTCTTTAAGTGAGCATGGAATCGAAACAAGTGTCGTTTTCGGGGCATTCGACAGATATGGTCAACCTGCCTATCTAGACGAGCGCAGCGAAGCTTATCGCGACGAGCTAGTTGATAAAGGATACTCTGTAGGTCTTGGCCCGCTTCAATTACGCGTGTACTTCCCCGACTTAGGGCGACATCTCATAAAATCTATAGTAGGAGCTTTTATGCTGTCTGGGGTGATGCTCTTGTTCATCGCGGTTGGTTTGGCTTACGTAATGCGTTCAGTAATAAAATCTAAGGAGCTCGTTAAAACAAGGCGAGAGTTAATGAATAACCTCACCCACGAATTAAAAACCCCTATCTCAACAATAGGGCTTGCTAGTGAAGCATTAGGTGATTCCGATTTAAAACTTAATGAAGAGAAAAAGAACTATTACATTTCAATGATACGAGGCGAAAACAAAAGGCTAGGAGTTCTTGTAGAAAAGGTGCTTCAGGCCAGTCTCTCAGATTCAAAGTCACTCAAACTTTACCCCGTTGAGCTAAACATTCACGATGTCATAAAGGATGTTGTTCGAAATGTTGCCATGCAAGTGCGAAAACAAGGTGGGAAAGTTGAGCTTTCTCTTAAAGCCCCGAATCCTATAATACTAGCTGATAAAATTCATATCACGAACGTTGTTTTCAATCTCTTAGACAACGCCATTAAGTACTCTCCAGATAGAGCTCAGATTGAAATTATATCTAACCAAAAAGAAGATGGTGTCGAGTTAATAGTGAAAGATAACGGGGTGGGAATCCCTAAGGAATACCTTGGCAAGGTATTTGACAGATTGTTTCGAGTTCCTACTGGAAACGTTCACGATGTAAAAGGGTTTGGTCTAGGTCTGAGTTACGTGAAAACTGTAATTGAAAGACATGGGGGACATATTTATGTCGAAAGCGAATCTGATAAAGGAAGTACATTCGTCGTAAAATTGAAATTTGATTCTAACTTAAAATGAGCACATCACCTATACGAGTCCTACTTTGCGAGGACGATCCTAATCTAGGTAAATTACTTTCCGACTACCTCGAAGCGAAAGGATACGAAACTACATGGGCGCAAGATGGCGTTGAGGGAGTCAAACAATTTCACAGAGGAACATTCGATTTCATCATCCTAGATGTAATGATGCCCAGAAAAGATGGCTTCGAGGTAGCTACTGAAATCCGACACGAAAGCAAGCATATTCCCATCTTGTTTCTCTCCGCAAGAGGACAGAAAGAAGATACTCTTGAAGGTTTTAAAGTCGGAGCTGACGACTACATGACTAAGCCGTTTTCAATGGAAGAACTCCTTGTGAGAATTCAGGCTATTTTAAGAAGGACAGCGTCTCTACCTCAGGCGGGAGAAGAGGTAACAAAATACAAGGTAGGGAAGTTTGATTTCGACTACAATATTCAGCAATTAAATCTTGACGGTGAGATATCTCGACTTACCACAAAAGAGAATGAGCTCCTCTTTTTACTCGTGAGAAAACGCAATGGTCTGTTAGAGAGAAACCATGCTCTTGCTGCAATTTGGGGTGATGCCAATTACTTTAATGGAAGAAGCATGGATGTTTACATTGCAAAGCTTCGCAAACACCTAAAAGAGGATGAGAGGATTGAAATACTGAATATTCATGGGAAAGGCTTTAAGCTCATAGCTCCTGAGGGTTAATTAGAACCTACTTATCCGTATATTTGCGCCCCCAAAGAGGTCTCTCGTGTCAGATATAATTAAAATACTTGCAGGTACTGAATCTTTCGATTTCGGTAAACGTGTAGCCAAGGCATACGGTTCTGAACTCATTGATTCAAAGACAATAAAGTTTTCTGATGGTGAATTCTCAGTAAGCATTGAGGAAACTGTGCGCGGGAAAGTAGTTGTAATCGTTCAATCGACATTTCCACCTTCTGACAATCTTTTCGAACTTTTGCTTTTAATAGACGCAGCTAAAAGAGCCAGCGCTAAGCGCATTATCGCTGTAATGCCTTACTTCGGAATGGCACGTCAGGATAGAAAAGATAAGCCAAGGGTTGCTATTGGAGCCAAGCTCGTAGCTAATATGCTTATGGCAGCTGGTGTTGATCGTGTTATCACAATGGATCTCCACGCAGATCAAATCCAAGGATTCTTCGAAGTTCCAGTTGATCACCTATATGGCTCAACAATTTTTCTTAAGTACATTAAGGATAGTTTAGACATATCGAACATTTGCATCGCAACACCGGACACAGGGGGTACAAAGCGTGCAAACTCTTACGCAAAGAGGTTGGGAGTGGATATGGCTATTTGTTACAAGCAAAGAAAAGTGGCAAACGAGGTGACGGAAATGACTGTTATAGGAGATGTTAAAGGAAAAGACGTAATTATCGTTGACGATATGTGTGACACTGCCGGCACTCTTACTAAGGCTGCGGGACTTATGATGGAGCACGGTGCATTATCTGTCCGCGCAATTTGTACTCACGCTGTCCTTAGCGGCCCAGCATACGAACGAATTCAAGATAGCGTCCTAACAGAGTTAATCGTCACAGACACCATTCCTCTTAAGAAAGGTGCTCAAACAGAAAAAATTAAGGTCCTGCCCGTGCACGATCTGTTTGCTCAGGTACTCACATGCCTAATGAGCAACGAAAGTATTAGTACACATTTTATTATTTAAATAGACAATTATGAAAATTGCATCATTGAGCGGTTCTTCTAGAAAGAACGTAGGAAAGAAAGGTGCTTCTGCATTACGCGCTGCGAATCAAGTCCCAGGTGTTCTTTACGGAGGTAAAACCCAAACACACTTCGCAGTGGATGAGGTTAAACTGAGCAAACTCGTTATCAATCCTGACGTATTTGCTGTAGAACTTGATATTGACGGCACCACTATAAAGTGCATCATTCAAGAAGTACAGTTTCACCCAGTAACGGATAGGATCGTTCACGTCGACCTTCTAGAGATACTTGATGGAAAAGAGATTAAGGTAGACCTTCCTCTTATTTCTGAAGGAAAAGCTCAAGGTGTTATAAACGGTGGGCGTATGGTAACTCTTTTCCGTCGTGTTCCTGTTCAAGGTCTTTTCGAAAACCTTCCCGATGCACTAACCGCTGACGTAAGCCCTCTTAAGATAGGAGACAACCTTCGCGTAAGTGATTTGAGCGTAGAGGGGTGCCGTATCCTTTTAAACGACTCTGTTCTTCTATTTGCTTGTAAGGTTACACGTGCTGCTCTGCCAGAAGAAGAAGAAATAGAAGAAGATGGAGAAGATGGAGAAGGAGGGGAAGGAGGAGAAGGAGGAGAAGAAGAAGGAAAAGGAAAAGGAGATGGTGAAGGAAAAGGAGGTGGAGAAGATGGTTCTTCTAAGGAAGGTGAGAAATCTGATGGTGGAAAAGCATAATTAAGATGAAGTATCTCATTATCGGTCTAGGTAATCCCGGAGCGGAATATGAGGATACTCGACATAATATCGGGTTTAGAGTGGTGGACACCATCGCTGATGCGCACGGGGGGCTTTTTTCCTCCGAACGTCACGGCGCGGTGTCCACTGTTCATTTTAAGGGTAGAACACTAATTCTGCTCAAGCCATCAACCTTTATGAATTTAAGCGGTAAGTCGGTAAGGTATTGGATGGATTCCGAGAAAATACCTATTGAAAGAATTCTCATAATCGCAGATGATATAAACCTTCCTTTTGAAAAAATCAGACTGCGAGGGAAGGGAAGCGACGGTGGTCACAATGGACTAAAGGATATTCAATCAGTTTTAGGGTCTACTGTTTATCCAAGATTAAGAGTAGGAATAGGAGACCAGTTCAGCATTGGTCACCAAATAAATCATGTTCTTGGAGAGTGGACTAAAGAGGAGGGGCTCATTTTACAGGAAATTAGCGTTCGTTCTCAAAAAGCTGTTGAGAGCTTCTGCGCTATTGGACTCGAAAGGTCTATGAATGCTATCAATACGGATAAATAAGATAGCTATTCTATCTCGTAAAGGTGATTGTTTCCAATATATGAAATAACCGTATCTGGTAGTAAATATTGTACGTCCTGCTTTTCTATAATCGCTTCTCTTATATAGGTTGAGGAAATCGCAATCATAGGAGCTTCTGTGAATATAACCGCTTTATTGGAGTCAAACCGCAAAGGATTATCCTTGTTTGGGGTCTTTTCTAGCAGCAAACCGCTCATTTTAGTCAACCTTCTTGGATAAACAAGTAATCTGTGGTTTTCGTGAATTGACTTATAATTCTTCCATCTATGAAGGTTATCATAATTATCCTCCCCTAAAATTATAGAAAAATTTACCTCTGGGAACTTATCCCTTAGATGCTTCAAAGTATCCGCAGTGTAGCTAGGTCGTTCTAGCCTGAACTCTATATCAGAAGAAAAAATAAATGGATTATCTGCAATAGCCAGTTTTACCATCTGAAGCCTATGTTCCTCAGGAATCATCTCGTCGGACAGTTTGAAGGGACTCGTGGGGGTGACAACTATCCAAACTTGGTCTAGCCCACCCCTACTTACCATGTGATTAGCAATAACAAGATGGCCTAAGTGAATGGGATTGAAGGACCCGAAGTAGAGACCCACATTACCTTTATTTGTTCTTCCCGTCATGGCTTTAGAAATTCAACTACTGTATTTATAATTGTTAATATTGCCTTCTGTAAATCATCATTTACAAGTTTTACATCAAAAGACTCTGCCAACTTCATTTCAGTGTCTGCCTTAGCTAACCTACGCACTATATTTTCCTCTGATTCGGTACCTCTACCTCTTAGTCTTTGTTCGAGTATCTCCATAGATGGAGGCGTTACAAAAACAGAAATTGCTGACGTGCCAAATACTTTTTTCAAGGCAAGCCCACCCATAACATCCACATCAAAAACTGGATTAATCCCCCTTGACCACATTCTCTCTACCTCAGACTTGAGGGTTCCATAGCAAACTCCTGGATAAACCTCTTCCCATTCAATAAAATCACCCTTTTTAACTCTAGAATCAAACTCCTTCTGAGTTAAATAATAATAAGCCTCTCCTTCTTTCTCATCACCTCGTGGTGGTCTCGTGGTAGCGCTGATACTAAATCCAAGTGACAGCATGGAAGAAGCCATTAACCCCTTAACCATAGTGGTTTTACCCGCTCCTGAAGGCGCGGAGAAAATAATTGCTTTGCCATTTCCTTTAGGTGCTAATCCAGTGGGCATCTTTAAAGTACGTTTAAAACTTGTTCCTTAATTTTCTCAAGCTCGTCCTTCATTCTCACCACAAGTCTTTGAATATCTGCATCGTTCGCCTTTGAACCTAGGGTGTTAATTTCCCTTCCTATTTCTTGAGCAATAAACCCAAACTTCTTTCCCTGTCCCACCCCATTCTTCAATACCTCCTCAAAATGCTCACAGTGTGCAGCAAGTCTTGATCTCTCTTCAGCAACATCCGTTTTCTCAATATAAAACAGTACCTCCTGCTCAAATCTATTCTCATCAATTTTAGATCTGTCAATTACTTCTTCAAGATTTGTCTTAATCCGTTTACGTATTCGTTTTAATCGAGTGTCTAAAAGTGGGTCGAGATTCTTGGATTCTTCGTTGATAATAGATATCCCCGCCTTAAAATCCTTTTCTATTGAAGCTCCTTCCACCTCTCTAAAGTTGTCAAATGAATCGAGTGCTTCTCCTACTATTTCCTCTACTTTAGACCAAACATCTTCATCTAACTCTTCCCTCGGGTGTTGAAGCGCATCGGGCATTTTAATCGCTATCGCGAGAAGATCATCCTTTTTTTGGCCTGATTCTACAGCAATTTTTTCAAGCTGCGAAATATAGGATTTAACAAGCTCCGTATTTATTTCATGCTTGGACTCCGAAGGGTCTGTTTCATAGCTAAGGAAAAAATCACATTTTCCTCTAATTACTCTCGATCGCAAAAGTTTTCTGAGTTGCATTTCCTTCTCTCTGAAAACCGCAGGAATCCTAGCATTTAAGTCAAATTGCTTGCTGTTGAGTGAACGTATTTCTACTGAATACTTGCGGTTTGTGACAACTCCCTCAGCCTTTCCGTAACCTGTCATAGATCGAATCATAGCCCAAAGATAAGCCGTACCTTTGTCCTCTATGCCGAGCATAAAAGAAATTCAAGCCCCAGTAGGAAAAGAAATGCAGGTTTTTTCCGGCCATTTTAGAGAAGTCCTGAGGTCTGACGTTCCATTATTGGACACCATTATGCGCTACATCGTTAAGCGCAAGGGCAAACAAATGAGGCCGCTTTTTGTGTTTTTAACTGCAAAACTTCACGGAGAGATTGTTGAGAAAACTCACACTGCAGCTTCGCTAATCGAACTGCTACATACAGCAACTTTAGTTCACGATGATGTTGTGGATGAGAGCGATAGAAGAAGAGGCTTCTTTTCTATACAAGCTTTATGGAAAAAGAAAATTGCCGTTTTAGTGGGAGATTATTTGCTTTCTAGGGGGCTGCTCACAGCTGTAGATGCTGAGGCATTTGATCTGCTGAAACTTACTTCTAGGGCGGTTAAGGAAATGAGTGAAGGGGAGCTTCTTCAGATTGAAAAATCCAGGAGATTAGATATTACTGAGGAAGTCTATTTTGACATTATTAGGCGTAAAACCGCATCGTTGATTGCTGCTTGTTGTGCATGTGGGGCGGCGTCAACTGGGGGAGATTCTGATCAAGTTGATGTGATGTGGAAATTTGGGGAGAAAACGGGTTTGGCCTTTCAGATCAAAGATGATTTGCTGGATTTGGGAGATGGAAAGAGGACGGGGAAACCCACAGGGCAAGATATACGCGAGAAAAAACTAACTCTACCTTTGATTCACACTCTCCAAGTTGCCGATGGTAACGCTCGAAGACGTCTGATTAAACTTGTGAAAAGAGCTCCTAAAGATCCCGAGGCGGTGAGAGAGGTGATGGATGCGATTTTAAACGGCCCTGGATTAAAATACGCTAGAGAAAAGATGATGGTGCTGCGAAATGAGGCGGTGGAAATCTTAAATGATTTCGAAGAGGGAGATGCTAAAAAGGCTCTAATTGACATGCTCGATTTTACGATCCAAAGAAACAAATGAAAAGGGTATTTATATTAGCTGTAATTGTAATTGTAATTTCGCTTTGTGGGGTAATCTCCAATGAGACGGTCGAGAAAAAACCAAATCGAGTTGAGGTGATTTCAAATTGGGGTGATGGGACAGTGAAAGAGGAGAGGATTTATCATGATGGTGATGTTGTAGAAATAATAACTTACTTCGATAACTTTAAAATAAACACAAAAGGAAGGGTGAAGATTGAGGGTGAGGAGGAGGTTAGAATTGGGACATGGAGCTCTTATTATAAAAACGGGACTCATTGGTCACAAAGTGAGTATTCAAACGGTGTGAGTGATGGGGATTATCAAACTTGGCATCCTAACGGAAACCCTAATATTATCGGCTTTTACAGCAATGGAGTTGAGACTGGACAATGGAAGTTTTTCGACACAACAGGCACAGTTGTAAAACAGTACAACGTAACACCTGGGTAACATGTTTTTTTATACGGTTTTCCACATTTTCTCGTTGAGTGTTTAATGAAAAAAAGTTCAGTGAAAACTCTTAGCTTTTAACTTGCAGTACGTTAAGATTATGCCTAATGAAAACCTCTTTTACACGTTTATTTCTTTTTATTTGTAGTTTTCTGACTCTACTAAGCGCTCATGCAGAAAACCTTGCTTCCGCTGAAGAATATATTTCAACCTGGAAGACTGAGGCCGTTAGGCAGATGCATCTTTACAAAATACCAGCAAGTATTACACTTGCTCAAGGAATATTAGAGAGCGGGAACGGTGTAAGTGAACTCGCAAAAAAATCCAACAATCATTTCGGTATAAAATGTCACGCCGACTGGGAGGGTGGTAGAACATACCATGATGATGATGAAAAAGGAGAATGTTTTAGAGTTTACGATCATCCGCGCGATAGTTATGAAGATCACAGCAAGTTTTTGTTGAGGGAACGGTATACGGAGCTATTTGATTTGGACTTATACGATTATAAAGGATGGGCTAAGGGTTTGAAAAAGTGTGGGTATGCAACCAACCCTGAGTATTCGAATTTATTAATCACACTGATAGAGCGTCATGATTTGAATCGTCTTGACTCTGAGGAATTAGACGATGTAGCGATAGCTCGTGTAAATAGGAACGATGATGTTAATGGGAATCCCGATATATATAATAATAATACATCTACGTATATTGGAATTCAGCGTCAAAGACGAGATGTAATAACTACTGACCACGGAATTCAATATATTATTGCTAGAAAAGGGGACTCTCCCAAAAGCCTTAGTAATGATTTAGAAATGATGGCTTGGCAGTTCCGTAGATATAATGAAATTTCTAAGGATTATCTCTTTACTGATGGCGAAAGGGTTTATTTACAGCCTAAAAAGAATTATGCTGCCTACTCTTGGCATGTCGTTCGTTCAGGCCAAACCCTTTGGGAAATTTCTCAAATCTATGGAATTAAAACATCTGCTTTATTGAGGAAAAACAACTTATCTAAAGGTGTATCTTTGAGAATAGGTCAAAAGCTCAGTCTTAAATGGTCACTCACTAAGGAGGGTAATCTTCCTTGGTATGCACAAATGATAAATGCAGGTAAAACCAATTTGGAATAGGTAACTTAGCGAAGTATCTAATTAAGAAAAAAAATGCCTTTTTACCAGAAATTAGGGGAAATTCCTCACAAGAGACATACTCAGTTTCGAAGAGACGATGGTGCGCTTTACAGCGAGCAGGTATTCGGAACAGCTGGCTTTACTGGTGTAACATCCATTTTATATCACTACAACAGCCCTACCATGGTAAAAGAAATCCTGGGCAGTGTTGATGTGAGGCCTAAGATTGCCGTCGAATGTAATTTGAAATCTAGAAAATTAGAAGGATTTAATGTTAAGCCCGGGAAAGATTATCTCGATTCGAGGGTGCCTATTTTGTTTAATGTTGATCTCGATATTGAACTCGCTTCGCCACCTAAAGTCGAAGAAGAAGTCTTCTATAAAAATTCGGATCAAAATGAAACAATCTTTGTTCATCATGGCTATGGGGTTCTAGAAACCTCTTTTGGCAATATGGATTTTAGTGATGGTGACTACTTAGTAATTCCCAAAGGGATTATATACCGGTTTAAGTTTGAGTCGGATGAAAACAGGCTCCTAATCGTGTCTTCTGCTGAACCTGTTTTTACTCCTAAACGCTATAGAAACAACTTCGGACAACTTTTAGAGCACAGTCCTTTTTGCGAACGTGATTTCAGGACTCCCACCAAGCTCGTTGTCAACAACGAGCTTGGTGACTACTTGGTGAAAATTCGCAAAAATGGAATGATTCACGACTATATTTATGCAGGCCATCCATTCGATGTTGTGGGTTGGGATGGATATCTATTCCCCTATGCATTTAACATCAAGGATTTTGAACCCATTACAGGACGAATCCATCAACCTCCACCTGTACACCAAACTTTTGAATCTGCATGCTTTGTAATTTGCAGCTTTGTCCCTCGCCTATATGATTATCACCCAAAATCAATTCCAGCGCCTTATTTCCACAGTAACATAGATTCGGACGAGTTGCTTTACTATGTTAATGGTGATTTTATGAGTCGAGTGGGTGTACAACCCGGACAACTAACGCTTCACCCAGCTGGTATTCCACATGGACCGCACCCTGGAACCAGAGAAGCCAGCATAGGGGAAAAAGATTCTCCTGAGACAGCTGTTATGGTTGACACGTTCAAACCGCTACACCTTACTCAACAAGCATTAGACCTTGAGGATACTGAGTACTATAAATCTTGGGTTAAATAACAATATTATGTTACAGAATAAGATTCCCACCTTAGATAAAGTTATTCCTGAAGCTGAAGATTTTCTGCCAATTTTAGGAACTGATCATGTAGAAATTATTGTCGGAAATGCCAAGCAAAGTGCGTTTTACTATATGACGGCATGGGGATTTCAACCGCTTGCCTACAAAGGTCTTGAAACTGGAAGTAAGGACTCTGTTTCTTATGTTTTAAAGCAAGATAAAATCATTCTTGTTCTAACTACCCCTCTGAAATCAGGCGGCGAGTTAAACAACCATCTCAATGACCATGGTGATGGAGTGAAGTGCATTTCACTTTGGGTTGAAGATGCTCGTAAAAGCTATGATGAGACCACGAAAAGAGGAGCAAAAAGTGCATTTGAACCTAAGGTTTTATCTGACGACAATGGTGAAGTTGTTTTAAGCGCTATTCACACTTACGGAGAAACTTTACACGTTTTTGTAGAGCGACATAATTACAAAGGGGTATTTATGCCCGGATATCGCGCATGGAACCCTGAGTATACTCCAGGTGAAACGGGCCTTCTTTTCATCGATCACATGGTGGGAAATGTCGACTGGGGACAAATGAACAAGTGGGTTGATTTCTATAACAAAATAATGGGTTTTGCTCAAATTATTTCTTTCGACGACAAGGATATTTCTACAGAATACACCGCCTTAATGTCTAAGGTGATGAGCAATGGAAATGGTCGGATTAAGTTCCCTATTAACGAGCCGGCCAAGGGGCGAAAGAAGTCTCAAATTGAGGAGTATATTGACTACTATGAGGGATCCGGATGCCAACACATTGCCGTGGCTACTAAAGACATCATAAAAACCGTAACAGCTTTAAAAGCCCGAGGAGTAGATTTTCTTTATGTTCCTGAGACATACTATGATACTGTACAAGATAGAGTTGGTGAAATCGATGAAGACCTTGAATCTTTAAAAAAACTAGGCATTTTAATCGATAGAGATGAAGAGGGCTACCTACTCCAAATATTCACAAAACCCGTTTTAGATCGACCTACAATGTTTTTTGAAGTAATCCAAAGATGTGGGGCTACTTCATTCGGAAAAGGTAACTTCCAAGCTCTTTTTGAAGCAATCGAAAAGGAGCAAGAGAGTAGAGGAACTCTGTAATTTTGAACCCAATTCTTCAAGTTAACAACCTGACTATAGCCTTCGACAAGGTCGTTGTTAAGGATGTGAGTTTTAGTGTCTATCCAGGTCAGACAACTGCAATTGTGGGTGAGTCCGGTTCGGGTAAAACTGTAACTTCTACGGCAGTTATGGGTTTATTACCACCGTCAGGCAGAATAATTTCTGGGGAAATCAGAGGAGTAAATCGTCTGGATTATTTAAAAAACGGCTCCCCTGTTGGCACTGAGATAAGCATGGTTTTCCAAGACCCTATGTCATCACTAAACCCTTCTATGCGAGTAGGAAATCAAGTGGGAGAGTCTCTGCGTGTGCATTTGGGTTTGAATGCCCGTGAAGCTACTCAAAAGGTGATCGAGCTTTTTACAGAGGTTGAATTGCCATCGCCTAAAGACACTTTAAATAAATATCCTCACGAGCTAAGCGGAGGCCAAAAACAAAGGGTTATGATCGCCATGGCTTTGGCTTGTGAACCATCCGTTTTAGTTGCCGATGAGCCTACAACAGCTCTCGATGTAACAGTACAGGCTACAATATTAAAGCTTCTTCAGAAACTACAAAAAGAACGCAACTTAGGAGTGCTGTTTATCTCACACGATCTAGAAGTTGTCAGGTCCATAGCACAACACGTTATTGTTATGAGATTCGGTGAAATCGTTGAGCAGGGGTTATGTTTAGATGTTCTCGATAATCCATCTCACGCATACACAATAGAGCTCATTAACTCAAGGCCTAAGAAGATTTGTGACGGTGGAGTTAACAGTCTTAAAACACTCATCGAGGTAAAAAACCTTAGTCTAGAGTTCACCACTTCTCGCAACTTTTGGGGAAACCCTACCAATCGTTTTAAAGCTGTTGACAACGTTTCTTTTATAATCAATAAAGGTGAACGAGTAGGCATTGTGGGTGAAAGCGGTTGTGGTAAATCAACTTTAGGGCTGTTAATGCTCGGTCTAGAAAAACCAAGCAAAGGAGAGGTTATTTGGAAAAATAAAGTGCTTAATGTAGAGGATGAAAAATCCATGAGGGAATTCCGGAGGGAAGCTCAGCCCGTTTTTCAGGATCCCTTTAGCGCCTTAAACCCCAGAATGAAAATAGGGAAAGCGATTTGTGAAGCGATAAGACAAACTGTCGAAGGAAAAAAACTGTCGCGTTCACAACAACTCGAAGAAGCGAAGTTGCTATTACTCGAAGTGGGATTACAAGAAGACGATGTAGAAAAATACCCTAGTTCTTTCAGTGGCGGAATGAGGCAACGAATTGTCTTAGCTAGGGCTCTCGCAGTTAAACCCATATTCTTAATTTTAGATGAAAGTGTCGCTGCACTTGACTTACGGATACAATCACAGATCTTAAAACTGCTATCAGAAATACAAAAAAACCGATCATTAGCGTACTTATTTATATCTCACGATTTAGATGTTATTCGTGCAGTTTGTGATCGGGTTCTTGTAATGAAGAATGGGGTGATAATCGAAGAGGGTTCAACAGACGAAGTCTTTAATTCTCCCGTTGATTCATATACAAAACACCTTCTTGAAAGCCGACCAGGAAAGCTTAATTTCGCATCATGAACGACACTAATCACGAGACACTTATTGTTAAAAGTCTTGAAGAGGGTATACTCACTCTCACTATTAACCGTCCCAAGCAACTGAATGCTCTAAATAGCGCTGTAATTGCTGAGCTTTCTAATGAAATTGATTCTGCAGAAAAGGATGCCAATGTCAAAGTCATCGTTCTAACTGGCTCTGGTGATAAAGCGTTCGTAGCGGGTGCTGATATCGTTGAATTCGCAGAATTTTCTCCTCAAGAGGCTAAGAAATTAGCTTCTTTAGGCCAAACAATTTTATTCAACAAAATTGAAACCACTTCTAAACCTGTTATCGCTGCAGTAAATGGTTTTGCACTCGGAGGGGGCCTTGAGTTAGCGATGGCTGCCCACATTAGAATCGCATCTTTAAATGCAAAACTAGGATTACCCGAAGTGAGTCTAGGTGTGATACCTGGATATGGGGGGACTCAAAGGCTTGCCCAATTAGTTGGAAAAGGGAAAGCTATGGAAATGATTCTTTCAGCCGGAATGATTAGTGCAGAAGAGGGCGCCGAGTGTGGGCTTATTAATAAAGCTGTCGAGCAAGAAATCCTGATGGAGACGGTTATAAGTCTTGCTAAAAAAATAAAAAGAAACGCTCCTACCGCATTATCCTCAGCTATTAAGTGTGTTCTTGCCGGATATATTGATGGTGTCGATGGATTTGAGGTTGAGGTAAATGAGTTCAGTCAGTGCTTCGGAACTGATGATTTCCGCGAAGGTACCAGTGCTTTTATTGAAAAGCGTCACGCTAAATTTCCGGGGAAATGAAAGTCGAGGTTGTAAATTTAAGTTCGCATGAGTTGCCTAAATACAGCACTAACGAAAGTGCTGGATTAGACTTACGTGCAGAATTACAAAGCCCTATTACCCTTAAGCCTGGCCAGCGTAGTCTTATTCCCACAGGATTGAAAATAGCTTTACCTACTGGTTATGAAGCTCAGGTGAGACCTCGTTCTGGGCTAGCTTTCAAACACGGGATTACCGTTTTAAACTCTCCAGGAACTATAGATGCAGATTATAGAGGTGATGTGGGTGTCATAATAATAAACCACGGTTCAGAATCTTTTACCATAGAAAATGGTGAGCGTATCGCTCAGCTTATAATCGCTAAATTCGTTCAAATTGATTGGGACGAAGTACTGGATTTATCAAGTACTTCTCGAGGTGAAGGAGGGTTTGGCAGTACCGGAGTTAAATAAAATCATAAATAATTTAATCATAAATTAATGAATATTATTATCCCAATGGCAGGTCGTGGAAGTCGTCTACGTCCCCACACTCTCACTACCCCTAAACCACTTTTACCTGTTGCAGGCCTACCCATCGTTGAGCGTCTCGTTGAAGACATTGTACGCTTGTTGCCAGAACCCGTTAAAAAAATAGCTTTCGTTACTGGCCGATTTGGTGAGGAAATCGAGAATGATTTACTTGATGTGGCTAAGCGTTTAGGGGCCGTAGGAAGCATATGTTATCAAGATGAACCGTTGGGAACGGCACATGCTATTCTTTGTGCTAAAGAATGCCTTGACGGACCTATCGTAGTTGCTTTTGCCGATACATTATTCCGTGCCGATTTCACCGTTGATCCCGATAGCGACGGAGTCCTTTTTGTTCAGAGGATAGACGACCCATCTGCTTTCGGAGTGGTTATAACGGATGACAATGGTGGCATCATTGACTACGTTGAAAAACCCAAAGAGTTCGTAGGTGACTTAGCTATGATCGGGATATACTCATTTAAAGACGGAGCTAGACTTAGAAAAGAGTTGCAATACTTAATCGATAACAAGATATTGTTAGCCGGTGAGTACCAACTTCCAGATGCGCTTACGAATATGACTAAATCTGGGATGATTTTTAAAACGGGTGAGGTTTCTGAATGGATGGATTGTGGAAATAAGCCCGTAACGGTTGAGACAAATCGCCGTGTTCTTTCAATACTTGAGGAAGAGGGAAGGCTTCATAATAAAAGCGGCGTTGATTCTTCTGCTGAAATCATTGACAGTATAATTATCCCGCCTTGTTTTATCGGCCCTGGAGTTGTGGTAGAAAGATCTGTGGTAGGTCCACACGTAAGTATAGGCGGGAACACTAAGGTGACTGACACTATAATAAGTGATTCTTTAGTCCAAGGAGATACTGAAATTAAAAACTCCAATCTTAAAGGCGCTATGATAGGAGCAAAAGCATCTATTAATGGAACTGTTCATGATATAAGTGTTGGTGATTTTTGCTCGATAGGATAATTATATGCATCGGATTTTCCCATATCTAATATTCACAATTCTGTTTTCGATAGGATGTTCTGGAAGTAAGAAAGTCCTAATTTCTGAGGGACAGTATTCCGAAGGCCTTCAAAGAAATTACTTTGATGCAACAACTCATCTTCTAAAAGGAGATCAGGAAGCTGCTTATACCAGTTTTTCTAGATGCTCCGAGGAACAGCCCGAGAACTCGGTTTTTCACTATGAATTAGGTAGAATTGATTACGATCTAGGAAGATTTGAATCTGCTCTTATGCATTATGATACCTCTATAGAAAATGACGAATTAAACGATTGGTATAAATACCATAGGGGGCTGGCCTTAATTGCAACAAAAGATTTTGCTGGGGCTCTCAAAGATTTTAAGGATTGGGTTATTGCAAGACCTGGGGATTTAGAGGCCCTAAATGAGTGTTCTGCTTTTTTTCAAAAAGATGGGCAATCGCTGTATGCGTATAAATTACTGACCTTTCACGAAAGTGCTATCGCTAAAAATGTTGATGTTAGGCTCGGTATACTCGACTTGTTAGCCTCTTCTGATCAAAATCTTGAAGATATCGATTCCTTTATAAAACGATCCATAGAAGATTTTCCCAATGAGCCACAGTTTTTATACCAAAAGGGGGCTTTAGCAGCATTCATCAAAGACCACAACGAAGCGATTTCTATTTTTGAACACCTTATCGCAGATTATCCTTTCAATTCTGTTACTTATCTTGATTTAGCAAAGTCTTACACTGCCGTTGGAAGAACTGATGAAGCTTTTAAACTTTTATTGAGGGTTTTTCAATCTGAAGAAGGAGCCGTTGCGAAAAAGATTGAAATTCTAACTAGATATTCTAATATTGCGAAGCCAAATACAGAAATTATGGCCAAGTATAAACTACTGCTCAAGGCAGCAATTGATACTTACCCTGACAATTCGAGAATTTTACATCTAGCCGCTCTAAATTGGATGGCATTAGGTGAATTTGAAAAGTCAGCAATTGCACTAAAAAAAGTAATATCTAAAAGCCCTGGATCTCTAAATGCACATTACGATTATTTAAGTGTCTTGTTTCAATTAAGGGAGTGGGAAGTGCTAATTTCCGCATCTAATAACGCCGCCTTAATATTCCCATTAGAACCCTTACTCTATTTATATTCAGGTGATGCTTACATCGAAATGGAACAGATTGAATTAGCGGTAAAGGAGTTTAACAAAGGTCGCGTTCTGTTAATTGATCCGTCCCAAATCGGAGCAGATATCTATAGTGAGCTCGGAATATGCTACCGTGAACTCGAGTTGCTTGGTGACTCTTACAACGCCTTTGAGCTGAGCTTGAAAAACGTGGAATCGCCATACATCATGAATACTCACGCATATTTTTTAGCTTTAGATAACAAAAGAATGATAGACGCTATGAAGTGGAGTACTCTTGCAAACGCTTTAATTCCTGACAACCCCCATTTTATGGATACGATGGCGCTTGTGCTACACCGTTTGGGTCAGGATTCAGAGGCTTTGATTTGGATTGTAAGAGCCTCATCTTTAGTCTCATCTCCTAACCCTGTTTTTATCCAGAGAGAAGGAGATATTCGTGTTTCTTTAGGAGAGGTAGAAAAAGGGGAACGACTTTTGGATATAGCTAAGGAATTAAGAAAAGAATGATGAAGCTCCATAAAATAATAATCTTTACATCTATTTTTTTCATTCTTGCTAGCACTATCACGAGCTGTTCTAATGAAAAACGCCTTGCAGGTGGTAAACCCTTGAGAACTATGGATCCGGTTTCTATATTGAAGAAGGTTGATAATGCTTCTCTTGCTTGGAATTGGTTAGGGATGAAGATAGACACGGACATTAAAGTTAACGACGAGTCCGAGTCTTTTACGCTCAGCGTGAGAATGAAGAGAGATAGTGCTATTTGGATCAGTGTATCTCCGGCACTAGGTGTGGAGATCGCTCGAGTTATGCTACTTAAAGACTCCGTGAAAGTGATAAGCAAGGTCCCTTTAAACAAGTTTGTTTTTGAAGGAGACTATCTGCAATTAAAAAACCTGCTTGGGATTCCATTTGACTTTAACTCTTTTCAAGATCTATTTAGCGGCACTTCCCTCGAGCTAGATCCTATTAATGATAAATATGTATCTAGTGTTGATGGGCTAAATTATGAACTGGTTGAAAAAATTCCAAGAAGGGTGAAGAAATTAATCGAAGGTGTTTCTGATAGAAAAGCTGAGAGATTAATCAACAAAACTGAGGTTTCCGAATTAATTGTTAAAAGCTATTGGTTTGATGGCATAGGGTTCACTCCCGTTATGGACGTCTTCAGACATGTTGAAAGTGGTCTTTATGTGAAGGTTAAAAGATTTGGAAATGAAGGGCATAAACAAGGTTATATGCCGTCAAAAACGAAAATAATTGCGACTGGAGATGGGGTAGATCTTAATTGTACTTTAAATGTAAAACGAAGCCGAGTAAACAAGAAATACGACATGCTTTTTGACCCACCCGCTAATTATGAACGCCGTCAATCTCTATAGAAATAGGGTAAATATAAATGGGCTGCTATTTTTTTTAGCAGTTGTCGTTTTAAGCGCTTTTCAACCTGTTTTATCACAAACAAATAAGAAAGCTTCTCTCACCGCAGAACGTGAAAAAATTGAAGACCAACTCCTAACAACTTCGAGGTTAATTGATGAGGCAAAAATAAACAGAAACGAAGCGAGTTCAAAGGTCACTCTAATAGATAGACAGATAGAGCTTCGGGAAAAATTAATCAGACATCATCAGACATCAATAAGAAATTTAGAGCGCTCCGTTGTAGGAATGGACACTGAAATCCGTGCTTTAGAAGGACATATTTCTGCTTTAAAAAATGAATATGCCATTATGATTCAGCAGGCTTATAGGATGAAGCTTGCAAGAAATCCACTCATGTTTGTCTTTGCTGCGGAAGATTTTAGTCAAGCAGCACTTAGGTATAAAATGCTTCAATCATATGCGGAAATTCGAAAAGCTCAAGCTGAAGATATCTTAAACGCTCAGAAAGATCTCGCGAATTCTCGCGAATCACTCACCCACGAGAAAGTTTCTATCCTGGATGCCATTCAAGACCAAGAAAACGAGCGTGATGCTCTAAATAAAGATAGAAATACTCGTGCTGAGTTGTTAAGTGAGATTAAACGAGAAGAGAAAAGACTCCGCAAAAAACTCAAAGTCCAAGAAAAGGAACACAAGAGGTTGAGCAACGAAATTAAGCGTATTATAGAAGCAGAATTAGCGGCAGAAAGAGCTTCCGCAGCTGGAGAATACGCTCTTACCCCTGAGGGTAAAATCATCTCTGAACAATTTGAGAAAAACAAACTCAATCTTCCTTGGCCCGTCGCTCGAGGAGTTGTTACAAAAAATTTCGGAAGACATAAACACCCAACAATAGCAGGAATTATCGTTGAAAGTAATGGTGTAGATATTACAACTGAAAAAGGCGCTAAAGTCTTTTCAATCTTTGGCGGTACCGTCAGCAGTGTATTCAATTTCCCTGGAGCTGGAGAAACAGTGATTGTTACACATGGTGGATATAGAACTGTTTATAGCAACCTTGAAGGACTCCAGGTTAAGAAAGGAGATGTTATAGATAGGGCCACTATACTTGGGGTGGTTTGGTCTGGGCCCAAAGGCATATCTGTACATTTCGAAGTGTGGAAAGTGGCCGGAAGCGAGAGGTCGCCACAAGACCCTAAGTTGTGGCTCTTCCCAAGATGAAAATTTATATAATTACCCTTTAAAGGGTATTGTCAGAACTCGTAAATAGTGTCATTTTGCAATTGTGAAAAAGCCTGATAAAACCATCATAGCTCTTGTTGGAAATCCCAATACAGGTAAATCTACGCTTTTCAATAAAATCACTGGTGCACGCTCTGCTGTAGGTAATTTAGCTGGCATTACTGTCGAAGCATGTTCTGCTCCTGGCATTATCTCTGGATCTGAAAATTGGGAGTTAGTCGATCTTCCAGGGATTTATAATCTTCATGCCCAAACTGATGATGGTAGAGTTACAGAGGATGCTCTTATTAACCCAGGCGGAAAATGGAACCCCGATGTGATTCTGCTTATCGCTGATAAATCTACTCTTCAAGGCCAACTATTTCTTGCACTACAAATTATAGAGCTGGAAATCCCTTGTATTCTTCTGCTCAATAGAATGAATTACGAGACCGCGGATCCTCAACTTTGTGAAATTTTAGAAAAAGGGATTGGGATTCCTGTTCGTGAAATTCAAGCGCTTAAAGACGACCCCGCTAATTGGGTAAATATGCTTTCTCCATTGCTACATCAACCTATAGTTTGTAGCATACTTAGAAAAGTTCCAGAAAGTATCGAAGAATCGTTGAAAATTCTTAATGCTGTGATGCCTTACGGCTCGTTAGGGTATCTATGCCACTTAGCTCGGATGAATCACGCTCCGAGTTGGCTTACTGAAGAGGAAAAACGAGCTTGGGAAAAAGCGAGGAGCCAATCCACAGCTACTCCTGCAGGATTACAACTCGAAGAAGCTGGGCAACGTATGTTTATTGTGAGGGATCTCCTTAGTCAAGCGGGTAAACCCGTTAAAGAAAGCGAAATAAAACAACGTGATGCTTTGAAGCGCCGGCAGAAAATTGACTCAGTATTAACCCACCCAATTTGGGGAAACCTCATCGCAGCTATCCTTTTTTTCGGAATGTTTCAGGCTATTTATAGTTGGGCAACATATCCTATGGATTTAATAGATGGAGCATTTACTTCGATTATCTCAATCATTTCTGAGACACTTCCTGCTGCTTGGTACACGAGTTTACTTGTTGACGGGCTTCTTTCTGGATTGTCGGGGATTTTAATTTTTGTTCCACAAATTGCCATTTTATTTGCCTTTACTGCCTTTTTAGAACATTCCGGATATATGGCTAGGCTCGGATATCTCTCAGATAGATTTTTTCGCCGCTTAGGGCTGACTGGAAGGTCCTCTATTTCGCTTGTTGGCGGACTCGCTTGTGCCGTACCTGCTATTATGGCTGCAAGAACCATTTCTGATAAACGTGCTCGCCTGTTAACTATCCTGGTCACTCCTATGATGACTTGCTCGGCAAGGCTTCCAGTTTACGCTTTCTTAATTGCTTTTGCAGTTCCAGATGAAATCATATTCGGCTGGTTCAACCTTCAAGGTCTATTTCTATATGCTCTTTATTTAATAGGAGCTTTGTCAGCATTAATTCTTGCTTTTATCATTCATAGGGCTATCCCAAACCCTCAGGCACAAAATGAAGCGGCTGAAGAATGGCCGGCGTACAGACTCCCTTCTCTTAAAGCCGTATTAGGCCAATCATACCGTCAGGCCTCCATCTTTCTTCGTGCAGCTGGATCAGTTATTCTTATCATATCTCTCGTCCTCTGGTCACTCGGATTTATCGGGCCAGGTACGCTGAAAGAACGTGAAGCTCTCGATCATGGAGAGCGCTTAGAGCAATCATGGCTTGGTAGCATTGGAAATGCTATAGAACCTATTGTCCGACCACTCGGGTACGATGGTAAAATGGGGATTGCTATCGTCAGCTCTTTCGCTGCACGAGAAGTATTCGTTGGAACTATGCACACACTATACCCCACTCCTGAGGGTGGAGATGGAAGCATTCGTGCACTCAAGAACCGACTTGCTAATGAGGTCCTCCCGGGGACCAATCGACCCTTACTCAATACCGCCTCTGCTGCATCACTAATTGTATTCTATATGTTCGCAATGCAGTGCATGAGTACAATTGTAATCGTGCGCCGCGAACTTAACAGTTGGCCTTGGGCCCTTGCTCAAGCAGCCGGATATACCATATTTGCGTACTTAGCCGCCTTGGCCACATACAATGTCTTCGATGGATTCTAAGATTACAATTCCGTGGCTTGAAGTAGGCTATACTATCTTTTCTAATGAAGGGCCTAAAGGCTTGAAAGTAGAAGTTCTAGCTAGAGAGGTTGGTAAAAGCAAATCATCTTTCTATCACTGTTTTGCAGATCTAGACATTTTCATTGATGAATTGTTGTGTTTTCATGTCGTAAAATCAACTGAAATTTTTAATCGCGTAAAGTTGTGTGAGAATGTGGTGCCAGATGTTTTTGAGGTGCTGTATGAGTTTAAAGAGGACGCTTTTTTCAATCGTCAATTAAGAATCAATAGGCATATTGAAAGTTATAAATTATGTTTTGAAAAAGCACATAAACCAATAGAAGATGCTCTCTTAGAGTTTTGGCCTAAAGCAATAGGTTTAGACGATAAACCTCATCTCGCTAGAATGATTTTAAACCTAACTGTAGAGAATTTTTATCTCAGATTGACAGATGAAACATTTACAGAACAAGGATTAAAAAGTTATTTAGACGAAATCCGAGCTATAGCAAAAGAGATGTAAGCCCTTGCGCGAAAGTGCCCGTTGTACGGTACCGTCTAACGATTCTCAATAATAGATTTTACATTTGTCTATGAGGCGTCTTCAGCTCAAGTATCTTTTTGTTTACACAACCCCACTCGTAATATTGTTTTCCTTGTGGGCCGGAAATATCTGGTCCTTTTTTGCTTTGTTCTTCATATTCGGTCTGATTCCATTTGTTGAATTATTTACCAAAGGATCGACATATAATTTAAATTCTCAAGAGGAAGAGGAGGTAAAAAATAATATTGTTTTTGACTTAATAATCTATGGATTGGTCCCTCTACAATGTATCATCTTTATTTACTTCCTCTTTCAAGTCAGCGATGAAACTCTACCTCTTTATGAAAAAATAGGGTTGACAACTGCATACGGACTTGCTTGTGGTGGTCTTGGAATTAATGGAGCGCATGAACTTGGTCACCGAAAGACATGGTATGAGCAGTTAATGAGTAAAATGCTGTTGCTCTCAACCTTGTATATGCATTTTTTCATAGAGCACAATCGAGGGCACCACAAAAATGTTTCTACTGACCAAGACCCCGCCTCAAGTAAATATAATGAAGGTATTTACTCGTTTTTCTTAAGGAGTATCGTAGGAGGCTGGAAGTCTGCATACCACCTTGAAGAAAAAAAATTAATTCTACAGAAAAAGCGTGTATGGAGCAGGCACAATGAAATGCTTAGATTTCAAATAATCCAAATTGCTTTAATCACAACGATCGCATTGGTCTTCGGGCTTGAAACTATGTTTTACTTTATCGCTGGCGCCACAATAGGCATCATTATACTTGAAACGGTAAACTATATAGAGCATTACGGTTTACGCCGAGCGAAGGTGGGTAATGGATTTGAGAGAACGAAACCCATACATTCTTGGAATTCTAACCACCCAATAGGCCGAATACTCTTATTAGAGGTTACGCGTCATTCTGACCATCATTATATCGCTAGTAAGAAATACCAAACCCTGAAGCACTTCGATGATAGTCCTCAAATGCCAACAGGATATCCAGGAATGATGATACTCGCACTGTTCCCACCACTGTGGTTTCGTGTAATGAATAAACGTATCGAAAAATATGGCTCTATGCCAACTGAGTCTGCTCTGAAGCAACTCTAACCCAAAGGTGAGCCGCCGCTTCCTTTCTCACAGCTAAGATTCTTCCACAAGTGCAAATCGCCATAGGTCCATTGAGTGGAGCAACATGCTTTACTTCTACCTCCGACCCCACGCAACAACCCATCTGCACAAGCGCCATGACTTCTTCCGGGGTATCCACCCTTTCAATAACTCCGATCTCGTCGGGCTTAAGGTCACATAATTTTTTTACACTCATGGCGCAAATTTAACTCATCACATCTCCCAAATCAATACCCTTTTTAAGTGATTTATTGGATGCATCTTCCACGCATCTAATTATAAATCAATCTAACACTACTTTGCTTCTTACCACTTTATCAGAAGTAGATGCCTCTAGGGTATACACTCCTTTTGTAAAACATCCTCATATCAATTTAATTAATCTTCTGTGTGCCACCTATAAATTCTACTCAACGATAAACTTATGCGTTTTTCCTTCTTGTGTTTTTACAGTGTATATCCCCTTTCCCCAATCGCTTACATTTAAAACCCAACTTGAAACTACTCCTGTTTCCTCCATCAATTTTCCGACAGCATCGAACACTTGGATAGTCGACTTTGAGTTTAATGTAATTTTTAACGTCGAGGTCGCTGGGTTCGGGAAGATCAAGGTTGATACATCTGCTAATTCATCTACTATAGTCTCATTCTCATCGCATATACCATCACCGTCCTCATCATTAAAGCACTCGCAATAACAATCTTCTAAGTAAATACAATTTTCCTCATCGATATTGATGAAGAATACGGTGTAGGTGGCAGGGTCAAAAAAGCTACATTCACAATCTACTACAATGATATCATACTCCAGACACGTATCGCAAATCCCATCTGCGTCCAGATCGATGACACAATTCCCATCACAATCGTACCCCCATTCAGCAAATTCACATGAATTGTCATCTTCCGTGGCGGTAATATCATAGTTACAGGCCAAAAAATCAGTACACCCAGGCACAACCGCCATAACTGTAATATTTGCAACCATCCCAGCTCCAGCATGACCGTATGAGGTGCAGTCATAGAAATAAACGCCAGGAATAGTAAACGTGTGCGTCCCGATACAAACGCCTTCTTCTGTGCCGCCTACAGTTGGCAGGTAAAATGATTCGGGGTTGTAAAACGGCAGTGTCGTAATCGAACTGTTCACACCATTGACATCGTGATATCCACCATAGTTCACCCAGCCCACTGTCGTTCCGACATCAACAATTAAAGCTGCAGGAGAAAAAGCCATGCCTTCGGCTGAAACTACAACATCTGCGCCTGGACAGATCTCGGTTTGGCCGAAACTCACCGAAGAAGAAATAAGGAGGGTTAGTACTGTAGACACAAAATATCTTTCAGAGGATAATAAAATAGTAAAGTGATTCATTGTTTTAATTTCGTTGCAATTTAAACTAGAGATTAAGTGATTTACTTAACCCTTTAAAGTAAGTAAAGCTTATTAACGAATCTAGACCAAATTGGCCAGAAAGTAATATATAAGTAGCATTTAATAAATGCTACTTATACAGTTTCACAAGCAACAAAATCCATCCACTTATAAAACAGACACCGCCTATCGGGGTTAAAATGCCCAGATAAGATAATTTGAATATTGCAATACTATAAAGAGAGCCAGAGAACAATAAAATACCCGCAACAAACAGATATGCAACATAGCTTAAATCTATCTTAAACTGTTTACTCAATGAACCGACAATAATTAATGCAAGACTGTGAAAAGACTGGTATTCATTTCCTGTGTTAAAAACATCCATCTTATCAAAAATAACGCTCTCTAAAGCATGAGCTCCGAAAGCACCAACTATAATTGAAATACAGCAAAAGATGATGCCCAAATATATTATAACTCTATCACTCATTGTCTTGGATTTAAGACTTTCAAGGTAAGACTATTTTGATTTTTAGCCTTGTCATGTCTTCAAGCTTAATGAACACTTGAAACTATTCTTATTATCTTTCAGCACTCTTGGAGCTTTATTGTTCATGTTACTGACGAACTGTCTGACGAACAATGATCTAAAAATCACTGAGAGCTTTGGTTTTGGGCTATTAACTCAGTTGGTTAGAGTGCTACCTCGACATGGTAGAAGTCACTGGTTCGAATCCAGTATAGCCCACGAAATGAAACTCACAATTGTGAGTTTCTTTTTATCTTATTACTTTGTGAAATGAATAGATTCGAAGATCTTAAACTTAAAAAGCAATTAAAAAATGCAATTGCCGATTTGGGGTTTGAAAAAACTACGCCCATTCAGCAAGAGTCCTATTCTACTATTCTTGGGGGGTTCGACTTTGTTGGAATTGCACAAACCGGAACCGGAAAAACAATCGCGTACTTACTTCCGATCCTACAAGACCTGAAATTTTCTGACCAACTTAATCCCAGAGTATTGATTCTTGCTCCTACCAGAGAGCTCGTTATTCAAATCGTAAAAGAAATAGAAAAACTAACCCCCTACATTAGTGTAAGAGCTCTGGGGGTTTATGGCGGTTCTAATAACATCAACCCTCAAAAAAAGGCCATTACCGAAGGGCAAGATATAATTGTAGGTACACCCCGGAGATTGTATGACCTGGTTCTTTCTAATGTTTTGCGATTGAAATCAATCAAAAAATTGGTGATTGACGAAGTAGATATTATGCTTGATTTTGGCTATAAAACACAGTTAAAAAACATCTTTGAAAACCTGCCAACAAAACGCCAAAACATCCTGTTTTCTGCTACAATGACCACCTATATAGATGAATTGATAGATGATTTTCTTGTTAACCCTGTTAAGAAAACGATTTCTATTAGCGGTACACCATTAGAGACTATTAATCAGGAATCTTATGCAGTTCCTAATTTTTATACAAAGACCAACTTATTAAACCATCTGTTAGAAGACAAAGAAGAATATAGTAAAGTATTGATTTTTGTAGCCACCAAAGTAAATGCTGATAGGCTATTTGAAATATTAGACTTTAAATCTGAAATTTCAATAATTCATTCGAGGAAAGAACAAAATTATCGTACTAAATCCATAGAAAAATTTGAAGACGGAACGAGTAGAATTCTGATAGCAACTGATGTAATTTCACGAGGAATTGATCTAGATAGAGTCAGTACTGTAATCAGTTTTGACACTCCTTTCTACCCCGAAAACTATATACACCGAATTGGACGAACCGGTAGAGCTGAACAACAGGGTAAGGCCATTCTCTTTTACAGTGAGAAAGAGATTGCTTTAAAGGATTCTATTGAAAGCTTGATGAATTACACCATTCCCTTAAATAAATTTCCTGAGGAGGTGGTGGTGTCTTCACAACTCACACCAGAGGAAAAGAATAAACCGGTAGATCCAGATGAACTGTACTATGAAAAGTCAGCTTCTGAAGTGAGGGTTGGGGTTTCTTTTCAGGAGAAATCGGCAAAGAACAGCAAAGAAAAAGTCAAAAAGAAGAGTTATAATAAAACTGTAAAAGAGAGATACAAAAAACCAGTCAGGCGTGGGGATAAAATTCAGAATATGAAAAAGAAGAGGAAGAAAAAATGAGTAGATTATTAGTTTCTTCTGTCTTGCTTGGTTGTATTTCCCTCTTGACCGCTTGTTCTGGTGGTAGCGGGTATGCCGACTTAGATGCGTTTATGAAGGATGCAGATAATGCTCCGTCGGGACGAATCGAGCCTTTGCCGGATATGGTTGTTTACCAAGCTTTCAGTTATTCCGAGGCAGGTTCGAGAGCGCCATTTACGCCGCCAATTGAGAAGGTAGATATTGGTATTGAGGTTGCTGAAGATCAAAGCAATATCCGACCAGATAATGAACGACCGAAAGAGCTTCTAGAGTCTTTCCAGTTATCTCAGCTTAGTATGGTTGGGACCTTACAAAAAGAAGGTTCTGAAACGGTTTGGGCCCTGGTTGCAGATAACACAGGCGGTGTTCATCGTGTTAAAGAAGGTCAGTATATGGGGAAAAGTCATGGCCGAGTCGTTGGTATTTACTCAGGTAGCGTAAACCTGATTGAAATAGTTCCGAACGGTGGTGGTGGTTGGATTGAGCGTCCACGCTCTGTGACGTTAGAAGAACTACAGCTATAGGGAGCGTGCGACCAGTGAAACGAATTAATTTAAAAGTTAAAACACTTAGAGTTTTTGGGGCTATAAAAATGTTTGTTCAGCCGAAATTTGCTTTATCTATGTTCATTGCCACATTTATGTCTGTGGCCAACGCTGCGGTATTGCAAGATGTAAAGTTTGCTTCAACGCGGGGCGATACAGTCGAGATTGTGCTGAGCTTTGACTCTCCGCCTGCGCAGCCTCAA
>ENA-OSET01000302-OSET01000302.1-sediment-metagenome-genome-assembly--contig:-NODE-302-length-56073-cov-5.058326_pt1 | contig 56073 bp, 45 predicted proteins | sample MGYA00237882_ERZ534229 | MGnify/ENA primary metagenome ERZ534229 (study PRJEB26408, sample SAMN06266212) | sediment metagenome | isolation source: Hudson Canyon methane seep mesocosm | place: USA:Hudson...
CGAGTTGCTAAAAGAAAATGACATCACCATTGATTCCTGGCGGCCTGCGGGATGACTGAGATTAGAAAACCCAGTATGGACGTAAAAAATGGTGACTGTATACAAGCTTGAAACACCAGCACCGTCCGATAGTGTAATATTCACGATGACAAATCTCGTTACTAATAAGTGAGGATAACAATGGAACAAAGATCGATTTTTATAACCGGCGCTGCGAGCGGTATTGGTCGCGCTACGGCAACTTTCTTCCACGGAAAAGGTTGGTTTGTCGGCTGTTATGATGTCGATGAAAAAGCCTTACAAGAGCTTGAAAATGAACTCGGTGACAGTTGCGTAGCAGCATGTCTGGATGTGCGAGATAAAGACGGCTTCGATACAGCGATAAACGCATTTGGTATGCATACCGGTGGACGCCTGGATATTATGTTTAATAATGCTGGTTATACAGTGGGCGGATATTTTGATGAAGTGCCCTTCGACAAACTAATGGATATCGTAAATATCAATTTAATTGGCGTCATGAATGGTATCCACGCAGCGATACCTCTTTTAAAGAAAACTGAAAATTCACTTTGTTTTACTACTTCATCGTCATCCGCGATCTTCGGCTCTCCCGGAATGGCTGTCTATGCCGCGACAAAACACGCAGTGAAGGGTTTCACTGAAGCACTGAGCGTTGAGCTGGCTCGGTTCGGATCAAGAGCGTCAGATGTATTGCCCGGGATTATCGACACACAATTGTGGCAAGGTAATCGCTATGTAAACGGAAAAGTTGTCTCGACTTATGAAAAAGTACCCAAAAGGAATGCCGATAGAACGGATGCTAGCCGGACAATTGCACCGGAAGAAGTTGCTGTCTGTGTCTGGAACGCCTATCACGGGGATAAATTGCATTGGTACGTGCCACCCGAGCTCGAAGACAATGACAAGGCCAAGTTGACTGGCATCGAAGAAAGACGCGATACAATGATAGCCCAGCATCGAGCTAACTGACGAAACACGTGAAATTCGTTGACCGGACGAATACATGTTGACCAATCGGCAGTGGTTGTGTCAAATGGCCTGCAGAGAAATGAAACTAACATTTACTTAAGAAGGATCCGACAATCATGACGCCTGATACAGCTTGGGCTTGGCCGTGGTGGTCCACCATGGTATCTATTAATATCATTAATCTCATCGTCTGTTTGACCATTTTTAATCGTGCTAGAAGAGCTGCTGGAGGTTTTTCTAATATTACTGACCCATACCAATCCCGCATGTTGGTAATGGGCTTGGTCTTTACTTTAGTCGGCGCCTATCGTGCAATATTTGTATCCCGCTATTTATACCAATTTGCTTGGTTTGATGTATTGGCCAATAGCTCATTGTTGATTCGATTCTTTGCAATTTTCGCCGAGCTTTCTTTTGCTGGACTATTTGCTTATGCGATGCTGCGATTCAATAAAGATATACCAGGCAAGGCCCAAAGTAACTCGCTACTCAACTTTATCGAAACCAAGAGTCCATACTTGCTATTTGCGTGTATCTTTGCCGCTCAATTTTTTGCGACGACTGCAACGGTAAATAAGAATAATACGCTATTTGCTGTAGAAGAAACTCTATGGACAGTTGGATTTGTTTGCATATTACCATTGGCATTTGTGCAATTTCGCCGTACTTTAAGTATTCGCGACAAGGATGAAAAACAGCGAAATCGCATGTTAATTTCGTCCAGTAAGGTTATTTTTGCATGGTGTGTTGTGTATTGTAGCTATGGTATATTTTTCCATTTACCGCTGGAATTTTGGAGTGACAACGCTACTTCAATAAGTAATGTGGTAAGTACTGCAGTGCCTGTGGCGCAATCCGGAATGGCTGCTGTATCAGATGCTTTTTTTATTGTAAATGAATCCAAAGAATACCACGATTGGGGCTTTGGATTTCTATTCTGGCACTCGTCCTATTTTAGTGTCTGCGTTTGGTTGGCAATATTTTTAATGCGAGGCCCCAGGACATTGAAGGACGTTAACTAGAGCCACAGCTTGTGCAAAAATGATCATACTGTGATTGTTATTGATGCTAGGCAACTAAATACCTGGCACTTTTATCAATCTTAGTTCCATTGCCATACTGTCTAAAAACATAAAGATCAACAAGCTTTTCTCGACGGATTCTCAGTGTGGCGACCGCCCTCAACGCGAAAAACGATTGTCCTTAGCCTGCTTTTTGGCTACGCTGGTTGGCGTTGGGTAGTGTTTGTTCTTCTTATTACGCTCACCCGCAACGCTAATCGTGTTTTATTCTCTACATAATTCTCCAGCAGACGGCAGTAAACAATGAACAATCGCACAATGAACAATCTCCCCCTAAACCATTTCCCCATCAAGCGTGTCCCCTACAAATTATTGAAGCTATTCACGCTCATCATCGTCACAGGATTAGCTGCTTGCTCGACGCCATCACAGGAACACAATTCTCCAGCGAACGAAGACCCCTCCAATCCTCTTTTGATCAAAATCGCTCAGGGATCACTTGAGGGAGCCTGGGCGGAGTCGCAAACAGGTATTCGGTCCTTTCACGGTATTCCCTATGCACTGCCTCCTACTGGCGCACTAAGATGGCGGCCACCGCAAGCGCCAGGACCGTGGCCGGGAACACACTCTGCAACCGTAGCCGGTACAGCCTGCTGGCAGGCGATTAACGTAGACGGTTGGGTTTGGTCACGTGGTGAATTTGAACGAAGTGAAGATTGTCTATACCTGAATATATGGTCGGAAGAATCGAACAAAAAAACGCCGGTTATGGTTTGGTTTCACGGTGGATCTCACATGTCTGGCATGGGTCACGAACAAATTTTTGATGGCACTGAATTGGCAAAAAAAGGTGTAATAGTTGTCAGCATTAATTACCGGCTCGGCCCATTGGGTTTTTTGGCACATCCCGCCCTATCCGCAGAATCGGAACACAACAGCAGTGGTAACTATGGTCTTCTCGACAAAATCTCTGCACTACAATGGGTGCGAACCAATATCGAGGCCTTTGGAGGCGACGCAGACAATGTCACTATTTTTGGACAATCAGCAGGATCACAAAGCGTTTGTTCATTGATGGTTTCACCACAAGCCAAGGGATTGTTTCACAAAGCCATCGGCCAGTCAGCAGCATGTGTAAGCCCCATCCCGCTTGATGATTCGAATGGCTTTATAAGGGGCGGGCGTCTGGTTGACACGCTGGATAGAGGAGTTGATATAACGGCAATGCGTGAGGCATCACCGCAGCAACTGCTCGATGCGGCCGATGCCAGCCAGTGGCAGAATCAATCCCGAATTGTCGTCGACGGCTGGGTCGTTCCCGACCGGGCAGATGATATTTTTTCCGCCAGAAAACAAGCGAAAGTGCCACTATTACTGGGCTCGCTCTCTAATGAGGGCAACCAACTATTTCCGTTGAATAATGAACTCACCCAGGCTGAGTTAATAAGTTATGCAACGACGATGATGGGTGAGACATTGGCACCAGAGCTACTTGCTCTTTATCAGGATGAGCTAGCAGAATCGCCGGGATTAGCGCAACGTGAAATACTGACCGACCAGTTTATGGCCTACGGTATGCGTCGGTGGGCTGCTTACCAGTTTAATACCGGGCAACCCACCTACCTCTATTTCATGGACCATATTCCACCCGCGTTCAGGTTGTATATGCCATCCGAACCTGATCTTCAGCTGGACGACGGCCCTCGCAGCGGAGGCGCCTATCACTCGGGCGACCTTGCCTATGTATTTGGCAATACCCGAAAAGTTGGTCACGACTGGCGAAAAGATGATCATCAATTGTCAGACTTAATCAGTCAGTATTGGACCAATTTCGCGAAGTTTGGTGACCCAAATGCCAATGGATTACCACTTTGGCGCCAATACGATACTAAAACTCACGCCACTCAGTTACTACAGATAAAACCACAATCGCTCGACGGCATCAGGCGCGACCGGATAGATTTGTTTGAGCGCCGTTATAACGGTGAGTGAGGGTTCAGGCTGTCTTTGGTCTTAACAGCTTAAGAGCCACTGCTTATCAAGCTAATTTCCATCGCTGGCCGCACAGAGTATGCCGCCGGCTCATACCGTGCTAATCACATTGAGACTAAGGATCAACTAGCGCTTTTGCAGTCACTGGGTTTGAATTTTGCTCAAGGCTACTACTTCAGTAGACCGCTTTCCCCTCAGGATTTTGAAGCGTTGCTAACAGCAGAATCCAAAGAAAATTTGACCTATCAATATAGCTGACTATATCTTTATTGCCTCTAGCTTCATTGCGACGGCTTACTCCGCCCATCTGAAATTCGACAGACACCGCTTTTAGTTACGGAAGGAAATAGCCGATGAACTATCCCGACCGTTGGTTGCCCGCCATCGTCAATGTTAATAGATCTTTCATATCAGCTAACGGAATAGATTTGTCATCCTGACATGAATGCTTTGTCAGACTTTATGCCCTGCCTTTCAAGATTTCTAACTTGATTGGTCGCCACCACAAATGTAAAAAGGGAATGAGGTCTACTTATTGAATTGGACCTTAGATTCAATAGTGCGAATCAAAACAAGAACCTCCATGCGCCTAATCCGCTCGACTAACCACATCAAAAATCTGTCTGCGGCCAACCTGAAGCGCCATCAGTGCAATCGCGAGACACGCTGCAACAACCAACGTTGCGCTGGCCCCAAACATCGCAATTAACGACACCGACCAGAAACTACAGGCAAAACCTACAGCAAATCGATAGTCGAAATTCAGTGATATTAGAAACATAGAGAGAAATAGAAAGCCGGTTTTCGACCAGTAAACGTAGTTTGCATCGACTATCATTTCTTCGGCAGTCTGGGCGAGACTGTATGTGGCATAGACATTGATACCATCGCCAAACCACAAAGCGACAGTCATTCGTCCAATTAGCACGCCATAAGCAATAATTAATGCGTAGAAAAGCCAATTCTGTCTCGGGGCATATCGAAATGTAAGCATTATCGTTTCCTCATATAAGTATTGGTCGACAGACTATTCTTGTGCCCAATGTTTAACAATAGGTTAATATGAATTATACTTTTTCCATTATGGAAAAACTCGCAGACATCCGCCTAACAGGTCTTCGAACGCTTAACTGCGTTATTGAACTGGGCACGCTATCCGTAGCAGCAGAACATTTGGGAATAACTCCTTCCGCTGTGAGCAAACAAATTACCCGCTTGGAAGACGATATTGGCGTACGTTTACTAGAGCGGAGCACGCGAAAAGTTCGACCTACTGATGCCGGCTTTACGATATATAACAAAACAAGGTCTCTACTAGACGGGCTCTCTGAAGCGCTTGATTCTGTACTTCACGATGAAACATCGATAAGTGGTGTGGTGCGTATCTCGGCAACACCAGCATTTGGTAGTAGACAACTCCTTTCGATTCTAGCCGCACTTGGCCGCGATCAACCTCTCCTTAATTTTGAAGTCTCTCTTTCAGATAAACGCGTTGATTTTTTCAATGACGAATTTGATTTAGCTATTCGAGAGGGCATGTTGGAAGACTCGAACCTTAGAGCTCGCTTAGTCGGCGCGACTCGTATTGTGTTTTGCGCATCACCACATTATTTGAAAGTTCGCGGGGCGCCAAAAATTATGGGCGATCTCGCAAAACACGACGTGTTGACAATTCCAAAGAGCGGCCCTCTAAACCACCCGTCCCGATGGATGGATAAACACAAAGAACTAAGGAAACTGGTGCCGCGGATTGTTATCAATGACTTATTCGCGATCCGTGATTTAGTGATAGAAGGAGCTGGTGTAGCGGGCCTTCCCGATTACGTTGTCGCACAGGCGCTGGAAAAAGGTGAAGTGATTCCAGTGCTGCCTAATCTCGCTCAATTTGAGCTACCTATTAACGTTGTATTTCCAAGTAACCGACATATTCCGCTGCGAGTGCGATTGGTTATCGATGCGCTTTCCCAGGATGCTTGGTAGTTCTATTGGATGTATTTGCGGTAAATTGAAATGTCCTTAGGATGTTCTTAGTTTGAAACCTAAATGATTCGAAAATCGATTGATGTCGTTCGAAACTAACTATCGATTTACATTTTTTTGGATCAAAATCATGGTAGGGGAAAACTACTGTATCATTGCTTATAAATGGTTAAGTCATTATTTTGAAAAGGAATGATATTCAGATGAAAACAGTTAACTTTATTGCCATGGAAGACGGCACGGCGGAGGAGTACGCCTTACTTGATCGCTATGAGTATCAATATAAAGCAGGGCTTTCCGAACGGCTAATCGATGCAGTTTTGCGCTTAGAAAATTCCTTGAAGGGATACAAAGTAACCGTGCTGGAACATTCTCTACAATCTGCCACTCGAGCGTATCGGGCTGGCGAAAGTGAAGAGTGGGTGGTTGCGGCGCTGTTACACGATATTGGCGACGACCTGGCAGTATATTCTCACAGCGAACTTGTCGCAGCAATTCTAAAACCTTTTGTCAGCGAAGAAGTTTACTGGGTGGTTAAACATCACGGTATTTTTCAGATGTACTATTACGCTCACCACAGAGGCTCAGATCAAAATGCTAGGGATCGATACAAAGACAATCCGCATTACGATGCAACGGTTCGATTTTGCCACGAGTACGATCAGAATTGTTTTGATCCAGAATACCCCTCTGAACCGATTGATTTTTTTCGTCCGATGATGGAGCGAGTATTTGCAGAGCCCCGTCACGGCTATGAAGAAATGGAAACCGCTTATTGTGAATAGACATTTCCGATTGGAATGTGGAATTCTAGCCAACGACTCCATATGTTGATCTAATTGTCCAAGATTTAGCGACTGTCCATTGACTATCGCTGTTGGCGTACAATTTGTTAATCAAATGTAGTGGTCTAAGCTCTTAGTTTTACCAAGGATAGGGAATAGTCTGATTTATCGTATTTTAGCAGGATATCTAGAACTTGTAAGTAACCCTAATCTCGATCAAAAAGAGCTATGTTCGGTAAATAGTTTCGACTAGGTGAAATCCAAACTTAGTTTTTATGGGACCATGTACCGTCAGTAACGGTTTTTTGAACACCACGTTATCAAAGGCCTTCAACATCGTCCCGGGGCCAAATTCACCCAGGTCGCCACCTCGTTTTGCCGACGTGCACTGAGAATGCTTTTTAGCGAGCGCGGCAAAATCCGCCCCCTTCGCCAGCTGCTTCTTTATAAGGTCTGCTTCAGCTTTAGTTTTTACTAAGATATGTCGTGCACATGCTCTTGCCACTTGTTAAGGTCTCCTTTCTTTAAGTATTACGCTGCGATTTTGCCTGTTCCATTAATAGCGATGGGAACCTATTAGCAACGCCAATGCTTTCATTGACTGACGTATGCATAGAAGTAAATGATGGCTTATAGAAGCCTGTCAAAAAAGCGTTCGGGGTGAGATCATAGTCCAATGGTCGCTTCATGCCTAGCTGTAGTTTCCAGTGCAATTATTGCTTAGTCATTCCTTCTTAATAGAGCATTACGGGAAATTCGGTTAACATTTAAACCCTGGTAGGTTTGACGGATGCGGGCCCGCATATTGTGGAAATATTTCTGATGAGGTGATGTTAACGTTCTCCGTGATAGTGGATGACAATAGTTTGGCAAAAGTCAGAGCTGGCACCTGAAAATAGGTAAATAGGTAAATAGGTAAATAGGTAGTGGACAAAAATAATACGTTTTATGTCGATGCTCATGAGATATTGGGCGTCCTCGATAAGTCGGTGGAACAGGGGATGTCGCTGGCGCCTCTGCTCACGGATTTGGGATTGTCGCCGCAGCTATTGGATGACCCGCGAGCCAAGATTGATATGGAGGATTGCTGGAGAATTATCACCGCCCACCAAAACATTATTCAGGAAGAAACCCATCTAATGTCTACCCGGCCATTAAAACGTGGGACAACCCGTTTTGTGTTCTCCAATTTAACTCATTGCGAGAACTTGCTCGACGGTTTGGAACTCCTGGCAGATACCTACAATGTTTTACACGGCGGCAACTATAATTTCGTCAAAAAACGCGGCGATGCAATTAGCTTTATCGTCGACGACAAGGACTTTCATTACAGCCGAAAGGCAAATAGTTTTGTCATCGAATTTGCACTGATCAGAATTCACTGTGCACTAACATGTTTGGTTGGTCGAGAGATAAAGCCACTTAGAATCTGCACCAAGCGAAAGGGCATTGCCCATGACAAACATCACTTAAATATTTTTGACTGCGCAGTGAATTTTGACCATCCGCATTATGAGCTGGTATATGCCAGTGACAGAGGAACGTTACCCTTTAATAAGATCGATGATATTGGCTTATCGTCACATTTATTGGCTGATTATCTTTCGATCGTCCGGCAGCGACCCAAGGTGTTGCTCGAAGATGTACTGGTGAGAAAAGTCATTGATAAAATTATGCAGGGTTTTCAGGGTCAGGAAGAGGTCGCGCTGGCGATTGGGATGAGTGTACCGACTCTGCGTAGGAAATTGAAACAACAAGAAGTAAGCTTCCGTGAACTACTGGACAAAGTGAATAGTGAGCTGGCAGTCAATGACCTGCTCGACCAAGTCGCACCAGCCGACGTAGCGGAGAAGCTAGGTTACTGCGACGTACGTAGCTTTAAACGCGCTTTTAAGCGGTGGTTCGGAGTATCGCCAGCTGCTTTTTTGAAAAAAGGATCTTTGCAATGAGCGAAATTGACCCCTCAAGTTAGATCGATTCGGTCATTGAGCGCTTGGTTTACTTCTCTTATATTGTACTCTCGCACAACGTGGATGTTGATCACCAAAACGAATCAACACTAATTCGGGAGCTTCACAATGCCATTCTCTACGTATATTTCTCGGTCACATAATCGTAATAAAAGCCTGCTCGCCTTTTCTGTGTTGCTGACATTCTTGCCTACCGCAGTTCAAGCGAATGACAAAAAAAGTTTAGTTGTGGAAGAAGTCTTGGTTACGGCTGAGCGGCGTGAGTCGAATTTACAAGCAGTGCCGATTGCCATGAGTTCTTTTGCCAAAGAAGATCTGGCTGCACAACAAGTGGCTAACATCGGCGATCTACAAGCGTTGGTGCCCAACTTGAGTGTGCATGTGGGTGATGCCAATAATGCGGTTGTCTATATTCGTGGCGTAGGACAGGTAGATTCGATTGCATTTTTTGAACCGGGCGTCGGCATTTACCTGGACGATGTTTATTTAGGACGTGCGCAAGGCGCTTTTCTGGACGTTGTCGATGTCGAACGCATCGAAGTATTGCGCGGACCACAGGGTAGCTTATACGGCCGCAATACCGTTGGTGGAGCGATAAAATATGTATCTGCGTCTCCCACTGAAGAGCTGTCAGCTAATGTGACTGTCACAGCTGGTAATTATGGGCGTCAGGACTTTAAAGCGTCGTTGAGCGGACCACTCATGGGAGACACTGTCCTCGGGCGGGTTACCGTAGCGAAAATGGGGCGCGATGGCTACTCTGACAATAGCTTTGACGGTGATCACGACGGTGATCAAGATAGTGAATTCTTTCGAGGAGTATTGGCGTTCAAGCCTTCGGAGAATATCTCCGTACAACTGGCTGCAGACTATAGCAATAGTGATCCGGACCGCTCCAGAACCCCCGGTAAAGAAACTTCGATTACGCAGCTGGTGGTAGATCCCTACACATTTGCTACTTCTTTTGCCACTTTTCCTGCGGACAGAGACCCATTCGAGGTGAACGCAGACTTTAATACCGTAGAGGAAACAACAACAAAAGGGTCTGATCTTAATATCACGTGGAATGTGACCGAGCAGTTAACCTTTAAGTCGATAACCTCCTACCGAGAATTGGAGTATGGAACGGAGGTGGATTTAGATGGCACGCCTTTAAATACATTCGGTATTTTCTACTTTAACGACCAGGAACAAGTCAGCCAGGAATTCCAGCTCACCTACCAAGGCGATCGGCTCTCTGCGGTGGGCGGCGTGTATTATTATGAGGAGGAGGGCGATACGTTTGATGGAGGCGTATTTAGCAACTTTTTAATTGCCAGTTCAGGAATAAGCTCCTTTAGCACAGAGAGCTATGCGATTTTTAGTCAACTGGATTATGAAGTGACTGATCGATTGACGGCGACTTTGGGTTTTCGTTATACGGAGGAAGAGAAAGATTACCAGAGGTTAGTGGAAGATTTCGATTTGACCGCACTTGCTGGCCTAACCGTCGACCCAAATACGTTTGCCATTAGTTATACTAATCCCGATCTATTGTCCCCCCACAGCGCTGACCTGCATGTCGGCGGTGGCGTCGGGGTCGCACGCCCGCTGGCTGATCCCGACGCCGCTGACTTTGATAATTTCTCACCAAAGTTTGGACTAAAATACCAACTTAACGATGACGTGCAATTTTACGGTACGGCCTCAACTGGATTCAAAAGTGGTGGTTTTAACGGGCGGTTGGCCGACGGCCAATTGGAACCATTTGGAGAAGAAACACTGACCAGTTTAGAACTCGGAGTAAAATCGCAATGGTTTGATGATAGGCTCAGGTTTAATTCGGCGCTGTTTCGAAATGACTATGAGGACCTTCAGGTCAGTAGCTTTAAATGCAATGCTGACTGTAGCTCCTTACTACCGGTGTTTGATAATGCGGGTGAGGCCGTCATTCAAGGACTGGAGCTTGAGCTAACATTTTTGCTTACTCAGGCGCTGACCATTACCGCCAACGTTGGTTATCTGGACGCGGAATACAGGGAGTTTTTTGCAGAGGCTGACGGCGCGACCAATACCGTTATTGATGTTAGCGATGAACGTGAGTTAGTGAACTCGCCAGAGTGGGATACCTATTTGGGCGCAGCATATGAACTTCCGCTCGGCGATTCGGGGTATCTGACATTTCTTGCCGATGTCAGTTACCGCAGTAAGACGTATCTGGAAGTGAATAGCAGTGAAGTACTGGCGCAAGGTAGTTATTCACTAGTGAATGCCGCCATTAAGTACGAAACCAACGATGGGCACTGGCAGGTGCTGTTAGGTGGAAAAAATCTAACAGATGAAGAATATCGAACCCATGCATTCGATGTTTCAGCCTTTCCAGGTGTAGAGCTGGGTTATTACAATGCTCCGCGAACATATAGCCTAAGCGCGACCTATAGCTTTTAGCGTGAAGAACATGAACGAGTCAGCGCATTTATCAGGAATATCGACCCGGCTTATACCGACCAAAAGACTTCGGGTTCGTATTCTGGAGTGCGGAGATAGCGGCGGGGAGCCAATCGTATTTGTGCACGGAAATTTTTCGGCAGCATCCTATTTCGAAGAATTAATGTTATCGATGCCAGATCATTTTCGGTGTATCGCAGTAGATTTACGCGGCTACGGACAAACGGAAGATTTACCGATAGACGCCACGCGAGGCGCAAGGGACTGGTCAGACGATTTGAGAGCGGTGTTTGTTGCCTTAGGTATTACGCGAACACATTTGCTAGGCTGGTCGGCGGGAGCAGCAGCAATTATGCAGTTTCTGATTGATAAGCCGACGATGGTGCAATCGCTGACCCTCGTGGCTCCAGTTAGCCCCTATGGCTTTGGCGGCACGAAGGATTTGGCGGGGACGCCCTGCTATGGGGATTTTTCGGGATCCGGTGGCGGAGTGGTTAACCCGGCGTTTGTCGACCGAATAAAAGCCAAAGACTATTCGAGCGACACGCCCTTATCGCCGCGTAATGTCATCAATCAGTCATTCGTTAGTCCCCCTTTTGCGTTTGCGAGAGAAGATCAGTTATTGTCCTGCTCTTTGGAACAGCGCGTCGGAGAAAAAAGATATCCCGGGGATTCAGTGTCATCGACAAATTGGCCCTTTTGTAGTCCCGGCAATTGGGGCCCAATTAACGCACTCAGTCCAAAATATCTCGATTTAAGTGCGGTGGCTACCGTCGTAAACCCCCCACCCATTCTGTGGATTCGAGGCGACAAGGATATTGTGATCAGCGACAATTCATCATCGGATTCAGGCGTACTGGGGGAAATGGGACTAATCTCCGAATGGCCCGGAGACAAAGTTTTCCCATCCCAGCCGATGGTTTCCCAGATGCGACAGCTGTTGGATCAATATAGAAATAATGGTGGAGAGTACCGAGAAATTGTCATGCAAAACGTCGGCCATAGTCCTTTTTTAGAAAAACCCAAAGAGTTTCTTAAGGAACTATTAGACTTGATTGCGAAATAGATCGTTTGCGTTAGCGACCATTTCTCAATTTTTGAAAAGAAAACATCGTGGCGGTCAGCGTAGAGGCGGGGAAAGTGCCTCTCCCACCGCCAGCAAGCTGCAGATGAAAATCCGGTTCAAAGCTTTCTCTTCGCGCTCCCATGTCGCAGAAAAATTGTAGAGACATTTATATGCCTTCCAGATCACCAATATCGACAACTTCTTGGTCTAAAAAGTATTCATTCTGTTTGATTAACGGCAACAGCACCGTATCAGCATAGTCGCAGCCACAGGTTTCGGGCGCTGACTGATTTTCCTTCTTCGCCGATTGCTTAGGGTGATGTACACCTTTGTGGTGATACGCCACCATAGGTGCGTATCCAGTTTCCCAAGCTCGTATACCGGGGAAGACATATTGTAAGGCACTGAGTATGCCGAGCCCTGAATAGTCCAAATCACCCCAAAAGAAAGCTTGTATATCGAATTCACCCTCATCCATCCACCAGCGAGTGAATCGATCTCGTGCATGATTATTCGTTTCTGATAAGAAGGAAAAAGCCGTATTTCCTTCGTCTCGAATACGACTGGCTGTGCCCCGAAATCCAGCGCAATAGACAAATGCTGTTCTGTTTAACGTTGAATCATCAGCTATAGGCGTATCAGTCACGTATTCAACCAAAAGCAAAAATGTATCCTGGTTCTCGACTAACACAACAGATGAGAATTCATCAGGTATATGTACGTTCACCAACAGTTTTCGGGGCTGTACTTTTACTGATTGAGCAGGAAATATTTCCCTTAGATAATCCAATCGCTTATCTAAAAACTTGGAATCACCCCAGAAACACTTGGCAGATAATGCACGCAGCGTGATATCACTTGCCATCATTGCCTTTATTTTCCACAGAGCATCAATAACTTCTTCAGAAGATTTATTCGGGTAAAAGACGGTGTTGTCGAGAATGGCCTGTTTTTCTTGCTCATTTTCCCACTGATATTTATGGACTGCATCCAGCCATAACTCTTTATCTGATCGTGTCTTTGGACGATTTAGCCAAATTCTAACCGTGTCTTCTTTGTCAGTTTTAAAGCGAACCTTTGCATTTTCATAGACCTCACTACCGGCTTTTTGGCGTTCAAGCGTTACCTCCAGTATGAAATGGTCATTCTGGAGAGATTTAATTAATGACCAAATATAGTGGCTTTCGCCTGAGTTAAAATCGTATAGATCGGGTACAATTTTTTTATTGATACGAACAAGAGGGTTAACGCCTCGATCAATTTTATCGAGAAAAAGTTCGAGCAAGGCGCTAATCGCCGTTTCGTCACGAACCCAAATAGGGCACTCAATCTCTTCTTGATCAACCATATTCACGCGCTCACACAAACTCATCCATAAAATCTAACATGGTTTGTTGGCGAACCGTTTTACGGTGGTTAGCCCACAATTCTTGTATTTTCTCCTGATTACAACTCTTCCTATCGACCAATACACGGGTTTCTAACTCGCCAACTTTCTCGGTAGTCGGGCATTTGCTGAACACAATTTGATGACTGATCAAATCTAGAAACGGCCCGGATTTACTGGTAGGCATGATGAATATTAGCTGTAAGCCAAGTGCTTCAGTCAGGTAGTTAATCACTTCCCGGGAACGGGTCTCATCCATTTTTGAGAAAGCTTCATCAACCAATACCATTCGACAATGAGCATTACCCTCGTTGAATTTGAAGGCCGAGGTGACAGCGGCAGAACGGATGATGTAGGCGGGCGTTTCCAGCTGCCCCCCAGAACCCGTACCGTACTTGCTAAGGGCGATTTTTTCTTTATTGAGTGGCTTTTTGTATATCTCGTAACGACGATAATGTCGATAGTCACTGATGCGATCCAGCTCTCTGAATGCAGACTGTGTGTCTTTATCCAGGAGCATCGTTAATAGCTTGTCTCTTACCTCACAGGACTTATCGGTTAATTCAGCGTCAAACAAGGTAGATCCATCTCCCAAGTTAGGCGTCTCGATGACTTCTTTGAAGAAACGATAATACTCGTAAAACTCAGGCACCCAGTCATAGTCAAAGCTAAAACTCTCCCGATCTGCTCCAAAGACATGGTGCTCGAGTTCTTTATTTAGGTCATCGAGAACGCGCTTGCCATCGTTAATCGATTGATAAATTGAGTGACACAAATTGGTTACAAAGGCGGTGTTGAAGCTCTCTTTCAGGCTGGCCAGCTCTTCATGCTTACCAACCAGTACATTGTTCTTGAGTGCATTGTAGACGCCGGTAATTTGGTCTTTCAAATGAATAATGGATTTAAAGTACGCTTCATCATGCTTGGTACCTAAGGCATCAATATACTCGACCTTGTTATAGGCGGTACTGTGCTGGTTGTGCTCTAAAACAAGGAGGTAGAGTTTTCGTTCAGCCTCATCCAAATACCCCAAAGCTTGTTGAAGTTGCTCATTGAAATTAAAGGACGTGCCAGCTTGTTTAGCCTGTTCGTCGGCCAGAGCCAGCTTCACTTCTGTTTCTAACTGCGGATAAACATCGGCCGCCGAGAGAACCGCCTGTTCTTTTTCATCTTGTTCCGTTTGGAGTTGCTCTTTCTCATTCTCTAATCGCGCAATCTTAAAAGTAATGGTTTCTGCTTGTTCTTGGTGAGCCCCTTGCTGCTCACTGAGTGACTGAACCTTGCTATCAAGTGTAATGTGCTCTTCTTTTAATGCTTCCAGACGAGACTCTAATTCTTCGAAATCGCTTAAATCGAGTGAACCCAGTTGATCTTCAGCATTTTGCAGCTTTCTGTATAAAGCGAGCATGTCATTGATAATCGCCGTACAACTAATCACTTGTATTTGATCCATTAGTGCTTGGATTCTTCCCACACTATGGTATTCGGACTCTACACTGTTTCTGCGTGCTGTTAATTCGTGAAGCTCATTGCGCTTTGCCAATAGGGCTCGTTCTCTGGCACCCTGACCAAAAACCAGCTCTGCATCATTGATATCACAGCGGAACATGCTGTAGCTACCCGACCCCAAACCTTCGGATGTTACACCACGGGCGGTTTGTTTTAGTTCTTCCTCATCCTTCACCCTAAGCACGTTGCCATAGGAAGCGAGCAGGTAGTATTCGGCTATCTTATGCTCGAACTCCATGACATGAACAATGGAGTCGCTGTGAGCGGTAATACGCTTAGCATCTTTTTGAGCCTTCCAACCCTGAATAATTTTAGCGGAATTTCGCCTGCCTTTCATTGATCGGACAATACGAATAGCCTGGGCTTCGTAATCGGGCTCAACAATAATTGAAAACCTTGCACCTCCCAAATAACCTTCAATCGCCATTTGCCATTTGGGGTCCGTGACTTCTATAAAATCGCACAGCACGGTAGGTTTCGCGTCGGGGCATTGTATTTCAATCGCGTCTAGCGCGGCTGTTACATGATGAGGATAGTCGACATTATGAGTTTCCAGACGCTTGATCTCTGCTTCCTTCTGCTTCACTTGATCAGAATAACGAGTCATTTGATTTTGCTTATCGTTCAGGATATTGAGCACCTGGTCGCGGACACTACTTCCACTAAAGTCTCTACCCGCACTATGGATCACATTGTTCATGTTGATGTGCAGTGTTTCCAGACTAACCACCAGGTCTAACGAATGTTCTAATGAGCTAATACCTACCCAATCTTTAGTCAGTAATTTCTGAGTATCCAGGCCCGTATCTGCAGGCCCGTCAATGACCGCTCTTAGCGGCTTTTGGAAATCAACGCTATCGATAAAGGGTATATCTACTCCCAGAGATAGTTGAGAAAGTTTTTTGCCAAGCTCAGTGACCGCGTTATGATTTTTCTTAAACTGACTGTCTTGTTCCAGTAAGGAAGGCACATTGATAACGAGTTCTTTTTTGCATTCTTCGATGCGCTGCTCTAATTCATCTTTGGTCTTTAAGGCATCAATGCCTTGACGCTGGGCTTCCATCTCCACCAGCCGTTCATGTAGCTGCTTCTTTTTATCATTAGATAGTTTAATCTGCCGCTGCGTTTCCTCAATAGTTTGCGCGTTATGCCGCTGATCATCTTTCACTTTTAAATATTCTGCCTGCTTAACAATAAACTGGCGAGCCACTTCTGCATAGTCGGTCACACAGCGGTCAATCCAATGGTTGATGTAGCCATCTGAATGATGCAGAGCACCCTCCAGGTTCCCAATGGCGCTGTTAATGTTACGGGTATCTTCTTCCATGCCATGGATAGTCTTCATCAGGTCTGAGACTTGACGGATATCATCTGATATTTCTTTGGGTTCCAGAATTTGGTTAGCAACAAACTCGGAAATACTTTTTACAGGTTTGTACGCCATAAAATTCGAAAATGTTCGTGCTGCGTGTTTGGCTTCTCTGTCAGACACAGCGCCGGGAAAACCGCGAAAAGCACCATAAAGCCTTTTTAAATAATTGCCTTTTTTGTCATAGAGTTCGACAGCGTTCTTGCCGAGCTGCATTTTCAGAGTTTGAGCGATTTCAGTCATCGGGACGACATACTTGCCCGAACGTTCCTCTTTCACAAAATGGCTTAAGGACAGCTCATGCCCCGGAATAATTAAGAATAATAATTCGTCCTGACGCGCCTGACGCGGAGAGCTGGCTTCATCAAGTCGGGCTCTAACGCACATAACAGCAGTAAAAGGGTCGCCACCTTCACCTTTAGTTGGATGAAAAATACCCGCAATATAACCATCAGTCATGTGTGTTCTTGCATAACTGCCGTCATCACAACCAAGAACATAGGAGGCGAGGGTTCGCACCTGCTTTCCCCCTCGGCCTTTTTGTGTCGTTTCGTCCTGGCCTGGGTTATACGTGAAGAGGTTTTCATGGGCGGCGGTTAACAGTGATTGAAGACCGTCAGCCGCGGTGGTCTTACCAGATCCATTACCCCCTGAAAATAGATTAATGGGACCAAAGTTGAACTCCATATTCGGGATATTTCCCCAGTTGACATAAATAGCGCGCTTACAAAACATCCTGCATTTCCTTGTTCATCATTGAAACGTCAGCAGGGTAGAGCACGCTCAAAACCTCGTCGCTAACAAACGATGTGATAGAGGGTTGAATACTGATCCAACTATCATTTAGATTAAGATCATCATCGATATTGAAATCGATCAGCCGCAATTGCCGTAAGCGTTTGAATATCGATAAGCGTTCAGTATGGCTATCAGGCAGTGGCCGCTTTAGTAAATTCTTGTGTGAGATGGCAAGACTCTCCAGGGGAATCAGCACACACCCTTTTTCGTCTACCTGTCCCTCGCGAAGTGATTTTTCATATTCCACCCGTAGTACCAGGATGGCCGCAATATCTTGCTGACTTGGTTTTACTCTAAACCCACTATTAAAGGTGGTATCATCAATATCGATCATGCCGGGAACGGTCGCCCCAGGCGGAAATACACGAATAAAACAAAATTTTATGTCATGCTGTAAACGGATACGCATAATCAAAAAATAATCTTCGACCAGCGCTTCGCACTGTACAAATCTGTCGTAGAGCTTTGCTTCGACCTGGCTCTTATCCCGTGTTATCACGCTATAATCCAAAAGACGAATGACCAATTCTGAAAATTCGTCCACTGTAATATTGAGCGGTTTTAGTGATTCTGCAATAGCGTCAGCTATCATCGTTTTTTACCCTTGTCTTTATAACTCTCGTTTTTAACTCTGGTTTTTAACCCTGGCTTTTAACTCTTAGTATTATCTACTTGTGGACGGTTATCGCTCACAAGTTCAATCGTGAATTCGTCGTAAGAGTCGTAATAATCTGATTCGGTCACTTTTTTCCCCGTGGGTTCAACCCTAAATTCAAGGTCAGAACTGAGATTATTGACTGCACCGATTTCTATGACGTGTGCCATGGCAATGAGATCCTTGGCATCATCGATTGGCAGCTCGCGGGTAGAAATCTTACGGCCTGCCCGGAGGGAACCAACGACATATTCGTTAAGGTGTTTCTGGTTAATCATGAAGGCTTGATCCAACATCTGTTGAATCATCAGCTCCCGCTGGGCCTCTTTATCGATAGCCTTATACTCGTGAACCGCGCTATCTACCCATTGTTTTTGCTTGCGCTCGTTTAACCTTACTTGCTGAGGATCGACGAACTGAACTTTCATCGTCGCCATCAATTCAGACGCTTGGTCCAGGCGGGCTTGGTAATCGTCATCGGACAAGTCACTTAGCTCTTTGCAAATATCGACTAGATCGTTGTTATTCTGGCTGTTCATATAACTGATCTGACGAATGATGATATCGGCTCGACGAGTAAAGCTATGCAAAGACCGCCTCAACGCGGGCAACATAATTTCTGATGCATTGCGCATTCTCTGATCAATCGTATCGAGGATATACCACAAATAGGACTGGTGATTTTCACAAAGATCTGGAACGGTTCTGCGTAATTGACGCTCAGCCTCTTCTTTAAATTCCTTTTTCTTGCGCCGAATCTTGCTTATCGCTTTATTGATTTCTTCTCTGTGCTTTTCAACACTGTCAGCGGACAACCGAACAGCGATGTCTGGTTGAAACCGTTTTTCCATAAACTCAAAAAACTGATCTGTTGCCTGTTGAGCCAGTTGTTGCGCCTCGACTTCCTTAACCAACTCACGCTTACGCTCCTCAAGTTCTGATATCACATCAGTAAAATCTGTAATGATGCGTTCCGAGTAATCATAGGCATCAAGCAGATCATACACTTCTCCGCGACTAATGAATGCGTCAAGTGCATTGAGGGTATTTCGTGTATTGCGATGCCGGGTTCTTATTTGCGTGTTATCGGATTCCAGCAGAGCCATGGTAAAAATTCTGCCCATACGACTAAAAGGGAAGCTCGACTGCAAGGTAGCAGCGTCTACCTGACGTTCAATCCAACCACAATCAATCAGCTGGTTTAATGTCCACCCGGCTTGTTCACGCTGCGACTTAAAACGCTGCTCTTGACTTTCGTCGCCATCGTCGAAAATATGACTCGATGAGCGGGCCAGTGATTCCTCAAATATTTCGATGAGTTGCTCTCGATTCAACGATTGGCCATAGTCAGCATTGGTGCTGTATTGCCGCTGGTACAATAGCGTTAAGCATTGCACCACTTGCTCTCGATATTTACTCGAAAGTGGCTTGAAGAAATGAAGGCGATCAATTGAAAAAAACATAAGTATAGTTTCGAAGCCCTTTGTTAATTAAACAGCCAGGGCTGTATATCTTTAAAATTGTCGATGATGGTTGTTGTCCTCAGGATTTTCCTTGCAACAGCGTATCGTCGATTGGTCAGTATCTGAGCAGCAAATTCTACCGAATGCACCACTCATCAATACATGCATACGGCGCCTGCAGCGTAATGGCGCTAGTGTTACAAAATCGCGCCGCGTTGTCACTCAATGAGACACTATCAATTAAACACGTGAGCGCAAAAAACGACATGTACGGCCGCACAGTAATGACATCTCGCCAAGGCGTCATAGGGTGACGTGACGGATATAGCTTAGGAGGGTAGGGATGCACACTAACTCGATACAACAACATAAGGCGCTTCTTGCCAGAACCAAGAGCCAGCCATTTTTACACAGGAAATTTGAAGCCTTAACCTAACTAAGAAACAGCATTGAACGGAATCGCTCGAATGTTCTTTCCACCAATCCTTTATTCACTATTTACGCGACCCCTGCATTTCATTTTACGCCTGTTTGTTCAGTATTTCCCTAGATCTGTTGTTTGCAGCCGTGGCTTTTCCCAGAGAGAATTTACTAGGGAGAATTTCCCAACCGTTATTGCGAAAAATCTAAATCTTTTTTGTATCGTTGATAGAACTCACCGTTAAACGTGTCTCCGTACGCCGAAAAACACTGTCTAAATGAATCCAGCATTCTATGGATTTTTACTATTTTATTGATCTCTCTGATAACCTGGTCACCCCACGCATTTTTGGTACATACTACATGCATGGTATGATATTTTTCTTCTTCATCTATCGTCACAATCTTAAGATTATCTAAAGCCTGTTTTTGTAAAAACTGCACCACTAAACCTTCATAGTCAATAGTAAAATCCAAGCGGTTCATTGCAATCATCGAGTATAAGGAGCCTAGCTCGATGACCTGGCGCTGAATGTTTGCGTTAATATCAGATTCATACATTTCGAGTACCGAGTCCACAGCACTACCATAAGAACGCACGCTCATAATGCTGCCAGATAATTCCCTATTGTTAAGCAAATCGTTCAGGGACATTCTATCGGGTTTACCCAGTGCCTCCCAGCTCATTTGATTCAACACAATTTTTGCCGGGGGAATTAAACTAATCGGAATCGAGAAATACGCGTATTGTTGTCGCTCGATCGTTCGTTGTGCTCCCACTTCGCAGTAATTTTTCCGATCCTGTATTTCGTGCCAAAAACGCTTTCTACTCATGTCGACAGTTTTCATATCGTAGTGAGGTAACTGCTCGGAAAAATACCTTATTATTTGTTCGTAAACGCCATTGCCCGCATTATCGCCCTTAAGTATATAGCCGGGCGGGAAGTCCAGGCGTATCCAAGCAATACTGGACGGTTTCACATCAGCCAAAACCAGCGGGCACCACAATATTATTGATATTGTGGCAAGTTTTAAGGGTAGAAATCTGAGGACGATCTTTCTCAATTTGACCAAAGCCGACTACCTATAGATTTTGTCAAGAGGAGATAAGAGTATAGTAGAGCTTATTCGAATATGGATGATGTCATATCCGTTGCTGTGAACACAATTTTGGGTGTGAGCAAACGCAACGTTGGGAATTGGGAGCAGGGTCCCCGTCACGCAACGGGCGCTACGCTCACTTTATCGTTGAGGCTGATCAGAACATGCATTACAGGTTTCGGTTTGTTTTCTGTGGTCTACGGTCAGGCAATAAACTGCTTGTGAAGATATCAAAACTACAAGGCAAGGAGGGCACTCGTGTCCAAATAGTCCCTTATAAAGTGGTTATAGATCACATCGATTTCACCAACGATCTGTCCGTTTGGCATGATCTATGTGGTACCACCATCCCGGTATGAGTTGCCATTGATTGATAGAGCCGCAGCTACAAGAGGTCTGTTTTTAGCCAATGATATTGCTAGCCGGAAAAATGAGAATAGTTAACTTCCCTGACTACCAGGTGAAAATATCGAAACGGTCAGTCACTGCATTCTAATCATGAACCGGAAAACTCACGACAAAATCACGAAGTGTACTTGAATGCGTCCCAACTTAAATCAGGTATCCGTGATACATGGCAAGGCCTGAAAGGAAAAACAGCAACAATAGTCGTTTCGTTATTTGTTAACTACGAATACAAGTTCCATAAATATAACGCCGTTGGCGATGCCAAACCTTACAAAGGAAAGTTACCATGACCGACACGGAAAATCGTTTACCTAAAACGCTAGCAGCATCGGTTCAACTGTACTTGGACATTACGGGCGATACGCCAGAGCTGCTTCAACAATCGTTGAAAGAAATGTCTGCTGACGCAGCCAATGACCGTTTTAACCAAATTATGCTGGATAACAGCACCAGAGCGCATGTCCGCAGCGACCAGCGAAGCCGTGAATACCCTTAAGCCCTTCTAATCCCTTCCCGGCCATAATTGCGCATAATGTATATTATGTTAAATAGGATAATAACTGTAGCGACCACACCTCCTTACAACGACCCCATCCCAATATTTCGGATGTTCTTGCAAAAACATTCATGTCGCACCGGCCTCCCTCTATTCGACCGTAATCTTCGCTGCGCGAACCCCGCAATTTCCATAAAGTCTTACCATCCACAATTTTTGGAGTAATCTATACTCATTCCATGAGCCGGGTTCATGGAGCGCACAGATGACTAACATGCAGATATCTCAAGATGAGTTACAAAGACTCGAGACACTAAGAGCACTAAAAATTCTTGATTCCGCACCGGAAGAACGTTTCGACAGACTCACGCGAATGGCGAGACGTATGTTCTCCGTTCCAATATCCTTAGTTAGTCTGGTCGACAAAGATAGGCTATGGTGTAAGTCTGTCCAAGGCATTGATATCACTGAACTGCCCAGACAAGGCTCTCTTTGCGGGGAAGCAATACTGGGCGATGAGCTGTTTCTGGTCCCCGACGCACATGTGGATGAACGATTTAAAAATAGTCCCTTAGTGACTAATGATCCCCACATACGTTTTTACGCTGCCTGTCCGTTAAAGGTCGCAAATGGTTATAACATGGGTACACTTTGTCTGATCGACAGTAAACCCAGAGACCTTAATCCTGAAGATCGAGAGCTATTAATCGACCTGGCTTCGATGGCCGAACAAGAAATTGCTGCCGTACAGCTATCAACCTTAGACGAATTGACGATGATATCGAACAGACGGGGCTTTGTTTTATTGGCGTTACATTCTCTCAACCTCTGCAAACGCAACGCACAAAGTGCGACACTCATCCTGTTTGACCTCGACGACTTTAAACCCATTAACGATCAATTCGGGCACACTGAAGGCGATAGAGCATTAATCGCTTTTTCTAACATTCTCAAACAGGAATTTCGGGATTCAGATATATTTGCACGAATTGGAGGTGACGAGTTTGTTGCCTTGCTGAACGGCACCGGCGAAGATGAGATACTGGAGGTTCTCATGCGATTTTCTAAGGCAGTGGACAGTTATAACACTAAAGCCGCTCGTGGCTATGATATTCGGTACAGTGCAGGTTACACGATCAAACAAGCGGATGATCTAAGCTCTTTAGAAGAAATGATGGACCGGGCTGACAACCAGATGTATAAACAAAAGACAAATCGCAGAAACAATCGAATGATCCTGTAAATCTTTCCAGCTTCTCCAACTCAATTTGATGGATTTCATTGACTGGATCAGAAGATTGATTCTCGGCAAAAAGCCCGCCACTAACAGCGGAGCTTACCCTCCCCCTACAATCGATTCAGTCACGATGACTTTGTGAACAACACAACTAGAAATCAACGATCGCAAATTCCGTTAGGAAAATCGACAGACATGCTAGCCAAAAACGAGTCGCCCGAATCAAGATCCACTCAATAGTTCAGATAGCAAGGTGTAACTAACGGATTGTCTCTTTCCTCATCAAACTTACCGCTCCCCACACAGCCCAGCCGTATAATGGCTGAGCTATACGCGAAGGTCTTTCACTGCGCTGACAGGGGCCAATGGGCGATTGATCGCTAGGAAAAGACGTGCTGTGTCTGCCCGCCCTTGCCTAAGGAGGCACAGCGCCAAAGCAAACTGAAATAAATCACGCTGCGCACGGCTCCCACCCACTCTGGCGTGATCAACAAGAATATCAGCGAGATAACGGGTAGCCTCTGGCCATTGCTTTTTTGCGATTGCATCAAATGCGTGAGCACTCAATTTTACCAGATCTCCAGCTGGCCCTCTGGCATCAGAAATTAATTTTGCAATTGCCTCAACGTTCCCGGCAAAGGCATGCGCTACTGCCGCGTGAACATCAGCAAATGCCATTCCCGGCTTCGGAAATTGGCTCAATGCAAACTCACTAACCGCCTTCCATCGACTGCTTGGGATATCAACGCCAGCGAGTTGAGCACGAAATAGTAAGGCCGCCGCGTCTGTAAGAACATTTAATGAAGGCCCAAAATCTCCATTAGCGGGTAAAATATCCGCGTCAAAAATATCCCACATTTTCTTTTCGTCGCCTTGTTCCAGAGCCCACAAAGCTACATGCCAGGCAATATGACAATGCATAAGCGCCCCTCTCGACAAACCGCGCCGCCAGTCTGTCAGATATTGAAGGCCAGCCGCTGTTTCTCCATTTTCATAATAGAGATGGGTTCGAATGTGTGCGTTGTGAGCACTTCTCGGCTGGGCTGTCAGGGACCTTTCAATAGATGTTGCTGATTTTTCAAGTTGTCCTACTTCCAACTGCGCAAAGGCATACTGCCCTAAAAACCACCAGTCGTCACCATAGTGAGGCGCAAGCGATGTTGTAAAAGCCAACTGTTCACTTTCACGACCCGGTTGCCCACTGAATCCAATCAAGCCGAACACACCCATGCAAGTTTGTGCTACTACTGCGTCGCGAGGATAGTCCCGCAAATGCTCATCAATGGATTTGATTGCTGCGGGAATCTTTCCAGACAGAAGCAGCAACATAGTGTTTACATGACTTTTTTCGAATGAAGAAAGAGTGTCGGGAATATCGGGAGCCTGTTGCAGTACTTTTTTTACTTGCGTCGACTCCCCGCGCATCTGCCATTGGCGGGCTAAACCAATATGGGCCTGCAGAAAACTGGGGTCTTCTTTAATCGCTAACTCGAACGCCGCTTCTACGCCATCAGTTCCAGCAAGCAAGTTGTCGACACCGAGAGCATAGGCATCAAACGCTTTGCCCGAGGATGTTGAAACCCGATTATCGTATCTATCTTTAAACATGAATGTCCTTTTGTGGAACACGCCAGATTAGGCGCCCATTTCGTTTCGCGCCGTTAGCTTAGACTTTGCTGTGAAGAATGCTACGCACGGTATTTGGTCTCACCTTACACGATAAAGAGGAAAAATGGTTATCCATGTCTTTTTCATTTTTCTTTTTTTTCAATTGCCCAACACTTTCAGACGAATTTGGCTAAATCCAAATTCAATAGACAAACAATTGAAAAAGTGACTAACAAAATGCCCGTGTTATAAATTGCCAACAGAACGCTTCCCGACTTGTGTACGCCATTTTTTCCTGGACTGAGAAACACTGCTGAGGTGATTTGACGATTCTATCGGCATGATTGCGCCAATCGGAAAATCATACCGATACCCTATGTTTATTCTCAATGGCACCTTGTCGATCCCATCGCTGCGATTTCAGCCAACTCAAATCCACAGATCCCACTCACTCACTGTCTGTACCGTTTGTTCCACGTATTCATCCGACTGTACCATTCCCGAAAACGCTGTTCCCTGGCTATATTCGTCACTAGACAGTTGCTCCAACCACCAAGCCAAACCATCGGCATCTGGCTCGCGCCCAAAAACATTCAGATACATATGAGTCATAAATTCCTCGTTCGATATTAGGCTGTCAGAATTCGAATCTGCAATCTCCTTGAATTCTTCGCTATCGACAAAACGGTCGGCAACTTCGGCCAATGAAAACGAGCCGTCGTCCACGTTTCCCTGCCACCAATAAAAACCTCCTTCATCGGGTATACGTCCTAGCCCTCCCATATAAAGGCGAAATATTTGTGCTGACTCTGTACTGATAATATCGCCGTCGTCCTCTCTTATCGCGGATTGGTACAAGGCTGCAGTACCGACAAAATAAGTATCAACGTCGTCGGGATCGGGGATTTGTGGAGCGCTATTACCCGAGCTGGATATTGTTCCAGAAGTTCCTGCGTGATCCGGGTAGTCGTCTGCAATCGTTTCTAATGTTAGATTGTAGTTAACCGAGTCCGAAAACAGCCCACCTACTTCAATATAATAGGTACCGCCTTCAAAGGGGGTAAACGCAACGTGAGATGTACCGCTCTGTTGATAGAACGCATATTCGTACCGAAAATCGTAATCGGCACCGGTATTATCAGGATCATATATACCAAAACCACTAAGGCCCACGCCGTCATCGGTAGAGCTCACATTCAATGTGAACGGAATCGTAAAAGCGTCAAACTGTTGTTCAGTGGTGAGCCTAACAAGATAGGTGATGTTTGCGTCGAGTTCAGTGGAAAACCAATCTGCATCACCAAAGTCGTCAACTTTCCCCGATGCGCTGCTGCCGACTGAAATACTGCCTGTACTATCGCTGGTATCCGCATAGTCATCAGTAATAACATCCAGAGTTACCGTATACTCGCCTGTTCGGGTACCGGAATGGGATACATCAAAATAGTAGGTTCCGGACTGCCTGGGTGTAAATACCAGTTGGCTAAAGTCTTCACCTATCGGCCCGACGCTGACTTGCTCCGACCTACCGACCGTGTTTTCGTAGGGGTCAAAATCCTCATCACTTCTCGCTTCCAACGAAAATGCGGTATTGGTGCCTAAAGATGACTGCTCGTCTATCAAGGCCAAAAGCGTATCCTGTAAAGCGAGAACTTCTTCAGGAGATAACTCGCCACTGCCAATCTGTTCAGTCAATTCGGTAATTTCTGCAAGAATGTCTTCTAGTGATCGAGCCGAACCCCCTACTCCATCGACGCGCACCCGATAAGTAACACCACCTTCCAGTTCACTACTAAACCAGTCTTTATCATTCTCGACTTCGATCAGGCCGTTTTGCGCACCGCCGACGGATACGACTCCGGTTGTTGCTATTGTGTCGACGTAATCATCAGTGACCGCTTGTAAATTAATCGAATAATCAATAGGCGTAAATCCATTCGCACTGTCGTCGGTGAAACTAGAAAAAGAGCTTTCTTCGACTTGCAAAAAATAAGTACCGCCCTTTAAGGGTGAAACTGTAATACCGCCGGTCGCCTCGATATTTATACTGCCCAGGTCATACCGAAACTGATCCCCGCCAGAAATCCCCAAACCCTGCCCGTCTTCCCACGAAGAAAGCTGAAGAGAAAGCCCGGAAGTAGCGGCCACAGGAGAGGAAATATGGTAAGTATTGCCTGCAGCCAGTTCCATTTTTATAAAGTCTGCATCGTCTTTGGCGTTTATAGTTCCCGTGAGCGTGCTGCCGACGCTAAGCGATCCGCTGGTATCTGTATTGTCCGGATAGTCGTCCTGAATGCTGTCTAGAGTCAGCGAGTAGCTACCTGTATCGGTGTAGCTGCTATCAACTTCAACGTAATAGGTGCTTGAAGTTGAAGGCGTGAATACCATGCTGTTTGAACTGCGGCCAGAAAAGTGGCTACCCTGCTCGCCTCGGCTCCCATTGCTGGAGAATATTGTCTGTGCCGTATCTTCCACTGAGTACGCATTTAGGTAAGGCGCTTCATCCCCATCATAGTCGAGAACGAACTGATAACTTATCCCGGCCTGAAGCTGTACCTTAAACCAGTCCTCGTCGGTTTTTTCTTCAATAACGCCCTGAACATTCCCACCAATACTTACCACGCCAGTGGTATCACTATTGTCGGCAAAGTCATCCGCTACTTCTTCAATGGTGATCGAATAAGTTACCGGATTTAACTCCTGATCGAATTGCAGGGCCTGAATATAATAGGTGCTGTCGAGTAATGGCGTAAAAACGAGCTGAGTTGAGCCATCGCTGTTTCCTCCGCCATTCTCCCCACGGCCTGCTGTCGATAAGTCGCCATTGAAATCTAATAGATCATAATCGTCGGCAGAATAAGCATTAAGACTGAGTAAACTGATGTCGACTTCTGTGGCAAGAACAACTTTGTAAGTGATACCGGCATTTAGTTGAGCTTTGAACCAATCTTCATCTGTACTCGTGGTGAATGTTGCTGAAATAGTCACTGTTTATTCCTCCTCGAAAATATACACCAGGGCGGTCGTTGAAATTGCACCTTGAGAACTTTAAGCAACGGATGCTTAAAGAAAATTCATGGCAGAATAATCACGATCAACCAGGATACTCTTTAAGTAGGAAATTCTTGTTTGAGGTACGACACAATCCTTATCAATTTAATTCCCGCTGTTATTCCTTGTCTACGCAAGGACTTTCTTGTTGTCCTTATTGGAACTAAAAATAGCTATCCCTATAGAATATTAGAGCAAAAAATTTGAAAAAATCAAGTAAACAGCCGACCACTTGAAAGTCGATTCACTCTGGGCTGTCGGCATTGGAAATGATAGCTTGCATCACCTGGCATTTGGACTATTGGTTTTTTACCGAAAGTCGCTGAACAAAGTGTAGGTTTTTTTGGGCTTGCGGCCGATCAACGTTGAAGCTGAAAGTCATGTCGCTAAGAAAAGTATTATATGAGCGTCGAACGGTATAGCGCCGGTGGTATTTTTTGTTTTTGCGGTCACGCATTTACCGCCCATGTCGGCAAACTGGTAACGGTTGAGAACTCAAAAAAAGCTAGCTCTCATGTTCTCATTAACATCCTCGAGATTTCGATCCTGTGCACACATAGATTAAGTAAAGAAACCAAAGCCGAAGAAATCGTACAGCACATCTAGACTTTCGACAGATCATTGTATCCGCCTAACTGTCTCCGACCTACGCTATCGCCGGCTAATTATTTACACAAACATAGGCCTCGTTATGTCCTTATTCTCGACTTCTAACCCCCCCTTTCAATTTCCAGTTTCCAGTTTCCGACCTCCAATTCACTTCAAATGCTGCAGAAACCAGTCGGCTGCCTTTTTTCGGGCGGATTTAAGATTTTCCCCTCGATACATATCATAATGTTTGCCGGGATAGGTAACATAACGGCTATCCGTCTGTGTTTTTAGGGCTTCATGTAGAAGCGCGCCGTTCATCTTCCGATCAAATAATTGCTCATTTTCCGCGTCAATAATTAAAGTTGGTACTGTTATCTGGCCTGCATGTTTTATCGGATTGTAACGCTTCAAGGCTGCCCAGTTCGGATACCCTTTTAGCCCCGGGCTTTTTGACATCGTAGGACCGGGATAAGGAGGCAATTCCCCTCTGGCAGTCAATTCTTCTGTTTTTCTCGTAGTACCAATCGACAGGCCGCGAAGGTTATAGGCATAATTAACTGGGCCCATTTGATCAACTAGCACCTTGATACGATCATCATTAGCGGCCGTGACCATGGCCAAACCGCCGCCAAAACTCGTTCCCCAAATCCCAAGGTTTTCCGGCATTACTTGAGGTTCGCCGCCCAAATAGTGCAAAGCAGCTCGAACGTCCGCCAACATTGAAAATGGGTTAACGACCTTGCGAATATGAGTTACTACAACAGTCATTTCTGTTGCTTCATTCGAGGCAGGCAAAACCTCGTTGGCGACCAATGGTCCGTCACTTTGGCCCCAGCTCTTAAAATCAAAAGCCAATACAATAAAACCCAATTTCGCAAAATGGGTAGCATAGTTTTTCTTTAAATTTTCTTTGCTGCCACCCCAGCCTGGGACGAGTAGAATACCGGGGAGTTTTTCTCCAGTTGCGATTCCCTTTGGTCGGTATAGGTCACCAGACAACCGCACACCCTCGCTCCAAATGGTGACTGCTTTATGATTAACATCTTTTAGCTCGCCGGCGCTGACCAGACCTGCAAAAACCACACTTAAAGTAAGTAGTATCGAGAGAATGAGTTGATCTTTTGGAAAACTGTTACGGGACATAGTAAGCCTTAAGAAACTTGAAATCGTCAGTTTTGGGGGTTGAAATGTACAGACAAAATACTCGTTCACTCGAAAAAGTCGCTGCGAGGTTTCGATCGGAATTATCCTGAGTTATGGCTCAAAATTCTACAGCATTCATCGGCTTATCAGGATTGATAACCAAAATGTAATGTTTGAGTCATCTAGTTCCGACCCTAGCATTTTCATAAACTTCGTCGCGAGCTCATCGGTCGTCAAAAAGAGTGCTAACAAGGCGTCGACTTACGTTTTTGAAAAAGGGGCTATCTCTAAAAGGAATGGCAAAACCGCAATCAGAATTGTTCCACGGGACAGGATTAGCGTCATTCCAAGTGTATCGTTCAGATAGTGTTTACATGAGCTGAATCTAGGCGCAGGTGGGACCATTTGGCTCAACCCTTTAGCTCGACCCTTTAGCTCAACCCTTTAGCTCGACAGTTTTACCCCATAATGCATCAACGCCGTCGGTACAAATTATATAATATCTTTCGTGTTTCGTAAGAACGTGGCAAAATAGGGCTTGATAACATAGCGATATTGGTAAAAATAATGACAGAACCCAATAAAACAATCATTGCAAATTTCGATAGCGAAATATTGCGGAATGTAAATTCTTCGGCAACACATATTGAGATATTTTTTCAGGGAAAAGAAATGTCATTCGGGAAGGACAAATTACCGATCAAGCTTGGACGGGACAAAGCTGTCTGCGACATATTCATCGATAGTGGAGTTGCCTCCCGGGTGCATTGTGTGATCGAAGTTCACGACAACCAAATCGGCCTTACCGACAAAAGTACTAACGGAACCTTTATTCACATTGGCCGCAACGAAACTTTTCTAATAAAGAACACCTTCTATCCGCTAATCGGACAGGGAAACATTAAACTCGGCGAACAGATTGATAAAGACGAAACGAACATGGTTTACTTCCGGATGGTGACAAAAGCAAGTTAGAACAGCCAACGGTTTCTTATAATGAATTCTTATTTAGTTCTCCTGCCAGCACCAGATTTTACGAAATTTACAGCGATGCTATTGGAAAAGATCCTGCTTTTAAACATTATGCCGCTCGATGAATTACCATGTCGCCGGTAAGTGAGTTAATCCTCTCAAAGTAATGGTCGGCTTCCATTCCGGTGTCTCCAAATTCGCAAACTGAAGATTCGGCAATTGCTCAAACAAAGATTTGAGTGCCACTGCTGCCTCAATACGGCTCAGTTGAGCACCGATACAGGTGTGAATGCCACCACCAAAAGACAGGGGTTTAATCCGTTCGCGCTGAATGTTTAGTTCGTCGGGATCTGCGTACTGATCTGGATCGTGGTTTGCGGCGCCGAGAAAAGTCAGTACTTCTTGACCTTTTTTGACTTGTCGTCCATCAATGATAACGTCTTCCATAGCTGTTCGACCTGTTAATTGAACCGATGAGTCAAAGCGCAATAGTTCTTCGACCGCATTGGGCATTAAATCTCCAGATTGTTTAAGCAGGTTTAGTTGGGTTGGATTTCGATATAATGCCAGTAGACCATTGCCGATCAGGTTCACCGTCGTTTCATGTCCTGCACCGAACAGTAGAGTGATATTTGCTACCAGCTCATCCCGACTAAGGCGCCCTTCTCCAGCTTCAGCCTGTACCAGCGCTGTAATCAGGTCGTCTTCCGGGTGATTCCGGCGTTTCTCACAAAGATCGGCAAAATACTCGCTAGATTCATCGGCGCCCTGATTTTCAAGCGCTAACTCTTCATCTGTCAGCGGTGTTGGGTCAATAAGCCGACCAGAGACACTCGCACCATTCAAAAACCGATCCCAATCGGTTTTCGGCACCCCTAACATTGCGCAGATCACGATTACCGGCAATTTAAATGCAAACTCACGTAACAAATCACCTCCAGACTTGGATTTTAGATCAACGATAAGTTCGTCGACGATCGCTTGAATCTGCGGTTGCATGTCATTGATCTTTGCAGCGCCAAATGCTTTCACTGATAAATCGCGAATTCGTTTGTGGTCTGGGGGATCTTTCATCAACATCATATTTGACAGCATTTTGTAGGCGCTGTTCTCAAATATATTCGGACCGTTACTAAGAATCATACGTGCATCGTAATCATGGCCAAACTTTTTACTGCGTAATATCTCTGTGGTGTGCCGGTAGGAAGTCACTATCCAGTTGCCAGCCCCTGGCGGCATAAACATTGGATTAAATTCGCGAATTTCTTTTAAAAGCGGATAGGGGTTATTCACGTATTCGGGACTAAAGAGTCTCGAAAGAAGCCCCAAAATGACCTCATTGCTATCATCTGCACCCATGATCTGTTCCTTCCCTGTAGAAATTATTTATTACCATAAATTATTGCTCGAATGTTGAAGGAGTCAACTTAACCCTTTGTAATGAAGGAACAATCAATTGCTACCTTCATATTGCTACAGCTACTTCCGCCTTGTTTTTGATACAAAAATCCAATGTAGAAAACCCGAAAGAATTTGCCAATATGATGTCAGTGACCATTGATAAGATGGCTGTTAATAGGGTTGAAGGCGGTCAAACGAAGTCCTGACACCACCCCACCGAACCGCGGACTAGCTGCATAGTTAATGAACTCCTGGATACTGCACATTACCCATGATGACGCCGGGGCCCTAGTCTATGCGCAGTCGTTATTCCGGCTCCGCCCAAACTGCAAACTCGCTGCCACTGGGTTCACAAAAATGAAAACGACGGCCTCCTGGAAAGGAGAACACGGGCTTAACGATAACGCCGCCTGCCTCTTTCACTTTCGCTAAGGTAGATTCGATATCTTCACTGAAAAAAACAATCAAAGCACTGCCATCGTCAGTCGATACTTTTTTGTCGGACTTGAAGAAACCTCCATCGAGCCCCTGATTAGAAAAAGCGCTGTATTCCGGCCCATAATCTTCGAAAGTCCAGCCGAACACGGTAGTAAAAAAGGCTTTTGTTTTTACAATATCCTTCGCTGGAATTTCAACGTAATTAATCTTTTCGTGCTCATTCATTTTTTGTGCTCCCTTTTGATTTCGATGGACAAGCTAATTCCAATCTAAACAGATTTATTCAAGTAATTATTGCGGGAATAACTATGCATGCAGCTTATTATTGTTTTGGTTTAGTTCTTTTGCAATTGAGGTAGTCATTTAATTGATACGCTCCAGTGATTACAATCGCTTGTAAAAAGAGCCTAATTATTGAGGCTAATAAGCGCTTCCATTTAGATAATAGCTAAATGACTTATCAGCAAGATAGAAAAGTGCATTAGCCACCGAGATGGCATTGCTAAGAGGTAAAAACGCCGGCAACCGTAAGCAGGCTATAAACAGCATCAACCAAATGTCTGTAGGCCAATAAACGGTCGCTGGCGCAAATTAAACAGTAATGGCTATTGTGTCCTTCGTACCTTCAGTATAGCTCAAATTTCGGGAAAAATAGTCATTGCAACCCTTCAGTTGACAATATATCCGGACACAATCATCTAAACTCCCTGCGAATAAGTGTCTCCTAACCGCCGAATCTATTTAGTGAGAAACGGTTATCACCAAAACCTCCCCAGTAATGCACTCGACATCGATAATGTTGCGTTTTTCAAGCACAAGCTTACATCGGCAATGTTTCAGTTTGCGATCTTATTGCTCGGCTATAAACGACAAAACCCCGCTGCCGATAATCTGCACCAAAGCCATAATATCGAAACGAATAACAGTTCAAATAATTGCTGCTAGAAACTCATTTATCCTCTATTTGGTCCAACGACTTCTACCAGTCATTTCTCAATTCCCTCAGCTTTAGAAATACCATTTTGGGATCCGGGTCTTCAGGTAGATCGGGAAAGTCTTCCCGCAACTTAGCAACTACGGTTGGGTTATGTAATCGAAAAAATGTATTTATCTGCTTTTCAAGGCCAAGAGTCGACACTAGTGCCTCGTTGGGATTCTGGCTTACGACGGCTTTATATAAGGTTTTTGCTTTTGAATTGTCCGGTTCACGCGCGAGCGTAAACTCTAGATTATTACCAATGTAATCGTGACCAGGATAAATTCGAGTATTGTCCTTAAGTTTGCTCAACTGGTGGGCGAAGGTGAAATAGAGCTCTTCAGGATGCCCGCCATTGTGACAATTGCCAACGCCCGCATTAAACAAGGTATCACCGCAAAAAAGCGCGGGATCATCCGTTTGCGATAGCAAGCAAATATGACTCATTGTGTGTCCCGGCGTATCAAGCGCAAGCAATTCTACCGTGTTACCTACTTTAACAACATCTCCAGCCGACAAGCCGACATCCATGCCAGCGATACTTTGCTTCGCATTTTTATGAGCGAGAAGTTTTGCTCCTGTTGCAGCAATCACCGAGTCATTTCCTCCGGTATGATCACCGTGTTCATGTGTATTGAGCACTTGGGTAATCGTCCAACCATTCTGCTCTGCAGTAGCCAGGCATTTTTGGTGGTCAAGGGGATCAACCGCCAAGGCTTCTCCCGTTTCCGGACATACAATTAAATAATTAAAGTTGCGATAGGCATTAGCGGTCCATATCTGCTTAACGATCATAGCGAGCCTCGATTTATTGTCGGGTCATTGGATGAAGTGGTTTTAGGTGTTAGCATCGGGTTTTCGTTCTAGGTTTCAGTTCTAGGTTTCAGTTCTAGGTTTTAGTTCTAGGTTTTAGTTCTGGGTTTTAGTTCTGGGTTTCAGTTCTAGTTTCAGTTCTAGGTTGCCGTTTTATGCTGATATTCGAAATCATTCTGCTAGGGAGTTTTACTACTGCGGTTGTGGATATCCTCGGCAGCGTAAAGTGAATCTGTTTTTGCAGCCATGATAAAATCGTTAATGTGTAACCCCTTTATCGAATGGGTCCACCACGTTACGATTACCTTTCCCCATTCTGTTAGGATGGAAGGATGATGGTCAACGGACTCTGCTGCATCTGATATTTTATTGGAAAATGCCATTGCCGTAGCGAAATTTTTGGTAGAAAACTCTTTTTGGAGACGCCTAACACCCTCTTCATCAATCGCTTTCCAGCCGGGGATTTCGACAAGAAGTTGTTCACATTCAGCGCGCCCTATTCCAGGGCTATTTTTTTTACAAGGGATGCATTGGGCATTTTCCAGTCGGGTCATATAGTGCTCTTAACCATTTTACATAAGTCACAGCGTGACCTCACTCAACTAGTTATACTCCAAAATCGCGTTTTTTCAAGAGTTAGCAACTTCATTGATTCCGAAAATATGATGGTCGTTAGTTACGTATATTAAATGACATTTAATTTGTTCGAATGACATAGCCGTCAACCACACAACAAGCCAGTCCTTCACTAGTTCAAAAGACGGCATTATCTAGTTCGCTCTGATCACGCTAATCTCATAAGAATGTCCTTCAATACTGAGCCAGTCCATGCAACACTTTTAATGCAAAGATATGAAAAAGAATTTGCAGCCCTTAAAACCAAAGCTTATTTGCACTGGTTTTTTTATCACATATTGGTCTCATCTAATTTTACTGTGTTGATCTACACTAATAGGCCACCTTCATGTAAATGGGTCATCCATGTCGAATCAGTCTTGCATTCTAATTATTGATAATAACCCTGAAGAGTTAATGCAGTTAATTACTTTTATGGAAAACAAATACGACATCGTCGATGGTGCTGAAGGTGCGAATTGCATTGATCAGGCTACGACGGTCTGTCCAGATCTAATTCTCGTCGATGACTCTTTGATAGAACCGAATTGCTATGAAGTATGTCACGGACTTAAGTCAGATTCTGTAACCGGTGACATCCCTATTGTATTGATGTCAGACCTGGAAGAGGAAGAACTACAATATGAGGTCACTTACCTCGGCTCTGATGACTATATTCGCAAACCTTTTGTCAAAGGCGACCTGATGGACAAAATTGATACGATTATTTCGTTCGCAAAGGGGCATTAATGGCGCTTTGAAACTTGAAAATTTAATTCGGGTTTTCAGCACGCGTAAAAGGTACAAACCGTACCGGTAATACTTGTCGTTTTTCTAGACCTCGATCAGTTTTAGTCGCAACGACGAGTTGCTGGTCACCCTGTTTTTCACCCACAGGGATCACCAAACGCCCTCCAGGCCTTAATTGTTCAATCAATTGAGGCGGTATATGCTCCGTCACGGCCGCTACCAAAATCCCATCGTAAGGCCCGTGTTCAAGCCAGCCATACCACCCGTCCCCGCGCTTTACCTGAACATTGTGGTAACCCAGCTCGCTCAGACGTGAGCTCGCCATCTCAGCTAATTGTGGAACGATTTCGACACTATAGACCTGATCAACCAGCAGAGAAAGAATTGAAGCTTGATAACCTGACCCGCAACCAACCTCCAACACAACGTGATCTGGGCGTGGCTGCAATAGTTCAGTCATAAGAGCGACGATAAAAGGCTGCGAAATAGTTTGGCCGTAGCCAATACCTAGCGGAACATTCTGCTTGGCGTAATTGACGTATTCCTTTGGCACATACCGTTCACGGGGAACTTCACCAATGGCTTCGAGCACTCGATCGTCGAGATGATTGATTCCCGTCCATTGGTATGTCTGTGACGTATCATCGATTATTTGACTAATCAGATTTCGCATCGCCTTATCCTTAAACATTCTATGCCATTACAGACGGAGACAAAAACGTAAAGATGACTACTTGTGCAATGAATTGTTGTGCGAACAGTATTGCGAAGTTGAACAAAAAGCTTTTATCCGGCACGGCAAGCGGTTGCTTCGATGAGTTCCCGATTGCCTGAAACAAATGACGTTGAACACTAATGGTAGGACAATAATAGACCAATAGAAGTTTCTAGCTTTGTAAGATCGTCAGTGGTAAGCCCAAGATCGCATCGCCGGTTCCGGCGAAATACATAATGACTCCAACAAGCGCGCTTACCGTGATCACATACCATACGCTCGAAAACAGCTGTCCGTAACGATCGAGTGGCAACAGATGACTATTATGCCGCAATTTCCACTCCATCAATATCTCCACAGACCCTACTAGCAATAACAGACCTAATAATGCCAAGCCAAATCGGTAGCTCAGCCACACACCGGCGGCGGCAGCTCCTACACATACCACTAACCCCACCCACGAGTTCATTGAAAAGCTGATACTTTTAAGAATATGCCCTCCATCAAGAGGCAGAATTGGTAACAGATTAAACAGATTCAATAGTGCATTAAGAGAAGCCAGCGCGGCAAAAAAGATCTCGCCCGTTAGCCAGTACAGCAACAGGCTAACCAACGACATAATCAGGCCGAAAGTCGGGCCCATAATCGAAATCACAACGTCCTGCCAGCGGGTATTTATTTTCTCATCACTTAACGCTAAGCCACCGAAAAAAGGAATTAGGTAGATGCCCTTTGTTCGCATACCAAAGTGCTGCATTGCCTTAATATGTCCGTACTCATGGAAAACAAGTGCACCTAGCAGCGACAGTGCAAAGGGTAAAGAAAACATCCAGGAGTACGCAGCCAGACTGGCTCCGGCAAATACGACCTTAATGACTTTGGCACTTTTGAACAGCTTAAAGGCCAAGGACATTAGCCCTATCGTGCCTGCCTTCCTGACTTTTGGAGGCTTAACAATGGGGACCTGTTTCTCAATGTCAGTGGTTGTTCGTTCACCTGTGGCAATGCTCTCACCATTGGCAAACACTTGATATATGAGCTTAAAAGGTTGCCACACCAATGTTAAGTCTATATGGCATTGTAGCTCTTCATTCCCCTTTTTTAAGGAAAAACGCAATTGGCTTTCAGTGCCGGTGCTCGCACTTGCATCTTGCTGGGCAACCAGTTGATTGCTCCAATACAATTGTTGCCAACCAGCCATAGAGCCTTCAAGACGAAGCGGTTGACCGAAAAATGTAATATTTAGTAGTTGCACGAATATTCCTGAATGATCATTAGCGCGCTATTATGCCCGCGAAATCGACGAATGCCTACCAATGGGGTTATTGCTAGACACGCGTTCAAGGCACATTAGAGTCTACGGAAAGGAGTCATACTATTTACAGAACCATTCGAAATGGAAAAGCCCCTTAATCATTATCTGATGATTGCGGATTCCAGTCGTATGCTTTAAGGTCCTGTGTCGAAAAAAGGCACGCAGTGCGGCTTAGCGACACTGTATTCTAAACGTTCATTACTCAATCAAAATAAGGACTCTTTTATGTCAGCAATCTCAGGTCCCGACGCTGGGCCCGTCGCTGTCACCGGCGCTTCCGGTTTTATCGGATCACATGTTGTGAAAAATCTCGTTGAGGCGGGTTATCAGGTACGCGCCTGTGTTCGAGACGCAAACCGAACAGACAAAATGGCGTATTTGTTGGCGATGGATAAACAAGGTCCAGGCAGCGTCGAACTTCACAGCTGCGATCTGATGGAAGCAAAGAACGGCGCGTACGATGAAGTATTCTCTGGCTGTGCGGCGGTATTCCATGTCGCGGCAGATCTTGGGACCGACCCCGAGCACGGGGCGCCCTCACCTCAAGTTACGTACGACAGTTTACTCGCAGCTACAGCGGGTGTACTGGATTCCTGCAAAAAAGCAAAGACAGTAAAAAGAGTCGTATACACCTCCTCGTCTGCTGCTGTGATGGGGCCCGGGAGTCCCGACCGACCTGCCGACCATATCTATACCGAAGACGACTGGGCGGGAGGTTCATACGAAACACTGGATGAACGCTATACGGCCACCAACCGCGAAGGTAAGGTATTTAAGAACTGGAACATTGAACGTTCCGCCTATGCAAAAGGGAAACTAGACGCAGAAAAGTTCGCCTACGCTTTTGGAGAAGAAACAGGTATCGACGTTGTTTCCGTATGCCCCTGCCACGTGCTGGGACCGTTGATGGGAGCTCCGCACAACTCAGTTTGGCAACAACGTATCGGCATATTTATGGAAGGCGGCGATGGCAATTTCAAAGGTGACGGACAAGCATGGAATATTATTGACGTCCGCGACATTGCTGAAACTCAGAGATTGCTCGCCACCAGCGAAATCGCGACGAATGGTTCCAGGTATTTGATGGTCGCTACGGATGAGAATGGCGAACCTACCACACTGGAATTACTCGAAACGTTAAGCTCTTTATTTCCCGATATCGACATCGCGAGAGATTACAAACCCAAACAACTCGATCACCGACTACGCGCCAGATGTACCAAAGCAATTGAGCAACTCGGCTTAAAACCCCACCCTGTTCTCGAGACCTTGCGTGATACCGGCAATTCCCTGTTGGAGCTAGGTGTCATTAAACCGGCGATGAAAAATAAAGGGTAAAATCGGTAAATAGACGTCGAGGTTCAAATGAGTGATTGGGGTTCGGTTGATCGATATACGATTGACACATTTCTTATAAAACGCCTCCGACATGTGTTTTTCAAACCCTTTAAGGGGTGAAACCATTTTGTTATTTCAGGCGGGCTATCCTCTATAAATCACTCTGAACCTCGTAATGTCAAAAGCGGGTTCAGTTTTTCGTAATGCCACTGTTTAGGCAGTAGATACCATAGCCACCCGAACTAAAGCTAAAAGCACAGCGTGTTTTTGGCGACCCACTTTGGGTATATAATATACCTGGCTTCCGAGGGTCATCGCTACCGCGCCTGCAATTACTACCATTTCCATTAAAGATTGCTAACAAACTCCCTATTTATTCAACGAAGTTTCGTAAAATGAGTATATCGAAATATCCGTCAAAGCTCAGTTTACCGCAAACAAATCCAGGCGTTTCGACAGTGCTGGAGTATCTCATACTGAAGTTTCAAGACATCGACCCGATTGTCTGGAAAACGAGAATGGCTCAGGGAAAGGTCCATTGGCACGATGGCACACCGATTGCGATCGACTCAGCTTTTCGGCCACAACAACGGGTCTATTATTACCGCGAAGTCGAAAACGAATTAACCATACCGTTCGACGAAACAATCATATTTCAGGATGACCACATTTTGGTTGCACATAAACCCCACTTTTTAGCCGTCACTCCCGGGGGAAAATATATTAACGAATGCCTACAGAACCGATTACGGGCTAAAACAGGAATAAGTTCCTTACAAGCACTACACCGCTTAGATAGAGTGACGGCTGGTTTAGTGATGTTTTCACTAAACAAAGAAACGCGGCCTTTGTACCACAATCTCTTTTCAACGCAACATATACGCAAAACTTATCAGGCTATTGCAACAATAAATCCGGATTGCGAGCAGGTCGACCATGAATGGATCGTTAAAAATCGTATCGAGAGATCACAAGTGCGTTTTCGTATGCTAATTGTGGACGGCGAGGCTAATAGTCATTCTATTATTCGATGTCTGCAACAACACAAAAACAGAGGGCTGTTTGATCTAAAACCCGTTACTGGAAAGACGCATCAGCTGCGACTTCATATGCAATCCCTAGGCTGGCCGATACTGAACGATCGGTACTATCCGACGTTACAAGCCTTGTCCGAAGATGATTACACTCAACCTTTGCAGTTACTGGCAAAGAAATTAGAATTCGTCGACCCGGTTTCCCGGCAGCTTAGGACATTCAGAAGTGACGTCGACTTGAATATTAACGCGCAATAGACCAAAACTGACGAGTTCTGTTAGACCGCTTCAATTGACTTTATTTGAAACTACCTGAAACGGACATGCTAGAACGGACATGGACTATTCACGACAATTCTTTCGCCGGTGATTGGGTGGTCAAATTCTAATCCTACCGCGTGCAATAATAGTCGATCTGCCATGCTGCGTGTTTTCTCTGTGCCATATAAGTCACACCCAACTATAGGGTGTCCAATTTCGCGACTGTGAATCCGCAATTGATGCGTTCGTCCCGTCATCGGGGTAAACATTACTCTAGTTCGTATAGGCTTACTTAAACGCTCCAATACTTGATAATGACTTGTAGCAGTTTTACCGCTTAACCGACAAATCTTTTGGAAAGGAAATTGATCTTTAGCTATGGGGAAGTCAATGACACCTTCGTCATGGTCCAACTGTCCATCCAGTACACTGACATAACGCTTTGTTACTGTCCGGTTTTGAAACTGCTTTGTAAGATGAGCGTTAGCCGCTTTATTGAGCGCTAAAACCATAAGGCCCGAAGTGCCAAAATCCAAGCGATGTACCATCATTGCTGAAGGAAATAATTGCTTTATCCGAAAATGCACAGAATCTATGTTGAGCGGATTCTTACCGGACAAGCTTAGCAAACCACTAGGTTTTTCAATCACTAAAATGTGATGATCTTTATCGACCACCGCTATTTCATCGCGACAAAGAGGAGCGACGAAATCATCTGCTTGGGTTTTCATTGTTTTGAATAGAGTCCTTCGAGCTGATGTCTTTCTTGAGTAATAGAAATCCGTGTAACAACTGATCGGAGTATGATTTGATATGCCCCACTTGTCTTTTTCGCTTTATCTTCGATCACTTCTTTCATATACACGAACCGCTTCTATTTGTGCGAATTGTTATCTACAAGGTAAGTCATCGTTTTCAGTCGATGAGCACTGGCAGGTTGATCAGTTAATGTACATTGATCAGTCAATGCACATAGAAAAAAGGTGGACCGAATCGGTCAATTTTATACCAACACGATTTGTATACGCCATAATACGGAAATAACGTATTGCGCGACACCATTCCAGTGGAAATCATTTACCGGGCAGAATTTAGCCAACCTATGACGCTTCAGCATGACTAAACTAGATAACTAAATGAGATGACTAAATCAGATAACTAAGCGAGATGACCAAATAAGACTTCGAAAAAATAGGGTTATTGATTAATAAAATTCCTTAACTACAGTATCGGACACCAATGCGGTAACCTGCGTGCACTCCATCTCGATAAAAACTAGCGTGTAACACAGTCCGGTTGTCAATTATCGACAACTCTCCGACGCCTTCGGGCTCATCCCACCGATGCTCGGCGACTATATGTGATATTACGTCTTTCATGTTCTCCTTCGAGAATAAATCGTAATTAGATGCAACACCTTCTTTAGAAGCCTTCGACACATTTTTTTCCTTGAGCGATTGCAAATAGGCTACCAAATTCGGTGTAAACAAGGTGGAAGCAATTCGGGGCATTTTCTGTTCTTCATCAAACGGGTTTCTCGTATAAAGGGAATAAATTGTCGGTTGTAACACCGTCCGGTCGTAATGAAATTTTAAGTGGGGAAATCTGTTTCTATGACCTAATTCCCGCATTTCAGTACTGAGAAACGCATTCTTCACGATGAGGACACCATAGGTCTTGATCAGAGCTTTAATTATCGGGACAAGCTCCATTGCCGTATCGTGAACCGTTATTTCCGTCGCTTCGTCGAATGATATGAGAAGACCAAAATGACGAATATCATAATTAATACGCGACTTTTCCTGGGCACGGTCAAGGTCACTAAAGGACGTACCTTGATAGAATTTTTGGAGTTCCTGCGGATGGTCGGGAATGATAATACTGAGAGAACATCGATGGCCGGAAATCTTGGTTGCTACCCGATTGGCAGGGTTCTTTTGCAGTGCCAGTAAAACTGATGGATCGACATTAAAAACTAAATCTGGCATAAATCGCGCTCCGCCACATTAAGGCCTTTGTTAGAAATACCTAGCCTAGATTAAACGGCGATTTAGCGCCTTTATTAACGTAATCCATAGCTAATCTAAAAACGTCCCTGCGCAAATCATCAGCAATAACGACCATATCACTGTGTAATGAATTTAGTACCAGCCGGTCAGTTTTTTGGTTTGTCAAAGCGGACGGCTCCAGGCTATAGGTAATTGTATACATCGACTGGGAAAACGGTAAGATCCTCACGATCCATCCGTTCACCAACAATTTTTTGCCTTCCATTTGACTTAACGCTTGCGATATTAGCTTAGGGTAAAAATTGGACGTTGAGTAAAACCAGACTTTCGGCAATTTACTCAGATTTTCGTGTCCATCCAGATGTCCCTCACAGGACCAACACGGCATCAGCTTTCTTAGCGTGTAAAAAGCATACACGACGGGAACCACTTTTGTTTCTATTGGAAAACGATCCGGCTCACCAGACATCTGTCTGGGAGCAGCTTCACAGCGATAGGAACAGAATTTTGTCGAGCTACTGTCGGTTTTTCCGTCAGGGGTAGCAAATCGACAACCGGGACAGGGTCTTTCGGTGAAATCCGAGGGTTGCGATAGGAGATCGTTGAGTTCGAGAATTGTCGCTTTCTTAGCTTCAACATTAAAGCTATCGTCTTTAATTCGCATTTTCTTCAATCTGTTTCGAAATATAGCTTTAGAATAGTTTAGATAGTGTCTATTGTCATGCACGCTCGACGGCATAGCGCTGCCCCGATACCGACTCGCTTCGTAAAAAACGACTCAAAAGACGAGCTTCGCATCCACGCTGCATCGGAAAACCGGGATTTGCTAAAAAAACCCAAACTCGGGCTCTCTAAATGACGTAGTCCTTGTCGAATGTCTAAAAATGATTAGAATACCGCCTTCGATATTATTAGGTTACTTTATTATGAAAAGAATTTCCTCGGCTATCTTTGCCTTTCTATTTAGTATTTCAGTTGAATCACAGACTTTCGTTTTTACCGCCATACCGGATCAAGACGAGTCTTTATTACAAACACGATTTGCGAAGGTCGCTAGCTATTTATCTGAGGAACTGGACGTTGACGTGAAGTATATTCCCGTTAAATCGTACGCTGCCGCTATCACTGCATTTCGTAATAACGAAGTTCAACTAGCATGGTTTGGTGGCTTATCCGGAGTACGTGCCCGATTGTTAGTCCCCGGGTCAGACGTTATCGCTCAAGGATTCGAGGATCAGAGTTTTCGTAGCTATTTTATCGCCCATACGAGTAGCGGGCTAGAAGAAATGGAAGCCCTTAACGATACGATCAAGCAGCACAGCTTCACTTTTGGTTCAAAAGGCTCGACCTCTGGCCGATTAATGCCAGAGTATTTCCTTAAAAAGCAGTTTGGCGATACCCCGGACAATTTATTCAGTCGGGTTGGATTTAGCGGAGATCACTCTCGTACCATTGCTTTAGTACAATCGGGCGCTTACGACATTGGTGCGGTCAATTTCGCCGTGTGGGAGCGTGAATTAGCAAAAGGCAAAGTTAACATTAGCGATGTAAAAGTCATATGGAAAACTCCAACCTACCCAGACTATCAATGGTCCATCAGAGGCGATGTGGACAGTAAATGGGGTAAGGGTTTTAAGGCCAAAGTGAGAGAGTCCTTACTTAATATGAACGACCCTCAACTACTAAAATCTTTCCCACGGACGAGTTTCATCCCCGCCTCCAACGAAGATTTTAAAGCCGTCGAGGATATTGCGCGTTCTATTGGTCTGATTGATTGATCTCATTTATTGATATCAATAATAGGTCTCATCAATAGATCTCATCGACCGGTCTTACCATAAAAAGGTATACATTGACGTAATGACAAGAAAGGAACCGGACGACACACTGATGCCGCAGTCAAACGTATTTACCATTAGCGACCAAAGCCTGGGATATCTAAACGACGAGGTTCTGAAAGTGCGTTCGCTTTCAATCTTACCCGGGGAAAAGGTAGCGCTGCTAGGAGAAAGCGGTTCCGGAAAAACCACCCTATTACAGTCCCTTTATCTACAGCAATCTCTAAATATCGCCTATTGTCCGCAACGCCTAGGTTTGGTTGAAGTGTTAAGCGTCTTTCATAATATCTATATGGGAAGTCTCGGACGACATCATCTTTTTTACAACCTCGTCAATCTTTTGTCTCCTCGAGTAACAGAGCTGGAGGAAATTGGTCAACTCTGCGATGAAATAGCACTGCAATCTAAACTGCTCACTGCGGTTGAACAATTATCTGGCGGGCAGCAACAACGGACAGCACTTGGGCGTGCGCTATATCAACGAAAAGATGTCTTTCTGGGAGATGAGCCCGTTTCCGCTGTCGATAGCTATCATGCGGATCAGCTGCTCAAGCTAGTCTTAGCCCGGCATGATACAGCGGTAATAGCTTTACACAATCGCGAACAGGCATTGACACATTTTGATCGAATTATAGGACTTCATCGCGGTGAAATAGTACTTGATGCCAAGACCAGCACAGTCAAGGAAGATGATCTGGCAGCGATTTACCAATCCTGATGGATAGTATTGCTCCGCGTGAGAACACACCGTTTAGTAGGGCAGGAAAATACAAAACCGTTAGCTTAACCTTCCTTTGCATCGCTTTGGTATGCGGTTTTTTTGCTGACATTGACATTGTCACGTCTACCCCATGGTTTGAGCTCGGTAATATCGGTTATGGATTGTTAACCCCCGATTTTTTGTCAATAGAAAATCTATTCTCATCATTATTCAATACATTAGCTTTTGCGCTGTTGGGAACTTTTACCGCCAATGTATTTGGATTCTTACTTGCTCTTGTTTTTCATTGGCAATGGATAAGGATTTTTTGTGCATTTATACGAGCCATTCACGAGCTGTTTTGGGCATTGCTTTTCTTGCAAGTGTTTGGGCTGTCGACTCTAACCGGTATTCTCGCGATCGCCATCCCCTTCACGGGTATATTCGCCAAAGTTTATGCCGAGATCTTAGAAGAAAGCGATCAAACAGCATGGCAGACTATTTCCTCTAGTGGAGACTGGTTGTCCCGCTTTTTCTATACACGACTACCAACAGCGTTCATTCACTTCAAAGCTTACAGCCTCTATCGCTTGGAGTGCGGTATTCGGTCTAGTGCGATCCTTGGATTCATCGGTCTTCCGACACTGGGCTTCCATCTAGAAACTGCCTTTAGCCAAGGCCTGTATTCAGAAGCAGCTGCTTTACTTTATGTATTCTTTTTTATTATCGCCACCCTAAAATATTGGCTGCAGATTAAGCTTTTACCTATTTATTTACTTGTCGCATTTCTTTGGCTACCGGATAACGGGCCATTCTCCTGGCAACTCTTATGTCGCTTTGTTACAGAAGATATCGTTCCATTTCCCTTAAGAGGGGGCGATCTTTTCAATTATCAGGAAATTGTGGGTTTGTTCCACTGGTTGTGGCAGTTTGCACGCACCGAGATTTTTGAAGGCGTAATTAACACACTGGTACTAAGCTTCCTGGCGTTAGTATGCAGCGGAATAATAGGTCTGCTACTATTTCCAGTCGTTTCCAGATTATTTGTAAATGCGCCGATAAGAACACTTGGACACATCTCTCTCGTCGTATTTCGCTCTACGCCGGAACTAATTTTGACCTTTCTCGCAACACTGGTTCTCGGCCCATCAATGCTACCGGCCATTTTTGCTTTATCCATTCATAACGGCGCTATCCTTGCCTACCTTGTGGGCCAAAATAGCAATAGCCTTAGCGTAAGAATCGACGCTAACTCGGGAATCAGATTGTACCTTTACGAAGTATTACCAAGAATCTACGGTCAATTTTTAGCCTTTCTATTCTATCGTTGGGAAGTCATTATCCGTGAAACCGCCATTCTTGGTATTTTAGGTGTCCATACCCTTGGGTTTTATGTCGATTCTGCTTTTGAGGATCTGCGCTTCGACCGAGCTTTTCTACTTATATTTCTGACCGCTATGTTGAATATTTTGGTTGATTCAATGTCGCGCATTTTGCGTAAGCGACTGCATTTTACCAAACTGGCTAATACAGAGAACAATGCACCACCAACAAGTGACACCGTTATCTGACTCTAGCCTGCCGACAACAAACAATAACAACCGTATCGTGTCGCGTACCGAGCTTAACGTTTGGTAGAGGAATTTGCGGCTTCTTCTCGTGCTTGTCTAACTTTCTTATTGGTTTGATTAAAAAGCAATTCCCTGCGCGCTTTGTCTTCTTCTTCCGTTCGTTCTTGCTTACCTAATTCGCTGCCTATCTTGCGCCCCTTTTGAACCGCAGGACGCTCCCCAACTTCGTCGACCCAACGCTTGAGGTTTGGAAAATCGTCCCACACGGTTTCGTCATTTAACTTGCCCACTAACATCGCCCAAGGCCAGGTAATAATGTCTGCGATACTGTATTGGGATCCAGCGAGGTACTTATTAGCCATCAACTGTGCGTCCATGACTCCACAAAGCCGATCGACTTCACCGACAAAGCGCTTTGTTCCGTACGCTAATTGTGCTGGGTCGTCGGTCATATTTTTACCATAATTTTTGAAATGATTGGCATTGCCCATCATCGGGCCGAGGTTTGCCATTTGCCAATGCACCCATTGTAGGACCTGGTATCGTTCAGTACCTTTTTCAGGAAGAAATCGGCCTGTTTTATCCGCTAGATACTCCAATATAGCCCCGGATTCAAAAATCGTTTGGGCCTCGCCTCCGCCAAGTGGTTCATGATCGACAATCGCAGGCATGCGATTATTGGGGCTTATTCTCAAAAACTCCGGGGTAAATTGATCCCCTCCACCAATGTCAACCGCAATTAATTTGTAATCGAGGCCACATTCTTCCAACATGATGGAAACCTTCCAGCCATTTGGCGTCGGCCAATAATATAAATCGATCATAACTTGTCCTCGCTACGTTAAACTTTCTTGATTCCGTGATCGTAAGTTACTCGAATATTGTAGTCCAAGTTTCCAGAGGCTCACGATCTGAAATCAAACTATTCACAGCTGCGTCCGGATCTCGATAACCAATCGCCATCCCACAAAACAGCATAAGATTTTCCTCTGCTCCGACAAATTTAGAGACACCCTCAGACAGGCTTGACCATGCTTCTTGTGCGCAAGTGTCTAATCCCGCCTCCTTAGCTAACAGCATAAAGTTTTGTAAAAACATCCCAAGGTCGGCCCATTGTGGAGGTCCCATACTCTTGTCAACGAAGAGGAACAATCCGGCCGGAGCGTCGAAAAACTTGAAGTTTCGCATTAGGTGCCCAATACGAGACGCTTTGTCCTCCCGAGGAATACCTAACAATGCATACATGTCTTCTCCGACCTTGAACCTTGAAGATCGATAAGGCTCAATTAACGGTGAAGGGTATACCTCATAGGCGGCTACCGCCTGATTCGGCTGAGCCTCCATAAAACTAAGGAAACGCGGCATTGCGGAGCCATTAATCAACGAAACTCGCCAGGGCTGAAGATTCCCACCCGTTGCGGCACGAGCCGATTTTTTTAACAGTGTTTTGAGTAGCTCGGTTTCTATAGGGGTGTCCAGAAAGGCGCGAATAGATGTTCTCGTCGTTATTGCGTCACTCACATTCATTTTGTTTTCTACTTAAGGTTGGCGTTAGAAAGACCATCTCTATCCAAACTATCGATCGGATCTAGATTTTGGTAGCTATCTTATAAATTATTTCGCCCAGCCATTCAAGTTTTCCCGATCCAACCCTGCCACGACACAATACTAGACGACCCCATTGGCCAAGCTTCCGGATTGTCCTTGGTTGACACTTTTCCTACCTACAGTGTTATATTAATAATATTGCGAATTCTGCAACCGATCACGGGTCACGTTACGACTCGATACAAATTGTGGACATTTTTTTTAAGTAGTGGATATTGTCTTGCGCAGAGGATCTTGTCTTGAACAGGGAATCATGTCTTTGTCGAGTGGATATATCTACTCAATCCCTGCTGCCATTCTTGTGTCGCTAAACCGATTACTCAGCACAAACAACAACTGAACTTACAATAATTATACGTTTATCTTTATGGAGTAGCGCGAAATGAAGACTTCAATTGCTATTGGCAGTGCCTATTACAACGGCGAAAACTGGGACGAGTTGGCCGATTTAACCGTTGAAGCGGAACGACTTGGCGTTGACCAGGCTTGGTCGGCAGAAGCCTGGGGTATGGACGCAATTGTTCCTTTGGCTTTTATGGCAGCTAGAACAGAAAAAATAAAACTAGGCACGGGTATCTTACAAATCTCTTCCCGTGTCCCTTCGATGATAGCAATGACCGCCCAGAGTATGGCGACTGTTTCAAAAGGGCGATTTATTCTGGGCCTTGGGGTGAGTGGCCCTCAGGTTGTCGAAGGTTTGCACGGTCAAAGTTTCGCAAAACCTCTGGGGCGGCTTCGCGAATGTGTCGATGTCATTAAAATGGGACTGAGAGGCGATAAATTAGAATACGATGGCGAGCACTATCTCCTGCCTCGACCCGGCGGCGAAGGCAAGCCGATTCGTCTCTCGCAACCACCGCAGCCAGACCTTCCTTTGTACCTCGCAACATTGGGCCCTAAATCACTCGAATTTACCGGCGAGGTCGCCAACGGGTGGCTAGGCACTTCCTTCATTCCAGAACATGCGGAGGTATTTTTTGAGCCAATGCGCCGAGGTGCAGAGAAAGCCGGTCGAAATTTTAGCGATATTGACATCCAAATAGGCGGGAGTATAGAAATTGGGGATGATATCGACAAACTGATTGCAGCGAGAAAACCGGGAATGGCTTTCACTCTCGGAGCGATGGGCTCATCAAAAACCAACTTTTACAACGACGCTTTTAAGCGATCGGGATATGCTGACACAGCAATTGAAGTCCAAAAGTTATGGGTTGCCGGAAATAAATCGGAAGCCATTCGACAGGTACCGGATGACATGATCTTGAAAACCAGCCTGATTGGCACTCGCAAAATGGTAACCGATCGCCTGCGGGCATACCGAGATGCGGGAGTAACGACCTTTCGATTGAGTGCCGAAGGAGACAATTTAGACGATCGAGTAAAACGTTTGTCTGAGGCCATGGAACTCGTCAAGTCTATTTAGGTCTATTAACACACGTATTTATACGATCATTGCATGTCACTTGAAACAGAGGATAGTACCTATAAAGATTCTTAGAAATTGCCCGTATCGCTTTGTTTTTAAATTAGTATTTTTGAAAATACCAACTATGAATTCTAGCCCTCAGGGAAAAATATTCCTCACGGCTACGCAATCGGCCCGGCCGGTGGATGCAAAACCACCCTTTCTTAGCATCGGTTTCCTGAAATAAAGCTCTCGCTGCAGCAGTCGGGCTTTTTATATCCCCTATTTGTTGCCATAATGAGACAGACGCTATCATTTATCGGACGAAAGTTGTTTCGAAACGGCTTCGAGGTCTATAGAATTTGATAAGAGTTTTATAAGATTTATGCGCTAAAACTTCGCGGCAACGTAAGAAAAAGATCACTGGAGATTCACTACATATGCTAATTGGCCACAGTAACCAATCACGGAAAATTCTCCGAAACCTCAATATCGCTATTTTCTCCAGTGTCTTGAGCTGTTCCTTACCCATATTTGCTAAGCCGTTAGACGCAATATCATTTGATAAAGACCAATCTAAAATCGTTATCGACATCGCGAATAAACTTCAGAGCCAACATTATAACGGCCAAAGTCTCAACGACTCTTTGTCATCAAGACTGTTGGATAATTACATTGAACGGCTGGATGGCAATCGTAGTTATTTCCTCCAATCGGATCTTAAAGAGTTCGAAAAATTTCGCTATATACTTGATGACACACTGAACAAAGGCGATTTAGAACCGGGTTTTGTCATATTTAACCGCTACCAACAACGGTTGATTGAGAGGCTCGAACGCTCTATTGAATCACTGCCAGCAATGATTACGGGCATGGACTTTACCCGTAACGAAGAGTTGGAGCTGGACCGTTCTGAGTCATCGTGGCCAACGAATATCGCAGAATCGGATGATCTCTGGCGTAAACGAATTAAAAGCCGTGTAATGAGTCTTCGCCTAGCTAAAAAACCAGAAGAAGAAATTACTCCTCTGCTGGTAAAACGCTACAAAAATCAACTAAATCAAGTAAAACAAGCCAACAGCGAAGACGCATTTCAAATATACGTTAACTCTCTCGCCAGCCTCTACGATCCTCACACCTCATATTTTTCTCCGACCACCTCGGAAAACTTCAATATCAATATGAGCCTATCCCTTGAAGGAATTGGTGCGGTTTTGCAAGTTAGGGACGAATATACGCAGGTCGTCCGTATTGTGCCGAGCGGCCCCGCCGACAAACAAGGTGAACTGCAACCCGCTGACCGAATCGTCGCTGTTGCACAGGGCGATGCTGATTTTGCGGATGTTATCGGTTTGCGTTTAGACGATGTGGTAAAACTAATTCGAGGCGAAAAAAATAGTATAGTCCGCCTTGAGGTTATTCCTGTTTCAGCTAAAACAGATGACGAACGAGCCATCATTAAAATCGTTCGTAATACAGTGAAACTTGAAGAACAAAGCGCACAAAAGAAAATCCTGGATATTTATAAAGACGACCAACTTTACAAAATAGGCATAATTGACATTCCTGCATTTTATATCGACTTTGGAGCAATGCGTAAAGGCGACAAAAACTACAAAAGTACGACGAGAGATGTTAGTAAACTACTAGCCGAGCTTGAAGAAGAAGGTGTCGACGGGATCGTCATCGATTTGAGAGAAAACGGCGGCGGATCCTTACAGGAAGCAAACCAACTGACGGGTTTATTTGTGGAATCCGGGCCTACCGTGCAAATTCGTCATTCTAATACCCAGGTATTTCGGGATGGTAAACGTAATAGCTCACCTTATTATAGTGGCCCTCTCGCCGTTTTAATCAATCGCTTAAGCGCTTCTGCATCTGAGATTTTTGCCGGTGCCATACAGGACTACCAGCGCGGCATTATTGTCGGTAGCCAATCTTTTGGGAAAGGCACCGTTCAATCGTTAACTGCGTTAGAGAAGGGACAATTAAAAATTACCGAATCCAAATTCTATCGGATTTCGGGAGAGAGCACCCAGCATCGAGGCGTTATTCCAGATATCCAATTTCCAGCATTGTACGACCACGAAAAAGTCGGTGAGAGCTCTCTCGATAACGCGCTAGCATGGGATAGAATTAATCCTATTCGTCATCAGCGTTACTATCGTATTGACTCTATTCTTCCTGAATTGAAGAAAAAGCACGCAGAAAGAATGAAAATCGATCCTGATTTCATTTTCCTGCAAGATCAATTGGCGCTGATAGAAGAATCACGAAAGCTCAAAGTACTCCCTTTGAATGAGCAAGAGAGAACGAGCTTTTTTGAGTCAGAAAAAGACAAGAGTCTACAGATAGAAAACAAACGTCGATTGGCCAAAGGCTTAGACCCTGTCGCTGATCTCGACGATGACGACCCTACCGCAATTATCACCGGCAATGGTATTGTCACTGCGAGTGCCGGTGACTCAACCACAACCTCCGCAGAGGGTACGCAAGAAAGAGACCCAGATAGCAATTCAAACGAAGAGGAAAAAGAAGAGGAAGAAGTTATTGACGCGTTACTAACTGAAACAGGTAATATTTTAGTCGATGCCTTCTCTGTATTTTCTGCCGAAAAGAAAGTCGCTTCAAATTATCGCGGCGCACGATGAGGACAGAGGAGCGAAAAGCGTTTGCAAAGCGTTACGTCTAGCACAAGCATGGCTTTAGCAAACTGACATTAAACTTGTCTTTCCTTATCGATAATAAAACTTGTCGGCAATAGAAGTTGTCGACGATAAATTCGTAGTTTGAAGGATACCTGCAAGCAATTTACAAGCTATCTGTCGGAATTAGAGAGCCTTTTTGGGCAATCCTTTAGATAAGTGTATTTTGATAATAAATACGGTGGCGGGTAGAATTACTCTTTTGAACCGAACGAGCTCGTATACATCCGGTAACATCATTCTAAATTTCTGTTGAAGGTCGGTTTTCAGATCGGCAAATCTGTCCCAACAATCTGGACTTATTCGTAGCTTATCGAGTCGAGTTAAAGCCCGACCTACCAAATATGTAGCTGTTTCTGGACAGCTAAGCTAAATACTTAAGTTAATCGTAGATCTTCTTCTATTTGAAAAATTTCTGCGATCCATAACCCGCTTCTCACCTTTCATCATTCTGCGGTCGATTTGTCCGCGACGTTCCGTGATATGAATATTGCGTGGATTTGCTTCAGTCGATGGCAGCACGTTGCGGCGAGCAACTCTTTTGCTTGTATTGGGTGTGCTCCTTCCGGTGCTGTCTATTGTCGTAAAATTAACCATTTAAGACCTCCTAGCCTAAATATCGGCAGTCGATGATAAAACTTTAGTCAATTCTATAGGCGCGAGAGCGCTTCCTTACTACTAAATATTATAACGGATCTTGATTTTCTTCATCGAATTCTTCAAACCATGACAGCTTTTCTCTCAACTGAACGACTGAACCAATGATAAGTAAGGTTGGCGCTTTTACGTTATGCGCTGCGATTTTTTCAGCCATACTTTCCAGAGTTCCTGTATAAACCCTTTGATTAAGCGTTGTCCCCTGCTGTACTAACGCGATGGGTGTGCTGGCCTCTCGACCATGCGCAATGAGCTGTTCACAAATAACCGGCAATCCAACCAAGCCCATGTAGAAAACTAATGTCTGTTGTTCGTTCACCAGATCATGCCAGGGAAGGTTAATACTTCCGTCCTTAAGGTGACCAGTAACAAATCTGACGGATTGAGCATAATCCCGATGCGTTAATGGGATCCCTGCATACGCTGCACACCCTGAAGCTGCTGTAACTCCAGGTACAACTTGAAAAGGGATGCCAAACTCGGCAAGCTCTTCAATCTCTTCGCCACCACGGCCGAAAATAAAAGGGTCTCCTCCTTTTAATCGCAGAACTCTTTTGCCCTCTTTAGCTAACTTTACTAATAGTCCATTAATATCACTCTGTGGTACCGAATGATTTGAACGGGCCTTACCCACGTAGATTCGTTCAGCATCTCGTCTAGTGAGATCAATTATCGACTCAGATACTAATCTATCGTAGAGAACCACGTCGGCTTTTTGCATTAAGCGCAATGCTTTGAAAGTCAATAAATCAGGATCACCCGGACCTGCTCCGACGAGATAAACCTCTCCATTGGACGTGCCGGAATCGTCTTTTCCGAGCTCTTCAGATATTAGTTTTTTTGCCGCACCTTCATTGCCTGCAAAAATCATTTCAGAGGCAGGTCCTTGAAAAATACGCTCCCAAAAGAAACGTCGTTCATCAATGGAAGAAAATCGAGCTTTAACTTTTTCTCGAAATCCGCTGACTAAATGAGCTAGCTGGCCGTAAGCTGCGGGAACAATAGATTCTATTTTTGTTCTTAGCAACCTCGTTAACACCGGCGATTTTCCGCCACTTGAAACGGCAACAATGACAGGTGAACGATCGATAATAGCCGGAAGGATGACACTACACAATTTGGGGTTATCGACGACATTAACAGGAATATGGCGGTCGTGAGCGTCTTTAGACACCTGTTTATTTATCGTTTCATTATCAGTGGCAGCAATCACCAAAAATTTGCGGTCAAGGTACTCTTGGGAATAAGGTTCCCTAAATAACCCGCCACCACTTTCTAAAACAAGTGCTTCCAACGCAGGAAGAATGTCTAGGCCGACGACATTAACAACGGCTCCAGCTTTTCGCAACAGGCTCGCTTTTCGAAGGGCGATATGCCCTCCCCCTACAATAAGACAGGGTTTATCTTTTAGTTGAAAAAATAAAGGTAAAAATTCCATAAGCTCATGCTAAAAACTGGGACAAAGAATGTAAGGACCAATGGTAATCGCCCGACTATCCGAGCATAGACAAGCCACCCATATAGGGAACGAGCACGTCAGGAATAACGACATTTCCCTCTTCCGTCTGGTAATTTTCCAAAATTGCTACCAAGGTTCGACCAACGGCGAGACCAGACCCATTGACGGTGTGCAGGAATTCCGGTTTACCAGACTCTGAATTTCTGCAACGAGCCATCATTCTGCGGGCTTGGAAATCACCGTAATTACTACAGGAGGAAATTTCGCGGAATTTCTGTTGGCCGGGAAGCCATACTTCCAGATCGTACGTCTTTTTAGCCCCAAAACCGAGATCGCCACCGCATAGAATCACTTTTCTATAGGGCAAATTCAGCTTCTTTAAAATCTGTTCTGCATTTTCTGTCAAAGTTTCGAGCGCATCCGCAGATTGTTCAGCTCGAACGACCTTAACCATCTCTATTTTTTCAAACTGATGTTGACGAATCATACCCCGGGTATCACGGCCGTAACTACCGGCTTCACTACGAAAACAGGGCGAATGGCACACAAAACGTAACCCCTCTCCCAGCTCATTTGATTCTAAAATTCGGTCTCGAACGATATTCGTCACGGGAACTTCAGCGGTAGGAATAAGATAATAACCTTGATCTCCCTCGAGTTTGAAAAGATCCTCTTCAAACTTGGGTAACTGACCTGTTCCTTTTAAAGATTCAGCGTTGACCATAAAAGGCACATATATTTCATTGTATTCATGCTCGTTAATATGGGTATCGAGCATAAACTGCGTCAATGCACGTTGCAGCTTCGCCAATGGCCCTTTTAAAGTGACAAACCGTGCTTGGCTAATTTTGGCAGCCATCTCGAAGTCCATGCCATCTAGGCCAGCACCTAAATCAACGTGGTCTTTCGGTTCAAACTCAAACTTTCTTGGTTCACCCCAACGTAATATTTCTTGATTGTCATCTTCATTGGCACCTTGTGGCACATCATCTTGGACAATATTAGGCATTTCCATCGCCAAGGCAGTAATTTGATCCAGCACCTCCGCCAACTGAGCTTCCGCCGCTTTATGTTGGCCACCTAGATCTTCGATCTCAGCCAATAATGGTGCGATATCTTCTCCCGACGCTTTGGCTTTACCGATCATTTTTGAACGACTATTGCGTTCCGTTTGCAAAGCTTGTGCATCTAACTGTGCTTTTTTGCGTTGTTCTTCTAATTCATTGATCGCAGTGACATCAAGTTGGTAGCCACGTCGAGCCAATAATGCTGCGATCTGTTCAGGTTCATTTCTTAATAATTTAGGGTCTAACATTGCTTAACTTCCAGATTTCGCTGACCAAGTAATAATATGGTCAGCTTTAACTAAACTCCGTAATTGTTCTAATAATTCAATAGTACGTTCAGGGGTATCAAAAAACTCAATCACTATCGGTAGCTCTGCAGCTAAGTCCAATAACGATGCCTTGTGTACATCACCATGATTCCCAAGGCCTTCTATGCCGCGAAAGACGGTAAATCCTCGTACATCAGTATCCGTTTCAAACCACGAGATAACCTTGTTAACATCCTTGTGACCTTCAGTCAGGTAAACACGTACCATAGTGATGTCGATCATGTTCATAGCTGTCTTCCTAAACTTAATCCAAGCCACGTAGCAACCAGACACAGACACACACTCAAGATAATATTGAGGAAAGCTTTAAATAACTGACCACTTTCAAACAGCGCCAAGGTTTCAAATGAAAAGGTTGAAAAGGTGGTAAACGCACCTAATAATCCTATCAATAATGCTGCTCGCCATTCTGCCGACAAAGCTAGTCTTTCAACCAAAACAACAAACAAAAAGCCCATTAACAATGAGCCCAGTACATTCACCGCTAAGGTGCCATATGGGAATTCTCTACCCAATATGCGATAGATAGTACTAGACATGGCAAAGCGTAAAACTGCGCCGAGCGCACCTCCGCCCGCAATTGCTAATAACTGTTGCACTGTGTTGTCTCAATCATGATAAGTGGC
>ENA-OSET01000303-OSET01000303.1-sediment-metagenome-genome-assembly--contig:-NODE-303-length-55961-cov-24.778667_pt1 | contig 55961 bp, 49 predicted proteins | sample MGYA00237882_ERZ534229 | MGnify/ENA primary metagenome ERZ534229 (study PRJEB26408, sample SAMN06266212) | sediment metagenome | isolation source: Hudson Canyon methane seep mesocosm | place...
CCATCTACTAACGTGTTTGATCGTCAAGACCAAGCATACAAAGATAGCATCTTAACGCCAGGCGTTAAACGTGTTGCTGTTGAAGCTGGTGTTACTGACTTCTGGCGTAAATACGTTGGCCTAGAAGGCGGCGTTGTTGGTATCGATACATTTGGTGAATCTGCACCAGGTGGCGTATTGATGAAACACTTCGGTTTCACAGTTGAAAACGTTGTTAAGGTAGTTAAAGAAACAATCTAAATTTTAGTACGAGTCGTCTTTTCCGCCATGCCAGCGTTAAAAACAGTCTCAAAATGCTCATTTACACTAGTAAACTGCGCGTTTTTCAACTGTTTTTTCCTTGTCCTGACGAAAAATACTTATCGTACAGATTTAGAGTTATAGTGAAGTAAATATGATGGCCAATAGGCATAAGCCTGTTGGCCATTGTTACTTTTGAATATTGAATATACCTTTAAAAACTAAGGTTTTTGTTTGTCATCCTCGCGCATGCGGAGATCCATTGACTATTAAAATAGTCACTGTCATTAGATTCCCATTTTTATGGGAATGATGAAAAAGTAAGATTTTAGTTTTTAGGGGTATGTCTAAATAGTTTTAAGGAATTAAAGAATGACAATTAAAGTAGGTATTAACGGTTTTGGTCGTATTGGCCGTATGGCATTTCGTGCTGCAGTAAAAGACTTTCAAGATATTGAAGTAGTTGCAATTAATGATTTATTAGATCCTGAATATTTAGCATACATGCTGCAATATGATTCTGTTCATGGCCGTTTTGATGGGGATGTATCAGTCGTTGACGGCAACTTAGTTGTAAATGGTAAAACAATTCGCATCACCGCTGAACGTAACCCAGCTGATCTTAAATGGGGTGATGTAGGCGCTGACCTTATTATTGAATGTACTGGATTTTTCTTAACAGAAGAGTCTTGCCAAGCACATATCGATGCGGGCGCTAAGAAAGTAGTTCAATCAGCACCATCTAAAGATCACACGCCGATGTTTGTATTTGGTGTTAATGATGAGAAATATAATGGTGAAGCTATTGTTTCAGCAGCTTCATGTACGACAAATGCATTAGCGCCAGTAGCTAAAGTATTAAACGACAACTTCGGTATCGTTAAAGGTTTGATGACAACAGTTCATGCTGCAACGGCAACACAAAAAACAGTAGATGGTCCTTCAATGAAAGACTGGCGCGGTGGTCGTGGTATTTTAGAAAATATCATCCCATCTTCAACTGGTGCTGCTAAAGCAGTAGGTAAAGTATTACCTGCTTTAGATGGTAAGTTGACTGGTATGGCATTCCGAGTGCCAACATCTGATGTATCTGTTGTTGATTTAACGGTTCAGTTAGATAAAGACACAAGCTATGACGAAATTTGTGCGGCAATGAAAGCTGCTTCTGAAGGCGCAATGAAAGGCGTTCTAGGTTACACAAATGAAAGTGTTGTATCTACAGATTTTCGTGGTCACACTGCACCATCAAACTTTGATGCTGGCGCGGGTATCGCATTAGATGGCACATTCGTTAAAGTCGTTGCTTGGTATGATAATGAATATGGTTATACCTGTAACATGATGCGTTTAGTTGAATTAGTAGGTAAATAGTTTCAACTTTAAAATGTAAATAAAGACTTAAAGGCTTCCTCTAATCAGGAGGCCTTTTTTGTTTGATAGCGCTATAATCAAACTGTAAATAATAAGAAATATCATAAAGGAAATTCTTCATGTCTGTAATCAAGATGTCTGACCTAGACTTAGCTGGTAAACGTGTATTAATTCGCCAAGATTTAAATGTGCCTCTTAAAGATGGCGCGGTAGCTGATGACACTCGAATCCGTGCTTCATTACCAACGATTAAATTGGCCTTAGAAGCAGGCGCAAAGGTAATGTTGATGTCTCATCTTGGTCGACCAACAGAAGGTGAGTATGCTGAAGAATTTTCATTAGCGCCTGTTGCTCGCCATTTAGGTGCGTTGTTAGGTAAAGATGTACGCTTAGAAAAGAACTGGCTTGATGGCGTTAATGTGGGTGCCGGTGAAGTGGTACTTTGTGAAAACGTTCGCTTTAATGTCGGTGAGAAAAAAGATGATGAAGCTTTATCAAAGAAAATGGCGGGCTTGTGTGACATTTATGTGATGGATGCATTTGGTACGGCTCATCGTGCTCAAGCTTCAACACATGGTGTTGGTAAATATGCCCCTGTTGCATGTGCGGGTCCATTATTATCAGGTGAACTAGAAGCATTAGGTAAGGCACTTGATAATCCAGCACGTCCAATGGTGGCGATTGTTGGTGGTTCAAAAGTATCAACAAAACTGACGGTTTTAGAATCATTATCGAAAATTGTTGATCAACTTATTGTGGGTGGTGGTATTGCCAATACGTTTATTGCCGCAGCTGGACATAATGTGGGTAAATCACTTTATGAAGCAGATTTAATTGATACCTGTAAGAAATTAACGACAGATGCTAAGGAAGGTGGTCGAAGTATTCCTGTACCAACAGATGTAGTTTGCGCCAAAGAATTCGCTGAAACAGCGGATGCTACTTTGATGGCTGCAACAGAGGTACAAGATGATGACATGATCTTTGATATTGGCCCTGACTCAGCTGCAGAATTAGCAGAAGTATTAAAAAATGCAGGAACAATTGTTTGGAATGGCCCCGTTGGTGTATTTGAATTTGACCAATTTGGTGAAGGAACAAAAGCAATTGCAATGGCTATTGCAGAATCTAAAGCATTCTCGATTGCGGGTGGTGGTGACACACTAGCGGCGGTAGCAAAATATAATATTAGTGATGATGTTTCGTACATCTCAACAGGTGGTGGTGCATTCCTTGAGTTCCTTGAAGGAAAAGAATTACCCGCCGTAGCTATGCTTGAATCTCGTTCAAGCTAAATATAGGATTTAAACTAAGTGTCAGAGAAAAGAAGAACAAAGATTGTTGCAACCTTAGGGCCGTCAAGTAATACCGCTGAAGCATTAGATGCTTTAATCGAAGCCGGCGTCGATGTTGTTCGTCTTAATTTTTCGCATGGTGATCCACAAGAGCATCTAGATCTTGCAGAAACGGTACGAAATCGAGCACGAGCATATGGACGTCAAGTGGGCGTATTGGCTGATATGCAGGGCCCTAAGATTCGTATCTCACGGTTTAGTACCGGTAAAGCATTCCTTGAAGAGGATGCACAGTTTGTTTTAGATGCAGGTCTTGATCCTGATGTGGGAAACTTTGAACATGTAGGTATTGATTACAAACAGCTGCCACAAGATGTGAAACGCGGCGATACTTTACTACTTGATGATGGGCGAGTTGTTTTATGGGTTGATCAGGTAGAAGATCAACGAATTATCTGCCGTGTTGTTGTTGGCGGAGAGTTATCAAATAACAAAGGTATAAACCGCCAAGGTGGTGGACTATCTGCTGATGCCTTAACAGATAAAGATAAAGCAGACATTATTACTGCTGCAAAAATGCAGGCTGACTATGTAGCGATTTCATTTCCTCGCTCAGCAGAAGATATTCATACAGCACGAAAACTATTACGTGATGCTGGCGGACAAGGCGGGATTATTGCAAAAATTGAACGTGCAGAAGCCTTAGATGTTATTGATGAAATTATTGAAGCATCTGATGCTGTTATGGTGGCACGTGGTGATTTGGGCGTTGAAGTCGGTGATGCTGCATTACCACCGATTCAAAAGAATATTATTAATCATGCCCGCCAACATAATAAAGTTGTGATTACTGCAACGCAGATGATGGAATCAATGATAACGAATGCGATTCCTACACGAGCAGAAGTATTTGATGTTGCCAATGCCGTATTAGATGGTACTGATGCGGTCATGTTGTCTGGCGAAACTGCCGTTGGTAAACATCCTGTTAAAGTAATTGAAGCCGTAGACCGTATTTGTCTTGAAGCAGAGCAGCAACGTGAAATTCGAGTGTCACGCCATCGCATGGATTCACATTTTGAACGTATGGATGAAGCGATTGCGATGGGTGCCATGTATATGGCGAATCACCTTGATGTAAAAGCTATTGCAGCGTTGACGGAATCGGGAACAACCCCATTATGGATGTCACGTATTAGTTCTGGCATCCCCATTTTTGCTTTAACGCCCCATGTCGAAACACGACGAAAGGTAACCTTGTACCGAGGTGTATATCCAGTAAGCTTTACCGTTGACCATGATGACCATGCTTCACTCAATAAAGAAGCGATTGATGAACTACAGCGTCGAGGTGTGGTGCGAGAGGGTGATCTGGTTATTATTACGAAAGGTGATCTAGAGGTTCAAGGTAGTACTAATGCGATGAAATTAGTTCGTGTTGGTGATATGGTAGAACCTAAATAAGACTAGGGAGAATCGTTTATGGCTTTAGTTTCAATGAGACAACTTTTGGATTATGCTGCAGAGCATAGTTTTGCTATTCCAGCATTTAATGTCAGTAATATGGAGCAGGTTCAGGCTATTATGCAGGCAGCAGATGCAGCAGATAGCCCTGTAATAATGCAAGGTTCCGCAGGTGCTCGAAAATATGCCGGCGAACCTTTTCTACGCCATTTAATTCTTGCTGCAATTGAAGAATATCCTCATATCCCGGTTGTGATGCATCAAGATCATGGTTCTGCACCGCATGTGTGTGCACGATCTATTCAATCAGGCTTTAGCTCAGTAATGATGGATGGCTCATTGATGGAAGATATGCAGACACCATCATCATTTGAATATAATGCTCGAGTGACTCGTGAAGTAGCTAATATGGCGCATGCTTGTGGTGTGTCAGTTGAAGGAGAGATTGGCTGTTTAGGCTCATTAGAAACGGGCATGATGGGTGAAGAAGATGGCCATGGTTCATTAGAGAAACTAGACCATAGTCAATTGTTAACTGATCCTGATGAGGCTGTAGAGTTTGTTAAACAAACTCAAGTTGATGCCTTGGCAGTAGCGATTGGAACAAGTCATGGTGCTTATAAGTTTACCAGTCCACCAACTGGTGATGTTTTGGCCATTAGCCACCTGAAAACACTACATCAACGTTTGCCGAATACACATTTTGTAATGCACGGCTCAAGCTCCGTACCTCAAGATTGGCTCAAAATTATTAATGATTTTGGCGGCGATATAGCTCAGACATATGGCGTACCGGTAGAAGAGATTGTTGAAGGTATTAAATACGGTGTCCGTAAAGTCAATATTGATACTGATCTGCGTATGGCCTCTACAGGTTCTATTCGCCGATATTTATCACAAGAAGAGAATGCATCAGACTTTGATCCACGGAAGTTTTATAAGGTTGCATTAGAAGCAATGAAAGACATTTGCCAAGCTCGTTATGAAGCATTTGGTAGTGCGGGTCATGCCAGTAAAGTTAAAGCCATTCCATTAGGTCAAATGGTGGGGCGTTATGCTTCGGGTGAGCTAGATGCTCGATTCAATTAACAATAAATAAAGATAAGCTTGTTGCTAACGACATAATGTTTGCAAGCAAAAGTGTGTAATAAGGTAAACTATGCCCTTTGATTTAATTGAGAAGATAAAGTGCAGCAGTTATTAGCTATTGCTGGTGGTGGTGCTTTGGGTGCAGTAATGCGCTTTGGCGTGTCATCAGGTGTTTATCGTGTATTAGGTAAGGACTTTCCATACGGAACATTGACTGTTAATGTGCTGGGCTCATTATTGATGGGGCTATGCTTTATATTGATGGTTGAACGCAATGTCTTATCTATGGAATGGCGAAGCATTATCATGATTGGCTTTCTGGGTGCATTCACTACCTTTTCTACATTTTCGATGGAAACGCTGAGCTTGTTAGAGTCTGGTGAATTGACTCGAGCCTTGTTAAATATTCTACTAAGTGTGACTTTATGTCTTGCTGCAACGTGGATTGGATTAACAATTGGGAGGCAAATGTAAGATGACTGAAATCACTATGGTACGAATTTATCTTTCAGAAGGCCGTGATCATTACGAACGTTTAGTAAATTGGCTATATGCCGATCATCAGGTAAAGGGTGTATCAGTATTTAGAGCTATTGAGGGCTTTGGCGAAGACAGAAAGATCCATACAGCATCGCTGATGGAATTGTCCCTAGAGTTGCCTGTCGTTATAGAATTTTTTGACACACCAGATGTTATTTCTGGTGTTTTAGAGCAAGTAGAAACAATGGTTAAAGTTGATCATATCGTTACTTGGTCAGCACAATCTGGAATTTAAAATGTTAGACCCAAAATTATTAAGAAATGAACCTGAAAAAGCAGCTGAGTTATTAGCTCGTCGCGGCTATGTTTTAGATATAGCACTGCTTGAAAGCCTAGAGCAGGAGCGTAAGCAAGCTCAATCAGATGCACAAAGCCTACAAACAGAGCGTAATAGTCGTTCTAAAATGATTGGTAAAGCAAAAGCATCAGGTGAAGATATAGCACCTTTGCTCGCTGAAATAGCTGACTTAGGTGACAAACATAAAGCCGCAGAAGTACGTTTATCTGACGTATTGCAAAAGCTGACTGATGTGGCGATGGAGTTGCCAAATATTCCTCAAGCTGACGTGCCAGCAGGTAAAAGTGAAGATGATAATGTAGAAATTTCACGTTGGGGTGAACCAAAGATATTTGATTTTGATGTTAAAGATCATGTTGATTTAGGTGAAAGTCTTAGCGGAATGGACTTTGAAACAGCAGCTAAAATTAGTCAGGCACGTTTTGTTACGTTGCACGGACCATTAGCTAAACTACACCGAGCATTAACGCAGTTTATGCTTGATCAACATACTGAAGAGAATGGCTATACTGAAACGTATGTACCTTATTTAGTTAATAGTGATTCATTACGTGGCACAGGGCAGTTACCAAAATTTTCTGAAGACTTATTTGCTATTAAAGATACGGATTTATTTCTAATCCCGACAGCTGAAGTACCTGTGACGAATATTGTTCGTGATACTATTTCAACCGACAAGCAATTACCATTAAAATTTGTGGCTCATACACCTTGTTTTCGTAGTGAAGCAGGTTCGTATGGTCGCGATGTACGAGGTTTAATTCGTCAGCACCAATTTGAAAAAGTAGAATTAGTACAAATTGTTCGACCATCAGAATCTGATGCTGCACATGAAGCTTTAACAGGTCATGCCGAAGCTATTTTGCAAAAGCTAGAATTACCCTACCGTAAAGTATTACTCTGCATTGGTGACTTAGGTTTCTCATCAAGTAAAACGTATGATCTGGAAGTGTGGCTACCAAGCCAACAAACCTATCGTGAAATTTCATCATGTAGTAATTTTCAAGATTTTCAAGCGCGACGCCTTCAAGCTCGTTGGCGGAACCCTGAAACCAATAAGCCAGAGTTAGTCCATACTCTCAATGGTTCTGGTTTAGCAGTTGGACGTACTTTGTTAGCCGTGATGGAAAATCATCAAGATGAGCAAGGTCGAATTCATATTCCTGAGGCATTAAAACCATATATGGGTGGGCAGGACCTTATCGGTGGATGAATTTAGTTTAATCCAAAAGATTATTATTTGGGGGGTCCCCGTAATCTTTGCTATCACTGTCCATGAGGTGGCTCACGGTTGGGTTGCATTACAATTTGGAGACCGTACTGCACAAATGATGGGGCGCTTAACGTTAAACCCCATTAAACATATCGATCCACTAGGAACCATTATTATTCCTGGGGTGTTGTTAATGGCAGGTGGCTTTATCTTTGGTTGGGCAAAGCCGGTTCCTGTTACTTACCAGAACTTGCGTAAACCGAAGACCGATATGGCATGGGTTGCACTTGCTGGCCCAGCGTCCAACTTGCTGATGGCAGTTCTTTGGGCAGTCGTTGCGAAGATTGGCCTGATGGTTTTTTCCTCTGGCTTCGCCATGGGCGAAGCTATGATCTATATGGCTGTCGCAGGAATTATGATCAATGCGATGCTAATGACGCTTAACTTATTACCATTACCTCCATTAGATGGTGGTCGTATTTTAGTTAGTTTGTTACCTGGACCATTGGCATGGCAGGTTGGTCGACTGGAACCGTATGGTTTCTTTATTTTAGTGGGTTTACTATATTTCGGTATTCTCACGATGATACTTTGGCCGATTATTGGTATATTTATTAATCTGTTGGCATCACTATTTGGTTTGCCAGCACAGATATTTTCAATTATTTAGAATAACGATTGTTGTTGATGACAGTCAGGAGAGCACATTGGATACGGTAGCATTACAATCCCGTCGAATAGTTTCAGGAATGCGTCCTACAGGGCAGCTTCACCTTGGGCATTATCATGGCGTGTTAAAGAATTGGATCAAACTTCAACATGAATATGATTGTTTTTTCTTTGTTGCTGATTGGCATGCGTTAACGACGCATTACGAAGATAGTCAGGTCATTGAAGAAAGTGTTTGGGAAATGGTGGTGGATTGGATAGCGGCGGGAATTGAACCGTCAGCAGTGTCTTTATTTTTACAATCAAAAGTGCCTGAGCATGCTGAGTTGCATCTCTTACTATCAATGATGACACCACTATCTTGGTTGGAGCGTGTTCCAACATACAAAGATCAACAAGAAAAATTAAAAGAAAAAGATCTTTCAACATATGGCTTCTTAGGCTATCCCTTATTGCAAAGTGCTGATATTTTGATCTACCGTGCAGGACAGGTCCCTGTTGGTGAAGATCAAGTTGTTCATGTTGAATTAACGCGTGAAGTGGCTCGTCGTTTTAATCATATTTATGGTCGTGAAAAAGACTTCGAGCAAAAAGCTGAAGAAGCGATTAAGAAAATGGGTAAAAAGAATGCAAAATTGTATTCGAACTTACGCCGTGCATACACTGAGCAAGGTGATGCAGAAGCTTTAGAAACAGCTCGTGCATTATTGAAGAGCCAACAGAATCTTGCACTAGGTGATACTGAACGGTTATTTGGCTATCTTGAAGGTGGTGGTAAAGTCATTTTGCCAGAGCCACAAGCTTTGTTGACGCCTTCACCTAAAATGCCGGGGCTTGATGGACAGAAAATGTCTAAGTCGTATGGCAATACGATTTCTTTACGCGAATCTGAAGCATCAATTGCAGAAAAGATTAAGAAAATGCCGACAGATACAAATCGACGTCGTCTTACTGACCCCGGTGATCCTGCAAAATGTCCTGTATGGCAATTGCACGAAGTGTATTCAGATGATGATCAAAAGCAATGGGTACAAGAGGGCTGTAAAACAGCAGGAATTGGCTGTCTAGAGTGTAAAGGTCCTTTGATTGATTCTGTCTGTGCTGAATTGAAACCAATTCGTGATCGAGCAGCAGAGCTAACAAAACACCCAGAAGATGTTCGTCGTATTATTGAAGATGGTAATGAGGCGGCTCGAGAAGTGGCGCGTGATACATTGGAAGAAGTACGTTCCGCAATGGGATTAGGTTACAAATAACGGCCTAGCGTATTGAAACGTCTTCGTGGACGAATGGTCACATATTAAGTGTATGGCACTATTTGCCGTACAAAAATATGTTGTTCAGAGAAATACGCTAAACAGTTATTAAATAAATTTAAACAATGTCGGGAGACAATAGAAATGAGCGAAAGAATTCAAAAAGTATTAGCACGTGCAGGTTACGGTTCTCGCCGTGGACTTGAAGTCATGATCAAAGAAGGTAAGGTAACCGTTAATGGTGATGTTGCTAGCTTGGGTGATCAAATTACAAGTTCCGATACAGTTCGATTAGAGAATAAACCATTATCAGCTAAGCGCTTATGGCAGCAGCCACAACAAGTAATGTTATATAACAAACCTGTTGGTGAAGTGTGTACACGAAAAGATCCTGAAGGCCGCCGAACTATTTTCCAATCATTGCCTGCACCTGAAGAAGGTCGATGGGTTAGTGTTGGACGTTTAGATATCAATACCAGTGGTCTTATCATTCTGACAACAGATGGCGAATTAGCAAACACATTAATGCATCCATCGAATGAAATGGATAGAGAATATGCTGTACGAATATTGGGTGAGGTACCATCAGAAATGATGCAGACTTTACGTGATGGCGTTGAGCTTGAAGATGGTCCAGCGAAATTCACCGATATTCAACCTGCTGGTGGTGATGGTGCCAACAGTTGGTTTCATGTCGTAATTCAGGAAGGGCGTAACCGTGCTGTTCGACGATTATGGGAAAGCCAAGGCGTTCAAGTTAGCCGTTTAATGCGTGTTCGTTATGGACCTATCATTATTCCTAAACAGCTTAAGATGGGGCGCTGGATGATGTTAGAGGGCAAAGATCTAGAAATGCTGTATGAAGAGGTCAATCTAGAGCAGAAAGTGGTTGAGAATGTAGGTCGGGCTCAGCGCGAAAAGAAAATGCGTCCATTAAAAGCAACTGCGCCTAAATCGCGTCAAAAATCGAGCAGGACTGACTTTAAGTCAAAAGGTAAACCTCGAGTTCGTGGCAGATAATAAGTAATAAAAATGTGACAACAAAAAAGGGCTTTTGAATTCAAAAGCCCTTTTTTTATGTAACGTATGAACGAGTGTTTAGTTGCCTTTACTTATAGGCATGTCTGCACAATGCGTTTTATTTCGACCAGATTTCTTGGATTGGTAAAGTGCATGGTCAGCACGATCAAATAGTGATGCGCCATTTTCGCCTTGATTCAATTGGGCAATGCCTAAGCTAACAGTAAATCCAAAAGTACGTTTGCCATCATTACAGCTTAGTTGTGATGTGGCGATACGAATACGTTCTGCAACGAGACGTGCTGCCTTCACATCCGTATTACTTAAGATTAAAGTAAATTCTTCACCACCATAGCGAAATGCAATATCGCTTAAACGCATTGTATCTGTGATTGATTTGGCTAATGTTTGTAATGCTAAGTCACCACTACTATGACCATATGTATCATTCACTGTTTTAAAGTGATCGATATCAAGTACGATAAGTGACATGGGAGTGTGTTGACGATGTGCTAAGTCAATTTCACGTTTTAAACTTGAATCAAAAGCAGCCCGGTTATTGAGGCCTGTTAATTTATCTTGTAAAGCCGAAGCTTGTGCTTCGCGATATAGCAAACAATTACGAACTGGGTAAATTAATTTACATAGAAAGTCTTCTAATAATTGTGTGTCAGAATCGCTAAACTTTTTACGACGCGTCAATGTTAGCTCACCCAACCAGTGGCCATTCATTTCCAAACGGTAATTACATGAGTGACTGCTTTTACGACCAAAACTAACATCACAGTGCACACCACGATGTTGATAATGAAGGCTATCATAACCAAGTGTTTTACTCATTTCTTTATGAAATAAGCTGATAATCTCATCCAACTCTAGCGATGTTTGCAGTATTGCCGGAAGTCGAGCAGCAATATCTTCAGCATTGTCTAGTAAACTCTGCTGAGTAGTCACATCAATAGCATGGCCGTGTTCGCCAACTAATGATAGTTTTGCTGCTTCTGATGGTAGTTGATGTTCCATGGTGCTCATCCTTAAATCTAGTATTTGGACTAGATAAAGCGAGAACTATGCCATGTGTATATTATTATTGTATATCAGTGGCTTATGATACTGCGTCAGTAGATTGACAGCGGGTTTATTGAGCCTTGACCATTTCACCGTTGATTTTTAGACTATCTTTACCCATCAAATATAAATAGGTAGGCACCACATCTTCAGGTGTTGGTAATGATGTTGGATCAATAGCTGGGAATGCACGAGCGTGTAATTTGGATTGTACTGTTCCTGGATCAATGGTATTGACTCGAACACGACCATCACACTCTAATTCATCAGCCAATTGTTTGCTGAAAGATTCTATTGCTGCTTTGCTGACACCGTAGCCAGCCCAATAAGCAGAATCTTTATGACTATCTGTTGTAAAGATAATAGAAGCATGATCATATTTTTGCATCAGAGCTAAACATGCTCGTGTGAGTAAATAAGGCGCTGTGAGGTTGATATGTAGGGTCTCTAGCCAGACTTTTGGATCTTGGTGCTGCACGGGGGCAATTTGACCTAGTGACGCCGCGCAATGCACCAAGCCATCAAGATGGTCAAAATTATCATGAATAGTGCGTACTAGTTCATCATAATCAGGAATGCTAGCACCTTGAAGATCGAGAGGATATAAGGCCGGGGTTGGTGAACCATCAGCCAAAATTTCATCATATACAGCTTCTAATGCTGGAATGTGTTTATCCAGCAAAATAAGTGTTGCGCCATGTTTTGCGTATGCCTTTGCTACGGCAGCACCAATCCCATTACCTGCTCCAGTAACCAGAATGACACGATCTTTAAGCAGGTTGGGAGAGGCTGTATATTGCATTAGTCTTCGCTAGTTGCAGCGACAAATTGACTAAACGTTACTTCACCATTGTGAAATTGCACGCTTGTTGTTCCATTTTCGTTTGTCCATTCACTTTGTGTGAACGTAAGCGCATCAATTGTTCGAGATTGAGTGAATGTTGGTGTTCCTAACTTTTCTAATGTTGCTTGTTCTGAAGAGCCTGTTTCTACTGGCACAGCTGTTGGATTATCACCACATGCAATAAGCGCCGAACTGATAAAAAAAGAGAGTAAAATTAAGCGATATTTTGACAACATTTTAGAAATCCAAAAGAAGTTAAAGAATTAAACAAAAGGTAAGCGATAAGTATATCAAGTTGTATTCTTGTTATCGACTTAATTAAGTTGATTTAATATGCCCTGTGCACAGTGTTCACCATTTCGAATTGCACCTTCTAATGTTGCAGGATAACCATTTGCAATGTAGTCACCAGCTAGCCAGAGACCTTCTATTACTGTTTGGCTATGAGGCCGATGATGTTCAATAGCAATACTGGATGCAAATGTCGCCCTTTTTTCACGGATAACCAAGCTATCAGTGATTGTTTTGTTTAAGTCAGGGATGGTGTCATATAGCTCTTGGCAAACATGATCAACAAGCTGTTCATTCGTCATTGATTCATGTGAACCAGGTGCACTAATGACCACTGCCATCAAGCCAGGCGATTGTTCGCTTCGGTCAAAAACCCACTGACTTATTGTGCCCGTTATTCCGAACATGGGTTTGGATAAACGAGTAGCAGCTGGGTATTGGAGATATACCGTGCAAATAGGATATTCAGTCGGCTTATCAAAACTCACGTGATCAGCAAGCAACTCAGCACTTTGAGATGGGTTTGTCGCGACGATAATGTTTTCTGCCAAATGTTGAGTGCCATCTTGGCAAATGACCCCTATTATTTTATCTTGTTCAATAAGAAGTTGTTTTGCTCGTGTCTTCAGACTAATTACGCCCCCATTTTGTTGAATGTAATTGGCTGCGGCGAGTGGAAATACATCTGCAAGAGGTCGTTTAGGAATTAAAGAGTCGGCGGCTTTTTTTCCCTTACCTAGACTATCTCGTAATACAGTGGCAAGTATATGAGCGGATGCATGAGCAATAGGCGTATTTAAAGTCGCTAGGCATAAAGGTTCCCATAATTGCTTAATTAGACGAGCAGGTTGCTGTGTTGATAGTAACCATTCACTTACGGTTACATCCTCGTTTGCTAATAGTTTTGGAATGCTAGCTTGTAATTTGGAAACAGCATAAAAGCCTTTGAACCCTACACTGCGAATAAGACTGGATGCGAGTGAAAGTGGCCATGGTAATACACTATTAGCTGATAGTGTCAGTGGTGAGTAATCTGTATCGAAAAGAGTAATATCCATTGGAAAACGAGCAAAAACGTCTTGCGGTTCGATTCCAACAGTTAACATCATCGATAACATATGCTCATAAGCACCAATCATTAGGTGCTGACCATTATCAATTAGCTGATCATGCCATTGTACGTTTCTAGCTCGTCCACCTAATTGTTTAGCTGATTCAATTAGGTGAACAGTTTCGCCTTTCTGGCTTAGTGTTACAGCAGCTGCAAGACCGCTCCAGCCACCGCCAATAATGAGTGTGGTCATTGTTTAGAGAGTATTTCTTTTACGGTGAAGTCGTTTTTCTTTACGTGCAGTACGCCATGCAATCCATAATTTTCTAATAGGAGTTAATGACACGCGGTGCTTCATTACTTGGAAGTTATCACTGACAATTTCATCTAATGTCGCTTCGTAGATTGCAGCCATAATAAGGCCTGTTCGTTGTGTGTAGCGATCGCCTTCAGGCAGCAATGCCATTGCTTGTTGGTAATATTGTTTAGCTCTTGTTGTTTGGAATTTGAGAAACTCAATCAGTTCGGGCGTGGATTTTAGTGCAAGCAGATCATCAGTACTAACATTGAATTTCTTTAATTCATCTAAAGGTAAGTAAATTCGACCGCGTTCAGCATCTTCTCTGACATCTCGGATAATATTTGTGAGTTGCAGTGCCATGCCCAAGTTTTCAGCATATTTAAGAGTGTTTCGATCTTGATAACCGAAGATCTCAACAGAAAGTAGGCCAACAACACTGGCAGCACGATGGCAATAAAGTGCTAATTGTTTAAACTCAGGATAGCTGAATTGATCCAAATCCATAGCCATGCCATCAATAATTTCTATGAAGTACTCTTCATGAAGATCAAAGTTTTTTAGTGCCTCTTCCAGTGCTTTACCTACAGGATGAGTTGCTTCACCTTTAAATGTTTTTTGAATCTCCTCTCGCCACCATTCTAATTTTATGCGAGCTACATTTGGATCGGATATCTCATCAACAGTGTCATCTACTTCGCGGCAAAAGGCATAAAGGGCAATAATTGCTTGGCGCTGAAGTGCGGGTAAAAAGCGGAAACTATAATAAAAGCTTGAGCCGCTTTTGGCTGCCTTATCTTGGCAATATTCATCAGGTGTCATCGTTGTAATCTCGTTACGATCTTGTCATGTTGTAAGTGGGATTCAATTATTTCGTCAATATCTTCAGTTGTTTGATATTGATACCATGTCCCTTCTGGATAAATAACTAAAGCAGGCCCTAAGCCACAGCGATTTAAGCAACCGGCATTGTTGACGCGGACTTTTTTGAGGTTTAATTCTTTTACTCGTTGTTTGGCATGGTTACGTAAAGCCTGAGCATTACGCTGCTGGCAACAGGGGCTGCCATCATCACGATTATGGGTGCAAAAAAATAAGTGGTATTTATAAATATCAGTCATGAATGAAAGGATAGCGGATAAAGCTATTTAGACAAACAAAATAATACGATTAAGTTTAATTTATATTAAAGGAGGCCGCTATAGTGATATGGCATAGTAAATATCACTAAGTCATTGTATTATTAAGGATAGCGGTCTCTGAGAGTGGATGAATGAATTTAGTTATTGTCTTACTATTATTTAGTTTAGTTATGCTTATTTTCTGGTTGCTATACTTACGTCAGGTAATGAGCTCATTGACTTTGCGTCAAGATAAAGAAGCTGATGGTGATGGGCGATTCCGTCATTTATTGCAGAATATTCCAAATGTATCAGTTCAAGGTTACGATAAAAATCGTCGTGTTAACTTTTGGAATGAGGCGAGTGAGAAACTTTATGGCTATAGCAATGAGGAAGCAACAGGTCAGCTACTAGAAAACCTGATTATCCCTGATGAAATGCGTGAGTTGGTTATAACATCCACGGATAGCTGGTTATCAGGAGGAGAGGCAATACCTGCTGGAGAAATAGTATTAAGAACTAAAAGTGGCTTGCCAGTTACCGTTTTTTCCAGTCATGTAATGAGTCGTGATATTCAAGGCAATCCAGAAATGTATTGCATTGATATTGATCTGACAACGCATAAACATGATGAGTTAGTTATTCTGCAAAGTGAAGAGAAATTCCGAAATATTATTAACTCTTCCCCTATTCCTTATCTTGTTCACGATAAAGATAAAAAGATCATATTAATTAATGATGCATTTATACATCAATTTGGTTACACATTAAATGATTTTTCATCGATTCATCAATGGGCAGAAAAAGTATATCCAGATAATAATTATGCATTAGAAATACAAAGTATCTGGAAAAAACGTTTTGAAACTGCAGAGGCTTCTGACAATAAGTTTGAACCACTTGAAATAGAGATTTGTTGTAAAGATGGCGAGATGAAAACGGTCATCGTTGATGCCTCGCCCATTGATGGAAGCTATAAAGGTGATGTATTAGTTAGCTTATATGATATTTCTGAACGTAAAAAAACCGAACGAGCGATTCAAAAGAGTGAAGCAAGAGCGCGTGCCATTATTGAAGCATCCCCTATTCCTTTTGCTCTTCATAATACTAAGCGAGATGTTGTATTTTTAAATGATGCCTTTACGCGCCAGTATGGCTATACCATTGAAGATATTCCTACATATAATGATTGGGGGGTAAAAGTTTACCCAGATGAAGAGTATGCAGAAAAAATACAACGTGCTTGGCGGCAGCATTTTGAAGATGCGATCGCTACGGGTAATGACTTTGAGCCATTAGAGATTGAAATGCGTTGCAAAAATGGAGATGTTCGGATAGCCGTTGCGAGTGCATCACCACTAGAAGGCTCAGAGTTTGAGGGTGAAGTACTCATTAGCCTTTATGACATTACTGAACGAAAGCAAGAAGAGCAGCAGAGAATGTTAGCGGCAGCCGTTTTTGAGAATACGAGTGAAGGCGTGCTGACGACCAATGCTGACAGAGTTGTCATTGCTGTAAATCCAGCGTTTACTGATATTACAGGGTTTAGCGAAGATGAGATCGTTGGTAAACGAAGTTTTATGGTGGTGTCTGAACGACATAGTCCTGACTTTTATGGTGAAGTAACGAGAGCGTTAGACGCAACAGGAAAATGGCAAGGTGAGATATGGAATACCAAAAAAAATGGTGAAGAATTTTTGGTGTGGATGACTGTAAATACGATTTACAACGACGATGGAACGGTTCGTGTAAGAGTGGGGTTGTTCTCTGATATTACTGAGAAAAAAGCAGCAGAAGTATTGGCACTAAAACGAGCAAATTATGATGATTTGACCAGTTTACCGAATCGAAATATGTTTCATGACCGCCTAGAACAAGAAATCAAAAAGTCTGATAGAAATAAAAAGCCTGTGGCGGTTCTTTTCTTAGATCTCGATAAGTTTAAAGAAGTAAACGATACTTTTGGTCATCAAATTGGCGATAGACTATTGGTAGACGCTGCAAAACGAATTACAGACTGTGTTAGAAAGGCAGACACGGTTTCTCGGCTTGGTGGTGATGAATTTACCGTGATACTGGCAGAGCTTGATGATATTCATGGGATTGAGCGAATTGCGAATAATATTATTGCTTCTTTAAGCCAACCCTTTCAGTTAGGGAATGAAACTGCTTATGTATCAGCAAGTATTGGCATCACCTTGTATCCGAATGATGCCCAAACCGTTAGTGATTTATTAAAAAATGCTGATCAAGCAATGTATATGGCCAAAGATTCTGGGCGAGGTTGTTTCCGATACTTCACCAAACAAATGCAAGAGTCGGCATGGGACAGATTCAATTTACTGACTGATCTTCGCTCAGCATTAAGTAAGCAGCAATTTGAGCTTTATTATCAAGCTATTGAACATTTACCAACAGGAAAAATTCATAAAGCAGAAGCGCTTATTCGCTGGCATCATCCTGAGCGAGGAATGGTGAGTCCTGCTGACTTTATTCCATTGGCGGAAGAGTCTGGTTTAATACTAGATATTGGTGATTGGGTTTTCAGACAAGCTATTGAGCAGATAAAGTCTTGTTTGAAATTTGAAGATGATTTTCAAATAAGTATTAATAAATCACCAATCCAATTTAAAGAGCATAGTGATTGGATGGCAGTCCTTGAACAAGAAGGTATTTCCGGAAGTAATATTGTTGTTGAAATTACTGAGGGTGTGCTGATGGAGAATAAGGAGCTGGTCGCTGAACAGTTATTAGGTTTCCGTGATGCAGGAATTCAAGTAGCAATTGATGACTTTGGTACGGGCTATTCATCTTTATCTTATTTGAATAAATTTGATATTGATTATCTAAAAATCGATCAATCATTTATTCGACACCTATCTCCATCTTCAAATGAGATGGCTTTATCCGAGGCTATCATTGTGATGGCACATAAACTGGGCCTGAAGGTCATTGCTGAAGGGGTTGAAACCCAGCAGCAACGTGAGCTATTAGCTGGTGCTGGCTGTGATTATATTCAAGGGTATTTGCTGTCTAAGCCTTTGCCAGCAGAACAGTTTGAGGCTTTTTTAGAAGCTTCGGCTGACAGAAAAGTTGGCTAATCCTATCAAGGCATCTTTGTAGGGAGACTCTTCTAGGATAGATAATACCGAAATAGCCTTATTTACTTCATTTTGAGCTGCTTTTGCAGTGTATGCAATCGCCCCTGTTTGTTCGATAATTATGATTATTTCATCAATTTTATCGCGCTGGCCTTCTTCAATAGCAGTGCGAATAATGCTCGCTTGCTGTTGCGACCCGTGTTTCATTGCATAAATAAGTGGTAACGTTGGTTTTCCCTCGGCAAGATCATCACCAATATTTTTACCAATTGTTTCGCTAGACTCACTGTAATCTAATAGATCATCGACAAGTTGAAATGCGCTGCCAAGGTGCATGGCATAATCTGACATTGCTTGTTCAACATCAGGTGTTGCTTGGCTAATAACTGCACCCAATAAACCGGCTGCTTCAAATAGTTTTGCTGTTTTATGGTGGATAACTTCTAGATAACTTTCTTCTGTTGTATCCGCATCATTACAGTTAAGTAATTGTAGAACTTCACCTTCAGCAATGACATTGGTTGTATGCGACAAAATCTTCATTAGTCGCATTGATTCCATTTCAACCATCATTTCAAATGAGCGGGTATAAAGAAAATCTCCGACTAAGACACTTGCTTCGTTGCCCCATAAATTATTCGCAGTTTCACGACCGCGGCGCATATCTGAGTTATCGACGACGTCGTCATGCAATAATGTCGCGGTATGAATAAATTCAATAATAGTTGCAAGATTGATGTGCGCAGAACCGTTATAACCACAAGCGCGAGCACATAAAATAGCTAAGGCAGGGCGTAAACGCTTGCCACCACTATTAATGATGTAATGGCCTAGTTGGTTGATAAGAACAACGTCAGACTGGAGTCTAGATTGAATCATAGAATCAACAGCCGACATATCATCTTCAATTAAGGAATAAATGGATTGGATATCCACAGTGCTATGATCATCCTATATAATGAGTGCTTGAAAAGCGTGTACTTTCTCATGCAAGGCAATGAATCGCAAATATTTTGCAATATAAGAACAAGATATTTGATCTCTTTGGCGAAAGGCGATAGAATTGCCGGTCTTTTGATGGGTTATCCCACCAATACACTTACATATAATTATTTTGGAGACAGCGATGTACGCTATTGTCGCGACTGGCGGTAAACAATACCGAGTTAAAGAAGGTGAAACACTTCGTGTAGAGAAGTTGTTTGCTGATGCTGGTGATTCGGTTGAATTAGATAAAGTTCTATTAGTTGGTGAAGGCGACGATGTTAAAATCGGTGCTCCTTACCTTGATGGCGCAAAAGTAACTGCAACCGTTACTGAAAACGGCCGTGGCGATAAAGTTAAAATCGTTAAGTTCCGTCGTCGTAAGCACTCACGTAGACAAGCGGGTCACCGTCAGTCTTATACTGAAATTCAAATCACTGGCATTAGTGCTTAAGATTTCCGAAACAAGAGGATTTAGAAATGGCTCATAAGAAAGCTGGTGGTAGTACTAGAAACGGACGTGATTCGGAGTCGAAACGACTTGGCGTTAAACGTTACGGTGGTGAAGCTGTATTAGGCGGTAACATTCTTATCCGTCAACGTGGTACACGCGTTCACGCTGGTAAAAATGTAGGTCTTGGTAAAGATCACACATTATTTGCAAAAATTGATGGTAAGGTTTTGTTTGAGACTAAAGGTCCTAAAAATCGCCCATACGTTAGCGTTATCGCTGACTAAAAATAATGTTAGCCCACTTTGGGGCAAACAGCTAAAGAGCCCCGCTGATGCGGGGCTTTTTTGTTTCTGGACTGCAAATTACTCAGTTCACATCTAAAATTTATCATTTCTTCGTTTGAAAATGGCTCTTTACCCGTGTGAAGTTACATTTTTTACCTTAAACTGATAAGTATTAGAAGCAATATGAGCATGATATGCTCTTGCTAGAAATAGTTACTTGGATAACAAGATAAAACAATGAAATTTGTAGATGAAGCTAAAATTACGGTAAGTGCAGGCGGTGGCGGTAATGGCTGTTTGAGTTTCCGCCGTGAAAAATATATTCCATTTGGTGGCCCAGATGGCGGTGATGGTGGTGATGGTGGCGATCTGTATTTAATTGCAGATAAGCAGGTCAACACACTTATTGATTTCCGTTATCAGCGAAACTATAAAGCTGAACGTGGTGAGCATGGTCAAGGTAAGTTATGTAGTGGTTCTAGAGGTGAAGATCTCTATGTAAAAGTGCCTATCGGTACAGAAGCATGGGATGATGACACTGATGAATTGATCGGTGACTTGATGAAGCATGGTGATCAGTTATTAGTCGCGAAAGGTGGTTGGCATGGTTTGGGGAATGCTCGATATAAATCGAGTACTAACCGCGCACCACGACAAACATCAAACGGAACGCCAGGCGAAGAGCGTCGCCTACGTCTTGAAATGAAATTATTGGCTGACATTGGATTGTTGGGTTTACCTAATGCAGGTAAATCAACATTTATTCGCCAAGTTTCTGCAGCACAACCTAAAGTTGCTAATTACCCATTTACGACCTTGTACCCAAATTTGGGTGTGGTTACGATGAAAGATGTACGTAGTTTTGTTATTGCAGACGTTCCTGGTTTAGTTGAAGGTGCTGCAGAAGGCGCGGGGCTTGGGATTCAATTTCTTCGCCATCTAACACGAACTCGCCTGTTGCTACACATGGTTGATATGGCTCCGGCTGATGTGAAACAAGATCCTGTCGAAAGTGTAGAGATCATTAATCGAGAGTTAGAACATTATAGCGAAGCACTTGGCAGTCAAGATCAGTGGTTGGTTCTCAATAAAATGGATCTGGTTCCTGAAGATATTCGTGATGAATTATGCCAAGATGTGATTGATCGTTTAGATTGGAAAGGGAAGGTCTATAGAGTCAGTGGCCAATCAGGTGAATCTTGTGATGCATTATGTGCAGACATTATGGATTATCTTGATGATCTCAATGAGGCTGAACAAGCAGCACAAGATGCAGAGCAAGCAGCGCTTGAAGCTGAGGATTAAAGAGTGACAAGCCCACACCAACAACTTATTAATACGAAACGATGGGTTATTAAGATTGGTAGTGCTTTACTGACGCGTGAGGGTGAAGGCTTAGATCGTGATCGTATCCGCTGGTTGAGTGGTGAAATTGCTTACTTGCGTGAACAGGGTAAGGAAATTGTTCTTGTTACTTCGGGCTCAGTTGCCGCTGGCATGCAGCAATTGGGTTGGACTGAGCGACCACATGCTTTGCATCAACTACAATCAGCAGCCAGTGTTGGACAAATGGGCTTGATCCAAGCGTATGCGACAGAATGTAAAAAACACAGTATTCATACTGCTCAGATATTATTAACGCATTCGGATTTATCTGATCGAGGCCGTTATCTCAATGCGCGCAGTGTTCTACATAGTTTACTCGAGCTTGAGGTTTTACCCGTCGTAAATGAGAATGACACGATTGCGACAGAAGAAATTCGTTTTGGTGACAATGATACTTTAGCGGCAATGACTGCAAACCTTGTCGAAGCCGAGGTCTTAGTTATTCTGACAGATCAAGATGGTTTGTTTGATGCCGATCCTCGCACGAATCCTGAAGCAAGAATGATTGCCGCTTCTGCTGCCTCTAATCCTGCACTAGATGAAATGGCGGGTGAAGGTACAGGTTCATTAGGACGTGGTGGGATGGCGACTAAGTTGCTGGCTGCACGTCGAGCTGCACGTTCTGGTGCTGCAACGGTTATCTTGTCGGGAAAAGAACCTGACAATCTACGTCATTTGGCATCAGGAATCGGAATTGGCACATTATTGTGGCCTGATGATGAGCCTATGTCTGCACGACAGCAGTGGCTGTTGGGGCATCAGCCTAAGGGACGTATTATTTTAGATGATGGTGCTGTGAGCGTTATTCGTCAGCAAGGCCGCAGTGTATTGCCTGTTGGTGTTCAACTGGTTGAAGGACAATTTGTTCGTGGTGAGCTTGTTGTATGTTGTGATGGTGCCGGAAAAGAAGTTGCTCGTGGCTTAGTAAACTATAACTTTGATGAAGCAAGCCGACTAATGGGCCATGCAAGTAGTGATATTGAACAGTTATTAGGTTATGTTGATGAGCCAGAACTGATTCATCGTGATAATTTGGTGGTGACGAGTTAAGTTGAGTTAAATAGCAGATATTTCAGACATAAAAAAACCGACATCATGTCGGTTTTTTTATGAGCGTTGTAAGACGCTAAATATTATAGTGCGCGAACAGCGTTGTTCAAACGACTTTTGCTACGTGCTGCGGCATTTTTATGGATAACGCCTTTACGAGCCATGCGATCTAAATGAGGAACAGCAGCTTGGAATGCAGCAGTTGCTTGTTCTTTGTTACCATCATCAATAGCTGCTTGTAGCTTTTTGATGCTTGTACGCATTGCTGAACGTTGACCAGCGTTAAGTTGGCGATTATCTTCCGCCTGACGTGCGCGTTTTTTTGCTTGTGCTGAGTTTGCCAAAGTACTTCTCCGAAAATTTAGCTTGTATGTATTGAACCGAGCATTATCCCGATCTTTATTTCGATTGTAAAGTGATTTCACGATCTTTTATAAGAAATACACAATCAGATCGTTGGGTTACGTTTGAATGCGGGCATTTTACATGATTTTTACAGCGGAGCGAACGATTATTCTTAGTGCTATTATACGAGCATTATTTTTTTGGATAACACTATGAAAATTATTACAGCGAATGTTAACGGTATTCGTGCCGCAGGTCGAAAGGGTTTTTTTGATTGGTTAGCTAAAGTGCAAGCAGATGTTGTTTGTATTCAGGAAACAAAAGCGCAGCTTGATCAACTAAGTGATGAGCTGTATCACCCAGAAGGTTACGCTTGTTATTATCATGATGCGGAAAAGAAAGGCTATAGTGGTGTGGCGCTCTATTGCAGACAAAAGCCTGATAGCGTCATCGTGGGTATGGGTGATGAGGAGTTTGATAGTGAGGGGCGCTATATTGAAGCGCGTTTTGGTCAATTAAGTGTCATCTCTTTATATATGCCTTCAGGCTCATCAAAAGAAGAGCGCCAGCAATTAAAATATCGTTGCATGGACCATATGATGGCTAAATTAGAAGAAATGAAGGCGTCAGGCCGTGATTGTATTGTTACGGGTGACTGGAATATTGCCCATAAAAATGAAGATATCCGTAATTGGAAAGGTAATTTGAAAAATTCAGGGTTTTTGCCACAAGAGCGTGCATGGCTAGATACTTTATTTGATGATGTCGGTTTTGTGGATGCTTTTCGTGAATTAGAACAAGAAGAGCATCAATATACATGGTGGTCGAACCGAGGTCAGGCGCGTGCTAATAATGTTGGGTGGCGGATTGATTATCATATTCTTACACCAAGTCTTAAAGGCAAAGTGTTGAATACAGAAATCTATAGAGAAGAGAGCTTTTCAGATCATGCCCCACTCATTATTGATTATGACTACACATTAGCAACGGCATAAATGATATGAATCGCAGTAACAATTTCTTAGCAACGATAAAAGCATTTAAGCACCCACGGGTAGTGACCATGCTATTTTTTGGTATTTCAGCAGGGATACCGATTTTATTAATATTCTCATCACTGAGTTTATGGTTGCGGGAAGCGGGTGTTGAACGTTCTGTCGTGACGTATTTTAGTTGGGCGGCATTAGGCTATTCATTTAAATTTGTCTGGGCGCCCTTAGTTGATAAGTTACCACTACCTATATTGACTACCTTATTGGGTCGGCGCCGTGCATGGTTATTATTTTCTCAATTGATGATCATTATCGCTATCTGCTTGATGGCTTTAACGAACCCAACGAGCGCAACCCTTTCAACCTTGGCATTGGGCGCTGTGTTGCTTGGTTTCTCATCTGCTACACAAGATATTGTTATTGATGCTTATCGTATAGAGTCTGCAGAAAGTGACTTACAAGCTTTAATGGCCTCAAGTTATATTGCGGGTTATCGAATAGGTATGCTGATTGCTGGAGCCGGCGCTTTATTTTTAGCTAGTTATTGGGGTTCTACAATGGACTCCTATAGCTATTTGGCATGGAAATGGAGCTATTTAGCAATGGCTGCGGTTATGTCTATAGGTATCATAACAACATTAATAATCGCTGAACCTAATATTAAGCAGCATGATCATTCATTAGATAACCAGAAAGACTATTTAGGCTTCTTAGCTTTATTTATATTGGCAGTGACAGGCTTTATAGCGAGCTTCTATTTCAGTTCAGATCTTTCTAAAGCGATAACCTCAATGTTGACGGACATGGTTGCGAACAAACATCTTGCAGGCTTTATTGTTGATTTAGCACGTTTACTCTTTGCATTAGCGGTTGCATTTATTATTGCCAAGTTAGTTATTCAGTCGGGTCTTATTAAGCAAAATATCGTCGAGCAAACGTATATTGTCCCAGTAAAAGACTTTTTTCAGCGCTATGGCTGGTCATTAGCCTGGTTGCTGTTAGCGTTAATTGGCTTATACCGAATTTCGGATATTGTGCTGGGCGTAATTTCCAATGTGTTTTACCAAGACTTGGGTTTTACGAAGGTTGAGATTGCCACAGTAGTCAAAAGCTTTGGTTTGTTGATGACAATTGTAGGTGGGTTTTTAGGCGGTTTATTAGCGGTTCGTTTTGGTGTGATGCGAATCTTATTTTTGGGAGCGGTGTTATCAGCACTGACCAATTTATTATTTATGATGTTAGCCAGTATGGGGCATGATTTACCAATGCTATATTTGGTTATATCTGCTGATAATTTATCTGCCGGCTTAGCGAGTGCTGCATTTATCGCCTTTTTATCGAGTTTGACCAATATTTCATTCACCGCCGTGCAGTATGCAATATTTAGTTCATTGATGACCTTGCTACCCAAAATATTAGGGGGCTATTCTGGCACAATGGTTGAGGTGATGGGATATCAACAATTCTTTTTGATTACTGCATTGATGGGAGTTCCCGTTTTACTGCTTATTATCTGGGCGAATAAGAATTTTCAGATGCAGAAAGTTACGATTAAATGAAGAACGTTGTATTAGTATTATTTTTGATTGCAGCTGCGTGGAAGCTATTCACATCAGGCCCTGTTGAATTAGGACCGGGAATTAAAGTGGTTGAAGCACCCCTGCAAACGACACTGTCGGGCAATGATCGCTTTGCTTTTAAAGACTATCAAATAACGCGTTTAGCAAAAATTGATATTAAGGCAAAAATCTTATCCAAAACAGCGTATTCATTTGGAAGAGAATCTGATCTATCTCCTGTAGATTTGGCTTTGGGTTGGCAGAGCATGTCTGATGAAAGCGTGTTGCAGAACATTGATATTTCACAATCTAATCGTTGGTATCACTGGCGAGTAAAAGAGTTTCCTATTCCAAGAAGGAGTATTGAAACGCAAAGTGCAAATATGCACTTAGTGCCGGCTGATGAGTTGGTTGCAGATATGATTGATATTGCTAAACAAGGACAGATTATTGAAATAACGGGTGCGCTTATTCGAGTCGATGCTGCGGATAACTGGCACTGGCAGAGCTCATTAAGCCGAGATGACACAGGAGCTCATGCCTGTGAGCTAGTTTATGTTGATAGCTTTAATATTATTGAACAATAAAAAAAGCCCCTAATAAAAGGGGCTCAAATCATTGTGCTTATATAGATAGTCTAGAGTAGCGTCTAGAATGGAATATCATCATCCAAATAATCAGCTCCACCTTGAGGCGCACCATAATTAGGGCCTGCAGAAGGAGATGCAGGTTGTGGTGATGCAGCTTGCGGTGCTGGTGCATTTTGTTGGTAAGCAGGTGCGTTACCGCCGCCAGCACCTTTACTATCTAACATGGTCATTTCATTTGCCATGATTTCTGTTGAGTAACGATCTTGGCCATTCTGATCTTGCCATTTACGCGTTTGAATGCGGCCTTCAATATAAACTTGAGAACCTTTGTGTAGGTATTGCTGAGCAACTTCACCTAAGCGGTTACGTAAGGTAACACGGTGCCATTCAGTACGTTCTTGACGTTCACCTGTTTGTTTATCTTTCCAGCTTTCTGATGTTGCTAAACGTAAGTTACAAATTGAGCCACCATTTGGAAATGCACGACTTTCAGGTTCTGCGCCGAGCCTTCCTACAAGAATTACTTTATTTACTGACATGGTGTGCTCCTTAAAGCGTGAGTTTATTTTTGACCGTTCATTTTACGACGACTCAGTATGAAATGCATCCAATGCATTTTCATCAATGTCATCGGGCGATAATTTTACATAGGCTACATGCTCTTCAACGACCATAATCGTTTCTACAACACCTGTAATGTTGTTAAGTTTTTGCGCAATGTTTTCTGCATTTTCATCTGAAAGTGCGCTGATATGAATAATGCGAGTAGATAAATGTTTAGGAGGGCGCATAGGTAATATTACAATTAACCAAAGTATGGTTAAGCCCGCCCCTGCGATAAATACACCGGATACTCCAGCATAGCTAAAGAGTACGCCACCAGTAGTTCCACCAATAAAGGCACCAATAAATTGGGCGCTGGAATAAATACCCATCGCTGTGCCTTTGTTGGCTAGTGGACTGAGTTTTGACATGAGTGAAGGTAGGCTTGCTTCTAATATGTTGAAGGCCGTAAAAAATAACCAGAGGCAAAATAACATGCCGCTAAGAGAGCTTGATAATTGACTCCAGCCTAGCTGTGCAATAGCTAATACAGCAATGGCACCAATGAAGATGGGTTTCATTTTTCGGCGTTTTTCAGCAATGATAATGAAAGGCACCATGCTGATAAAGGCCAAAATTAAGACGGGTAAATAGGCGAGAGCATGTTGATCTTTAGCAAGTCCAGCATGTTCAAACAAGGTGATAGGTAGTGCAAAGAAACTAATTGTGAGTAAGCTATGCAAGATCATGATGCTGAAGACCATTCGCATAATATCGGCATTACGAAAAACATTCATAAATTGCTGTGGAACAGGTTCAATATCTCTGTGGTTTACTAGACGGGTAGGCGTCGGCACCCATAGATGTAATACAGCAATACCGACTAAAGATAGCAGTGCTGTTGCCCAAAATATGCCCGACAGTCCAATCCAGCTTTCTAATGCGGCACCGGCTGCTAATGCAATAGAAAAGGATAGGCCGATACTAATTCCAATACTGGCCATTGCTTTTGTCCGGTGTTCATCTCGTGTGAGATCAGCAGTTAATGCCATAATTGCTGCGGCAATAGCACCGCTACCTTGTAATAATCGGCCAGCAATAACCATGTAAATAGAGTCAGCTAATGCGGCAACCACACTCCCTGCAGCAAAGAGTAATAAGCCTATGGTGATGACACGTTTCCGTCCGATACGGTCAGATAACATGCCAAATGGAATTTGTAGTAATGCCTGTGTTAAACCATATGCACCAATCGCTAGGCCGATTAACATTGGGGTCGCGCCAGAATACTGGTCGGCGGCAAGTGTAAAAACAGGCAGAATCATAAATAAACCAAGCATGCGCAATGCAAAGATGCTTGAAAGTCCAGATATGCTCTTCTTTTCTAGAGGAGTCATTGGTGATGTTGTTGTTTGTTTTTGCGTCATAGTGAGCTAGATAGTATATTGATCTGTTAGTTCATTTTATACGGAAGCTTGATGAAAAGCATAAGTATTCGTGGTGCACGCACCCATAACTTAAAAAATATTGATGTAGATTTACCTCGTGATTCACTCATTGTGATTACAGGGTTGTCAGGCTCGGGTAAGTCCTCGCTTGCATTTGATACCTTGTATGCCGAGGGGCAGCGTCGCTATGTGGAATCTCTGTCTGCGTATGCAAGACAGTTTTTATCAATGATGGAAAAGCCAGATGTTGATCATATTGAAGGCTTGTCACCGGCAATTTCAATTGAGCAAAAGTCGACATCGCATAATCCTCGTTCTACCGTTGGCACAATTACTGAAATTTATGATTATCTGCGCTTATTATTTGCGCGAGCTGGTGAGCCACGGTGCCCCACTCACGATGAGCCATTAGCTGCACAGACGGTAAGTCAGATGGTTGACATTGTTTTGGCTATGCCTGAAGGACAGCGGATGATGCTGTTGGCACCCGTCGTTCAAGATAGAAAAGGTGAACATAAGGATATTTTAGAAAATCTGCGCGCACAGGGCTTCGTGCGTGCACGCGTTGACGGTGTCGTTATTGAGTTGGATACTCTGCCTGAATTAGAGTTGCGAAAAAAACATACTATTGAAGCGGTTATTGATAGGTTTAAGGTCAGAGCAGACTTGCAACAACGTCTGGCTGAGTCATTCGAAACAGCCTTGCAGATGGCGGATGGTGTCGCACTTGTTGCATCAATGGATGATGAGAATAATGAAACGCTTTTTTCATCTCAGTTTTCTTGTCCAACATGTAGTTATTCAATTGCTGAACTTGAGCCACGAATGTTCTCGTTCAACAATCCAGCCGGTGCGTGTGGTACATGTGATGGCTTGGGTGTGAAGCAGTTTGTTGATCCTGCTCGAGTTGTAGCACATCCCGAGTTAAGTTTGAATGCAGGTGCTGTACGTGGATGGGATCGTCGAAATGCCTATTATCACCAATTATTAACATCACTTTCTGCACATTATGACTTTGACTTAGATGCGCCGTTTGATTCTTTGTCTGATCCAGTACGCAAAGCTGTTCTGTATGGCAGTGGTAAAACTAAAATCGATTTTAGTTATATCAGTGACCGAGGTAAAAGTGTCACTCGAAGTCATACATTTGAAGGTGTTATTCCTAATATGCAACGCCGCTATCATGAGACTGAATCAAATAGTGTGCGTGATGATCTAGCAAAATATCATACTGTTCGTTCTTGTCCTGGGTGTGATGGTGCACGTTTAAACCAAGCTTCACGCCATGTATTTCTTAATCAAACGTCATTACCTGTGGTGAGTGATATGCCTATCGGTGAGGCTAAACGTTATTTTGAAGAGCTTACTTTGCCGGGCAATCGAGGGGAAATAGCGAGCAAAATCATTACTGAAATTTCTCAGCGTTTGAGCTTCTTAGTGAATGTCGGCTTAGATTATTTAAGTTTGTCACGTAGTGCTGATACCTTGTCAGGTGGTGAGGCTCAACGGATACGTCTTGCAAGCCAGATTGGCGCTGGACTTGTGGGTGTGATGTATATTCTCGATGAACCTTCAATTGGATTGCATCAGCGAGATAATGAGCGTCTTTTGGGTACCTTGACGCGGTTGCGAGATTTAGGCAATACCGTGATTGTTGTTGAGCATGATGAAGATGCCATTCGTTTAGCTGATTATGTTTTAGACATTGGACCTGGCGCTGGTGTACATGGTGGTGAAATCGTAGCGCGAGGCGTGCCACAAGATATTATCGATAGTGAAAAATCACTAACAGGTGCATACCTATCTGGCAGGCGAAAGATTGAGGTGCCAAAGCATCGGGTTCCCTACCCATCAGGTCGGTCAATTTCTGTTCGTGGGGCCTGTGGTCATAACTTACGAAATGTCGATATTGATATTCCAGTGGGTCTAATGACCTGTGTAACAGGAGTATCTGGTTCGGGTAAGTCGACATTAATTAATGACACCCTGTTAAAAATGACGTCTAAGACATTAAATAATGCCTCCGATGAGCCAGCACCACACAGTGAAATTTTAGGGTTAGAGCAGTTAGATAAAGTCGTCGCAATTAATCAAAGTCCAATTGGACGGACGCCACGATCTAATCCGGCGACTTATACGGGGATCTTTACGCCCGTTCGTGAGTTATTTGCAGGAACGCCTGAAGCGCGCGCTCGCGGTTATGGTCCTGGACGCTTTAGTTTCAATGTGAAAGGTGGTCGCTGTGAAGCGTGTCAGGGAGATGGATTAATTAAAGTAGAAATGCATTTTCTACCTGATATTTATGTGCCGTGTGATATCTGTAAAGGTAAGCGTTATAACCGTGAAACATTGGATATTCGTTATAAAGGTAAAACCATCGCAGATGTTTTGGATATGACGATTGAAGAAGCCAGTGAATTCTTCACCAATATTCCTACAGTTGCGAAGAAGGTCGAAACCTTGATTGATGTTGGCTTAACGTATATTAAGCTGGGGCAAAATGCGACCACATTATCAGGTGGTGAAGCGCAGCGGGTTAAGTTGGCAAAAGAATTATCTAAGCGTGATACGGGTAAAACATTGTATGTGCTTGATGAGCCGACGACAGGGCTACATTTCTTTGATATTGAGCAGTTGATGAAGGTGTTGCATAGTTTGCGTGATCGCGGCAATACCATTGTGGTCATTGAGCATAATTTGGATGTTATCAAAACAGCTGATTGGCTTATTGATATGGGGCCTGAAGGCGGTTCTGGTGGCGGTATGGTGGTTGCGGTTGGCACGCCAGAAGACGTGGCAACAAACAAAGACTCTCATACAGGACATTATTTATCACCATTGTTAGAACGGTAGTTTTATAGCTGTATTTGTAAACATTAAAGAGAGTATGTTTTAATTGAATCTTACTAAGTCAAGGATGCTAGTATGTTTTTTATGGATCACTCCCATGCCGTTTTAGGGACAGCGTTACTCGGAAAGTACAGCGGCACTCTAATTATTATGTCTGTATTCATTGCCATTTTGTCGTCATTTACGGCATTTGGTACATCAGAGCGTCAATATAACTCATCTCAAAAGAGTCACAAAATAGCGTGGAATTTATTCGGCGCAGTCTCGATGGGACTAGGTATTTGGGCAATGAATTTTATTGGGATGCTTGCACTTAGTTTACCAATTCCTATTACGTATAATGTGCTTGGAACCCTTCTTTCTGTTATCCCTGCAATTTGTGCTTGCAGTGTCGTGTTGTGGATAATGACGCAGCAAGAATATAGCATTAAGCGCCTCGTTTTAGCTGGTGTTTTGCTTGGAGCTGGAATAGGGCTGATGCATTATATTGGCATAGCCGCGATAAGGGTGAATGCCGAAATGGTACATAATATGTTCTCATTTTATGTGTCTTTTCTTGTCGCCACTCTTCTAGCGATTATGGCACTGAAAGTGAGCCAGGACGGCGTGAAGTATACGCAATATCAGATTATAACGAAGCGTCATGTGGTCAGCGCGATTGTTATGGGAATTGCAAGCTCAGCTATGCATTATATAGCAATGGCATCTGTTAATTTTTATCCTCAAGCAGAATCTCATGCTCTTTCAGGGATGAGTTCAAGTGCATTAGCAATCCTGATCGTTAGCGTGGTATTTGTGATTTTACTGTTTGCTATCGCCGTCCCTTCTTTCTTGCGATATAAGAAAGTAACCGAGCGATTGGATGATAACTTAAAGCGTTTGAGTATCGCATTAAGTGCTGCAAACCAAGGTTGGTACGACTTTAACCCTCAAACTGAGATTGTCTATGTTAGTGACTCTTACGCTCGACTATTAGGCCATGAGCCGGAAGAATTTGATGCAAATATCTCGCAATGGAAGGAGAACGTTCATCCAGATGATATCGCTAAAACGGCAGGCGTTTCAGAAGAAATTCTGCGACTCGATGGACCTTTAGTGCATGAATATCGCCGAAAAACGAAAAGTGGAGAGTGGATTTGGTTGAAGTCAGTGTCGGAAGTTGTTGAGAGGGGGGAGAATAATAAACCGCTTAGAGTGATTGGGATTCAAACCGATATAACAGAAAGTAAAAAGCAGCAAGATATCTTAGAAAAAATGGCACATTATGATGGCTTAACACAGCTTCCTAATCGTGCTCTGTTTGCTATTCGGTTCTCTGAGGCTGCTGAGCAATGTAAAGAAAATGGCACCCTATTGGCTATTTGTTTTCTAGACTTAGATAATTTCAAACCTGTTAATGATGATTTTGGCCATGATATTGGCGATCAGTTACTCATTGCAGTTGCTGAGCGAATAACATCTCATCTCCGAGAACATGATACTGTTTCGCGTCAAGGAGGAGATGAGTTTACATTACTATTACGTGATTTCGAGTCTTTTGAGGAGTGCGAGATCATGCTTAAAAGAATTCAAGAGTCATTGGCTCGACCTTATTTAATTAATGATTATTCACATCATATTAGCGCATCCATTGGTGTCACCTTATACCCTCAAGATGCGGCAGATATTGACACCTTGATTCGTCATGCTGATCAAGCCATGTATCAAGCAAAAATAAGCGGTAGAAACTGCTACCACTTATTTGATATATCAGATACTCGAAGGACAATAGAAAAGCAAAGTCAATTAGCAGAGATTGAGGCAGCTTTATCCAAGAATGAATTTAATTTGTACTATCAGCCCAAGGTCGATATGGCGGCAGGAAATGTGTTTGGAGCAGAGGCCCTAGTTCGATGGAATCATCCTGATAAAGGTCTTTTATCCCCTGAAACGTTTCTACCTGTTATGGAAGGAACAGATTTAGAAATTAAGTTTGGTAATTGGATTATTAATGATGCATTAAGGCAATTGGATGAGTGGCAGCAATTAGGAGTTAAGCTTGAAGTAAGTGTTAATATTTCATCACATCATATTCAGTCTGAATCTTTTCTAGCTCAGCTTGATAGTGCTTTGTCTGCATGGCCGAAGGTTGATTCTAGCTGTCTACAAATTGAAATTCTAGAGAGCAGTGCATTAGGCGATTTATCGGCAGTGAGTAATGTGATTAAAATTTGTCGAGATGTCTTGGGGCTTCCTGTGGCATTGGATGATTTTGGCACGAGTTATTCATCATTAACCCATTTAAGAAGCTTGCCTGCAAGAGTGATTAAAATAGACCAAAGCTTTGTTCGAGATATGTTAGAAGATCCGAGTGATTATGCCATTATCGAAGGGGTAATTGCTTTAGCAAGCTCTTTTAATCGAGAAGTCATTGCTGAAGGTGTTGAGACTGTAGCGCAAGGTGAAATGTTAATATTGATGGGGTGTAATATTGCTCAGGGATATTGTATCGCTCGACCGATGAGTGCCTATGATATTCCGGCATGGCTCGAGCACTATCAAGTCAACCAACAGTGGGTCTCTATCGCGACGCGGGACTGGTCAGATAAACAAAAACGTTTAAAACTGTTTGAATTAGGTGTTACAAGTTGGCATAAGCGTTTTATGAAAAACATCCAAGGGTCAAGTGATGATATTGATTACTGGCCAATTATGGAGAAAAGAAAATGTTCATGTGGCTTGTGGATTAAGCGAGAAAAACAGGCAGAAGAATTTGATATTTCTTGGTTAAATGGTTTAGATGAAGCGCATAATAAACTCCATGAACTAGCTGGCGAGCTAAAGAACCATTATTTAAAGGCTGGAACGGAACAGCTTAGCTTAGGGATAGAGTCATTTAATAAGGCTTATGATTCAATTAATTTAATACTCGCGGAGCAATAAGGAAAAAATGGCATTAGAGCAAGAAGTAAAGTTGTTAGTTAATGGTGAAGATAAACTTGATTTGTCTTTGCTTCAGGGTTTGTCAGTATTTAGCCAAGATGAACCCTATATCGAACATTTGGTAAGTACTTACTACGATACCCCAGAATTATTGTTAAGCCAGCAGCATTTAGGGCTTAGAATGCGTCGAGTTAATGAACGTTATTTACAAACAGTAAAAACATCGGGAACGGTAACAAATGGTCTGCACCAGCGAGAAGAATGGGAATATGAGTTAGCGCGTTCAGAGTGGGATTTATCGACATTAAGGCTCACACCTTTAATCGATATGATTGATAAGCCTGAGATTTGGTCTACGCTCATGCCCTTATTTACGACTGATTTTTTTCGAGAAATAGTACAGCTAACCTTAGTTGATGGAACTCAAGTTGAGTTGGCTTATGATCATGGTGAAGTGATAGCTGGTGAGTTGAGATCTAAAATTCATGAAATTGAACTAGAACTAAAATCTGGAGATAGCGAGCAACTTGCAAGTATCGCAGATCTTATATGTCAGCAATTTGATCTTACTTTAAGTGATACCAGTAAGGCTAAAATGGGCTATAACTTGTTTAAGAAAATAAATAATGATTAGTCATTTATCGCGTTGATAAACCGCGACTAGTTTCAAACTTCCAAGTACGAATAATGGTCAACATATCATTGCCCATAAGAACATTTTCTGGGATAGCTGCATAGGGTGCACCCAGCCGAACAATTCTGACGGCAGCATCATCTAATATTGTGTGGCCTGATGATCGTGAAACAACAATGCCATCAGGCGGCACACTTCCATCTGGATTCACATCAACGGACAGCATAAGACTGCCATTAATATTCTGTCGTTTTGCTTCTTGGGGGTAATTGAAATTACCAATACGCTCAACTTTCATCTCCCAAGCTTTCATATAAGCTGCAGCTGCATATTCTTTTGTTGATGCTGATATTTGTCGTTTTTTCGGTCGCTTGCTGAGCGCCTGGCTAGATGAATCAAATTGCTGTTGTAGTAAGGCTATATCGCTTTGACTCGGTAGTTTTAGATCTCGGGCAGAAAGTTTTACCTTATTGGGTTCCGTATTTTGTTTGGATGATTGTTTTGTTTCTTCTAATGCCTGATGAACCATACGCTCAGCTTCGGCTTGAACAAGTGCTTTATCAGGGCGTGTTTGAGGTTTTTTATCTTCTTTTACACTGTCTACTTCTCGGACTTCTTGTGTCGGTTTTTCAGGTGCTGGGATTTTGTCTGCAGGATTTTGTGGAAGTGATATTTCAGGCGTGGGCAGTGTTTCTATAACGGGTTCAATTGCTGTTTTTTCAGTAGGAGTGGCTTCAGGTTTTTTAATTGGAGTCGGTGTGTCAATACTGGGTTCAGCTGATTTTGTCTCTGTGTCGCCACCACCTTCATTATTGGCTTGAGCAAAAAAATCTGCTTCTTCTGGCGCGTCTTCTGTTTGCTGTTTAACCAAGGTGATTTCAAGGTTTGTTAATGGAGAGTTTGTGGGAGGAGATGTCACGCCAAACCCGACGCCAAGTACTATACTTATATGGATAATCGCCGAAAAGATGAGTGTAAAAATGAGCCGGTCATTGGCTGTTATATTGCCCATGGTTATAAAGTACTTGTGTCCTTAAGTGTTCTTATAATGGCGGGTTTTGTATTGCCAATCAAGCGAACTCTATCTTTCATCAGTGGACTTAATTCGATTTGGCCATCAGGGCGAATGAGCATTACGCGATCAATCTTCATGGCCACTGCAATTGCTGGCCATTCATCCCCTGCAACAAAAAGGGCTGTAGCTGCGGCATCAGCAATTGAGGCATTTGAGTGTAATACCGTTACAGATGTGGCTTGGTCGGCAGGATATCCTGTTCTTGGATCAATAATATGTGGGTAACGTTTGCCTTTATATTGGAAAAAACGTTCATAATCACCAGAAGTGAACACGCTTTCATCCCCCTTTAAAGCAATAGAAGCAACCATGCCGGTTTGACGTGGATGACGAATGCCGATAATCCAAGGACGTTGTCCATGAGAACCAATAGCACGAAGATCGCCACCAATATTGACAATGGCATTAGTAATCCCTTGCTGTTTCAAAGCCTCAATTGCAGTATCAACTGCGAAGCCTTTTGCGAAAGCGCCAAAGCCTAATTTGACCTGAGTATTGCTACTGCTAAGTTCGCCTTGTGTAATTTGAATATCATTCATGGTTGGAGTCATACTTAAGTAATGATTGATGTCTGCCTCATTTGGCGGTGGGTGGGACTCAAACCAGTTATCTTGATGAAATCCCCAAAGCTCAAAGAGTTTGCCTGCAGCAGGGTTGAATAAATGCTGGCTATCATTTGCCAATGTTTTAGCTAGATTAATGAGTTGAGCCGTATCATCTTCAATGGCGATGGTTTGCCCTTCACTAATTGCCTTGTTAATGGTTGTTAGGGTACTGGGCTGCCATGCATGCCATGTATTATTAACGTTTGAGAATGCATCCTCTAAGAGTGTAATGGTACTGTTTGCTGTCTCTTCGTCAATATCATATAAGCTGACATCGATTTCGGTACCAAAGGCAAAGAACTTACCTTGACGTGTTTGAGGTTCGCTATCACAGCCTGACAAAACAAGGCTAAAGCAGATGAATAAAAGGGAGGTTAGTTTCATGATAATTGCTGCTCTATGCAGTCCATTAAGTCGCCTGCAATATTAAGATTAAATTGATGATCAAGTTCTCGAATACATGTCGGACTTGTGACATTGATTTCTGTTAGATAGTTGCCAATAACATCTAAACCGACAAATAAAAGCCCTTTTTCGCGTAGTTTAGGGCCAACTTGCTGACAAATCCACCGGTCATGTTCAGTTAAAGGTCTCCCTTCAGCTCGTCCACCTGCAGCAAGATTGCCTCGCGTCTCCCCTTTGGCAGGAATGCGAGCGAGTGCATAAGGTACAGGTTCACCATTTATGAGCAAAATACGTTTATCACCATCTACAATTTCAGGAATGAACTGTTGCGCCATGATCGATGTTTTACCATGGACGGTGAGTGTTTCTATGATCACGCTAAAGTTGGGATCATCTTGTTTCACACGGAAAATAGATGCGCCGCCCATGCCATCGAGCGGTTTTAGAATAATATCACCATGTTCTTTCTGGAAGCTGCGAATCAAGTCTGCTTTTCGGCTAACTAAGGTTGCTGGGCAACATTGAGGAAACCATGCTGTGAATAGTTTTTCATTTGCATCTCGTAGGCTTTGAGGATTGTTGACAACCAAAACACCTGCTTGTTGGGCTTGTTCGAGTAGATAGGTGCTGTAAATATACTCCATATCAAAAGGAGGATCTTTACGCATCAAAATAACATCAAGGTCAGCAAGCGGTAATGTTGTACTTTCTTGTAATTGATACCAATTGTCAGGATCGTCAGTCACAGTGAACTGTTTCATTTCAGCTGAGACAATGCCTTGATGCAGAAACAGATCTTGTTGCTCCATGTAATAGAGCGTCCAGCCTTTTGCTTGCGCTGCTAACAACATGGCAAAACTACTGTCTTTTTTAATAGTGATGGCTGAAATAGGGTCCATCACGATGCCGATATGTCGACTCATGTTGTTCGCTCTTGTCATAATTAATTAGGGTGTAATTTTACCTGAAAAAGTGGCTTGTGAGGTGCTTGCCATGTTTTTGCCACAATTTATCGATAAAACGCCCGAAAGAACCCCGTTTAATTCCCATCTTACTTGTTGTAATAAGCCTACATTTATAAGCAAAAGGGAATAGTCATGAATATGTCAAAAAATGCAGGACACCAGCTACAAGCAAGTTTAATGAGTTGTCTGGTCTATAGCTGGGGAATAGGGTTTGTCATTAGTATCGCCTTAATGAGCTTGGTTCTTATATCAACGAATGCCAATGCAGAAACTCATAATGAAACGGTGTTAGATAAAGTAATATCTTTATCTGACATACAATCGGGTCAATTAGTGTTTAGGACAGAGAAGGGTTATTTCCTTGCCGGCCCAAAACTTAATACTGAAGTCGATGTTGAGGTTAATGGGGTATTAGCTAGAGTGACCGTTAGTCAGACATTTAGTAACCCTACATCTCAGTGGCAAGAAGGAATATATGTTTTTCCTCTTCCTGACACTGCGGCAGTTGACCATTTAAGAATGAAAATAGGCGAGCGAATTATTGAGGGTGATATTAAGGCAAGGAAAGAAGCTAAAAAGATTTATCAGCAGGCAAAAGAAGAAGGAAAACAGGCGAGCTTAATTGAGCAACAACGCCCGAATATGTTTGCCACTTCAGTGGCGAATATTGCGCCTAACGACAGCATTACGGTAGTGATTGAATATCAACAAAGGGTAACGCTCGATGCTAATGAATTTAGTCTGCGTTTCCCGATGACAATAACACCAAGATATATTCCTAGAACCTCAATCGCTAATACGGAAGAAATTAGTCACTTTAATGGGAGTGGCTGGGCGGTCAATACTGATCAAGTAGATGATGCATCTCATATTACCCCTCCTGTATTAGCGGCGGAGAGTGACATATCGAATAGGATTAATATTTCTATAATGCTGTCAGCAGGTTTTGATTTAGACGAGGTTAAGAGTTCTTACCACCAGGTTGAAGATGTTGCGGTGAATAGTTCAACTCGAAAAATACGTTTGGTAGATGATGTTCCTGCAAACCGTGATTTTGAATTGGTTTGGTCGGCAAGAAATAAGCAAGCACCTCAGGCGGCTTTATTTAAGCAACACAAAAACAATGAAGATTACGCTATGTTGATGCTAACTCCGCCAAACAAGTTGAATATAGAGGGTATCTCACGAGAACTTGTCTTTATTGTTGATACGTCAGGCTCTATGGATGGTACGTCAATGAAGCAGGCTAAATCGGCACTACACTATGGCTTAACGCAGTTACGACCACAAGATAGTTTCAATATTATTCGTTTCAGTGATGATGTGGACAGTCTGTTTAGACAGGCAAAATCCGCCAGTCGACATAACCTTGATACGGCCTCTGATTATGTGAATTGGTTGCATGCAGATGGCGGTACTGAAATGGCACCAGCATTAGAGATGGCATTACAGGCTGAGCACGTTACTGAAGGCATTCGCCAAGTCGTATTTTTAACGGATGGCAGTGTTGGTAATGAAGATGAATTATTCTCAATTATTGAGCAAGACTTAGGTGCCAGTCGTTTATTTACCGTCGGAATTGGTAGTGCACCGAATAGTCACTTTATGAATCGAGCGGCATTGTTTGGACGAGGAAGTCATAGTTATATCGGTTCTGAAGATGAAGTGAGACAAAAAATGCAGACCTTGTTTACTAAATTATCTCACCCAGTACTGACTGATATAACACTTGAGTTAGATGGCGATATCGTAGAGGTATGGCCTAAAATCGTGCCAGATCTCTATTTGGGTGAACCTTTAATCCTGACATTAAAAGCGACAACGTTACCGGATGATATTGTGATCAGCGGTGTTTACGGAAACCGAGTATGGAAAAAGAAAGTGACCTTGCAAGGAGGAGGGCAATCTGAGGCGGTATCCGTTTTGTGGGCTAGGCGTAAAATTAGCAGCCTGATGGATGACTATCGTCGAGCAGCAGTAGATGATGAGGATTTGATCAAGGTTGATATTGTGACTGTCGCATTAGCACATCATCTCGTGACTAAATTCACATCACTGGTTGCCGTGGATAAAACACCTGTTCGTCCGGCGAGTGAGAAGTTGGACAGTCAGGCTGTTGCTGTTAATCCACCTGCGGGAAGTGTCATGACACAGTTTCCACAAACGGCTACCTCTGCGACATTGCAGTTTATTTTCGGGTTTATCTTATTACTTGCTAGCTTACTGCTGCGTTGGAGACAAGCGTGAAGCGCAGAACTGCCCACATAGTTTCAGTTCTTTTATTGAGTGTTTCGGTAGTACTCTTCCTCAATGGTGGATATATCCACGCAAAAGCACAGCTGGCGCAATGGCTTATTGCCACTGCTTGGAGTCAGTCAACTACCAACAATGTGCAGGCTAAGCCATGGCCTTGGGCTGACACTTGGCCTGTCGCTAGGCTTGAAGTGCCAAAATATAAAGTCGATCAGTATGTGCTAGCGGGTTCTACAGGAGAATCATTAGCGTTTGGTCCCGGCCATATTTTTTTTTCAGCAGCACCAACGGAACAGGGTAATACAATTATTGCTGCACATAGAGATACCCATTTTGAGTTTTTACAAAATGTACAAAAAGGGGATGTCATTATCATCCATAACGCAAAGGGAAAACGACGAAATTATCATGTACAAGATATGACTATTGTCGATAAAGAGGATGTGACTTGGTTGGAGAATAATGCTTATTCACACCAATTAACTCTTGTTACGTGTTATCCCTTTAATGCTATTCAAATTGGCGGCAGACAGCGTTATGTTGTTCGAGCAGTATCACAAGATGATATTTCAGTTTAAACACCATAAAAATATGGGTTTTTATATATAAGAATAGTCCGATATTCGCTATAATTATGAAATCTTTGATTATAGATTGTGATTTTAACGAATGAGTACACCATCGCTAACTGTGGCTGAAACGCCAAAAACCTTTCAGGAACTAATCCTGAGACTGCAACAATACTGGGCTGAGCAAGGCTGCGTCTTGTTGCAACCTTACGATATGGAAGTCGGTGCAGGCACATTTCACCCTGCCACATTCCTGCGGGCAATTGGACCTGAGCCATGGAATGCCGCTTATGTTCAACCATCTCGCCGCCCAACCGATGGTCGCTATGGTGAGAACCCAAATCGATTACAGCATTATTATCAATTTCAAGTGGTCTTAAAGCCAGCACCTTTGAATATTCAAGAACTCTATTTAGATTCTTTGAAAATGTTGGGTTTAGATACATCTATCCATGATATTCGTTTTGTTGAAGACAATTGGGAATCACCGACATTAGGTGCTTGGGGTCTTGGTTGGGAAATCTGGTTAAACGGTATGGAGGTGACACAGTTTACCTACTTCCAGCAAGTCGGGGGCTTAGAGTGTAGTCCTGTCGCTGGTGAGATTACCTATGGTTTAGAACGTATTGCAATGTATTTGCAAGGCGTGAGCAGTGTGTATGACTTGGTCTGGTCAGAAGGTCCAAATGGCACGGTGACCTATGGTGATGTATTCCATCAAAATGAAGTGGAAATGTCAGAATACAACTTTGATCATGCTGATGTTGATAGCTTATTTGTTAATTTCGATACCTATGAACGTGAAAGTGCTCGCATGATTGAAGCGGGACTGCCTCTTCCTGCCTATGAGTTAGTATTAAAAGCATCACATACGTTTAATTTATTAGATGCTCGAAAGGCAATTTCGGTAACAGAACGTCAACGCTTTATTTTACGAGTGCGAACCTTAGCGCGTTCAGTTGCACAAGCCTATTATGAACGTCGTGAATCGTTGGGCTTTCCTATGTTAGCGTCAGCAAACAAGGAGGCTAAGTCATGAGTGATGTCAGTAACAAGCGTGATTTATTGATTGAGTTAGGGACTGAAGAGTTACCACCTAAGGCACTAAAAAAATTAATCCAAGCATTTGAATCAGGCATTAAACAAGGTTTAGAAAAAGCAGAACTTAGTTTTGATTCAATTCGATCTTATGCGGCGCCACGAAGAATGGCTGTCGTTGTTGATGGTTTACAAGAGCGTCAACAAGACCGCATGGTTGAGCGGCGAGGTCCTGCTGTCAAAGCAGCATTTGATGATGACGGTAACCCAACAAAGGCCGTGCAAGGCTTTGCTCGCTCATGTGGTGTTGAAGTTGAAGATCTAGGTAAGTTGGAAACAGATAAAGGTGCATGGCTTGTTTTTAAGAAAGAACAAGCTGGTGCCGAAGCTGTCAGTTTGATTCCGGATATTTTGCAACAATCCTTAAATGATTTACCGATTCCAAAGCGTATGCGCTGGTCTGACTTGCCAGGTGAGTTTGTTCGCCCAGTACATTGGCTCGTATTATTATTTGGTGATGAGGTTATCCCAGTCGATTTATTGGGCGTGACATCTGGCCGTGAAAGTCGAGGACATCGTTTCCATCATCCTGAAGCGATCCGAATTCAATCTGCTCAAACGTATGCACCTCAGTTAGAAACTGAAGGTCATGTGCTGGTGGATATGACTGCTCGTCGTGAAGCGATTCATGGCCAAGTTCTAGAGTTGGCGACCAAACTAGGCGGTGAAGCTGTCTTGAATGAAGATTTATTAGATGAGGTGACAGGATTAGTAGAGTGGCCTGTCGCATTATCTGGATCTTACGATAAAGTCTTTCTTGAGTTGCCAGCAGAAGCATTGATTTCTTCTATGGAAGAGCATCAGAAATATTTTGCAGTACGTGATAAGTCTGGCGATTTACTGCCTTATTTTATTACTATTTGTAATATTGAGAGTCGAGATCCAGCCCAAGTTATTGCAGGGAATGAACGCGTTATTTTACCGCGATTGAGTGACTCAGCCTTTTTCTGGGAAACCGATAGAAAGCGTCCTTTAGCTGATCGCCAAGAACAATTAAAAACAATCGTATTCCAAAACAAGTTGGGAACCGTATTTGATAAGTCAGCTCGAGTTGCAAAATTAGCAGCCGTGATTGCCGCTGAGATTGGCGGTGATGCCAGCTTAGCTGAACGTGCTGCATTATTAGCTAAATGTGACTTAGTCACTGAGATGGTTGGTGAATTCCCTGACTTGCAAGGCATCATGGGCCGTTACTATGCTCGTTTAGATGGTGAACATGATGATGTTGCTGAAGCATTAGATGAGCAATATTTACCTCGTTTTGCTGGTGATAGATTACCTAAAACAACATCGGGCCAGGCTGTAAGTTTGGCTGAGAAACTAGATACATTGATTGGTTTGTTTGGTATTGGTCAACCACCAACAGGCGTAAAAGATCCATTTGCCTTACGTCGAGCAGCATTAGGTGTGTTGCGGATTGTGACTGAAAATAAATTAGATATTGATTTGTTGTTACTGTTAGAACAAGCGCAACAAGGCTTTGATGATGTGTTAACAGAAAAAGATGTTACAGCACAGGTTTTACAATACTTATTCGATCGCCTTCGTGGTTATGCTCAAGATAAGGGCTTTAAAGCTGATGTGTTTGAAGCTGTACTCGCGGTTAAACCAACACGACCTTTAGATTTTATACAGCGTTTAACGGCTGTTGCTGACTTCCGTCAATTAGAGCAAGCGGAGTCATTGGCTGCGGGTAATAAACGGATCGGTAATATCTTGCGTAAAAATAATGCTGAAGGTGATGCTGGGGAGATTGATGAGCGTTTATTAGTTGAACCTGCTGAGCAAGCATTGGCTAAAAAATTAGTGGCAGTGAAAAATGCTGTTGAACCATTAATGCTGAAATCTGATTATGCAGGTGTGTTGAATACGTTGGCTGACATGAGAGAAACAGTCGATGGTTTCTTTGATGAAGTGATGGTAATGGCTGATGATCTGACAATTAGAGCCAATCGTTTGGCTTTATTAAATCAAACGCGAGCCCTATTTTTGGGTGTTGCTGATATTTCACACCTTCAGGGTTAATAGGAAGTAATTGGAATGTCACTCATAATCTTGGATCGAGATGGTGTCATTAACCATGATTCGGATGACTTTATTAAGTCGCCGGCAGAGTGGGAACCGATTGAAGGTAGTTTAGAGGCGATTGCTCGTTTGAACCATGCAGGATATCGAGTAGTCGTCATTACAAACCAATCAGGTATTGCGCGAGGTTTGCTGGATGTTGAAACATTAACGCGGATCCATAGCAAAATGCATCGTATGTTGGCACAGGTAGGAGGAAAGATTGAATCTATTCTTTACTGTCCTCACGGGCCCGATGACGGCTGTGATTGCCGTAAACCTAAAGAGGGTGCTTATACAGATCTAGGGAGTCGCTTACGTCTAGATTTGGTGGATGTACCGGCAGTAGGAGATTCTTTACGAGATATACTGGCAGCACAGTCTGCTGGAGCAATGCCCATTCTAGTGAGAACGGGTAAAGGAGAGCGTACCCTAAGCCAAGGTATTCCAGATGGCGTAGCTGTGTATGATAACTTATCTGATGTGGTGACGTCTTTATTAGAGCACGAATCATAATGTTGCTTATTCGGTCTTTGATATTTACCTGTTTGCAGGTCGTGACAACAGTCATATTCTCTCTTCTAGGAGTATTGCTTTGGCCGCTTCCTTTTAAGTGGCGTTACAAAATAGTCAGTAAATGGGCATGGTTGAACCTGTGGTTATTAGAAAAAATTTGTGGAATTAGTTACCAAGTCGAGGGGCTAGAACATATTCCTGATGAACCGTGCGTTATTATGTGCAAACATCAGTCCGCATGGGAAACACTCGCGTTACAAGTTGTTTTCCCTCAGCAAGTATGGGTATTAAAGAGAGAATTATTGTGGATACCATTTTTTGGTTGGGGCTTAGCTGCTTTGAACCCTATTGCTATTGATAGGAGTGCAGGCCGAAAGTCGCTGAATCAAGTGGTTGATCAGGGGAAAGAACGATTATCATCAGGCTCCTGGATTGTTATTTTCCCTGAAGGTACACGGATCCCTAGTGGTGAAATAGGACGTTTCGGTATCGGTGGAGCCAAACTTGCCATTGAGTCTGGTGTGAATGTTTTACCAGTAGCCCATAATGCAGGTATGGCATGGCCAAAGAAAGGTTTCATTAAATACCCTTCAAGGATTAAGATGGTCATTGGAGAGAAAATAGCCGTAGAAGATAAGTCTGCTGCTAAATTGAATAAGCAAGTATTCCAATGGATGGAAAGTCAGATGGCAAGTTTAGAGGGTGTCCAGCCTAACGCTTTTGTGAAAGAGGATATTAATAGTGGCAAGAAATGAAGATGTACTACGTTTATTGTTAGTTGAAGAATCACTGACAGATGCCGAAAGTATTATTAATCTAATTAGGCGTACCGGTCATGCTGTCCGTGCTTCACGATATGAAAAATTAGAAGATATAGAAAATGCGATAAGAGATCATTCTTGGGATTTAGTGTTTTGTCGAGATGGCTTAAAAGAAACTTCACCGCATGAACTATTAGAGCTCCTTCATCATTTAGGGCGTGATATCCCTTGCATAGTGTTAGTTTCCGACCCTGAAAATATAGATGATTTTTATGATATCGGCGCTAAGGATATTATTCAGTTCGATGACTCCAATCGTTTACCTTTTGTTATTGCACGAGAGCTAGATAATTTATTTATAAGACGTCTAAGTCGCCGTAATGAACGATCTTTACGTGAAAGTGAGAAGCGTTCTAGATTATTGTTAGAGAGTTCACGAGATGCTGTTGCCTATGTGCATGAAGGTATGCACATTTATGTTAACCATTCCTATTTGACCTTGTTTGGCTATGATGACTCTGAAGATGTCGATGGATTGTCTATATTAGATATGATTTCATCGAGTGATCATGGAAAATTCAAAACTGCCTATAGGAATTTTTCTGAAAAAGTAGCAGCGAAACCTGAGTTTGTTACGGTGCAATGTACGAGTACTGAAAGTGGTGAATTTGAAGCAACAATTGAGTTTAGTCATGCTGAAGTGGAAGGTGAGAAGTGTACTCAACTTGTTATTCGAGAAAAATTAGATGAGATTGTTGCAACGGGCATTTCAGATAAGGCATTAGCTGAAGTAAGAGATTTTGACTCATTTACAGGGCTTTATAATCGTCAACGCTTTATGGATGAATTGGAGCAGGCTGTTCGCCAAGTTGATGAGGGTGCTGGTCCTTCTGAGTTATTGTATCTTGTGATTGATGACTTTCAGAAAATTAAAGAACAAGTTGGCCTCGCCGGTTATGACATGGTGTTAAAAGGCGTTGCTAAATTATTGCGTGAAGAATGTGTTGAGGGCGAATTTCTTGCACGGTATTCAGATCAAGTATTCACTATTCTTATTGCGAGTGGTGATGATGACCATGTCGATAATCGAGCAGACACATACCGTAAGATTGTTGATGATTATACGTCGCAAGCCAATGGGAAAATGATCGATCTACAATGTAGCATTGGTATCAGTCGAATAACAGAAAGCCTTCCTTCATCATCAGTAGGCTTAGATCGAGCAGATAAAGCTTGCTATCAGGCTCAAGCTGCTGGCGGAAACCGAGTTGTTAGGTATAAGCCGACATTGTCAGATAAGAGTAGTAGTGAAAATAGTGAAGAATCATCTTTCTGGACAGAACGTGTTCAAGATACGTTAAGCGCTAATAACTTTACACTTCATTATCAACCTATCGTTAGCTTACATGGTGCAGAACAGCAGCTATATGATGTTTTGATAAGAATGAAAGAGCCGGATGGAAGTATCGTTGAGGCAGAGAAATTTATTCCATTTATCGAAGAATCTGAGTTGATGATTGAGATTGATAACTGGGTTATTTCTGCTGCCTTTAGTGCTTTGGCAGCGCATAGAAAAGAGAATCCTAAAACGCGCTTTTTTATAAAATTGTCAAAACAAACCTTAAATAAAGCTAATTTCACAGATTGGATTAAGCAACTATTATCAACACATGATTTACCAGGTACTGCATTTGTTTTTGAAATTAGTGAAACTGCTGCATTAGATAATTTAGAACATTCGAAGGATGTTATTTCCAAATTGAAAGCAATTGGCTGTGAATTTGGTCTTGAACATTTTGGTTCAGGTTTAGACTTTTCATATAGTCTCAGCGTACTAGATGTTGATTATTTGAAGATTAATGGTGATTTTGTTGAAAATATGGCAAAAGATCCTGAAAATCAAGCTGCTGTGAAATCGATTATTGACATGAGTAAGCAAGCGGGCAAACAAAGTATTGCAGAGTTTGTATCAGATGCGAATAGTTTAGCTTTATTATGGCGTTTAGGTGTGGGCTATGCGATGGGGTATTACATCCAAGAACCATCTGAAAACCTCGACTATAACTTTGAAGATGATAATTTATAGACTGAACCCTTAGCAGGGAGCTGATTCCTGCTAAAGTTCCTTTGGAATGCACCTTTCCGGATAAGGCTGAGTCATCGCCATTGAGAGCATCAGTTAAACACTTGTGTTTAATTCAATGCCTTATAGTCATTCTAATACTTCAGGGTTCAATAACTTAAGCTGGTAATAAGAGTTGATCCAAAACTTGTTTCTCAATTTTCTTGTGTACTTCCTGAACATCTTGTTGCTTAGTTAATGTAACGATAGAAGTACATATTGGCCCACCTTTTGGAATTAAGGATGTTGCTATAGGAATATCGAAGCACTGTAGAGGCCATTTCATATCTTTAGGAATAATTAAGTCATTAGCTGCATATATATAATATAGCGACACTGTATCTTCTGGTGGAGTGATTGCTGGATTAGGCAATATGCCTTGGCAGGCATCAATATGCTGTTGAAATAATGTGGCTTTGTCTGCTACTAAGTCCGCTGATGCACTTGGTCGTGGATTAACTTCGAGGATAAAAAGCTCATCTTGCTGTGAAATAATGAAGTCGAGGCTATTGATACCCCGTAGGGCTATTTTTATAACTATCTTATCAATAGCGAGTTGAATTTCACCTTGATGCTTAGCTGAGATTAACCAATTATTATCAATACGACTCAACTGAAAAGGCACACTCGGATTCTCTGATAATACTTGTTTATTAATGGAAATGAGTTGACTGGAACTCCCATTCGCTAAAAAAAGAGCTGAACCTGGGAGCCCTGATATATGGCGCTGGAAGTAGTGCTTTGTTTGAATATGAGCACTATTTAAGTGTTGTATATGCTCTCCTCCCATTCCGAAAGAAGACTTTACGAGCCAATTTGAACTGTCCTCCGGCTTTTTGAACGTTGTCTCAGGGAAGCGAAGTTTCAGCTGAGTTAAAAGTTTAAAAAATAGTTGGGGAGTTTGAACCGTATGGACAGTGTTAAATTCGTTACCAATAAGCTGAATATTGCGAGGTAACTGAGCGAGCATTGTGTATGTTAACTCAATACCACTACCATAGATAAGGCTGCATTCTTCGCCCTGACTAAGAGTTGATAATAGGTCTAAGACGTCTATTGATGAGTTTTCTGATAGTCGAGGGAGCTGCTGCCAGCGTTCTGCTACAGAAAATGTTTCTTGGTCGCCAAAGCAATCAGCCACCCAAACACGGTAACCGGCTTGGGTGGCTGACTGGGCTAAAAAACGGCCACTCTGTGCAAATGTCAGGACAGGTTTGTGCTGATCTTGCATAGAATTAAGCGTTCTTAAACTAGTTTTTGTGCACCATCAAAGGCGTTACGGAAGTCTAAGTAAACAGGTTTTTCTGCATTTAATGTTTCAGTTAATAAAGCTTGTTGTAATTGATATTTCACATTACCTACAGCAAGAGCACCAATAGAAACAGCACCTTTAGAGTTTGTTGCATGCGTTAATGGCTCACCAAAATCCATAATACCGATGCCTTCAATACCTAAAGGTGGAACAGCATTGACATCACCAGCTACTTTTAATTGTTTTGCATCTTCAAGAACTGATGAATTGAGAACTTGAATACCTGCTTTTGCAGTACAGAAAACAAGATCTGCATTTGAAATTAGTCGAGCCTTATCAGCATCAGATGCGGCAGCTGTGGCACGGAGTTCTACTCCGTAACGTTCTTTCGCTTCAGCGGCAAACTCAAGTGCAGTGTCGATTGAGAAATGATCAACAATTGTAGTATCTGCGCCTTGTTGTGCTGCAATAACAGCAGTTGCTAAGCCTACAGGGCCTGTACCGCCAAAGACAACTGCTCTTGTTCCTGCTAAATCTTGGTTAAAGTTTTTCTTGAGTTCTTTTTCTACACAAGCAACTAATGCACCAGCAGTTGTAAAAGCACCACTTGGATCAGCAAAAACAGAGATTTCAAAAGGAGGCACCATTGCTTTTTTTGCTTGATCTAACATATCCATTGCTAGGCCAATATCACGACCACCGATGAACATGCTCGTTTTCTTAACACCCGATGGTCCACGTGAGAAAATAGCATCTTGAGCTAAATTATGAACTTCTTCGAGTTTGATATTTTCGTATGGAACTATAACATCGTAGCCAGCATCAACCGCCATATTTATATCAAATGGACTGTTATGAACCATTGGGTTGATCATGTGAATAATTGAACGTTTAGCCATGGTAATTCCTTTCTATATTAGGTTTTGTTATTTATTGCTGCCATCATAATCTTTATTTACTACTAATTTCAATCTTCGCACCATTTGAATTTGCGCTCGCAATGCTTAGTGATAGTGATGTAATATTTTTTTGCTTACTATAATGTGACAGTTTGTTTACTAACTGCTGAGCTGCGGTATCACCGTCGACAAAGATACAGCCCGTCGGGCCCCATGAGCTCTGGGCTATGCCCGCATAGCCATGTTCTTGACCGTAATGTAATAGCTGAGCAACTGAAGCACTGGTATAGCGACCACCTTGTGCTGGGGCGAAATGGTCACCAATTAAAGTTTGAATTTCTGTAATTGCTTGGCCAAATAAATCTATGTTATTTTCAACTAATGCGGGCAATAGTTTCATTAATGTTAGATGGCAGATAGTCTGAGAATGGGACAAAGGGAAGGTTGGTAGGTGTGTAAAAGCCTTAAGTTCATCACTGCCATGAACGCCTTGACTGTTTTTCTCCATGATCATGACCACCTTCCATGTAGAAGGAAAATCATAATGGGCTAATAATGCAGGGATTTGAGATGAGTCGCCTAAGCCGCCGTCAACGATAAAGCTACCAATATCAAAGGTCGAAATACCAATACCTGACCGCGCACCTCGGCCTAGATGAAAGGCAATCTCATGTGTCGTTGCAGATATGCCGTGTAAACGGCAGAGAAGCGTTCCGATGGTCAGTGCAAGCTGAGTACCTGAACCCAGACCAGCATGAGAGGGGATCAGTTCAATGATAGATAGCTCTACACCATGTTTATTGTTAGGAATATGCTGCCCTAACGTAGAATAAAATCGGTTTACTATGTCTGTTATTTTTTTATCAACAGATACTGAAATAGGTAACTCTAAAGAGGTAATAATGAGTGAGTCGGCTGACTCTATGGTGATGGTCGTATGATGTGAATCAATTGCTAAACCAATGCTGCCAAATTTTCTTCCAGACTCACCATTGAGGTCAAGAAAACCTAGATGAAGTCGAGCCGGAGTACTCACCCGGAAAATTGTGTTTGGGTGAGCAGTCTCCTGCTGTAATTTTGGCACTATTTAAGATTCAATTGTGCAAGCAATATCGTAAATAGTTGTTTCATCTAAAAATTGATTATTACTTTCGTATAATGCCGCAATAGATGCACGATGAACTTTCATTTTGTAGTTACCGATTGCAATGGCGCCATAGAATCGAATACCTTCTTTCTCTGTACCATTATCCATCACTTCTAGACCTTCTACGCCCATCGGAGGTACAGCGTTTACGTCAGCAATGATTTCTAAAGTTTTATTTCCAGACCATGCTAATTTGGGCAATATACAGACGCCTGCAGGTCCGGTTGCAATAGCGACATGAGCATCAACTAATAATTCAGCAACGGCCTCATCACTACGACTTTCCCCTGGAGTGACATTAACACCGTAGGCAGCATTCATTTGGTCAGTGATTATTTTTGCACGAGACAAGCTGCGTGATGTGATCACAACTTCAGCTGCACCTTCTTTTAAGAAGTAAAGTGCACTTCGTTGACCAACTGGACCAGCACCAACAATAACTACTTTTTTACCTTTAATGTCGTAATTGGTCATTACCTTACGAGCGATAGCTGCAGCTGTAGTGTTAGAACCATTAGGATCAAGCATCACTGATACACTAACAGGTCCAAAAAAGGCTTTTTTTACAGCTTTACCAACAAGTTCACTTGCTGGAACGTTTGAACCACCAATAAATATAGCGCTGTTTTTTAAGTTTTTTCCACCACGAGTAAAAATCATGCCATGGACGTGAGGGGTGACGTTGTCTCGTGTGATACCGCCGTAAGTAATAATATTATCAACGCCTGAATCATAGGCAACTGCTTGATCAAATGCACTTGGAACTGGATCTGTATCAAGGTGAAGTAACAACTTTTTCATAAAATCTTTCCCGTCCTTATTAGTATGATTGCTTAGCTAGTATTACATTAAGATCTGAAGTCTACCTGAATTTATAGGGGAATGTGAAGTAAACCGTTAATATGATTAAAGCATCTTGCACACGTTAAAGATAAAGTTCGGGTATGATGCACATTGTTAATACCAGAGCGAAGGGAACTATCGGCTAGGTAGTGAGGTCTTTTATCCAGAATGAAAATGGGAATTTATAGGAGTAGCTTAATGAAAAAAATCAGTATATCAGTGTTGTTTGCTGGAGTTCTTGCACTACCGAGCTTAAGTGTTGCAAATGACTTTACAACAGTAACCCGTGTACATTATGTTCAAGATTGTATTACTTTGAATGAAGGTAAAATGAACATCTATGAAGCGACGTATAAGTGCTCATGTGTTATTGATGAATTAGCTGCAGTGTTTACGCAACGCCAATTTGAAGACGCTAATGCTGGTTTTCAGTTTAGTAATCTACCAGGTGACCGCGGTGGAATGTTTAGAGATGATATGGATATAAAAGATGGTATTGCATTATTTAAAGAAACACATGCTGCAGCATATGAAAGCTGTAGAATTAGACGATAGTTAGAGTTTTGAAATAAAAAAGGCCGCAATTGCGGCCTTTTTTATTTCAGGGATATTCTATTTATATATTTTTTGAATGTGTGAATTTTTGACCTTCACTATCAGTAACATTTGCTGTGATGCTACCTGCTTCACTTGGTGTGAATGTAAAGCGAATGCTTGGGTCTTCACTAACTGAAATTCCTGTATCAACAGAGATTAACGGTTTGTCGTTATAGTTAATTTCAATATTTTTTACGTAATGTGCATCAATATATAAGCGTGATTTTTGATCAAACTGTAAACCATTGTAATTAGGGTGGCTTACGATGACTTGTGCTTGCACAGGTTTGCCGACAGTTGGCTTACGCATACGAATCTGCATCTTACCTAAGCGAGCTAACGCTGCTGCCGCATCTTTACCTGCTGGAGCACTACAGCCACCTGATGCTTTTACAAAACGAGATACCATATGGAGTGAACCATCATTCATTTCTGCAATGGCACGAACAAAGGTATATTGATCGACACGCATACGGGTGGAGATATCGATTAAACCTAACTCTGGCGATAAGTGAAAATTAGCAGAGTAAGGTTCAGGGTTGTTATCTACAACAATATGGATGTTCTTGATGTATTTATCTGCTGTTTGAGCAACAAGCGACTTAACACTTATAGGCACTATAGCTGCATCTTCTGCACGCTTAGGAGCTTCAATGACAAGTAAGTCATTTGCACCTTCTCGGATTTCTTTATCACCAAAATAAGCTATTTTGAGCGTTGGCCACAAAGGTTCAGTTGGCGTTGCAGCATAAGTTGATGTACTGAAAAATGTCAGGCTGACAATGAATAAAGCTAAGATACGATTGAACATTATTTTTCTCCGTTGTTTTTATTATTCCCACTCAAGCTGAACAAATGAGGCAGTAACATTACGACGATGGTAACGATCAAAAAGTTCCCAACTGTTTTGCTCAGGTATTCCAACTTGCTTTGATGCTTGATCAATTGTACCCAGATCTTCAATGATGACGCGAATTTCATCACGGATAAGTGTAAAGTAGTGTAATTGTTTTGCCAAACCTTGCTGCCACTTATCACTGCTTGCTTCACCATGACCAGGAACTAGGAAGTTTAGCTCCATTTTTTGCATATCCGCCATTGTTTTAATCCAACCATTTATACTGCCATCCATTACAGGGATCCGGCCCATAAAAAGGAGGTCCCCTGTCCATAACGTTTTTGTTTGTTGATCAAATACGGTTAAGTCATGATCTGTATGTGATGTTGAATAGGCTGTCAGAGTTAATTTCCGGTTACCTAAATCAAGAGTAATAGGCTGATTCAATGATACAGTTTTCGAAGGCAAAATAAATTCTGTTCCTCGATATGCTTTTCCTAATACTTCTTTAAATGTTTTAGCAAAAAATGCTTCTCTTGATGATATAGCGGCAGGTAACTTCTCGTGGCCGATGAAGGTTGGCGAGTCGCCTTTAAATGCGGCGTTGCCAAATATATGATCGGGATGGGTATGCGTATTAATGACATAGCAGACAGGTAAATCAGTCTTATTTTTAATTGCTTGTCGTAAATATGTGCCTTCGAGATAGCTTCCACCACTATCAATAACTGCGACACAGCGTTCACCAATAATAAAACCAACGTTGGCAATGGCTCCATAATTATCTTCATTAGCATCTTCATGAATGCCTTGGTGGTAATAAATGCCCGAGGTAACTTCCTTTATAGAATAATCATTGCACGCATAGCTGCTTGATAGAGCCAGCAGAGAACAAAGGCCAACAATAGAGAGAAAGAGTTTATTCATGTTGATATCCATACCTTATATATAGGTCACATGCTGGTACAATACCGTATATTTGAATTTAATACCTAGCTTGAGAGATTAATTATGACCATACGTACCCGATTTGCCCCTAGCCCAACAGGTTACCTACATGTTGGTGGAGCGAGAACAGCATTATTTTCGTGGCTGTATGCGCGTAAACATGGTGGCCAGTTTATTTTGAGAATTGAAGATACTGATCTTGAGCGTTCAACTACTGAATCTGTAAATGCCATTTTAGAAGGAATGACATGGTTAGGTCTTGAATATGATGAAGGTCCGTTTTATCAGACACATCGATTTGAACGATATAAAGAGGTTATCGCACAGCTATTAGAACAAGGTGATGCGTACTATTGTTATTGTTCTAAAGACGAATTAGAAGATTTACGTGAACAGCAACGCGCTAATAAAGAAAAGCCTCGCTATGATGGACGGTGTAGACATGTGCAAACACCAAAAGAAGGAGTACAGCCAGTTATTCGCTTTAAGAACCCAACGGTTGGAAGCGTTATTGTCAAAGATGTGGTTCGAGGTAATGTTGAGTTTCAAAATAGCGAGCTCGATGACTTGATTATTGCCCGACCTGATGGTTCACCTACCTACAATTTAACTGTTGTTGTTGATGATCTAGATATGGGGTTAACGCATGTTATACGAGGTGATGACCATTTAAATAACTCACCAAGACAAATCAATATCTTTAAAGCAATGGGTGCTGAAGTACCAATCTTTGCCCATTTGCCGATGATTTTAGGTGATGATGGAGCACGCTTGTCAAAGCGCCATGGTGCAGTAAGTGTAATGAGTTATCGTGACCAAGGCTTCTTACCCGAGGCGCTATTAAATTATCTTGTACGTCTTGGGTGGTCGCATGGTGATCAAGAAATTTTCTCGATTGATGAAATGGTAGAACTATTTGATATTGTCGATGTGAATAAATCTGCATCTGCGTTTAATACTGATAAATTATTGTGGCTGAATCAACATTATATTAAGGAGAGCCCAGCAGAGCATATTGCTCACCATTTAAACTGGCATATGGGAGCGTTAGATATCGACCCATCAGAAGGTCCTAGCTTAGTGGAGGTCGTTAAGTTACAACAAGAACGTGCAAAGACATTAGTTGAAATGGCAGCTAATAGTCGTTTCTTTTATAAAGATGTAACTGAGTATGACGAGAAAGCAGCGAAAAAGAACTTAACAAGCGTAAGTGCAGAAATTCTTGAAGATATGCACCAACGCCTATCTGCATTGCCAGAGTGGAAAGCTGAGCCAATACATTCACATATTAAGGAATGTTCTGTAGCAAGAGAGATTGGTATGGGTAAGGTGGCACAGCCGATTCGTGTTGCTATTACGGGAAATACAATGTCTCCACCATTAGATGTTACATTAGAATTGTTGGGATCTGAGCGCGCATTAGCTGCGATCAGTGCTGCAATTGAATGGATCAAAGATCGTGCCGAAGATTAGGGCTGAAATGATTAACCCTTTATTTTCATAAGGTTACATGTTCGGGAAAAACTTCCCGAAAAAGATAAGGGAAAAGTCTCGAAAAAAACAGGAAAGATGCTTGACTATTAATTTCAGCAGGATTAATGTTTGCCAACGCATGAGTTCTCGAGGGAACAAATTGTGTCTTAATTATAATAAAAGCAATAAGGGAAAACTTTATGAAGCTGAAAACATTATCAATTGCAATGCTTGCAATTGCTACATCTGGTGTAGCAATCGCTGATGAAATTGCAGTAATGCAAGAAAACGAAAATAACTGGGTGTCTGCCGCTGGTAACTACAACAACCAACGTTACAGCAAACTAGCACAAATCAACAAAGATAACGTTGCTGATTTGAAAATGGCTTGGACTTTTTCAACAGGTGTTTTACGTGGTCACGAAGGTAACTCTTTAGTTATCGACGGTACAATGTACGTACACACTGCATTTCCTAACATCGTATTCGCTTTAGATTTAAACAACGACGGCGCAATCAAATGGAAATATGAACCAAAACAAAACTACGACGAAACTGTTCCAGTTATGTGTTGTGACACTGTTAACCGTGGTTTAGCTTACGGTGACGGTAAAATCTTCTTAGCACAAGCTGATACAGTATTAGTTGCTTTAGATATGAACACTGGTGCTCCAGTTTGGTCTCACAAACGTGATGACGCTAAACGTGGTGCTACTTCAACTGGTGCTGCACACGTATTTAAAGATAAAGTACTAGTAGGTATTTCTGGTGGTGAGTTTGGCGTACGTGGTTACGTTAAAGCTTACGGCTTAGATGGTAAAGAAGCTTGGACAGTTTACAGCACAGGTCCTGATGCTGAAATGGGTTTCGATCCTAAGAAAACAACATCTATGCTTAAACCAGTTGGAAAAGATTCTTCTTTGAAAACTTGGAAAGGCGACCAATGGAAAATCGGTGGTGGTACAACATGGGGTTGGTATTCTTACGATGCTGATTTAAACATGTTCTACTACGGTAACGGTAACCCATCAACTTGGAACCCGGCTCAACGTCCTGGTGACAACAAATGGTCTATGTCTTTATTCGGTCGTGATTTAGATACAGGTATGGCTAAATGGGTATACCAAATGACTCCATTCGATGAGTGGGATTATGATGGTATCAATGAAACACCTTTAGCAGACCAAAAAATCAACGGTAAAATGCGTAAAACTTTAGTGCATTTCGATCGTAACGGTTTTGGTTACACAATGGATCGCGT
>ENA-OSET01000304-OSET01000304.1-sediment-metagenome-genome-assembly--contig:-NODE-304-length-55925-cov-5.787889_pt1 | contig 55925 bp, 36 predicted proteins | sample MGYA00237882_ERZ534229 | MGnify/ENA primary metagenome ERZ534229 (study PRJEB26408, sample SAMN06266212) | sediment metagenome | isolation source: Hudson Canyon methane seep mesocosm | place: USA:Hudson...
CCGTTATGCTCTATAGCAGCATTTTTCTTTATATCACTGGCCTTTGGCATGGATATTAATTCCTAAAATAAAATGTGTGGGAAAAATAACACGAACTAACCATGATGAAAATGCTTAGTCCGTTAATTATCGTTATTTTCGATGATTTTAACCGCGATTTAAAGACTTTTTAAAATATAATCTAACCCGCCGGTTATAGAGGCCACTTGTGCGAGATTACAGTTTTCATTATCAGATTTAGGGCTGTCTGGATAAACTTCCGTTGTGGTCATGTATTTAGCATCTGTTAAGCCCATGCATAAACCTAATTCTCGAGCCGCGTAATTTATAACACCAAGTTGTTCAAGTGGCACACCAATAAGTTTGTCGCTTTCATCGGCTGGAGCAATATGTGTCACTTTTTCAACAGCTTCAATAATAGCTTTTTGAAAATCTGCAACAGGCTTCACGCTATTACCGACTAAATAAAATCCATCAGGTATATCCCACGCTTTTTGCTCTATGGCATCACGCGCAGCAAGCGCTGGTCGGAAGGTAGAATTATCGGTATCAGTGGTTTCGTGTAAATCTATGTGCACAAAAATATCAGTATCAAGCTCGGCAACACATTTCATTATGGCTGCAGATTCTTCCGCCGGACTATTCTGATAAAAAGAACGATTCGGGTCAATCGCTTTTGTATTCCAGCGATTAACTGTTTCGTAACCCCACGGGCTAATACAAGGTGCGACGACAATATTAAAATGCTCAGCATATTGCTTAGCTTGTGTTTCAACAAAACGCAATGCACCTTGCACACCGCTGGTTTCATAACCATGAACGCCACCTGTAACAAGTACCGTTTTTTTGCTTGAATCCCAATTTTTTGTTTTAATAACAAACAGCGGATAGCGAGCTTCATCAAGTGAAAGTGCGCCATATTGTTGAACATCAAAATCAATGTTTAGCGCTGTTATTTTTTTTACTACTTCGTCTTGATATGAACGTTTAATTGTTTGTGCTTCAAACCACTCAATATTTTCTTTTTCGGTCCACTTTTGACCTAGTTTTCCGATAGGATAATTCTCTTCTTCGTTCATCATAATTTTCTTCTGCTATCTATAAATTTTAGTGAAGTTTACACGGACAAAGGCGAAAGAGTTAAATTATTATCACGAAACACGATGAACTTAATGATAAAAAGGATAAACTTCCTAAACAAGTTTACCCTTTTCAATTTATAAACGAGTGAAGGTAGTTTTCATTTTTTATATAAGGTTTTATACAACGCTTATAAAAGTTAAGTTTGTGCTATTGATTAAAACTATTCATTAAAGTTATTGATTAAAACAATACGGTTGGTTCGATTAACTGATTATTTAAATAATCTAACTGCTTTCTAATTCTCAATGCTTTAGGTTTAACGCTTTGAACTTCTTTAACGATTTTATCAACTGGCCAACCTAGCGCTAACAACAATAAAGTAATAACCGTTCCCGTTCTGCCTGTGCCCCCTTTACAATGTATCGCGACCACACCTTTATTATTTAATTCATTTAAGATGAAGGGCTTTTGCTTCTCCCACTGAGACTCAAATGGTTCACCGGGTGCTTCATCATCAATTATCGGCAATTGTAACCAACTTATCTGATGCTGATGGCAAAGTTCAGGTAAAGAAAGAACCTTATTACTCGCCATTTCTTCATCGAACATCAAGGTAATTAACATTGATATTCCATTTTCTTTTAGTTGTTGGATTGACTCTTCAAGACCAACTAATTTAGTACCTGGACAAGGTGTAAACAATAACTTTGCTCCATTGTCCAAAGCTATTGTTTCAAAAGGATGTTTGTTCACTGAAATTTATCTCTTGTTAAAATATTCAAAGTCTTAAATATCAAACCTATTAAAGTTTAACACGTACTGTTTGCACTGCATTTGCCGCAATTGACACTTGAACATATTGAGTGCCAATTTGTAATGAATAACTTATGGGCTCTTTTGTCGTATTAAGGAGTTGAACACTGATTAAACCTTCGTCATTAATAGCAGCGCTTGTGTGCAAAGCGTCTTTATCTAGATCGCCTAATTTTTGCTCAACTTGCAATGCAGTATCACCCGGTCGAATGGTTTTACTAAACTGTGCCAACACATAATAAATAGGCGTGTAATAAACCTCTCCGGTGTCGGTATTAATCATAATCGGTGCACCACAGAAATTGCCAACGTGGTTCGGACCACCATGACTATCTAATACGATATTCCAATCTATCCAGCCTTCTAGCCAATGATCTAAACTAACGATAATATTGCGCGCGTAACGATGAACAGGTGTATATATTGGGTGATCTTCAGGTTTAGGTGCCCAAGTTGCTGTGTATGCCCAATCAGTTGCATTTTCATTCCACCAAAAGTCATCATTATTAAACCAATTGCTTTCTTTGAAACGGATAGGATCTAATATTCCTTCAGGTGCATCTTTACCTAAGTCATCTATTGTACCTTCAGTATGTATTATGGAAAACTCAGGGAATTTTTCGTGCACACGATCAAAAACATCTTCGTTAACTTGATTGCTGCTTTCATACCAATGCACAGCTGTGCCATAGACATACTCAGACGTTTCTTTGTCCCCTAATATTTCATCAGTCCAATGCTCCATCTGATCACGGTTTTGATCATAAATAAGTAATTTCACATCTTCATGCGCACTCGCTTTTAATTTAGGCCCTAAATGATCCTTAATAAACGTACTTTGGCTTTTAGGGGTAAAATGCATACTTTCCCATTGTCCACTATTACCATGTGGTTCATTCACTGGGGTGAGAGACCAAATATCAATACCTTGTGCTTTATAAGCATCAAGGTACTTAATAAGGTAATCGGCGTAAGTTGCAACGTATTGTGGCTTTAATTCACCGCCTGTTCCTTGATAATTATTTTCAGGCGTCGGCTTAATATAATAATCTTCTATTGTTTTCATCCAAGGTGGAGCTGTCCAAGCAGAAGCAACAATTTTTAACTCTTTATCATTTTGTTTACTTTTTATCGCATAAGCTTCTTTTATCATCGGTAATAAATCAAAGGTCTCATCTTTAATACCTTTGTGCTCTAACCCACTAAAACCATCACTATCAACATCAATACTAAACGAGGTTAAGTTAGCGTCATCTTTTAGCTCCGCATAGGAATAGCGGCCATCAACAGCAAAATCTGTTGCACCAATATGCGTACGTGCGATTGAGAAATTAGCGCCTTTTTCTCCGTATATATTTTCCATTACTTCAGCGCGTTTTTCTTTTTCTAAGTGAGCTAAAACAAACGCTGAAGACTCAGTGAATGATGTACCAATACCCACTATTTTTTGTTTTTTAATCTCTGGTTTTATCACGATAACTTTGCCTGAAGCGATACCTTGATAAAAGGTTAAATTCTGCTGTGGCGCAATTTTATCACCCGCTTCGCTGGTAAGTAGTATTTCATGCGTCATGGTAAGATTATAATTTATGTTGGAAGTGCTTTTGTTCATTTGAGAACCCTGATTAGCAGGCGAACAACTCATTACAGTTAGAGAGGTCATTGTTATTACGAATAATTTATTGATGAATGTTGATTCATTAATTTTTGTAATGCTCATTTTATTACGCTCTTATTCTTTTAAATTTGTAGAAGTTAAATCAACTTTTAGGGCGATGAATTATTTTGACAAAATCAGCTTGCCAAACATGCCTGCATCGATCCAACCTCTATCGGGTGCTCCTCCGATGGCAGATTCAGAACCTATAAAGTTTTCACGCAATTCACTACCATCATTGTCACAGTATGCCACCATGAGCCCCATCACTTTTCCTGCAAATAGCTCTACTGTTTTGTTATCTTTACTTGAATCTTTATAGTCATCAGTATAAATATCGAAGCTTAGTTCCCAAGTAAGGGTATTACCTTGCTGCTTCCAATTACTTTCAACATGATGTGAATAGTTCTGCGCCTTTTTGTTGGTTCCTATATCAATCGCTTGGTTATCTAATGACATATGATAAGCGAACGCATTATGGTTAAATTGGTGATCGCCACCAGAAAAATTTTCGTCTAAGAATATTTCTAAACAATCATCATCCCAATACTGTGTTAACGGATCTCGATGAGTATCAATGAGAATATCGTCAACAATTTCAGCCATAAGATATAGCTTTGATTTAGTCCAAACAACTTTATATCGACCTTGAAAATCTTCTTTTGAAAATTCAGGGCCTAACCAGTTTTGATCGAGTTTCTGCCATTTAGCTAATTTCCAAGCATCTTCGTTAGCAACACCATCTATTTTGGGCGCGATTTCTGCGTGAGGTGCATAATAATTGAGTCTATCCTCTGCGTGGTTATTGTCTGCATATGCAGGAAATATGAATGCCATGGATAAAATGGAAGCTATGCTTATTCGTTTGATACTTAACATTTCAACTACCTTAATAGATGATGATTGCTTGTTTTGTCGAACAACAAGTTATGTGTTATGAATCATCTAATGAGACACTGATTTTAACAATAGTATTACGATAAAGGGGATTTTAAGCGCGGTAAGCTGGTCATGAATGATGTACAGTGGTGCTGTAGCCTATATTGAAAATGTTGAATATTGACAACTTTCCCTTGTCAATATTCTCATACTCGGGGTGTTACATATCAGTTAAGAAATTTTTGATAACTTCACGATAATTCCGACTAACTTTAACTTGATCATATTCACCCAGCTTAAGAAAAAACTCACCTTTAGTATGAGGAATAACTTTTTGAATATAATTAAGATTAACAATCGTTGAACGATGAACTCTTTTAAACATCACAGGATCTAGATCTTCTAACAAGTTTTTTAACGTACACCGTTTTATATGAGTTACGCCTTGAGCATGAACACAAACATAATCACCTGCAGCATCAACCCACTCTATATCAGTTTGTTTTAATAAGGTAATATCGTCTCTATCTTTAATGACTATTTTACGCTCAACCTTGTCTGCATTCGCCTTTGGTTGGCTCATACTCTGCGATGCAGTAACATCAGGATTTTCTCTTTCGTTAATCGTGTCAATAGCACTAATTATACGAGATTTATTTAACGTATCTTCATCCGTTTCACTGCGTAATATAGCTCGTTGAATTGCACGTTGGATGCGTTCTTCATCAATGGGTTTAAGTATATAATCAACCGCATGCACATCAAACGCGTCTAAAGCATATTGCTCGAACGCCGTAGTAAATACCACCATAGGAACGATATCAGACTGCAATTTTTTAATAACGCCAAAACCATCAATACCTGGCATTTGTATGTCTAAAAACATCAAATCAGGCGCTAAATCCATCGTTGACTGAATAGCCTCACGACCATTCTTACATTCAGCCACAATCTCTATTTCAGGGATTTTATTTAACTTTGCTCGTAAAAGATTAAGCGCTAATGGCTCATCATCAACAATAATTGTTCTTAACTTAGTCATAAATTGAACTCACCGTTATTGAGTTTTGTACTGTCTAGCAGGTATATTTTAATCGAGTTTTTCAAAAGGAAGTTTAATGATAGTTTTTAACCCCCCTGATGGAATAATATTAAGGTTAAATACATAGTCATCTGTGTATAACACTTTAAGTCTTTCATCAATATTTCGCAAGCCAACGCCTCGGCCTGTTTTACCTTTCATTTTGTTTCCATCTACACTTTTCCCAGCACCGGTATCGCTTAGCTCTAAAACTAACATGTCATCAACTACATCAGCCCATAAACTGATTGTGCCGCCATCTTCATTTTGTGCAATCACATGTTTCATTGAATTTTCAATAATGGGTTGTATCAACAAACTTGGAATTAGCGCTGACTTTGCCTCGTCAGAAATATTAAAGTCTAATTTAAGTCGATCACCAAAACGGGTTTTCTCTATTTCTAAATATAAGTTGAGGGCTATTATTTCAAACTCTAAAGCTATTTTAGTATCAGGGTTATTGTCTAAAGAATAACGTAAGAATTTACTCAATTGAACCGTCATCAGTTGCGCTTTTTCTGGCGCTTCACATTCAATCAATGAGTTAATAGCATTGAGTGTATTACACAGAAAATGAGGGTTAAGCTGATAACGTAACATTTTAATTTTTGCATCACGAGCGACTGACTGAGCATTCACCCTTTCTAATTGCTCTTCTTTAGCTTCAGCGGCCTTTGAAAGCAACATTTTATGTTCAAACTGCAATAGCTGATAATATCGAATACCATGGAAGAAACCAGTCCAGCAAAAAAAGATAAATATACTACTAAAATACCAACCACCAAATTCGTCCCAATTACCATCAGAGCTTGTTAGCTCGATATAGAGCCCAACCCTTATAAGGGTCCATACCAAGGAAATACAGATAACTGAAAATATACTGATCAGAACTCTTATAAAAATAGGCGAGTTCCAACACTTCATAAATATCCAATAAAGTGGCATTGAACATACTATACCAACCACAGACTGCCAAAAGGTGTGGTTAAGGTGCTCCACATCGATTTGAACATACCAGAGTGTTAAGGAAATTAAACTGATTAATGAAACGAAAGACCAAAAGCTGATTTGTAAAGCCCAGAATAGGTACACTGGCTTTTTGGAAATAAATTTATTTATGAGTACAAATGGGTTGTCAGACATATATTCTCCGAAATCATCTACTGTAATACTAACCGTTCCACCGCAGATGATCGAATAAAAAATTCCCACCTATCGTTGTTAAAGACCGTTTCATCTCATCGATATTAAAACCTTATAAATATAACGAGTTATGTCGATAGAGACGGCTACCTTTTATCAGTCTAAAACAGATCCTAAGATAATCATAAATTATGGATAAAAAGAGGAAAAAGTTATATTTGACAACATGACCAATAATCATTAAATCCCAAAGTAGGAATGAAAAAACGTGAACGAACGAGTAATTTGAAAACAGCAATATAAAAATTAGAGTTTATCGTTAGAAGGAAGATAACAATTACCCTGATTTTTATATTGCCGTAATCATTTTGTGATTATTTGGCTTGTGCCATATAATCGAGTGTCAGTTGTGTTAGCACTGCTGTTCCTGTTTTAAATGATGACTCATCTACAAAGAAATAAGGTGAATGATTACTTGGTGCCTTTTTAGGGTCCTTACCTTCAGGTGTCCCCCCTAAGAATACAAATAACCCCGGCACTTGCAGAGCATAAAAAGAAAAATCTTCAGCCCCTGTTATTTTAGGCAATATTTTCACATTATCTGCGCCTGCAACACTTTCAAGGCTAGGTAACATTTGTGCAGTTAATTCAGGGTTATTAATGGTTACAGGGTAGCCTTCATAAATGTCCACATCTGCTTTTGCACCAGAAGCAGCCGCTATATGTGTTGCGGTACTCTTAATTTTTTTAAAAATTTGTTGACGATTATCCATGTCAAAATTACGAATAGTGCCTACCATTTCTACCTTGTCAGGAATAATATTATTACGAACACCACCAGAGATTTTTCCAAAGGAAATAATCGCAGGCTCTTTAGTAATATTAATTTGACGACTAACAATATGGTTAATACCTGTCACAATTTGTGCTGCAGCACTAATGGGATCTACGCCCGTCCATGGAATAGAGCCATGTGTCTGTTCACCATGTACAGCTATTTCAAAACGATCTGCGCTTGCCATAAACGGACCGCTGCGATATCCAATGTTCCCAGACGCTAAACTAGAGGTTATGTGCAACCCAAACGCAACATCTGGTTTGTTTTTTTCAAATATCCCTTGTTTTAACATTAATTCAGCGCCACCCTCTTCATTATCAGGTGCACCTTCTTCCGCCGGTTGAAAAACAAACATTACATCGCCATTGAGATCATTTTTCATTCCTGCGAGAACTTCAGCGGCTCCCATAAGCATAGCAATATGCGTATCATGACCACAGGCATGCATAATACCGACATCAACGCCGCGATAGTTGGTTTTTTTAGTCGACTTAAAGGGTAAATCGACTTTTTCTGTAACGGGTAATGCATCCATATCGGCACGTAACATTACTGTTGGTCCTGGTTTCCCCCCCCCTTAAAATGCCAACAACCCCGGTGTAAGCAATATCTGTCTCAACTTCCAAACCAAGTTTTCTCAGGTGTGACGCAACTATTTTTGCCGTTCTTACTTCACGATTTCCTAATTCAGGATGTTCATGAAAATCGCGACGCCACTCAATAACTTTACCTTCAACACCTTTAAGGAGTTTTTCCTGAGTAGTTGTCGAATTTGCAGCAAAAGAAGAAATTAAGCCCAGAGCAACGCAACAAGAGATTATTGATTTTTTCATACGAGTTCCTTTTTATATTAATTGGTTAACCTAAGTGCAGATTATTTAAATACATTAACAGTAAATGAATGTAAGCGAACAACTTCTTTTGTGATCGTTCTACTTTTTTACGTCATAGGCAATAAAAAAACGATTGAAGAAGAACTACTTTGATTGTCTCAAGTATAAAAATATTTCATGCAGTCCTTCCTATTTTATAATATTAAAGCACCTATCTAACTAAAACGAATTGGTTATTTAAAATTGGGCTGAATTGAATTATTAATAGGATGGATTGACTCGCCAATATGACTAAATATGATAATCTCTTAGTTAAATTATAATAACAATAAGTATTAGGACTTCGTTATGTTACTCACTTTTGGCAAATCTGAAAGTATTGTATTTACTTCATCGTTGCGTTTTTTATCTCAAAAGACCTTCCCGTTGCTATGCGCACTTTTTACGTCTATATCTGTTTTTGGCTCTACGATTATCGTTCCACCTAATGAGCAATTAGTACTTCGTGATATACAGCAACAAGTGAGTTCTAGAAGGTTGGAAAAAGATGTCACTACGCTAGTTGGCTTTGGTACTAGGCATACATTGTCAGAAACAAAATCAACTACCCAGGGAATTGGCGCAGCTCGTCGTTGGATTAAATCAGAATTTGATAAAATTTCAGCACAATGTGGTGGTTGCTTAGAAGTTGTTTATCAAAAGCAGACATTTTCAGGGGAAAAACGAATTCCTGAACCAACGGATGTTGTCAATGTTATCGCTATTCAACGGGGCCAGTTAGATCCTAATCGTTATATTGTAATGTCTGGCGATATAGATTCTAGAGTGTCAGACCCTCTTAACTATACCAGTGCATCTCCAGGAGCAAATGATAATGCATCAGGCGTTGCTGGTGTTATCGAAGCAGCCAGAGTGCTATCACAACATAAATTTGCCGGCACGGTTGTTTATGCCGCACTATCAGGTGAAGAACAAGGTTTATTTGGTGGGAAAATAATGGCAGGTATAGCCAAAAAAGAAGGTTGGCGTGTAGAAGCTGTTATTAATAATGACATGATTGGTAATATTTCAGGAATTAATGGCATTATCAACAATACAACGGCTAGGGTCTTCTCTGAAGGCATTCGATTTGTTGAAACACCAGATGAAGCCAAAAAGCGGAGATTTACCGGTGGTGAAGTTGATTCTCCTTCACGTAATGTAGCGCGCTATATTGACCAAATTGCAGACCAATATATCCCTAACTTAGACGTTATGATGGTATATAGATTGGACAGATTTGGTAGAGGCGGACATCACCGACCATTTAATGCAGTCGGTTATCCTGCCGTACGTATTATGGAAACAAATGAACATTATGATCGACAACATCAAGATCTTCGCACAGAAAATAGTCGAGAGTTTGGCGACGTTATTTCTGGAGTAGACTTTAACTTTACAGCTAAATTAACATCATTAAATGCCGTCACTATCGCTGCTATGGCGTCGGCGCCACCACCGCCAGCAAACACTGAAATTTCAGGCGCCGTCAAAGCATCAACAACGTTAAAGTGGCAACGACCAAAAGGAAATATGGCAAAAAATTTAGCGGGCTACCGTGTTCATTGGCGATTAACTACTGAGCCAACTTGGACAAATAGTCAATACGTAGGTGATGTTTCTGAATTTAAATTAAAGAATATTGTGATCGACAATTATTTTTTTGGTGTGAGCAGTGTTTCTAAAGAGGGTTATGAAAGCCCCGTAGTTTTCCCTGGCCCTGCTGGCTCTTTCGGCGGTTATAAATAACAGTAAACACAAATTTCAACACCTATTGAAAGGGAGTTTTGCTCCCTTTCAATGCAAATACTGATTTGAATTAGTTTACTAATTTCCAAGTTTAACGCGTAATCGTCATACATAAATTAAAGTGGGAAGTTAATTGATGGTCAATCCTTTGATTATTCCAATACTGGCATATTTAAGAGAACAAAACAGTTCATGCTCTCTGATTAATTTGATTAATCTGTGTGAGCAAGATCTTCTTATACTCATCGGAAAAGACGTCAACTATCAGATAGGTATTTTCCAAAAGAATTTTTTTGTGATGAATGCGCTTTATCAAATCAAAAATGATGTTCAAACCGAAGGATTTTCACTGACAATTCTTCCGATGGATATTTCTATGGTGCCTAATTACGATAAAAGTAAAAGTACACTCACCAACCGTGATACTGAACTGGCTAATTACTACTTGAATTGGTCTAATTTAGAAAGCATTACAACTGAAGAAGTTGAGGATCTTTTTAACAGCTTTTGGCAAAAATATAGTGCTATAGATAAAGTTGATATGGCTTTGACTTCACTAGGATTAAAACAAGATGCTGATTGGTCTGACGTGCGTCAGGCATACAAAAAGAGAATTGCTATTAATCACCCTGATAAAGGTGGTTGTGCAGAGCGTTTTATTGAAACCCGTGAAGCCTATGAAGTGTTAAGTTTCAATTATCGTAAAAGTTGAATGTATTCAGGTCAATAAACTAAAAAACCCAACTATTTTAACGGCGAACTGTTGCGTCAAAATAATTGGATATTAAGTGAATCGAACTTTAAAATATAGTGTTATCTAAGCAACCGCATCGTTCTGGTTGATATTTATAACCTTGCTAGGATAAATATCTTTCATCACTAATTTAGGTGTACGGTCAACTTTAAAGAGTCCCCAATGCTTTTCAGGCTCTAATTTATCTGGTGATCCTTTCCATGGTTCATCAAATGCTTCGAAAACAAAGGTCAGAATTTTTTCTTCTGTTGTCCAAGCAAGTAACTGCTCATAGTATTGCGCTTGCAGTTCTTGATTTGCATTCCAAGGTTCGATACCTCGTCCATTTGATGCTGTTGTCCAACCAGCTTCAGTAATTATAACGGGTACATCAGGATAATGATTCGCCACACTATAATAATTTTGTTTAGTATATTCTAGTGCGTCTTCCATTGTTCTATACTCCCATGCAGGGTAAGTATGAATAGAAATGAAATCTAATACAGCAACTAAGGGTTCAAGTTTATAAGTCCAAGGTACATAGTTTTCACAAAAGGTAACCGGCTGACTAATTTCTTTTTTAATTTGTTTTACATAAGTAACTAATCTCTCGACAGGTACCATATGATCGGTCCATTCAACACTCGCTTCATTACCCACAGAAACAGAAAATACAATGTCGCTATACTTTTTAGTAAGACCGATCATTTTATGAATTTCATCACAATTTTTTTGTCTATTTTCGCTAATGGCTTCTTCAGTAAAGTCAGCTCCCCAAGGACAATTTGGGTTACTCATTTCTGCTGCTATATCAACACCCAACATAACTTTGAAATGTAGCTTTTCAGTATTAATTACATCTAATACAAGTTCGGCATGTGGACCACAATCGTAAATACGAAGAAAACTCCAGTTTTCTTTCAGAATAAGAAGGTCTTCTTTTACTTCATCGTAACTTGGGTAAATGCCTTCTCTTGGATTTTGCCCTTCACGATAGCCTGAATAACAAATTGCATTGGCATGAACCAAATTCATCGAACTAATTGTTGCTACTTTATCACTGTTTTTATTAAACATACTTCAAATTCCCGCTTTTATCCCAAAGTCCCCAATGCGCGCCAACTCCGCCTTCATCTTCAACTTTCCAAACCTCATCAAATGATGAAAAATAGAATACATCAATATCTTCTTCTTCTGCCCACTGATACGTGCCCAGAAAGTACTTAATTGCGTTTTCATAAGAAGGTACCGCGCCCCACTCTTCTGGCCCTTCGTTTGGCCAACCTGTTTCGGTAATAATGACTCTTTTTCCATTACCGGCTTTAATTGCGCGACGATACATGTCTTTCATGTAGAGTATTGAATACTCAAGCGCACAACCTTCCCAGAAGGGGTAACAGTTAGCTAAGATCAAGTCGCAAGCATCAGTAACATTTGGATGTACTTCAAACTCATAATAAGCATCAACATAGCCCACTTCAATATCAGGTAAGGCTATTTTAACACGGTTGATGTAGTCGATTAATTGCGCTTCAGTTAAGTCTTCACGTAGAAGTACTTCGTTACCGACAGCAACAATGTCTGCATAACCTTGTTTAGCGACTTCAATAAGATTATTGATTTCTTTTTCGTTATTCTCTAAATCGTCATCTAACCACGCGCCCACTAAGGTTTTTAAACCTTGTTGCTTGGCAATTTTTGGAATATTTTCATTACCGTCAGTACATGAAAAAGATCGGATCCATTTAATGTTTTGTGAAATAACAGCCATGCGCTCTTTTATTTGAGCTTCGGTAATAATTGTTCCTGGCCCTTGTCCTTCAATATAAGGACTAAAAGAGATACCATGAATTTGATTATCAAGCACCTTAGTAACAGCGCTTTGTAATTCTTTACGGGAAGAATGACCAACATTCATTCCTGCCAAAGACATACGTTTATTATATTTACTCGACATGTTCGTCTCCGAAAATTTTCGTGTGCATTTATATTGTATTGAAGGCGCAACGTGTTGCACCTTTACAATTCATCAACCTATTGATTATTACTACTCGTTATTAATGAAATAAGTGATCAGTAGATATTGTTAATGTTATTTGTTGAACTTCACCACTTCGTTGAAAGATTTCAGTACTTTCTTCAGTAGATAAACTTAAGTTTGAATATGTTAGTTGCTTACCGTTGCTGAAAGTTACGGTTAATGATGATTCAACTTTATCATTAAGTTGGTAAACAATAGGAACCTGACACCAAGTGAAAGCAAGTGCCATTGCTGGAACCTCAATTTCTTTCCATTCTTCGTTAACATCAAGATAACGGAATGGTTTTGGCGCTTGAATAAATTCACATGATTGTAATAGGCTAGGCACAAAAGAAACTTGACCTTCTTTAATTCGTAAACCTAATTCACCAAAACGTGTGAGAATTTCTTCTTTAACTTGCCCTGTCATACCGGGTTGTTGTGCACCAGAATGTTTAGGGGTATGCGAGTATGGGTCCATTGGAAATGCACCGTACTCAGCAGGTGTTTTATTAAAACCAATACCGTCACGTACGCGATAATACAAGCTGGCTATTTGTCTCGTAAGTTCGTCACTTTCACCTTGTTCAACACACGTAAAAAAGTTCTCTTCTACGGCTAACATCAACTTAGAAACCATGTGCCAATAGATACTGCCTAAACCTTCAAAACCAAACATGCCACCTGATCTTCCAGTAAATGCTTGATGATTAAAGGTTAACTCGTAAAGGTCGAAAATAGCTTCTTTATCAACGGTTAATGCAGTTGGATAAACATCACTAAGTTCAGTAAGCTGATCTTGCAAAACGTTACTGTTAGTAATATCTGGGTTAAAACGATACTCGCCATCTAAGTCGCGCAAAATTATGCGTTCATCACGCTGTTCAAGCATTAACTGTAAAGACGCGTTGCTTTCAACATGCTCTGCAGATACACAGTTTTTTTCTAAAAAGCTAGGTAATTTTCGGTCAGGATAAAGCATGAAACTTTTTTGATCGGGACGATAAACGTCACTTGCAAATAAAGCTTCTAATACTGATACGACTTTTTTAGGTTTTAATGCACCAGAACTTAATGCCGCGACTTGACCTTCAAGCATTGGATACAAGTCTTTTACTGTAGAAGTCTTATTCTCTAAGCTCAATAAATTATAAGCGTTGTATAACCCGTCAGCGCGTTCGTTTGTTTCAATCGTATGTTCAATGGCTTTTAACGCATCACTTAACATTAATGAAATTTGACTAATTTTTTGTGACACTTGGCCACTAAAACCTTCCTGTTTGTATATAGTTTCGCGATAAGTACTTGCCGCTAAACCAAGTTCAGCAATGCTTTTAAAGCGTGCTTCTGGGCTAACAGGTTCAGGCGTTAACTTCGATGCTAAATCATTCAATGCCATTGCGGTTTCAACTAACCATTGATTTACTTCAACAGAAAGCGTTATATCTTGGCTTTCATTTGCGAGTAAGTCTTGGAAGAAACAGATATAGCGACGTAAATAACATAAAGTGACCATCGACAAACCTTGGCCAACTAAAGCATTGTTTGCATCATTCCACTCAGGTCTTTGGGTATTTAACCAAATTCCGCCATCAACCACTAAATTACCGAGTTTTGATAACAACGGGACTAATAATTTTTCTAGTAAATTAACTTGATAAACTTCACCATTAGCGTCGATTACCAATTTACCATCAGCACCCATTTTTTCGACACGTTTCTCAATATCAAGTGATAACGCTTCATCATAAGTTACTGTACTTTTAGCATCTTTAACCAAAGCATCAAATGACTTGATACGGTATGGCACATTAGCGTAACTGAAGATTTCTTTACGTAACATACCACTCAGTTTTTCTGGGTGAAATTGGTTCGACAGTTCAAGCATTTTTTGTAAATAGATAATCTGATGATCACCCCAGTAACCAATATAGCTCCATGGATCATCTGGTTCTTCCACTTCCCAATCAATACCTTCTTTGGTAATTCTGTATGGGTTGTATCCGTCCATCGTAGAAGCATTAACAAATTTTGCGACTACATTTTCGATAAATTCTGGGTAGCTATAGGTTAACGCTTCCCAGTTTTGGAATATATCTCGCCAGTTTCCTTGATAAGTTAACAAACGATTATTGTTTTCATCGACTAATTTAATCGCAAACTGGTTCCATGGACGACTTGGATCACCATGACGACGACCAAATGAAATAGGCAAATATTCTGAACTTAAGCGTTCAAGTTGACTGTCGCCTGTCGACTTAATTTTTTCAAGTAACTCTGAAAAATTAAGCTTTTCAGGTAAATTATCTAAAAGTACCTGATTACGTTGATAAACGTCGTGGTTGAATAAATCTATAGTAGTAGAAAAGTCATTTGACGAAATCATATACTGATCATCAAAAATCCCACCACGCAAAGCATTAAATAAAACATTCGCATAATGATGCTCAGAAACACTTTCTTCACCGGTTAACTGAAAACCATCAACAGAAGCCATAATACGCGCTAACTCGTCAGAACCTTGCGCAATTGAACGCTGGATCTCTTTATCAAGTTTATTGTCATCTATTAGTTGGCGACGCAAGGCAACAGACTGACTTTGACTCTGTTCTATATTTGCAACAATTTGCCATTTCTTGTGGGTATTTGGCGCTAACTCTAACTGAGTATTGACTAAGAATGCACCACGAATACCACGTTTTGCAGATTCCTGTTTAACCTGTTCACCACGTTTAAAAGCATCTAATTGCTCTGATGAAAGTAATATATTCGTGTTATCTAAACCAAGACAATAAACCGTATTGGCCTTTAATGACTCGCATGGTTCAGCTCTATCGGTAATACCCGAAAATAAAGTGAAAAAGGCAAGACCTGTACTTTCGTCTAATTCAGTCCATTTATAAGCATCAACTAAGTTACTCGAATTAGCTTGAGTAAAACGAGGAGTACCCGCAGGTAAAATATTTTGGAAACCGTCAATCAGTTCTACATTTAAGGGTTTATCAGCGCTATTTTCAGATAAGTTTTCTAACTCACATTTTCTAACAAAACCATAAGTATCACTAGTCGCCCAGGTATAACGAAAGGCTAATTGCAAATCATTATGAATTTCTTCAAAACACAGTTTATTGCCCAACACGTTCTTGTATAGGTTTCTGGTGATATTAAATCGAAGTTCATGTTCACGATTGAAAGGTTCCCAATCAATCTTTTCAGTGCCAGTATCTACGCGTAAAAGGGTTTTACAACCCGTATTAAGTTCGCTTTCGTGAATTTTGTCCACAGTAATATAGGGAAACAAGGCTGTTTCTGGAGACACACGACCGGCCGTTAAACCACCCGTAGACGAAACAAATAACCAATGGTCACTATTAGAAATAACGCTAACAAAAAAAGGTGCCATTTTGTTAACATTATTAATTGCATAAAATCGTTCATCACCCATAGTGACGAACTCGCCCGTTACTTCATTGCTCTGTGTATTACATATTTTCATTTTTAATTCCTACCTAAACTCAAGGTACTTTTACTGTTCTAAATAATTAAATAAATTGCAAAAATGAACGATTAAATTCATTCGTATTAAAATTTATTGTGTTAATGGTTTAAATATTCTTACGTAGTCAATTTCCATTGATACGGGAAAAATAGTGTTATCGATTGGTCCGCCTGATCTGCCCCACATTCCGCCAATAGCGAGATTTAAAATAACGTGATAAGGATGATCATAAGGCCAAGCACGCCAGCCTGTAGATTCATTGGTATAAAAGAAATAAGGGGTATTATTAAAAAATACGGTGATATTCTCTGGCGTCCATTCAACAGAATAAACGTGAAAAGCGTCTTCAACATTTTGACCTTCGATACTGCCTTTACGTTGTTCCCAATTCTGCCAATAATAAGCTTTGTTATGCACGGTGCCATGAATGGTTTGCATGTCGTAACCTACATGCTCCATGATGTCTATTTCACCTGAGTTCGGCCATGCGTCACATGTTGCACTGCCTTGCCAATCTTCATTTTCTTTACAGGTTGTTGAATACTTAAATGGGGTACTGGGTAACATCCAAATAGCTGACCAAGTACCTTGCCCAGCAGGAAGCTTAGCTCGGACGTCAACACGTCCATAAAGAAAGTCGCCTTTACCTTGCGAGTGAATACGGCCAGAAGTATATTGCGCATCATCCAAAACTTCTTTGTAAGCAGTGATCACTAAGTTACCGTCTTTTACTTGGACATTTTTAAGGTTGTCTGTGTAGGCTTGATCTTCACTGTTAACTTTGCGCGCAGGCCAAATATCATAACTCCATTTATTTGGATCTGGTTTGCCTTCATAATTAAATTCATCATTCCACACCATTTCCCATTGGTCTGACTTAATATTCTTTTTACGTACAATCAATGCATTCAGAATTGGCTGACCTACAATTGATTTAAAGTTTATATCTAGCTGTCCATCTTTTACTTCAACATCGTAAACAGCTCGAGCTAAGGCCGATATATGTTTTCCATCTCGAGCAAGTCTTACATTTAAATCACTTATAACTAATGATTGCTCAGCAAAAACATTAAAAACTCTTGCTCCCATATCATTATCTTCAGGTTCAGCAAATTTAAAAATAATATCATACAAGCCATTTTCTAAGGGATGGTTTATCGTTAACTCACCACTTCGAAAAGATTCATATATAAAGCTATCTTGTGAACCTTTAATTTTTTCAATATTACCAACATCACCCGTAATTAAAGAGGAGGTGGATGTGTCGGCTTGGTAAGATATACCGTCAACACCTACATATTTAGTTCCGCCAACATTAACAGCCCAAACTACATTGGTATCATATTGGAAATAACCATTGTTCGAGGCTAGATTATTTTTAGCGCTATTATCAACAGAAGATGAACTAGCATAATTGAGCTGATGATTTTTTTCGTCGTTTATTAACTGTCCACCTATAAGCGCTAAAGGGACCAGTATTATGACCAAAATCAAAAACAACCTATTGTTACTATATTTTTTCTTCATGCTAGCTAAGCTCCAAACGAATAACAGCAACTCATTTATTTGCAATTATGTATTAGCAATATTGATAGCAACAATAAGGGAACTAGAATGTATGGCAATCAAAACGAGGCAAGGTGGACTAGACTTGCGGTAAAAACGACTCTTATACTCAAGCTAAGTCAGTAAATATGCATTAAGGGTGCAGCATATACATATCGCCTTATCGGTGTTTAGAAAGCTAATCCCACCCTTTATATGAAGAGTAAATAATGCCTTAAAATACAATTCACCTCTTCATACGCCCAACTTAACCTTTATCTATTGTATTTTTTTTCAGCACATGAGATTTGTCTTTCTTGGATTACTATCTTCACCATTACCACCAGCCAAATATTTATTTTTAACGTAAATAACCTTCAAACAAATAAGAGTTCCATATGACCAAATCTACTATTCTAAACTCGCAACCAAAAAGCGCCATTATTCGAACGCTTTATAAATATGTAATTCTCCGCTCATTATTTATACTTATCTTCTGCATAAGTTCATCTGTTCAGGCGAAGACAACATATCAACAAAGTGCTGACCACCTTCTTCACGGAGAAACAATGGCGGTTGCCTATTCTGGTTTTCGTGCAGGGCAACATCCTGACCGCGGTAATGGCGCTATAAATCCCGGTGATGCTGAGATTTTGGAAGACTTGAAAATTCTGCTCAGCCATAATTTAGATTTAATCCGTTTGTATGATTCTGGTGAAAATTCAGCAGCAACATTAAAGATAATAAAACAGCACAAATTACCTATTAAAGTATTGCTGGGTATTTGGTTAGACGCAGAAGTAAGTAATCACGAAGGTTGTCCGTGGCTAGAGCTTCCTATACCGGCACAAAAACTCTTTGATAATAAAATAAAAAATATGGTGGAAGTTCAGCGCGGTATTACGTTAGCAAAAAAATATCCAAATATAGTTATTGCAATTAATGTAGGAAATGAAGCGTTGGTGGATTGGAACGACCATATGGTCTCGTTAAATAACGTTATTGGTTATGTTCGTGAAGTTAAGGAAGGTATTAGTCAACCGGTAACTGTTGCTGACAATTATGAATGGTGGATCCGAGACGGCGCAAAACTGGCTGCTGAATTAGACTTTATTGGTGTGCATACTTACCCAGCATGGGAAAATAAAACGATTGATGAAGCGCTCGCTTATACTATTGAAAATATCGAAAGTGTTTATAAAGCCCTACCCAATAAACCGATCGTTATTCTAGAAGGCGGATGGGCAACCACAGCTAAAGAATTTTCAACACAAGCCAATGAAGCGAATCAGAAACGTTATTATGATGAGATAATGCAGTGGTCAGAAAAAAGTAATACGACATTTTTCTTTTTTGAAGCATTTGATGAACCTTGGAAGGGAGACCCGACAAACTTAGAGGGCGCTGAAAAACATTGGGGACTCTTTAATGTAGATAGAACACCAAAACAAGTAATGATGCCTAAGTAGGCATAGAGAAGATAAGGAGAGCATACTCATCCTCTCCTTTCCTTATTTTTACTCGTCAGATAGGGAGCTACTCCATAAGTAGGCTTCTATTTTCAACCTCGATAATTGCATTAAACACCATGAGATCTAATGTGTGTTATGTAGCTCGAATTTAATGAGTATATCAGTCCAATAAAATATTTATCCTTAAAGCTAAATATCTTCGACCGTTAAAGGCGTTGGTTGTGTTCCATCAATGTCAGTGAAACCATATTGTTGAGCCAGTTCTGCAGCAATGAGTACACGCCCTGATTTATCCATAATATCAACATCAGTAGCCAGTGCTACAACAGCTCTGCCAATAAATTGTGGTGACTCTGAATTAGATAAATCCATGTGTTCAGCTGACTGCATTACTGATTCAGTTCGAACAAGACCTGGGTACAGAGATACAGCGGCAACCTTGTGTTCTCGTAATTCTTCCGCCATGCAAGAGATCATATGATCGGAAGCAGCTTTAGCTACACAGTAGGCCACACCTTTATCATTCCTTTGAGCAGCAAAAAATGAGATATTAATAATTAAGGCGTTTTCTTGCTGCATTAATAGCGGGGTAGCTAATACGCTTGATATGTAATGGGCTCTAACACCTGCCTGAAACATCGAGTCCCAGCGTGATATAGGCAAAGTCCAAAATCCTTTTTCATTCCAGAACTCGGTACCATCTGTGAAATACTCGTAACCACCCCACACATTATTAACCAAAATATTCAGATGGTTATGATCTTCATTAATTTGCTTGAATAAAGCTTTCACGGCTGAATCGTTACTATGATCACATTGAATGGCTATACATTCGCCTCCTAATTCAATGATCTCTTTAGCTGTCTGATGAATGGTTCCCGAAAGACATGATGCTGACTCACCTTCAAAAACAGTTCTTCCTGTAATATAAACTTTTGCACCCGCCTCACCCAAACTAAGTGCAATCCCCTTACCTACACCTCGACTCGCTCCTGTAACCAGAGCAACTTTACCATTAAGAGATTTCATAAAGCCCTGATTAAAAAGTTAAAATTTAGTGATAAGTCTATTTTTATGACTCTAATTTTCCGTGTGTATGGGATAGTTATACATTATTTCAAACTTATCAAGGCAGTTTCTAACCAGTTCATTCGTCTTGTATACCAAGTTTTTAAGTGGGTAACTTCTTCGTCGTAAGAAGCTAGAACAACTGAGTTTGGCCAAACATAAGTACCTATGGTGCCCCACTTATCGTCATTCTCTTGTTGAGCCCACTTTAATGCATCCGCCTGTTGATCTATTTTATCTAAAATATATTGTTCATTATTTTTAAAATATTTAAATCGCTCGTTTACTTTATTCACGAATTCAGGATCTTGAAAGAGCCTTGAGTACCAAGGATGATAAAGTATCCAAAAACCTGCAGCAAATTGACTATCAGCATAATCAACATTGCCAAACGATAAATCAAAATCCCAGAGCGGACCCATTTTAATTTTTTCACCTGGCATAACATTAAAATAAATACTTGAGAAGAATTGTGACTCTACATTTTTTGTTATTTCGCTAATTAAATACCAATCTATAAAGCTGTCAATATCAATAAATTTTGCATAACCTGATATGGGGTCTTTAAATTCATCACTCAATAAAACCGTTTCAAATTCATTTATAAGCTCTTCTATATAAAGGTATTCCGTGGTTCCTAGACCTATGGAGGGTTCTTTTATATTAATTAGAAACTTATCGGTATGAAAATATACGTCGTCATCATCAAGTCTTTCAAGTTGATCTATTTCTAATAGGTAACCCGTATCACCTAAATTTGCTCGATTACCTGACTCTTCGACCTTTTGAGTGATGTTATAAGTACCGTTATATTCACCGCTGATATAAACTTCAGCGAAAGTACTTTGCGGCGTCCAGTCAAGTTGACTGATATACCCCATTTCAAATGCTATTTTGTTTCTTAACATGGTTTTATCTGAGTATTCAGCAAGAAATAACCACTTTTTATCAGCAGGCATACCTAAAAATTCTTTTTTATCATCAAATTTCATTTGAAACGGCTTCTTGGGGTGTGTAAACCAAGTTGAGTTTCCTCGGCCTCTGATTTTCATAGGCGTTTGTTGCAAATCATCTATATATCTACCACCATCCAAAGAAACACTACCTTCTACATAATCTTCTTTCGAGTCGATAGGCACATTATTATCCGTTGAAAGGTAAACAATAGGTAATCCCGTAAACTTAGTTAGGTCTACTTGATAATTTTCTTGAGAGCCATCAGCTGTTTTAACGGTGTAAGTTACAATTTCGGTAAAGTCATTGCCTGTTGTGCTACTCGTTTGAATAACATCATTAATGTTAACCTCTGCACCATTATGCGTAAATGTAGCAATAAGGTTATCAACATCGACATTAACGGTAACTCTGCCCGTTACCGAATTATCATTAATATCTAAGTAAACATCATTAGTAAGATCTGGGTTATTTACTTTTAAAAACGAGAATTCATTAAAATTCGTATTTTCAATTATAGGTAAAGGTATTGGCTCGATAACTACTGATGATTCTGAATTACCACCACAACTCGTTATAAAAAATGCACTTAGCAATAACATAGAAACTGTTATTGCCTTAATCGATCTCATTAATTTAAAGATAGACATACGTTAAAAACTAACCTTGTTATTTAACGCTAAATGTATTTCTTCGACTTTTTCTTTATTAAGCACATATTTACGCATTACCCAAGCAACCAGTATTGAACCTAAAGCGGGATAAACAGTAAAAGATATTAAGATACCTTCTTTCGCGGTTTCTGTTTGTTCAACGTCTGCTTGGTAGCCATAATAAGCGAGTAACCAACCAGCAAAAGCACCACCAAAGGCAACACCTAATTTGATAAAAAATACCACTGCAGAATAAACCATGCCCGTAATACGAACACCCGTTTTCCAATGACCGTAGTCAATAGTATCTGCCATTTTCGCCCATAATAATGGGGTGGCCATTTGTAAAAAGAAGCTCCATAAGAAAAACAAAGCAAAAGCTGTAGCCACTTGATCTTTAGGAACGAAATAACTGATAACACAAATAAATGCGGCGATTAGTTGAAGGCTAATATAAGCTTTAATTTTACAAACAATTTTAGCGAGAGATTGAGCAAAAGCACAACCTAAAATACTACCCACCATGCCAAGTGTCATAAATAAGGTAATTTGATCTTCAAGATCAAGTACATATTTAACGTAGTAAATGGCTAATGTTGCTCTTAATACTTGGCCGGTCAATAAAAACAAGCCAGCAAGACACAAAATCCTCCACTGATCGTTTTGCCAAAGAGATTTTAAATCTTCAATAAATGACGTTTTCTGTCCTTCTGGTACAGATACGCGCTCTTTTGTGCCACTAAAACATAATAAGAACATCACAACGCCAAGGAGGCTCATCGCAACCATAGTGAGTTGATATCCTTTTGCTTGATCTCCATTACCAAAGTACTCAACTAAAGGCAGAGTTCCTGCAGCAACGATCAGCCCACCTAACATGCCTAAAACAAAACGGTAGGTTTGAACTGATACACGTTCAGAGGGGTTTGCTGTTAAAACACCGCCTAACGCAGAATAAGGAATATTAATGGCGGTATATGCCATCATCAGTAATGTATAGGTTGCAAAGGCGTAGATGATTTTACCATTGCCTGTAAAGTCTGGCGTAGTGAATGCCATAATAGAAATAATACCAAATGGCACAGCAAGCCAAAGTAGGTATGGTCTGAACTGACCAAAGCGTGTTTTAGTTCGATCGGCAAGTGCGCCCATAAGGGGGTCAGTTATCGCATCAAATAAACGAACCACTAAAAACATTGTACCTACCAATGCAGGCGAAATACCCACAACATCTGTATAAAAAATTAACAGGAACATCATCACCGTTTGGAAAATAATATTACTTGCGGTATCACCTAAGCCATAAGCTATTTTTTCGCGAACTGTTAACATAAAATATCTCTTTTTATTATTTGTATAATTTATTGATTAATAAATACAGCTTGCGCATCGCATTATCTGAGTATTTTTATTATTCAAAGTAAAAGGTAAAAGGCGTAAACCCTATAAACAAAATAGGCCTATATCGCAAAACAATATAGGCCTATTAACTTATGCTTTATTAAGTAAAAGGTTACTTAAAGCTGTAACGCATACCTAATGTGTATCTTGAACCATATTGACGAGCAGAAAGAAATTGCTCTTCATAACGTCCATAAGATTGCTCGGTTTCATTATTCAAGTTTAAACCTTCGAAGAATACTGTAAAGTTATCGTCGATGTCGTAGTTTACACTCATATCAACTTGACCAAACGCTTTAGCGAACTGCGGTGGAGCATCAGCAGAGCCTTGACTTTGTCCTACACCAATAAGGTAATCATCGCGCCATGCGTAAGTCACCTTCACAGATAAACCATCTTTCTCGTAAAATACTTGAAAGTTAGCTGAATCACCTAAGCCTTCTAATGGTGTTTGTGAAACTAAATCAGCGACACTTTCAACTTTCGCGATGTCATCAACATCAAATTCAACATCACCATCAACAAAGGTAGCATTTGCGCCAAAACCAAAACCACTATCTCCAATAAAGTGTTGAACAGCTACTTCAATACCATCCACCATTTTATCATCAGGGGTGTTATAAGGCTGTGTGATGTTCCAAGACATTAATGGATCATCTGAATTAGGCGTAAGGTAACCTTGTTCATTTACAACAGCACCATTTTCTATCATTTGTAGACGAATAGATTCACCGTCTGTAGCAAGACCTGCTGCGGTAAGGTCAGATATTGCTTGAGCATAACGAGGCCCTGCTGCAATGTCGCGTATACCATCATATTGGTTAATTGAACTGCGAGTACTAATGAAGTTTTTAACATCTTTTCTAAAATAACCTACTGAAGCATAACTGCCTTCTGCATAATAATATTCTAAAGACAAATCAAGATTGGTAGACTCATATGGGTCTAAATCAGTATCACCGGATCCACCTGTACGTCCTTCCAAACCTGGGCTTGAGCTTAAAGATAAACCACCGGCTAAGTTACCTAAAGGCGCACGAGAAATAGTTTTACCCCAAGATGCACGAGCGACAATTTCTTCGGTTAAGTCAACTTTGATATCGATCATAGGCAATATAACGCTATAATCACCGTTTTCCGTGTAAAAATTATTTGCACCTGAAGTATATTGAGTGAGCCACTCATTAGCACTTAACCACCAAACATCTGTTGGTACGTCTTGTAAAACATTACTGCTCACTTCAGTTTCTTCGTAACGTAAACCTAAACTTACTTGTACAGGTAACTCAGCCACTTCAAATTCAAATAAAGAAGACACATAAACACTGTTAGTATTTTCTTCTACTGAACTTTGCCCTTGTATACTACCTTCGCGGTATGGGTCTGTACTAAAATAGTCATCGCCTAACGTGTCAGCATTCAAAAAAGCAGCTGAACGTGCAACAGCTTCATTAAAGTCAAAACTATAATAGTAACCAGCACCTATAGGGCTGTCGCCGTTTGAAAACTGGTCCAAGAATCCGTTGGTATTATTGTATTGAAACATACCATCTGGGAAAGCAGCTGAATAATTAGGGTTAAACAAGAAACCACCAATTAGACCACTCCAAGCACTTGAACCACCCATTGTTTGTTCAGTTCGTGCAAGTCCAAATTTAACTTGCATTAATGGAGAGTCTTCTGGATTTTCCCATGAACCATCAATTTGTAGTTGATCAACTTCTGCTTTACCCGGACTGTGAATGAACTGACTAAAATGTGAGTCCATTTCACTTGGTGCCAGTGTTGTTGAACCGTTATTCCAGAAGATTGTACCTTGAGGAATATCACCTGTTCTAAAATCATAATGTTTAGTGGTTAATTGGTTTGAACCAAAAACTAATGAACCCGTACCGTTCATACCTTTATCGGCGCCATTATCAGCTTTGTTTTCTGAACTATGGTAATCAAAGGTTAAAACTAAATCGTCAGTCGCTTGCCATTCCACATTAAAGCCTAAAGAGCTTTCATTAGTTTCTGTAGTGTCACGGTTTGCTGTATAAGAACCATCATTGCCTGATAAATCAGCAAACAACACCGTACCATTTTCATCTAACTCGTAAGCATTTATGCTTCCGCCGTAGTCATGCCATTGCCCCCAACCTATAGAGTTAGTACCCGTAATAGATTCCCCCATAGTGTAATCAAGTGTCAGTATCACACTTTCAACAGGAGCATATTGAAACGCTACATTCGCGTTGGTTCTTTCACGGTCTACATTAGCAATACCGTAATTCATATCACGTGGGAAAAATGCACCTGGTGCTGCATTTGCGTCGCGATTATCAATGACTTTATCAGCATCTAAAGTAGGAAGTTGGGCATTTGTTTGATACTGCCAACCCTGAATATTCGCCGATTGTTGTTGAAAGTCACGTTGTTGATGTGAGAATGAAAAAGAGAAGCCTAATGTATCATCAGCAAAGGTATTACTGTATAAGCCTGATAATTCAGGGGTAACGTCATCACCTTCAACGTTTGAAGAATCATAAATACCTTTCGCTGAAAAGACAAATTTCTCACCTGGGCTACTAAAAGGTTTCATGGTAACAATATTTACCGTTGCACCTAAGCCACCACTTGCATTTTCTGCACGTGCCGTTTTATTAACGATGAGTTCACTAACTCCATCAGACGACAAATTCTCTAAACTGTATGAACGTGAGTTACCCGTACCTGGCATTTGACGACCATTTAAGGTAATCAAATTAAAGTTTGGACCAAAACCACGAACGGTAATTTGGCTACCTTCACCATTTGAACGACTTACCGTAACACCAGTAATTCGTTGCAAAGATTCAGCAAGGTTAGTGTCAGGAAATTTACCCATATCTTCAGCTGAAATAACATCAACAACACCAGAAGTATTTCTTTTTACAGACATTGAACGGGTTAAACTGCTCATAATACCCGTTACTTCAATAACTTCTATTGCTTCATTTTTATTACCAGCTTGTGCTTTTTCTGCTTCAGCTTCTGCTGCATAAAGTTGACTGCTTAGTCCTGTCGCTAGGATTGCAGATATACAAACGGCTATGCGTTTTTTATTAAAAATTGAATGTTTCATGTGTACCCTACTTTCTTAAAATTAGTTCTAATGACGGCGGCTCGTGAAAGCCGCTCAACCTTTCTTAATAACGTGGTTATGGCGTTGTTATCATTACATTGTCAAGACGGAAAACAGCCCCTTCACCCGTTCCCCAAGCAGGGAAAAACATTAATACATCAATCTGGCTAACATCTAAGCCTGCGTCAAATAATGTTTGTAGTGGGAATGTATATGTTTGCCATTCACCTGTAGTTGGTGCTAATCCTTCAGTGCTTCCTGTTAAAGGAAGCTCAGCAAAAGTAGTTGCGCCATCTGACTCAATTTTAAACATCCACGTGCTAGTGCCATCATTTGGTGGCGTAATAACCTTAATATCAAAGGTAACAACACCTGTTGCTAACATGCTTGATGCATCAACAAAAACACCATCGTCTGCAAAAAGGCCGACAACTGTTGGTTGTGCGCCAATAACATATTCAGCAGTCATGCCATGTTCAGTTCCATCATTTTCAAGCGTTGGTGTTGTACCACCACAACAATCCCACAATGACCATCCAGTAGCTGGAGCTTCAGTGAATAACGCATTGTTATCAACTGTTGATGCTGTAGGATCATAAATCTTCACGTTATCTACACGGTAGATTGCACCTTCGCCAGCACCCCATGCTGGGAAGATCATTAGCACATCAATTGCACTTACATCTAATCCAGCAGTCGCTAAAGCAGATAAATTGAATGTGTATGTTTGCCATTGGTCTAGAGCAGGAGCTACACCTTCAACGGTGTCAGTTAAAGGAAGTTCAGCAAAACTTGCGTTATTGTCTGCTTCAACTTTAAACATCCAAGCTGCATCGCCAGGCATTGACGTTACTTTCATATCAAACTGAATAATACCATTTGAAAGAATTGAAGAAGCATCAAATGGAGCTGGAGTATCTGTATTAGCTTCTCTTGAAATAAAGCCCATTACTGTTGGCTCTGCACCGATAGAGAATTCAGCTACGTTACCGTGTGCATCATCATCTAATTCAACTGTTGGAGTAGAACCACCACAACAATCCCACATTGGCCAGCTAGCATTTTCATCATCAGTAAATACAACTAATTGAGGAGCACCACCAACATCACCTTCAATGGCAATATTACTTACTAAGTACTCAGCACCTTCACCAGTACCCCAAGCAGGGAATATCATAACAACATCAATAGCACTTAAATCTAAGCCTGCATCCTGTAATACTGATAATGGGAACGTATAGGTTTGCCATTCACCTTCAACTGGAGCAACACCTTCTAAACTAGTCGTTAAGTTTATATCACCCGTATTTGGTCCACCGTCACCAGCTTCAACCTTAAGGATCCATGCACTTGCAGCAGGAGGAGCCGTAACGACTTTCATGTCAAATGATAATGTACCGTTAAGATCTACTAATAGAGAAGCATCGAATGGTGATGATTGTCCCGTAAAATCATCTGGAAAATGGCCATCTCTTGTACTAAAACCAAGCACTGTACCGTTATTGTCAGCTATAGTGAATTCAACAACATCACCTTTGTCTGCATCAGCAATAGTTGCAGGTGAAGTACCACCACAACAATCCCATGCCGCCCAGTTAGCGTTTAGCGTACCGTCAAATATAGATAAGTTCTTAGCAATACCATCGCTAGGAGGTACTGGAACTGGAGCTTTACCTTCAACAAGCGCATCTTCTAAACTGTCGTAACCGGCTCTTACCGTTTCACAACCTTTGCCGGTATCTGGGTTTTGTTTACATTGATAAACACGTACGTAGTCAACTTCAAATTTGTTAGCTGCATGAAAAGCAGTAGCGTCAACACCTAATTCGTTAACGTTTTCAGGCCAATCACCACCAACAGCGAAGTTAAGTATTAAATAGAAATCTTTGTCATATGGAGCAGTTGCCCAATAAGTAGTCAGTTCACCTGTAAGTTGGTCATAATATTCTGTGAACCAACCTCTATGAGATAAGCCAACGGCTTGATCTTTACTGTTTGTGCGAACTTCAGATTGACGCTGTGTTGCAAAAAGGTGATCGTCCATATACCAACGAATTTCACCTTCTTGCCACTCTATTGCATAAGTATGAAAATCATCAGCTGGGTTAGCACCACTTTCTTGCATGTATGATTTACCAGATTGAGAGTTATCTGGCCAACTTTTACCGTAATGGAGCGTTCCATAAACATGTGTTTCTGAAGTACCGTCTTCTCTAGCTGAGCCTAGGTTAACTGATTCAAAAATATCAATTTCACCAGAACGTGGCCATTCGCCATATTCTTCATTTGTTGGCATCATCCAAAATGCAGGCCAGCTGCCCTGTCCTGAAGGAACTTTAGCGCGCATTTCCATACGACCGTATTTGAAATCACCTTTATAGCGAGTGGTCATTCGTGCTGAAGTATAAGGTAAAGCAGCACCTTCTTCTGCGGGTAGCGCTACAAGATTCAACATACCATCTTGTACGTAAGAGTTGTCAGCACTATCGGTATAACATTGCTTCTCTCCGTTTCCACCACCGTCACAGTTAATTTCATGTGTCCAGTTCTGGCCATTTATTGCTGTTCCATCAAACTCATCGTTCCACACCATTTCCCAATCAGAAACTGGTTGTAATGGATCAATATTTTCAATATTGGTATCGGTTGCTGAATCGCCACCACAACCAGCGAGTCCTAGCGTAACTGCTAGCCCTATTGTTGCGGCCAAGCCTTGTGTTTTAAATTTAACACTGCTTTTAATTTTCATGTCTTCTCCCCTAGAGATGTCCAAATCAAATATTTATAATCTTTCTTATGGTGTATGTACGTGACTCTTTAATAAAAAGGTTCACGTGAATATAAATACAATCGTAAATAAAATAATGTTTTTAACTGATTATCTTTTTAGCACAACGATTTACTAATTAGCATTGAAATACGGTCAGACGGGATAGTGAAAAGTTGAAATGGACAAAATGAGGTGAACTGTCTTATTTTGGTGATATTATTTTTGTTTTCACTAACCCTTCTTATAGAAACCTTTTATTTTCCCCTTTTTGTAAGAAATCAAAGCAGATAATTGATTTAATTAAAAAAAACATCAATACAACCTAAAAAACACACGTAAAACGAATATCACCACATAGCCAACCTGCTTAGTTTTAGCTCATTCTGGTAAATTATTAGCCAAATCATGTGTGAATTTAATAAAAATCCATTTGACCACAAAATTAAGGACGACTCACCGTTTCCTGATTGTTTGTGTCACTTATTAATGTACTTTGTTTGAAGCCTTATTGCGGTCAGTTTCAGTTAAATTGGACTCGAAACTCACTATAAAAAAGAATAAGAAGAGCACGCTTTAGCGTTTAATTTAGCCAGTAATTCTCTTCAATAAGGAAATATTCAACTGTTTATAAAAACAAAGTATAGCGACTTATATGTAGTTTTGTATCTCAGGTTGATTTAAAGCACTTCAAATAAATTAATAATAACGATTGAACAGTTTATAAGGGATCAAAATGAATAATCTAACAAATATGAAAAGATTCAACAAAAGCATCATCGTACTAAGCTTAGGTTTAGCGTTGTCTGCGTGTGGTGGTTCAGACGACAAGGCTGTCGAAATTATTGAAGAGATATTGAATTCAGCACCAACGATTAGCAGTATAGCAGTTACAACTGTTGAATCTGGCACAGCCTATAGCTACTCGTTAGTTGCTGCCGATGCCGATGGTGACACATTAACAATGTCAGCAGCCAATTTACCTGCTTGGCTAACTTTTGATAGCGCAACCGGAACGTTATCAGGTACGCCTTCAGATGCTGATGCTGGTGATACGGCAGTAACTTTAACGGTAAGTGACGGAACTGACGATATTACCCAAGCTTTTACTATTACTGTAACCCTTCCTGTTGCCGTTAATAATGCGCCGGTTATTACCAGTACAGGTGTTACTACTGCAACTGTTGGTGAAGCATACTCTTATACGTTAATGGCGACTGATGCAGACAACGACACACTTACCATGTCGGCGACTATCCCAGCTGCTCTTTCATGGCTAACATTTGATGCCGCCACGGGCATTCTTTCTGGTACGCCAGCATCGGGTGATATAGCTGCAACAGAAATTACGCTAACAGTGAATGATGGCACTGAAGATAGCATGCAAATGTTTACTATCACTGTTGCTACTGCAGGTGAACCGCCAGTTGCTGATGCGCCACGAGATGCATCTGAAGCATCATTCATTCTTTCTGACGGTATGAGTAACTGGGAATCATGGGTTGATGCAAACGGTTCTTCACAAGTAATCACTGATCCAAATCCTGATTACGATATGGTTAATGAAATCACTATTACCGCAAACAATTTCGTAGCAGGTTATAAACCTACTGTAGACGGCACACCAATTGATGTGAGTGCATTCGCGAGCACTGGTACCTTTGAATTTGATCTTAAAGTGACCACAGCTCCTGCTGGAACTGAAGAGTGGTTCATAAAAATAGAAGGCGATGCAGGCATACTTGGCGATTACAGTATCTTTAAAGATAATGGTGATCATAGTGCGATTGAAGTAGGTACATGGCAGCATTACAGCTTTAATTTAAGTGATTTAACTGGTCTTGATCTTACTGCAATTAATAACATTATGTTATTCCCTAACTGGGCAAGTAATGGCGGAGCTGTTTATCAACTAGATAATTTTGCTTTCTATCCTGATGGCGCAAAAACTCCTGACGAAACTCGTCTTCCTGGTGACTCAGGTGATGGTGCAACAACAACAACGGCTCTAGGTATTGATTTTGAAGGTCCACAATTAACATGGGGATCATTTGATACGGCTGTTGTTCAGTATGTAGATAATCCAGATAAAACAGGCATCAACACTTCAGATACCGTTGCTTTATTAGATATTCTTCAAGATGATGGTGAATGGGCAGGGGCAAGAACTGAAGGTATTGATACTTTTGCATTAGATGCAACAAATTGTACTGTTAAACTTGATGTTTACAAAGACACTATTGGTACAGTGCATGTTAAATTTGAGAAACAAAATGGCGATGGTTGGGGCTCAGCAGGCACAGTCGCTGTAGCTAATACAGTAGTAAATCAATGGGAAACGTTAACATTTGATACTTGTGCTTGGATTGGTCATGCTGAAACAGGTGTAATTGATGGTTTTGCTATTCATGCAGATCAAACGAGTACAAGAGCTCAAGATACAATGAATTACTTTGATAACATCATGTTCTCTGCACAAGAAGTTACTGAAACAACTGGGCCTACGGAAGGTGCTCCAGTGCCAACACAAGCTGCAGCAGATGTTATTTCTGTATTTAGTGATACCTATACTGCTGTTGCTGATGTAGATCTTAATCCAGATTGGGGCCAAGCTACGGTTACAACTGAAGTTGACATTGCTGGAAATAATACACTTAAAATGGCAGGTTTGAACTATCAAGGCATACAGTTCGCTGTTCAAGATGTCTCAGGTAAAACTAGCCTGCACCTTGATTATTGGACAGAAGATGCAACCTCATTTGAAGTATTCCTAATCAGTGAAGGTCCGTTAGAAACGTCATACACTATCACTACAACTCAAGGTGGCTGGCAGAGTGTTGATATTCCATTAAGTGAATATTCAAGCGTGGTAGATTTAACTAAGGTATTTCAATTCAAGTTTGTTGGTGCTGGTACCATCTATGTTGATAATATGATGTTCACAGATACTGCCGCTACTGTTGTAACCCCAGCAGAACCAACCACTGCAGCTCCAACTCCAACAGTTGCTGCAGCTGATGTTATTTCTGTGTTTAGTGATACCTATACTGCTGTTGCAGACGTAGACACCAACCCAAATTGGGGACAATCTACTGTGACAACTGTCGAGATGATTGAAGGCAATAATACGCTTAAAATGGCAGGTTTGAACTATCAAGGCATACAGTACGCCACTCAAGATGTTTCAGGTAAAACGACCTTGCACCTTGATTACTGGACTGCAGATGCAACTACACTTGATGTATTCTTAATCAGTGAAGGTCCATTAGAAACGTCATACACCATCACTACAACTCAAGGTGGCTGGCAGAGTATTGATATTCCATTAAGTGAATATTCAAGCGTAGTAGATTTGACTAAGGCATTCCAATTCAAATTTGTAGGAAGCGGAACTGTTTATATTGATAACTTGTACTTTAACTAAGCACAAACCAAACTTGGCTAAATGTAAATTAGCCAAGTTTTATTTATACGATCAGTAGAATAAAAAAGGTTTACTGTAAGCCTTTTTTTAAACTCGTTTAATAGACTTATTTAAATAAGCAGAGGGGTTTTATGAAATCATCAAGAAATTTACTCGAGAATGAACTCGTCTTGAATATAGCACTTGTATTTATTGTATTGTTACTTGGCAAAATTACATTGTATTTTATTGCCTAAACAAAAAGCTAGAGGTTATACATAACGGACAAAACCTTTGGCAACTCATTTTAGCTAACTGAGTAACTTACACACTCAACATAACTACCCATAATAATGCTTACCTTACAATTAATGTTGAAGTTAAATAATTCATTTTATTATTGGTTAGGGATGACGCTCACTCGTTATTTTTAAGACTTAATCATTTTCTACTGTTAAATACTAACACTTCATCTTGTGCTTTTTTCAAATTAACAGCAAACTCTTCAGCCATATACAGCAAATAAATTATCAACAGACTATTTCATTTCTTATCCTATGCTTGATTAAATGAGTAAGTCATTTATATAATGATGATTATTAAAATATTGTAGTTCGTTAACTTTAGTAAAATAGGTATGTTATTTTGAGTCCTACGTTTCCAGCTCATGGTCGATGCACATTTACTGTTGATAGTAATATCATCATTATCGATACATTAGGTCCATGGAACTTAGAGTTTTTCGAAATCCTTCATTCAAATCTACAACAAACGGTTCAAGAAAACTTCAAAAATAAAGCTTATGGGATCGTTGTAGAACTTAAAGGAGAAACGCTAGCTACACAGGAAGGTCTAAATTATCATTTACATAAAGTGAAACAAGGAAATGCTAAAGCAATTGCAATTAATATGGTTCAAAGCTCATTCGCGTTAACTACTCAAATTCAATTTGAAGCAGTTTACAATAAAGCTGGATTAAAAAATGAATTCTTTACAGATACCACAACTGCTAAAGAATGGATAGAAAGCGTATTACTCACTTTGTAAAAATAAAATATAATAGTAAAACGGACTTGAACTATGTTTAAGAATAAGAAAACTTGGTTTTTATTTTTTATCTTACTTATATCTGCCTTTTTCTTTAAATATACAAATAAAGTTAACTTCGCTTCTAATACTAGAGTTACGCAGAATCCTACCTCAGAAATAAATAAGCAATTATTAGAGCCTATAACTTTAAATTCGCAACAACCAAAAGAGAAACTAGTTCAGGAAGCATCTAATGAGGAGGATATTATTGAGTGTTCGTTGGAATCATTTGTTGAGGAAGAAGAGGATTTTGAAGTTCTACTGCAACACTTCCAATCCTTGTCTAGCTCCACCTCACAAGATAGGCAGTTAGAGTATATTTTGTTTGCTCAATTGCCTGATAAATCTAAGCTTGAATTGTTACTTGAATATAATCATAAATTTCCAAATAACTCATTAGCTTTAATGGAGACTGTTTCTTTATGTACCCTCATATCAAACAGTAAATGTAATAAGAGCTTAATAGATGCGGCTATTGCTTCAGATAAAGATAATGGTGCAATGTGGTGGCACTCCGCTTTATTTTTTGCTTCAAAAAGTGATGACGACGGTGTATTTACTTCAATATCTGAACTTATCAAAACCCCCTTCTTTAATGAAAAATACGGTGAAAGAATTAAGTTGTACGGACAAGCTTTAGAGGGGACTGCCGCATATGATTTCCACTCTAATATTATCGGAGGTATAGGTGTTGAAGCTGCAAGGCCTTTACCATTTAGCCATATTTTTAAATGGTGCAAAGAAAGCGGGGCAATAACAAAAATAAATGCATGTTTACAGTTAGGCAGTAACCTTGAAAAAAGAAGTAAGACTGGCATGTCTCAAGTTATGGGAATGCATATACAAAAACTCATATTTAAAGCTGAAGGTAATATTGAATTAGCTCATTCACTAGAAGAAGCAAGTGAAACACTTATGAAGCCTTTATATAGTAAAGAGTTCAACAAAGCTTCATCCTTGATGTTCCATAATGAAAAATTATTACGCCATTGGTTGGAAAATTTGGATGTAATTGGTGAAATAGAGTCTGCAGAAGTATTAATTGAAGAAGCTATTTACATTTCTCAAAAGAAAGGTACTAATCTGTGTAAAACTAGTAAATCGCAATAACCGTTTTATTAGCAAAGACTTAATTCTGTTATTTGTTTTCCTCTAAGTCAATATTGTACTTTTTAGTCTTAGCTTTCCATAAACGCTTTGCCAATTTTTGCATATCAATATCTTTGTCACCTTCATCAATTATTTCATGACCAATTAAAGTTTCCAGAATATCTTCCAATGTTAATATTCCACGCACAGTGCCATATTCATTTACAATGAGGGAAATATTAGTTTTACTTATTAATAGTTCTCTCATCGCGTGTGACAAACACATGTTATCTAGAAAGGTTGGCATCTCCCTAATATAATTACCTAAACGGGTATCATAATTACCACGAGCTTGAGCTAACAGTAAATCACCTCGGATAACAAAGCCTACAATATCATCTGGTTCATTTTCATAAATAGGAATCCTAGTAAAACGATTTTTATTGTGTTTATGAAAAAACTCTTTTACTAGAAGTTGCTGAGGCTGAGAGAACATCACAGTTCTTGGTGTCATTATGTCTTTAATTTTTATTTCTTGCAGCAACAATAAATTTTGTAATATCGTAGCTTCTTGTTGATTTATATGTCCTTCGTTTACACTCAACTGAGCCATAATGGAAAAATCATCCCGTTTAAATCCGATAGACTCCTTCTTTACCATATTGCGAGTAATCAACTCTAATATTTTGATGATAGGGTTCAACATATATATAACGAACTTAAGACAATGGGCGGTGGCTGGAGCCAATGCTTTCCAATATGAAGCGCCAAGTGTTTTTGGAATGATCTCTGAAAAAACGAGTATCAAGAAAGTTAGTACCGCGGAGATAACTCCTAATGAAATATCTCCCAACACTAAAGTGGCTTGAGCACCTACTCCTGCGGCACCTACGGTATGAGCAATAGTATTTAAGGTTAAAATAGCAGACAAGGGTTTATTTATATTCCCCTTTAATTCTCGGAGAATTTCACCTGATTTATGTCCATTCTTTTCTAAAAAGGCAATATATACCCAAGAAACACTCAACAGTACAGCTTCTGCAATTGAACACAAAAACGAAAAAAACAAAGCAATAAATAAATATAACCCTAAAAGAAGCATAACCACCTTTTTACGCTGAAAACACAATAATGACTTTAATATGTCATTATTAATATAAGCTTAATTTTACATTTAAGTCTATTTAATATTATTGTGCATAATGAGTGAGGTCGTTCCCTTATTTGAATCAAAGAGTACTGACTGTATATTAAAGGCCTTATCTGTCAGCTATGGCGGCTTAGTTCTGAGTCAACAACAAGATAGATTGACACTCTAAACAGCTTAAGTATCTATTGACGTGAACATTCGGGTTCGTATAAAAGTGAACCTTTCGACCTATACTTTAGAGAAGGTTGCCTATTTTCTGATGAAAACGGCAACCTAAAAGTAAGATAGTTTATTTTAAGAACACAGAATAAAATCAAAAAATAATGTGGATGATTTACTCGCTAGAAAACTGGTTTCATCTTAACTTAAAATACCCCACTTTAGTGCTTAACAAGATAAGCATCAATAGCATTAAATAACTAAATGAGCCTCCACTGCTCTTTTCACTTTTAACACCGCCAGGGTCAATCTGAACCTCATTAACAGTAAATTGAATACTGCTACTTGCTGAAAGTATTGGGTTACCGTTGTCATTCACAGTCAAATCGATTTTGTGCGAACTACCACCTGACATAGAAGATGGATCAAAACGAACAACTCCCCCATCAATAGAGGGTGATGGTATAGCACTTGTCATTAACCAAATATAAGAAAGGTTATCGTCAGTATTTTCATCTGTCGCATTGGCTGATATTTCAACTAAACCTGCATTAATGTCAATTGATGAAACAACTACATTATTCTGTGTAATTGATAAAGAAACTTCAGGAGCTAAATTGACAACGTCAACCACACAACCATTTTCATCAACAATTTTTCCAGATGGCGTATTAGGACAATTATCAATATTGTTTTCTATGCCGTCATTATCGTCATCAGCATAAAGAGTCGGAGTGCTTTCATTACAGCGATTGGCATTGTTTTGATTGGTTGAAGTACAATGTGCTAAGTAATCAACTTCCATCGTTACTTTGTTAAGGCTTGAATCTATTGTTCCACCTAAATTTCCCCCCATGGCAACATTAAGCAAAACAAACATAGGCTCTTTATATTGTGGGCAATTCGAGACATTATGTGAAGTGACTAGCGTGTCGTCCATGTAAAATGAGATGTTATCTTCATCCCACTCAATCGCGTAATCATGCCAACTGAGAACATCATTAGCACCGTTTGGATAAGTAAACCTCACCTCATTACCACAAGAGCCACCGCCAGCATTAAAAAAATTGGTGATATAAGTACTCGGGTTATTAGCAAACCATTCCCAGACATCTATTTCGCCAGCACCAGCGTTTGGCCAGTTAGAAAAATCATCATCATTTTTTCGTGGGCTTTCAGCGATACGATTCTCTAACATCCAAAAGGCAGGCCATGTGCCACCTTCTAGATTATGAAAACGAATTCTTGATTCAATTCTACCGTATAGAAACTCACGCTTATCTTTGCCGTTAATTCTGCCTGATGTCCAGGTTCTGGGTTGATTATTTAAACCCGCACAATTAACCTGTTTTTTTCTTGCAATGATTTTTAAAGTACCGTCAGAAACATCGAAGTTTTTATTAACTGAACTGTCGTCATCGGTATAACATTGCACTTCATTATTAAAGTTAGCATCTATTTGAGCGGTCCAATTCTGCCAATTAACACTGTTCCCTGCAAAAGTATCAATATAATTAACTTCCCAACCTGCGTTAGCGGTTGTTGTTAACAAACTAAAGAGGAAAATGAGTAATAGTCGACTTTTTACAGTGATACATTTTTGCTGTACCGACGTAGATTTCCGTTGATATATTGTATGTTTTTTCATTATTTATCTCTTGTTCTCTTAAAAAATCATTGAGTCAATCTCTCATCGACTCAATGAATACCGACTTTATAATGATTTCAAAAATGCAATCAGCGCTGCTTCTTCAGTATCAGACAATGCTTCATATTTGACTTTAGAAGCTTCAGATTCCCCACCATGCCAGAGAATTGCTTCATCAATCGTTCTCGCACGTCCGTCATGTAAATAACTATGCTCGGGCGAACATTCTTCATTACCCTGACCGCCAATTGGATTTACAACACCACCAGTAACGCATGCTGACAAACCTAATCCCCACAATGGTGTTGTTCGCCATTCAGCACCTGTAGCGTTTCCTTCACCTAAATTATCAGCTAGACCTTCGCCCATGTCGTGCAACAATAAATCGGTATAAGGATGAATAGTTTGATCTCTTAGTTCACTCAATGGGTGATATATACTGGTTTGTAATGTATCGGTATGACAATCCACACAGCCTATACTTGAGAACAAAGCCTGACCTTGTTGTACTTGAGGATCATCAAGGTCTCGTTGTGCTCTTACGCCCAACAAGGCGATATATTTCACTAAGTTATTAAGGTGCTCGTCGCTTATTTCAGATTGGTCATTTCCACATTCATCTCTTACTAGCTGAGCTGAACCACAATCAGGCGATGGCAATACCGAGGTCATAACACCCATATCGGTATTAAATGCTGCCGCTACTTGATGCTTTATACTTGATGTAGCTGCTTTCCAACCAAAACGTCCAAGGCGAATTTCTTGGGTTTCTGGGTCGATAGCGCTTTGCGCTTTACCTGAAATACCAAAGGGAGCAACCTCATCATTAACATCAGCCATCGCTAAAATAGTTTCTTCAGGGATTGCTTCTAATAACCCTAGCCCTACGAGTTGAGGTGCAATACGTGCTGAGAATTTTTCTGGCGTCCCCGTTGAAAACTTATAATTAGGAGAGCGTAATCCATCAACCTCAGTCCAAGATTCAATCGCCACTGTTCCTTCGTTTTGTACACCGCCTGTATTAGTTGGCTGTAAAACCGCACCACGTTGGGCATCTGCATTACCATCAGCATCGGCAATTTTAAATACCCATTTATCTAGTGCCTCACCAATAGGTGCCGGTGCTGCTCTACCATTTCGTTCATGACAACTTGCACAACTATGATTAACAAAATGCGTTCCTGATTTACCCACCATTTCTGAAAAGGTACCATTGGCAGGATCTTCATCATGCTTGCCATCAACAAAAGAGGTGTGATGAATACGTCGTCCAAGAACGAATGGCTGACCATTAAAACTAGATAAATTAGTTGCCATTTGCATAAAATGGTCGTCTGGCTCATTGGTATATTGATATGGAAGTGTCGTATTCCCCCCCAGCCAACCTTCTTTGGCAATAGGATGTGAATTTTCACGCTCTGAAGATTTATCATCAAAGTCTCCCACTGTTTTCCAAGGAACCATACCGCCCTTACCTACTTGATAAAGGTAAGTTGTACCGTAATAATTTGACCGTCCCTCAGGAACCCCCAATAAAAACTGACTCACTTCAATTTCCATATGTTGGCCAATACTAAGCGTTTCTGAACTGCCATTAAGTCCTCGAAACTCATTAATGGTTACTGAATATTTATATTGATCGCCAGTACTACTCGTTTGAACTAGATCGTCGTCATAACTACCATGACCGACAGTCACAACGTTAGGCTCATAATTACCATGGTATTCAGCAACAGTATTCATTCCCGAGTACCATGCTCTAAATTCTAATGCTTCAAGCTGCCATTCACTTACCCATTCAACTAAAATGGATGAGCCGCCTTTAGCAACGTAATCAGTAAATTTATAACGAGCTGTTCGGTGGGTCCAATAATGAGAAAGGTAATGGTCGTATTGCTGAAATTGGTCTTCTTTCGCGTGACGATCTCTCCCCCGGTCAGAAAATTTTGTAACAACGGCATCATTAGTTTCATAAATTAAAGCATGCTCTAGTGCCGTACTTGACGTATAAAGTGGAACAATATCACCAAAAAGTCCGTATTCTTGAAGTTGCCAACCCGTTATAGCCGCACCTTCAGTAGTATCTTTTGCTGTATCACCAATAAAAAAGTATAACGGCTTACCCTGATAGGCCGCTTGTGTTGTTCCATCATTACGAGTAATTATTGATAAATTGGGTACACCAGAAGCAACACCATCAGTTACCAAAAGAGGAGGCCAATTAACTGCACAGCTATCGTTGCAATTACTCCCCTCAGAACCCATATCATTATCAAAAGTATATAAGCTAAAATCTGGTTTTCCGCTGTCTTTTCCACCCACAAGAATATCGTTGTTAAAGGCCACTTCAATTAACTGCTCAACGGCTTCACAGCCAAAGAAATCGACAAATGTGCCTATTGGTGTCTCAGGACAATTATCAAGGTTATTAAATACGCCATCACCGTCTGAATCAGAACACCCCACTTCATTAACAACTGCATTCGGCGGTGTATCCAAACATAAGTCGACATCATTACCAATACCATCTAAATCATCATCAATAACCGCTGTTATTTGTAACCAGTTAATATTAAATGAACCAGAATCTATTGTTAATCTAATCGTAAAAGTACCGCTAGTCGTTAAAAACGAATTAACAACATGTGTTTCAAAGGTCTGCCATCCTCCTGTGCTTCCAACAGTATCGCTACCGATTGTTTTGCCATCTATCGACAAGGTATAATTACCACCCCCTGACTCAGACGCAACACGGGTACTAATTGCATAAGTGGCTTCACTTAACGTTACTGAATATTCGAGCCACTCTGTTGGTTGGGTATAGCCAATATTGTATCCGCCCCCCACATCCGTAGTGACTTCGATATCGACTTCATCATTACGATAGTTTGCTCCACCTTCGTTGTCAGGAGTGGTATCGTAATAACTGATGTAATCTTCTGCTTGAATAAGCACATCGACAACTTCTTCAACCACTGCACAGCCAGCGATGTCCACAGTGGTACCTTCAGGGGTATCAGGACATGTATCTTCTTCATCATTAACACCGTCGTTGTCACTATCAGTATCGACAATAACAACAATTATTTCGCAACCACTCGCGTCTACACTCGCATTTGCTACTGTATTTGGGCAGACGTCGACTTGATCGAAAATGCCATCATTATCACTGTCTAAATTTATCACCACTTCTTGTTCTGAAGATGAATCACCTCCACAGCCCATTAGAAAACTGAGTAAAAACAGCAAAACTATTTTTTTTGACGTAACTGTAAAAGTACTTGTTGGTGCTCTACATTTACTAAAATTCATTTTTAATTTGTTCATTATTTTATTATTCTTCTCTAAAAATGTTCAAATAAGTTAATCGATAATCAACTTATTGAATAATTCGGTTTATAACGATTCCAAAAAGATAAGCAGAACTACATCACCTGTTTCAAAAGTGTTTAATACTTTGCTTTAGAATTATCTAGTTTGTGAGCACCTTATAAATAACCATGCTCAAGCCTGAATATTTTTAGCATAATGATTAACCAATTAGCATCGAAATACGGTCAGTGGGGGGGATTAAAAAGTTGAAATGGATATAGAGTGTGAACAAATGGTGTTAATGAATAATTTATTTATTAATCACATACAACTAATTAATAAATAAATTAAAAACAATAACTTAATTGTGTTTTTGTATTTTGTTTGTTTACATTAACTTTGAATAAAACAGTAAAAAACAATGGGCATAAAGTTAATGATATACCCATAGGATTAGCCAAATGGGTATATCATTTAAAACTGCTTTACGCTGGAGTTGCCCCTTCAGATGTTTCATCCAAAGTACTATTGTCAGCAGCCATATTTCCACGTCTTTCTTCAAGCTTTTTACGTGTCTCGTGAGCCATTTTTTCAGTGATCGGATAAGTAGCAACCATCCAAATGGCAAGTACTGAACAAAATACGGGTACAAGAACATCTGCTAAACGCATGTAAAATAATGTATCTCCAGCTTGAGCACCACCTAACGCAACATCAAAGCCAGTTGCATGAAGTAAGAATCCGCCAGCCGCCATTGCTGCAGCCAAGCCAAGTTTAACAACCCACCAGTAAATAGAGCCAAACATGCCTTCACGTCGTTCACCAGTTTCCAGTTCATCTAGATCACATACATCTGCTACCATTGACCCCATCAAGGTAAATAAACCGCCTAAACCAAAAGAAAAGAACATGGGTGGAATAATGACTAGCATTGGATTATCGGGTGTAAAACAAATCCATTTCAGCGCATAACCGAAAATAGAAATAGCGATAGTGATGAAAAATGCATTTCGTTTACCCAGCCAGCTCGATAATTTAGTGACAATAAAAATAGCACAAGAAGTCGAAACAAATGACACGGTACCGGCCCAACCGACATATTCTGCGCCTAGTGCCTGGTCACCGCCAAACACGTAATAAATAATCACGTAACTTTGAAATGCTGAAACCATCATAAAACCATTAAAGACTAAAAATGTTGCACCACATAAACTAAGAAACGGCTTAAACTTAAGTGTAATTAAAAACCCTTTAAAAAAGTCAGCGGCAGAACTCGCTAGGCTTCTTGACTTTACAGGTACAACCGCTGAGTCAACAACAGTTTTTGAATTGGCGATGGGCGTAAAACGTTCAGTAAGGAATATTGCCGGCAAAATACCCACAATAATGGTAAAGAGTCCAATGATGACGGCCAACCAACTAGCACCTTCAATCATATCGCTAAAAAGCGATTCATTTTGCATAAACAATAAGAACCAAGGGGCAAATAACCAGGCAAATTGCCCCATAAAGTTCTGAACTGCCATGATACTAGTACGTTCATGATAATCTGGCGTTAACTCATAACCTAAAGCAACCCAAGGCGTGGCAAAAACAGTGTAAGCGAGATAAAAAATGATAGAACCAATCAAAAAGAACCAAAAGTAAAACTCTTCACTCTGCCCTCTAGGCAGTTGCCATAACAAGGCGAAGGTTATACCTGCGATAATAGCTCCACAAAATATATAGGGTCTGCGTCTGCCCCACTTTGATCGCGTGTTGTCGGAAATATAACCCATTAGAGGATCAGTAAATGCATCTACCAAGCGAGGTAGTGCACCTAACAAACCTACTAGAGCAGGATTCATACCTAACCCTAAGTTAAGCACAATGGTCATTGTACCAATTGCCGCACCTAGTAAGTTATTAACGAAAGCACCGAATCCATAGATAATTTTTCTTATTATTGAAATTTTATCTTCAGGTCGAGTTTCATAGGTTTCTTGCGTACTCATAAAGCGTTATTCCGTTGAAAATGATGATTGAATGAAACTTTTTAACTAGACGTTTATATACGCTAAAATTCCGTTAAAACTATTCATATATATAAGGTCCATCTGACATTATATAAATGTATATCTTAAACAATGAAAAAACGATGAGTGGGTCGTTATATGTCGATGAAATGGCCTGGTGATAATTTTGTATTTACAATAAATACTTTTATTCCTTCATATTACAATAACGACAAGTTCTATTAAAAAATTAGCAAAAGTCCAAATAGCCTCGAAATAAGTCCACCCTACCGTATTTAAGTTGTTTCCATTCACATTAGTAATAACCTGAAAGAATAGGTTAGATTCATTTTATTGAAGTTAAGTCGGGTCAAAGACCTTTCGCATTCAAAATTTTCACATCATTTAAGAGACGTCATGCCAGTAAATATTTGTCAACAGCTTAATAACCCAAATGATTTAGATAAAGCGTCTTACGTATCATCTTTATTATCACAAATGACGTTAAAAGAAAAAATTGGACAAATGAGCCAATTTAATAATGATGATGACAACTTAGAACGCTCAATAAAAATGGGTAATGTCGGTTCCGTAATTAATGAAGTAAATATAGATACGATTAATAAACTTCAAAGTATTGCTACACATGAAAGTAGATTAGGCATTCCACTATTGATTGGCCGTGATGTTATTCATGGTTTTAATGTCATATTCCCCATCCCATTGGGACAAGCTGCCGCTTGGTCAACAGAGCTTGTCGAAACTTGCGCAAAAATAGCAGCTATAGAATCGTCAAATAATGGTATAAATTGGACCTTCGCTCCAATGATAGACATTAGCAGGGATCCGCGCTGGGGACGTATTGCTGAAAGTTTAGGTGAAGACCCTTATTTATGTTCAGCATTGGGCGTAGCTATGGTAAAAGGTTTTCAAGGAAAGAACCTCTCAGATAATACTTCGATAGCTGCTTGTGCAAAACATTTTGCTGGTTATGGCGCAAGTGAAAGCGGACGTGATTACAATACAACTAACATACCAGAAAATGAACTTAGAAATGTTTATCTGCCCCCCTTTAAAGCTGTTGCAGACGCAGGTGTTTCAACATTTATGGCTTCGTTTAGCGATCTCAACGGTGTACCTGTTACAGGAAACTCATGGTTGCTCAATGATATGTTGCGTGACGAGTGGAGTTACAATGGTCTAGTAGTGAGTGACTGGGAATCGATCCCCCAATTAGTGACACATGGATTTTGTGAAGATGAAAAATTTGCAGCATTCGAGGCCTGTCATGCAGGCATTGATATGGAAATGGCCAGTAAGACTTATGCGGTAAACTTACCTTTACTTATTCAAGAGAGCAAGATTAGCATTAAACAAATTGATACAATGGTCAGTCGACTATTAGCATTGAAGTTTGATTTAGGGCTTTTTAAAAATTCATTTACGGACCCAAATAACCGTGAAGAACATTTAAATAACGCTCATTTATCCATTGCCAAAGAAGCAGCAAGTAAAAGCTGTGTTCTGCTTAAAAATAACAATCAAATATTACCATTATGTAAAACGAAAATATCCTCAATGGCTGTCATTGGTCCACTCGCTGACGATGGTTATGAGCAATTAGGCACTTGGGTATTTGATGCAAATATTGATAGTAGCATTACGTGCCTTCAGGCGATCAAAAAATATGTTGGTGATTTAGTAGATGTTAACTATGCCAAAGGGTTAGAAACGTCACGCAGTAACAATCAAGATAGCTTTGACGAAGCAGTTAAAATAGCCCTTTCGTCTGATGTCGCAGTGATGATTGTAGGCGAAGAAGCCATTTTATCAGGTGAGGCACATTGCCGCTCTAATATAGACTTACCCGGTTGCCAAGAACAGTTAATTGAGGCCATTCATAAGACTGGCACTCCTATCGTTCTGGTTATTATGGCGGGTAGACCCATAACTTTAGAAAAAATTCTCCCTAAAGTTGATGCTATTCTTTTTGCATGGCACCCAGGTACTATGGGTGGTCCAGCGATTGTTGACTTATTATTTGGTGAGGTTTGTCCTTCGGGGAAGCTACCTGTTACCTTCCCAAGAAATGTTGGCCAAATTCCACTTTATTATGGACAAAAAAACACCGGTAGACCCGCCTCTGATGCGACATTTGTCGATATAAATGACATAGAGGTAAGAGCGCCTCAAACTTCATTAGGTATGACAAGTACACATTTAGATACTCACTTTTCTCCTTTATTTCCTTTTGGTTTTGGCCTTTCTTATACTCAATTTGAGTACACGAATATTCAAGTAAATATGCATTCTGTTTCAATGGGAGAAAGTGTGGAAGTATCTGCAACTCTTTCAAATGTTGGCAGCGTTGATGCAGAAGAAATTGTTCAGTTGTATATCAGAGATTTAGTGGGCAGCGTAACTCGTCCAGTGAAAGAATTAAAAGGTTTTCAACGTATTTACTTACCTGCAGGACAAAGTAAAACAGTTGTTTTTAAGGTTCATACAGACGAGTTTGCTTTCTACAATCGACAAATGAAACTAAATACTGAGCCTGGTTTATTTAATGCTTGGATTGGCAGCAACTCAGCCACTGAACTAAAAGTAGTGTTTGAAGTTGTGTTGACGCCAGAATAATATTTACCTTTTAATAAAAAATAATTTTACAAAAAATGATACTTGAGTTTATATCAATTTAGCCCATTTATTTTATTTAACACTAACGGGATATGTATAAAAATGCATCCACTACTTAGACAGCCGTCAATCATAATAAAAGTAAGTGAGCTGATGTCAAAAATGACATTAGCACAAAAGATTGGACAAATGGTTCAAGCTGAACGACAAGGCTGTTCTAATGACGATGTTAAAAATTATCACTTAGGTTCAGTAATGAGTGGCGCAGGTTCATTACCAGAAAATAATGATGTAGAAAACTGGCTAAAAATCACAGATGATTATTGGAAAGCTTCAACCTTTGAAGATGAAAATCATCTGCCAATTCCATTACTTTATGGTGTCGATGCTATACATGGTCACAACAACCTTAAAGGGGCGACTGTTTTTCCCCACAATATAGGGTTAGGCGCTGCTAACGATCCTGATTTAGTGAAACGTATAGCAGAAATCACCCGAAAAGAAGTTTTAGCCACCGGAGTAGATTGGGTTTTTGCACCAAACCTTGCGGTTGCACAAAATAACCAATGGGGCCGTTACTATGAGAGTTATTCTCAAAAAACTGAATTAGTTTGTAAATATGCGGGTGGGATCATAGATGGACTGCAAGGAAAACTTAATAGTGAAGGCGTAATAGCTTGTGTTAAACATTGGGTAGGTGACGGAGCCACTTCTCATGGTATTGATCAAGGTGATGCAAATATCACTTGGGAAGAGCTTAACAATAATCACATTACCCCATATATAACTGCAATTGAATCAGGTGCTATGACCGTTATGGCTTCATTTAATAGTTGGAATGGGAATAAATGCCATGGTCATGAATATTTGTTAAAAGATGTACTCAAAAAACAGCTGGAATTTTCTGGCTTCATCATTTCTGATATGAATGGCATTGATTATCTTTGCGATGACTTTTATCTTTCAGTTGCTCAAGGTGTAAATGCAGGTATAGATATGTTTATGTTACCTGATAATTGGCATCAATTTATTTTACATCTACTCAACCATGTTGAATTAGGAACCGTTCCGATATCAAGAATAAACGATGCAGTAAGCCGAATACTATCGGTGAAATTTGCCAGTGGTTTATTTGAGGCTCCCTGTCCTAGCCATCGAACTTGGGCAAATCATGCTAGCTTTGGTTCAAGTGAACATAGAAATCTTGCTCGCGAAGCCGTAAAAAAATCACTTGTTCTATTAAAAAACAAAAAAAAGACACTCCCTTTAAAAAGAAGTGACCGAATTTTAGTTACGGGGAAAAATGCTCACAATATTGGTCATCAATGCGGGGGATTTACCATTGATTGGCAAGGTGTTTCTGGCAACGATAAATTTCGAGGCGCGACCTCTATTTGGCAAGGTATATCAGAAGAAGCCCCCAAAGCGATATTAAAGAATACTGATGACATTTCAGAAATCTCTGCCAAAGATCATGATGTAGCTGTTGTTGTTGTGGGTGAATCCCCATATGCTGAAGGGTTTGGTGATATTCGGAGCTGTGAAAATCTCATCATAGAAGCTGGTTCGCAAATAAATGGTCAGATAAATATTTCAGAACCCTACGGGCACTCTGTCGAGTTGAAAGAATTACATCCTGAAGACTATCAAGTTATTAAAGCACTTAGCGATAAAGGTCTACCTGTTATTGTTATCTTAATTTCAGGTAGAACATTGATCATTAATCCTGAACTTGAAGAATCTGCAGCTTTTATTGCCGCTTGGTTGCCCGGCTCAGAAGGTCAAGGTGTGAGTGATATGCTTTTTGGTGATTTTAACTTTCAGGGGAAACTTTCTTTTTCTTGGCCTAAAACTTTGTCATATGAAAAAAAGAAAAAAACAGCTAAACCACTATTCCCGCTTGGCTATGGTTTGCAATATAAAATGAAATAATGCCTATTTTAACAACTTAACACTTATTGCTTAATCGCAGCGATTGGATGCACTAATGCTTTAGTAATTTTACCATGCTGATGTTTAACAAGAGGTTGATTAATATACCCAGTAAACTTAGCGACGTTCCAATGAGATATAGATAAAGAGCTTTGGGTTAAATTGGCAATAAACCCAGAAGACTTAACCGATTTAATCTTCTTTTTATTCCCCTTCTGATTTTTAACCGCATTAGACTCTTCGAAAGCCATATCTTGAGTAAAACTCTTTTCGCGACACGCAGCAACAATACAGACTCTATTTTCAACAGCACGAGATAACAAGCTGTATTCAACCTCACCTGGCTCTTGAATATCAAAAGGTATCAATAATAAATGAACCTTGTTTGAAGCCGCAATGTTAACTATTTCAGGTATGTTAGCGTCATCAGCAGTTAGCATTACAACGTTGATATTCCCTTGCTCTAAAGGCAATTCAATAATATTTAAATCATCACCTAGTTCTGTCCACTGATACCTTTGACAAAAGTGCAATTGCTGTTGTCTTGCAAATAAACCGTGCTCGCAAATGATAACTGCTTGATGTGAGCCATCAATCACTAAACTCGTACATACGTATTGAAAAGGTCTTAGTACTGCACTGATTTGTTTAATGAGTAGTTCACACAAATTGGCTATACGTAAGAGCTCCTCTTCATTATTTGTGATTGTTTTATCTGCGATAAAAAATAACTCAGGTAATTGAATAATATCGCTGAGATTGTTTTCAATATAAAAACAAACATCTTCAATCGCCTCTTCATTCGATTTATAGGTGGCAAAAATGGCGACGTTGGCGGTTTCTGGCACCTCATTATCATCAGTATGAACCTGTTCAAGGGAAGGTTTATTTTGGATGGTCTTTGCTAATTTTTGATAGAGTTCTGGTCGTCGTTGTTTAAAAAGTTGAGTACCATCGGGGCGTAATTTATAGTTAGACGCTTTTTCTTCATCCGCCAAGTTAATATCAGCAAATACAAAGCCTTCTTCATTATGGGATATTTTTGCTAACACCTTACCCGCAGGAGATACTATTTGACTGAGTCCAACACCAATAAGCAACTCTGGAGGAATAGCATTTTGCGATGAACATATTCCATTTATTTGTGAAAGGACCGTTTTTTTGTGTGTAAGTCGACCTACTTTATTGGCCGTAGCTAAAAATACTTTATTTTCAAATGAACGACTAGGATCGTGGAGATTACTTTGATCTAATGCGAATGAATTTATTGAATTACACAATAATTGCGCACCATTTAAAGCTAAACTTCGCGCTCCGTTAAAGCTCAAGGTATCACTACCCGACATCATTCCAAGCTCTCCAAAAGATATTGGTATAACTTCTGAAACTTTATCAGCGTTAATAAAAAAGTCATTTTCATAACCTTCTAATTTTTTCTTATTCTCTTGGTGAATCAGCTCTCCAGATGGTGAAAATAAACACGAGGTCACACTGATATTCGACTTAATTAAATGGTCTTGTTTGGTATTTGATAAGTCACGTGATAAGTCTCGTCGTAAAGTAACGTTGATAACAATGTAACAGTCGTGTTTTTTTGCTTGGTCTGCGATAGCGTTCAAAAAAGGGCCATTAACAGTTAACGCTTCATTCCATGCCTGATTATGATCAATGTAACTAGGCTGAGCAAAATGAAATGACGTATTACAGAATTCAGGAAGAAGGATTAAAGATGGCTCACACTCTGCAGTTTTCTTTATCATGCGAACGCACGTTGCTAGATTGTCTTGGAAATTTAAAGAGGTGGCAAACTGAGAAACGGCGACGCGCATGAGAATATTTTCCATGTAACTAATGATTATTTAAATATCGTAATGTAAGCATTACATTTATCAGTGAGATGTTACATGAAAGCCATGACTGACGCCATTTTTGTGTATGTTATTAACATTGTGCTCGTTGGCTTAATAAATGGTTATATAATTTATTGCCAACGAGAAAATAAGCGTTATTTAGCTAAAATTGTTAACACTGCGCTATTCATTGCTTGCGTAGCGGTAGCAATAACCTTTTCAGCATCCGGCGCCCAAAGAGGGCTATGCAGAGATGGTAAACCTTCACCTGTTTTTTGAGCTGATTGCCACTTATCGTGAGGTACGCCACCTACCCAAAATATCATACTTTTAATACGAGTATCTGCGCGGTAGTAGCGACCAAAGTCTTCACCAGCCATAACTGCTGGCACCTCTATTACGCGCTCTTTACCCAATTCAGCGGTGAATAAGCGGGCCATTTTATCGGTAAAATCAGGTTCATTATAAGTTGAAGGTGTGTGTTCATCCTTTAAGGTGACAACGGGTAGTAACTTTTCTGGCAACCCCATCGCTATGCCCTCGCCTTTAGCTATTCTTGTAATGCCATCAATTAACTTCTGACGCGTTTCATCTGAATAACTGCGGACAGTTAATAACAATAGTGCCTGATCAGAAATGATATTGTGCTTTGTACCCGACTGAAAACTACCTACGGTGACTACAGCAGGATCTTGAGGGTTTAATTCTCGACTGACTAAAGTTTGTAGGGCGCCAACAATGCGCGCACCCAATACAATAGGATCTTTAGTGGCATGTGGATATGCACCATGACCACCAACTCCTTTAACTAAAATATCTACGCTATCAACATTGGCAAAGGTATAACCGGGCGTATAACCAATAACACCTGCTTTTAAACTGGCAGAATTATGAAATGCTAACGCATAATCAGGTTTTGGAAAACGTTTATATAAACCGTCTGCTATCATGTCTTTAGCACCACGACCACGCTCTTCAGCAGGTTGTAAGATCATGACTAGTGTACCAGACCAATTTTTCTTATTTTCGCTGAGTAATTTTGCGGCACCAACCCAACTTGTCATATGTGTATCATGTCCACAGGCATGCATTACATGCGCTTGTAAGCCTTCCTCGGTCGTTGTGGTAACCTTTGAAGCAAATGATAAGCCTGTCTGCTCTTTTACAGGCAACGCGTCCATGTCAGCCCGAATCAATACGGTAGGGCCTTTACCATTTTTTAATACAGCAACAACCCCCGTACCGCCTACATTTTCAGTGACTTTAAAACCTAATTCACGCGCAGTTTTCGCTAATTTTTTTGCCGTATGATATTCAACACTAGAAAGCTCAGGGCTTTGATGCAGGTCTTTGTATAACGTCATCAATTGTGGCATAGCAGCCTTAACTAACTTTTCATTGTCATTCTCAGCGACGGTTAGCGAACTGTAGGAAAGGCATAAAAGGGACGATATAAAGGCTATATATTTCATTGTATTACTCAGTGAAAATTAAGGAGATTCATCTTAGCTAAATGATAACAATGCTTCAAATTTATATTTTAAGAGGCTATCACTAACAATTCATTCCATGAATATATGTTTACAGTAAATTAAGCCTTATAAATACGTTCGAAACCAACTGACTAATTCATCATTAACTTTTTCTTTGTTCTTAGATAAACCATGATTATCACCTTGATATACAACAAGCTTGTGAGGGATATTATTTTTTGATAACGCATCCGCAAGTTCAATTGAATTATTTACGCCAACACGCTTATCGTTAGTACCGTGTAAAAGTAAAATAGGTACATTGGGCGAGAGCTCATCTACCCACGTTAAAACTGAACGTTTTGCTAATTCTTCAATTTTATTTTCGTTGTAACCAGGAATTTGATGTCTATATACTTCTTCCATCGCTGGACGGTTTTCCAATCGTTTCAGTAAATCCGATACGCCTGCGATAGAAGCCACCGCTTTGATTTGGTTTAGTTTTTTCAAGGCTAAAAAGGTTTGCATACCACCTCTACTTGCTCCGTACATGCCCACTCTTTTTGGATCTGCGCCTTCAATACTTGGAATGTAATCAAATAATGCAGTGACATCATTAACATCTTCACCACCAAATTCATCAAGCATATGATTTCCTGTAATAGTGCCACGGTACTGACTTCCGATAATGATAAAACCTTGGTTAGCAATGGGAAACAAGTTACGCATCATTGAACCAAAAACAACCGCCCCATACTCACCATTACCGCCGCGGTTATATATTAATACAGGTAATTTTTTATCCATGAATTTTGGCTTAATGATATAACCATGAACTTCTTTATCGCCAACTTGATATTTAAACGTACTGCACGATAAATTATCCAGATATCGATTAAATCTTTCTTCTCCAAACATAGTGTCAAAAGAAGACATAGCCTTGAAGAGTTTTTCTGGAGACTTTATCCGTTTTTTACGTTTACCTTCTATAAAACTACGCCAAGAATCATAGGTAGTAAATTGAGAGCTGAAACAGTTTTTTTGATTTGTGATTCTTTTATCATTAATGAGATTAGATGCTTGAGTAGAAAGCGACAATAGAGCTAAAAATAAGATGGTGAGGTGTTTTTTCACATGAACTCCGTGTAAGTGATAATTAAACGTTTAACGCTATCTTCATCGCTAATATTACATATTTTCAATAAATAACAAATAAAAAAACATATTATTAACATGCGCTTATTAACAACAACGTGCTACAGGTAGACTTACGCAACGTCTCTGCTCATCTGTCATTAAGATTATTTATGTATTAAGTCATCTAATACCCTATAAAGCTTAGCTAGAACAGCGTAGGATCCACTTACTTTGATAAATACTAGGTTTGCACTCATCCCAATGGGATATTAGGTGCACAAACATAAAAAACTATGCAACTAACAGCAAAAGCATCACGGACTAACGCTTTACTTATCTCTATTTGTACACCTGACTTTAAAGGTGACGAAGCTATAGAATCACTTGCAGAGCTTGGTCGTTTAGTGACTACACTAGGGTTCACAGTAGTTGGCACTCAATCGCAAAAGCAGAGTTCAACTAAAAAAGTGAATGTACTGGGTTTAGGTAAACTGGCAGAAATCGCCCATCTTACGGGTAATCAAGGTGTGGTTGAAAACGGTGATGAAGACGAAGGCCAATTTGAAGAAATGGTTGATGAATCGACAGTAGCCGATATTCCATCAGAAAACCTTCCGTTTGGCTGTGCCGACGTAGTGGTATTTGATTGTGATTTAAGCCCGTCGCAGCTGCGAAATGTTGAGAATCAACTAGGCGTAGAAGTATTTGACCGTACTGGCATAATTATTGAGATATTTAGTCGTCATGCGCGTACCAAAACAGCAAAACTACAAGTTGAAATTGCTCGCCTTAATTATGTAGCACCAAGACTTCGTGAAACATCGTGTGGTGACAGAGAACGCCAAATGGGTAAAGGCGCTGGTGAAACTACGCTAGAGTTAAACCGCCGTAAAGTACGCGACCAATTAGCAGAATTAAAGCGTGAGTTGGTCAGTGTCCAAAATGAAATGAAAGGCAGACGTACACAACGCTCTGAACTCTTTTGTGTTGCTTTAGTGGGTTATACCAATGCGGGCAAGTCATCAATGATGCGCGCGATCACCGGTAGTGATGTTGTTGGTGAGAACAAACTTTTTGCAACGCTTGATACTACAGTTCGTGCATTACACCCTGCTACTCAGCCAAGAATTTTAGTGTCTGATACCGTAGGTTTTATCAAAAAGTTACCACACGATTTAGTCGCTTCATTCCATTCAACGTTAGCAGAAGCGCATGACGCTTCATTATTGTTATATGTGGTAGATGCATCAGATGCATCTTTTCGCTCACAACTCGATGTAGTACACGAAGTATTAGCAGAAGTGGGCGTGGATAACAGTGAGAAATTACTCGTACTAAACAAGTCAGATCAATTGACGAATGAGCAGCAACAAGCATTGATGGAAGAGTTTCCTGACGCCATGATGACTTCAGCCCGTGACCCAATTGATGTTGCTAAACTGCATAAATATATCGTTGGCGTAGCTGAAAACGAAATGATTGAAGAAGAGATTGTCATTCCTTATACCGCGCAAGGTATTATAGGTGAAATACGTTCAACCATGAGTGTAACTAAAGAAGATTATGACTATAGTGAAGTTAAACTCACGGTAAGATCAAATGCCATTGATTTAGCTAGACTGAAAAAGAAGATGTTAAGTCTATAAACGGTATTTTATTTACGTATAAATTATGATGCTCATTGCAGTAAGAAGTACTTACTGAAATGAGCATCATAATTAATCTATTGAATATATTAGAATAAAAATATATTTCTATTGCTGGTTGGCTTCAATACACGCTTGAGTAATAGCAGCCCAATCTTTGTTTTCAATCCAACTTTTCTGAGCCACCCAAGTACCGCCCACACAAAATACGTTCGAAAGCGATAAATAGTCATTCTTGTTCTCAAGTGTTACACCACCCGTTGGACAAAATTGTATATCTTGAAATACTCCAGAAATAGCTGATAAAAATTTATGCCCGCCTGATAATGCAGCAGGGAATAATTTCAGTTCAGTATAGCCGTACTCACAAGCCATTAGAATTTCACCAGTATTTGAAACACCCGGTAAAACAGGCAGTGAACTGTCAGCCAAATAACCTAATAATTTATCACTTACCGCAGGGGTAATAATAAAATCGGCTCCAGCATCAGTTGCTTGTTGCAGTATAGCTTTATTGGTAACCGTGCCAGCTCCGACATACAAGTTAGGTAACGCTTTTTTAATTGCACTCATTGCATCGAGTGATGCTTCGGTTCTCAATACTACTTCTACTAAGTTTAAGCCTGCATCAGCCATTGCTTTGGCAATATTTACACCTTGTTCAGCAGTATCAGCTTGAATAATTGGCAATAGGGTTTGTGTTCCCATCAATGATGAAAAGGAAGTCATAATTATAACCTTTTAATATAAGTGCTGAAGATAGCTGCCTAATATTGAGCTACCGTCAGCAGAAAATTATTGATATTTATTGTTGAATATTGAACTTGGAACAATTGCTCCAGGGTGCTGTATAACAAATCCAGCAACATCTGCGGCAAGTTCTACAGAAGCTTTAATCGTTTGCCCTGACATACGAGCACCAAGGTAAGCACCATTAAATGAGTCACCAGCTGAGGTTGTGTCCACAACATTTTCAACAGGTCTAACTTCAATAGTTTCTTTATTTTCTTTCGTTAAGCAAACAACATTTTGCTCACCGTTTTTGATGATCAGCTCTTCATATTGATAATGACTAAAGAAATCAATGACACTGTCCATGGTGTCTAGATCAAATATCGAAGCGAAATCATCGATACCTGGTAAAAGTATTTCTGAAGCTTCAAAAGCTAAACAGAACTGTTCGCGCGCTTCACTTTTATTTTTCCACAATTTCGGGCGGTAATTCAAATCAAACGCAATTTTTACGCCAGCAGCTTTTAACTTACCAATACAGCGCCAAAATTCAGCGCGGTCTTCAGGTGTAATAACGGCTAAAGAAATACCTGAGAAAAAGAAAATATCGTCTTTGCTCAATTCATCTATCACACTGTCTGTTAAGCTTTTAACAATCTGTCTAGCGGCAGAGCTTTCACGCCAGTATAAAAATGAGCGCTCGCCTTCATCATCTGTTTGAACTAGATAAATTCCCGGCTGCTGTTCAGTTAATTTGAATACGTATTGTGTATCAAGATCCTCATCTTCAAAGGTTTTGATCATTGTTGCGCTAATATCATCTTGCCCAACTGCGGTAAGCAGTTGGGTTGAGATAGAAGGGAATAATCTTTTCAAATAGACTGCCGTGTTATATACATCACCCGCAAAACCTTGCTTATTGATAACGCCATCACTTTGTAATAGCTCTATCATACACTCGCCCATTAACGATATTTTATTCATTACTGCGTCTCTTTAACGTTAGTTAAGTTTCTTTAATGGTTCAACTTTTGGAATTAATAACCAAACGGCTGCCAAAGCAACAATAGCTAATGAACCGCCTATAATAAATACTGGCATATAACTGACAACACCATCTGCATCCGGACGCGTTAAAATTGGAACAAGTGCAATTAAGCCTGCAACAGCAAGTTTAGCTGCCATACCAGCAAAGCCAGAGAGTGTTCCAACCGATTTATTACTAAACAAATCACTTGGCAGTGTTTGAACATTACCAATTGCAGTTTGGAAACCAAATAAAATAACCGCCATAGTCAATACGATAGAGATACTTTCGTACTCTTTACCAATCACTAGAAAT
>ENA-OSET01000305-OSET01000305.1-sediment-metagenome-genome-assembly--contig:-NODE-305-length-55777-cov-6.040395_pt1 | contig 55777 bp, 44 predicted proteins | sample MGYA00237882_ERZ534229 | MGnify/ENA primary metagenome ERZ534229 (study PRJEB26408, sample SAMN06266212) | sediment metagenome | isolation source: Hudson Canyon methane seep mesocosm | place: USA:Hudson...
TATAAACATTCTACTAAACGATTGTTTATATTTAGTTTTAATGGCGTTTTATCGCATGATTATTCCCCTGTTCCAGAAACATGTGCCCCAGCACAAAATGTATTGTGTGCACTCAAGGCTTTGTGTAGCGACCCTTGTAATATAGTATACGTGACGGGTGGTATAAACATGCAAACGATGGAAAAAAACCGTCTGCAAATAATGCCAAAAGAAATTACCTCATCCATTAAACCGATGCTTACCGCACTGAAAAATCAGTTAGAGAAAATTGATAACAAACTACACAAACTCATCGAAAGTTGTGACGAATATAAAATCAAGAATGACATTATTCAAAGCGTTCCTGGTGTCGGAAAAGTTGTTGCGTTTAATCTGATAAGTGAAATTCCAGAGCTTGGCTATATCAACAACAAAGAGGCATCTTCGTTGGTCGGTGTCGCCCCTTTTAATCGTGAAAGTGGCTCGTATAAAGGTAAGCGAATGATACGTGGTGGACGGTCACAAATAAGAACTGCGATGTATATGGCTATGATGTCAGCCATTCAATGTAATCCAATATTTAAAGCCATATATCAACGATTAATTACAGCAGGAAAACCAAAGAAAGTCGCAATAATTGCCTGTATTAGGAAGCTAGTTATCACACTTAATTCGATGGTGAGAGATGGTGTCTATTGGGATCCTAAAATGAATTAATATTAAGGTTTGACACCATAGTCACTTGTTAGGTTTACTTATAAACCGCTAGTACAACTTTTTCACTTTTATCTAACTCGATAACACATTGATTAGTGACAAAATTGAGCTTGCTACTAAACGCAATAATTGCCCCGTTTTCATTGATAGTATTTTTATAGCTAGACAGGTTTGCTGTTTCTAATTGCCTAATTACACTTGATTTCTTTACACCAACAGAGAAATTACCGCAAAGATAGAAAATTTCATCTTTAGCTATTTTCCAAAAAATGGCACCTGTAATGATGAATACTAATACAACCAAAAGGCTGATAAGTATTTTTTTATTTTTCGATTTCATACTGATGCTTCCAGATATTCCTGTAAACCTAACGCCAAGTTAAGCGGCGCAAAATAGTTTGCTAAAATGTTGAGGTACGAAACGCAGCAAACTGTTTTGCGTCCGACTTTAAGTTCTTGTTATGTTTACATTTACGCCAGTTTATATATATATATTTAAACCATTACCTAAAGCATGAACAAAAGATGTGAATATATACGCTTTATTTTCGCCGTGTTTATTATTTTGTTTATTGTAACAGTAAGCGAAAACAAGTCCTGCAACAAATGTATATGAAAATGTGTACCACCCACTAGAATCTTTTAGTAAATGATAAGCACCTAATACTGCACCACTAACAAAAATAAAGTAAACGTTCGTTATTTTTATTTTTTTACAAAGGCGATACAGTAATACACAAAAAAACAATGTTTCAAACAATGGCGAAAGAATAATAGGTGAGAGAATGTTTTCGAAATTTTTAACAATATTTTGATTTCTAAAAATTAGAGAGTATGACCATTGTTCTGACTCCATTGTGTTGTGAATTAATATGTAAAGGGTTGTAATGAATTTGGTCGTCAGAAAGACCAATACTGCGTAAAACGGTAACTCAATTAAAAGCAGATCTCTATACTTGTGCATACACATCCTTGTAAACATAACGCCCCGTTAACGGGCGAGCGTAGTTTGCGAGTCCGTGCCAGCGTTGTTTGCTGGCGTTTTCGTTAAACGGTTTGTTAGGTAACACTACTCATCCCAATCAGGATATTGCTCTGGTTTAATACCACTTTCAAGCGCTACTCTAGGGTAAAAAGTGTCAGGCTTTTCACTAAAACGTTTTTTCCGGCTTTTGCTTATTTGAAACAACCAGCTATCGCCGTAATCAAACATATAAAAGAGTTTTTTGCCTTTTGCTTTTAAGAATATTGTATCAACTGTTTCTTGAGTTACTTTGTCGTCATCGCATGATATGCGTTCCGAACTTCTTGAATAGTAAGAGTTAGCAATACAAAATTCATACATGTGGTCATTGTCAAAGCCTATCGCACTTAAGATTGCCTGATGTAATTCATCCAAGCTGTGATCAATAGGAATTTCCAATGCACATTCCCATTCATTGTGAGCATGCATGCCATCTAGTAATTTTATTTTTAAAGTTTCAATCATACTCAGAGCTTACCGTGATACCTAACGCTTTTTATAAATGGCGCGCGTTTTTTGCGCGTCCAGTGAAGGCCGTTTTTTGGCCGTAACGATATTTAATAAACTTGTTAGCCCTTATGTTAAGTCTACTGGATATTTGGCTACAGACATGCCAACAATTAAGACAACTAAGAAAGGCATTGCATGACACAACAATGCCGGACATTCTTTTACTGCTGCTTTAGTTGGGACGAAAAAATAAGGATCATGTTTATCTAAAAATCTATAAAAAGGTTTGAATACTGGTTTAAGCCATACATGAAAGTAGTAGCTCCCAATTGCGATGACTTGTGCCTGAAGAAGCATTACAAACATTTCTAATCCTATCGCATCAATAAACAATCCTAGAGCGATCAATTCAGGTTTTGACAATAAAAGGCAGACCGTAAAAAAAGCTAAAATTTTCGATAATGTTTTAGGGGACTTCATTAATCTTCCTTAAAAGGGCTAACGCTTCAAAGCAGCGGCGCGCGCATTTTGCGCGTCCGATGGCTTTGTTTGTTAGGGCTGCGATTACGCATGCCAGTTGATATCGATTTTTTTATGTGTTGCAACACAGTCACGTAAATATAAATTTATGAGGCTTTGATAAGGAACACCAGACTCTTCAGCCATACTTTTGAAGTAAGAAATAACATCTTCTCCAAGACGCATAGTCACAGATTTTTTTAATTTACTTGCGTAAGGGTTTTTACGCGATTTCATTGCTGATAAATCATATTCATCTTTCATAATTAATGCCCTCGCAGATAATTTTTACTTTCATTTTTTGTCGCTTTTCTAGCGGAAATAACTCTAATTGTGTTTCCATCATCACGCTCACAGTGACAAACGAGCAACAAGTTGGTTTGATTGCTCATTCCAAGCATCAAAAAGCGGTCTTCAGTTTTGGAGTTATCTTGATCAAAGAACTGAAGCGCAAATTCATCAAAAAATACAGATTTAGCTTCCTCAAAAGAAACTCCGTGTTTTTTAATGTTTGCTGCAGCTTTAGCCGCATTCCATTCGAATTTAATCATATGTACATTGTATGTACGAGAGGTGGGATTGTCAAAGAAGCCCTAACGCTTTTTATAAATGGCGCGCGTTTTTTGCGCGTCCAGTGAAGGCCGTTTTTTGGCCGAAACGAAGTTTAATAAATTTGTTATGTGTTGGATTTATCCCAAATGTTTTTACCTGTTTTTAACTTGTAAATAAGGTGAATACCAGAGATTGAGGTGACTAAACCACAAAAGGCCCAAAAATAATCACCTGTCTGAATCCCTACGATTAAACCAAAAATCCCAATGATAAAAATAAATATCTGACCAAACATTCTAAATCTCCATACTCTATTTTTTTACTCTGAGTAAATTACTATAAAAGTTTATATGCAAAAGATTATGAAACACATAACGCCCGGTTAAGCCGCCGGAACGGAGTTGATTGTTTTGCGTTAGCGTAGCGATTAAACGCAAAACGAGCAACGCAGTGTAGGTCGGCTTGAACCGTTTGTTAAGTGACTAATCTCTAACCAATGCGTATGAATCTACCTTGTTGCCTACAATTTTAAACACTAACCACTCGGAATCTATGGCTATTGCTTGGCGCTCACGACCTAAATAATAAACCATATCATAACTCTGAAAATATGGCGTATCATCAGGCTCTCCGAGCAAGGCTATAACAGAAGATTTATTCATCCCATTAATGATCTCATTTTCAATTAAATCATCTACCATTTTTAAGCGAACTGATTCCCAGCTCATAGTAGGTTCAGTGTTTTTCCAGATAGTGGAATCAAATTTTTGAGGCTCAAAATCAATAGCTCCAATTGTGAACCAATAGTAGAACGCAGAAAAACTTAAAACAAGGAGTAAGGCTAATGTTCCAAGGATTACTCCTATAATCTTCAATGACTTCTTCATGTTCATGAGTGAATACACCTAACGCTTAACATATGGGGATTTTAGGAGCGCTTTACCAGCGAGTAAAATTCCCACCATGATGTTTTTGTTATACGTTTTTACCACAATTTTAAAGCCATCAAAGAATAAAGAACTGCAAAATTACTATATGCAATGAAAGGACAAACTAACGATTCCAAAGTTTTTGTTTCTTTATGTGCATTAGCCGCCTTAAGAGTTCCATACACAACGGGAGCTGGATAGCTAAGTAGCAGAATCAGTACAACCCAATTAATTATTTTTGCCATTGAGCCAGGTGCGTCGAACAGAAATACTGACATATACAGCGCTACTGGCCAAAGCAAAAGACTTAAGCACGATAAGGCACTTAAGCCTAAGCATAAAAATGTTATCGGGTTACCGTACATCCATGATTCCCATTGAACGTATAACGCCGCTATAAAAGGCGCGCGTTAGCGCGTCCAGTGGAGGCCGTATTTTTGGCCGGAACGATTTTTGATAGCTTTGTTATGAGTTTTTCTTGCACGATTTTTTGCTCTCGCGTTTGTTCCGCCAACTGGCTGAAAACGACCCTAATTTGCTTCGTACATTTTTGAATACTGGCTTACTTGGTACTTTAGGTTTACGCCAACGATACAATGCAACTATCAGCTCGAACAAAAGTAAGATGACCCAAAATACCACCTCAGTAAATAATATAAATAGAGGAGCTACCACTTCCGCAGCTGGTGCCAGAAGTGCTGACACTAATTCAACGACAATCATAATTATAGCCATGATTGCATCTACGATTATTTCAAAGAAAGCAGTTCACTCCTGTTGACTCATAACAATATTAATAGCCGGAAAAGTTCCGTGTTTAAACACGGAACTTTTCCGGCTTTCTACATGACTCATTTCTATCACAGCCACTAACCCTTTGTACAGGTTAACTTTATTACCGACTCCCAATTTTACAACTGGGGAAACACGGAACTTTTCCTAGATCTTGCTGTTATCCGGAAGTCTTACCTGAACTGTGTAAAAACACAGTTTTGTTGTGAGAACTTATTAAGACTCACGTAGAAATAAACTCTAATAGACTAAGACAGTTATCGGCGAAGCCGATGCTTTTGATTACCCTCGACTCAAAGCTCGCCGCTAAACTACTCATTTTTGTAGGGCAATCGCCAAGGACAGGCAATTGAGTAATGCCTCGTCTGGAACGAATCATTACGACCTGCAAAAATGAGTAGTTTAGTGGATGAAGAGTTTTGCCCTCGAGCGGCTTTTTTTGCTTACTTTTTGCAGCTGTAGGCGAAAAGTAAGTCGTTCAGCAAAGATGCTGTTTGAAAAAAGCCATGGATGGCGGTAAGCGACAGCGCATGCTTTAACTGCTTGCGCGAGATGCCAATCGAAAAACCGCATGCGACCGACATGGATGTCGGAAGGTAAAATAACGCAGGAGTAGTTATCGGACAGCGCATTGATGCAAGCGCCCGCTAGGGCATATAAACCATCCCAATATGCATAATCCCCCCATCATCATACACCTCACCAACCTCAACAAACCCCAACCGCTGATAAAACTCACTGGCATCAATCTGTGAAGACAAGGTAATTTTTGCTAAAGGATATTCACTTTGAATATCCTTTAGCATAGTGACCATCAAAGACTTACCCAAGCCGAGCCCCCTAGCCTGCGCAGCCAACACCACTCGCTCAATTTTCACTTCATCTAACTGCAATATTTTTCTATATCGAGCGTAGACAATTAAGTTGTCTTGTTGACCAAAATCCAAATAATGCATGGCCGATTGGTCATAATCATCGAGGTCAGAATAAATACTATTTTGTTCAATAATAAATACCTGTTGGCGTAATTTCGCCAAAGAGTAAAGCTCATTTTTAGTTAATTGTTCAAAGGTTTTTGTATACATATTGGCATGTGACTAGCGAATTGTTCGTTCTGTTGTTAGCATACGTCAACAGCTAAAAACTTCATATCTTTTCGTCACTTACTTCTAAGGTAACTTTAATGGATCCCTTTACTTTTATCTCCCTCGGCCTGTACTTTTTAGTGATGCTTGGCATTGGCTTATATTCTTTTAAACAATCCAGTACTGACGTTGAAGGTTATATGTTGGGTGGCAGAAGCTTAAGTCCTAAAGTAACCGCTCTTTCAGCTGGCGCATCGGACATGAGTGGATGGATGTTAATGGGCTTACCGGGTGCAATGTATGTATCTGGGCTTTCTAGTGCTTGGATTGCAGTAGGTTTAGCCATTGGTGCTTATCTTAATTATTTGTGGGTGGCCCCTCGTCTGCGGATTTATACCGAACTGGCAAAAAACGCGCTGACTATTCCTGATTATTTTGCCAACCGGTTTAATGACACAAGCCATAGCTTAAGGCTTATCTCTTCTATAGTTATTGTCATATTTTTCACTTTGTATACCTCTTCAGGCGTAGTTGCCGGAGGAAAATTATTTGAGTCCTCATTTGGTTTAAGTTACGAAATGGGCTTATATGTTACTGCAGGTGTGGTTGTGGCCTATACCCTATTAGGCGGCTTTATGGCGGTCAGTATTACCGACTTTGTACAAGGCTGTATCATGCTTGTCTCTTTAATACTGGTGCCTATAGTCGTGTTGTTTGACCTCGAAGGATTTAGCGGCGCGGCAACACAATTGGCGACTTATGATGCGGACTTTTTAGACCTATTTATAAACGCTTCCAACGGGCAAGCGATGACGGCCATAGGCATCATATCGCTACTGTCCTGGGGATTAGGTTATTTTGGTCAACCCCACATTATTGTGCGTTTTATGGCAATCCGTTCGGTACATGATATAAAAACGGCGCGCAGAATAGGCATTAGTTGGATGTTAATTACTATTACAGGCGCCCTTGCCACCGGAATACTGGGCCTTGCCTATGTGACAAAAACTCAAGGTGATATGCAAGATCCAGAAACCATCTTTATTTACCTGTCACAAATACTTTTTCATCCATTAATTAGTGGCTTTTTATTAGGGGCTATTTTAGCGGCAATCATGAGTACTATTTCATCACAATTATTAGTCACCTCAAGCTCGTTAACCGGTGATTTTTATCAAGCTTTCTTACGTAAAGATGCCAGCCAAAAAGAATTAGTTACTGCAGGCAGAATATCTGTTGCGTTGGTGGCCTTAGTTGCCATTTATCTGGCCTACGACCGCAACAGCACTATTCTCGACTTAGTCAGTAATGCTTGGGCAGGATTTGGTGCCGCTTTTGGTCCTTTGGTACTGATTAGCCTAGTCTGGAAAAGAATGACCAAATTAGCGGCGATATTAGGTATGTTGTCTGGGGCTACTACTGTATTAATTTGGATTTATGTACCTATCACTATAAATGGCCAAGTATTAAGTAATTGGATTTATGAAATTGTGCCGGGCTTTATAGTCTCTAGCTTGACCATTTTTGTTGTCAGCTTGTTAGGAAAACAAGATGACCAACTGGTAGCTGATACGTTCGACGAAGTACAAACCACCCTTAACCAACTTGATTAGTGGGTTAGAATATTCCACATAAGAATGTGGTCTCTGAGAAAATATAAGTCGATTTTAGCCAAGACGTCGCTACTTGAACGGCAATCCCCTTTCAAGTAGCGAAAGCGCAGTACAAAATCGGCTGTAGCTTTTTCGAATGACGAGGTTTAAACAAGCTTGTTTAAACCTCGCTGAATGGTCACTTTTTAACCGAATTGGTATTACCTACTTTTTCAGGTCATTTGGGACTGTAATAGCACAAATAAGAATACAACTTAAACTCGATTTTTGTTATTGTTCTAAACATAGAATTTTTTAATATAAACAACTAATTTGCGTGAGAAAGCCATGTCTAATTCGATCCCGACCGTATCCCATTTAAAGCAACTTGAAGCTGAAAGTATTCATATTTTTCGCGAAGTGGCAGCTGAATTCGACAATCCAGTAATGTTATATTCTGTGGGTAAGGATTCATCAGTATTATTACATTTAGCACGTAAAGCCTTTGGTCCAGGAAAAATTCCTTTTCCGTTATTACATGTAGACACCACTTGGAAATTCCATGAAATGATTTCGTTTCGTGATGAGATGGCCAAGAAACATGACCTGAACCTACTAGTACATATTAACCCTGAAGGTTTAAAAATGAATGTCGGTCCATTCAGTCATGGTAGTTCTAAACATACAGACATCATGAAAACACAAGGCTTAAAACAGGCACTTGATCATTATAAATTTGATGCGGCTTTTGGTGGAGCTAGGCGCGACGAAGAAAAATCTCGAGCTAAAGAGCGTGTGTATTCTTTCCGTGATGAAAATCACAGATGGGATCCTAAAAATCAACGTCCAGAATTATGGAACGTATACAACGCTCAAATAAACAAAGGCGAAAGCATTCGTGTATTCCCTATGTCGAACTGGACTGAACTAGACATCTGGCAATATATCTACATGGAAGGCATCGAAATTCCTTCATTGTATTTAGCCAAACCTCGCCCTGTTGTTAAACGCGACGGTGTGTACTTTATGGTTGATGATGATCGTATGCCCTTGGAAGAAGGCGAAACACCTGAAATGCGTTCTGTACGTTTTAGAACCTTAGGCTGTTATCCACTAACCGGCGCAGTAGAATCTACAGCAGCTACCTTGCCAGAAGTGATCCAAGAGATGTTATTAACCAAAACGTCTGAGCGCCAAGGTCGCGTGATTGATCATGACTCTTCAGGTTCAATGGAGAAGAAAAAAATGGAAGGATATTTCTAATGGCGAATAATATTATATGGCATCAACACGATGTAGATAAAGCGCGCAGAGCAGAAGCAAAAAAACAGAAACCTTGCGTATTATGGCTCACAGGCCTTAGCGGTTCAGGGAAATCCACCATTGCTAATTTGTTAGAAAAAAAATTAGCTGAACATGGCAAACACACCTATTTGCTTGACGGTGATAACGTACGTCACGGTTTGTGTGGTGACTTAACCTTCAGCGATAAAGACCGAGTTGAAAACATCAGACGTATTGGTGAAGTGTCTAAACTTTTTGTCGACGCAGGCACCATAGTGTTAACGGCCTTTATTTCACCGTTTAAAAGTGAAAGAGATTTTTGCCGTCATTTATTAGCGGATGGCGAATTTGTCGAAATTTTTGTTGATACTCCAATAGAAGAATGTGAAAAACGTGATCCTAAAGGCCTGTATCAAAAAGCCAGACAAGGCGATATTAAAGACTTTACCGGTATCGACTCGCCTTATGAAGCGCCAGAAAATGCAGAAATCACCTTAACTTATACTGAGCAAACGGCTGAACAATCTGCAGAGCAACTTTTTGACATATTAAAGCAAAAAGGAATTGTGGCTTAATGTTAAACCCAGAACTAATTCAAAGTATTGTTGATATCAGTCACCTAGCAGGCGACAAAATCATGGATATCTACCAGAAAGATTTTGCTATCTACGAAAAGTCAGATGAAAGTCCACTAACTGAAGCTGATTTAGCCGCCCACAACTGTATTGTTGAAGGCTTAAGTAAAGTATCTGAATTACCTGTTTTATCTGAAGAATCCGCAGATATTTCATGGCAAGAACGCAACAGTTGGGACACCTATTGGTTAGTAGACCCACTTGATGGCACCAAAGAATTCATTAAGAAAAATGGTGAGTTCACGGTAAATATCGCCTTAATCAAAGATGGCGTGCCGGTTTTTGGTGTGGTGTATGCACCCGTTTTAGAACAAACCTATGTAGGTGTGCTCGGTGAAGGTGCGTTTAAGATAACAGCTGGTGTAAAAGCAGCTATCTCTCCCAAAGCTTGGACCAAAGGCGAAACCTGGAAAATAGTCGGTAGTCGTTCACATCAAAGCCCTGAGATACAAGCTTTGCTTGACTCTCTAGAAGGCGAAACTGAGTTGGTGGCCATGGGCAGCTCACTTAAGTTATGCCTAGTGGCTGAAGGTGCCGCGCATCTTTATCCGCGTTTGGGCCCCACATCTGAGTGGGACACCGGCGCTGCGCAAGCTGTGGTAGAAGCGGCTGGCGGCAAAGTGACGATAATCGAAAGTGCGTCTGAACCGTTAAAAGCTGATGCCCAGCCCCTTAGATACAATCAAAAAGAATCCGTTTTAAATCCTTATTTTTTGGTGAGTTGCTAATTATGAATGGCGAAAATACATTATTACAGTCTGATATTTTGGGCTATCTAGATCAACATGAAAAGAAAGATATGTTACGTTTTTTAACCTGTGGCAGTGTTGATGACGGTAAAAGTACATTAATTGGTCGTTTGTTACACGACTCAAAAATGATTTTTGAAGACCAACTTGCCGCTATCACCAAAGACAGTAAAAAAGTTGGTACCACTGGCGACAAAGTAGATTTGGCTTTATTAGTGGATGGTTTACAGTCTGAACGTGAGCAAGGCATTACCATTGATGTGGCATACCGCTACTACTCTACTGATAAACGTAAATTTATCATTGCTGATACACCTGGACACGAGCAGTACACCCGCAATATGGTAACAGGTGCATCTAATTGTGATGTAGCCATCATCCTGATTGATGCGCGCGCTGGGGTTAAAACGCAAACCCGTCGTCATTCGTTTTTAGTGTCTTTGTTAGGCATCAAACACGTTATTGTGGCCGTCAACAAAATGGACTTAAAAGACTACAGCGAAACAGTCTACGAAGAAATCAAAGCAGACTATCTTGAGTTCTCTAAACAATTAGAAATTCCAGATATCCAGTTTATCCCGTTGTCAGCTTTAGATGGCGATAATGTTGTGAACGTTAGTGACAACACGCCTTGGTACAAGGGTGAAACCTTGATGACTATGCTAGAAAACGTTGAAATTAATGACGACATCAACGCAGACGATTTCCGTTTTCCTGTGCAATATGTGACTCGACCCAATCTGAACTTCCGTGGTTTTGCAGGTACGGTAGTATCTGGCCAGATTAAACCCGGTGATAGCATTACTGCCCTACCCTCAGGCAAGCAGTCTAAAGTGAAAGCCTTGGTTAATTTTGAAGGTGAGCAAGAGGTAGCCTTTGCACCTCTTACTACCACTATCACGTTAGAAGATGAAATAGATATTTCTCGTGGTGACATGATAGTCAAAAGCGACAATTTACCTCTACATAGCAACACTTATAGAACGAATTTAGTTTGGATGGATGAAGAACCTATGATGCCTAATAAGCAATACGGTTTTAAGTTTGCTACTAAATTTGTACCGGGTAGCGTCACAGATGTTGAATATCAAATTGACGTTAACTCTATGGAGCACAAAAATACTGTGCGTCTGGCGTTGAATGAAATTGCCGTAGGCAAAATCAAACTAACCCAACCTGTTGCATGTGACCCGTACAAGAAAAACCGCTCTACAGGTGCTTTTATCATCATTGATAGGGTAACCAATGGCACAGTTGGCGCTGGCATGATCATCGACGTAGCAGAAGATACTAGTGCAGGTCAGTTTTCTGAATTTGAATTAGAATTTAATGACTTGGTCAGAAAACATTTCCCTCATTGGAATGCGACTGACATTAGTAAACTGTAATTTTTAGTTAAACTAAATAAGAAAAAGAATAAGACAATATGGACATTAATCAGTATCTGGTATTAGCCATTTTTGCAGGTACTATATTGGCGCTTGTTACCACTAACAAGCGCCCGTCTTTGATCTTTTCAAGCGCACTTTTAGCCTTGATAGCTAGCCAACAACTAGTGATTGGTGATGTGATTAATAACTTCACTAATCAGGGTTTAATCACCTTAGTTTTACTTCTGTTAGTCAGTTCAGCTGTTGATAAAACCTCACTAATCAAACGTTTAGGTAGAACATTAGTTACGACTAGTTTTAACACCAGTTATTGGCGGTTATTTGGTTTAACCTTCTTCTCTTCCGCACTTTTGAATAATACCGCCATAGTGGCAAGTTTGATTGGCCCAGTAAAACAAAACCAATACCATCATGCATCTAGGTTGCTAATCCCCCTGTCTTATTCAGCTATTCTAGGCGGTACCGTTACCTTAATAGGCACCTCAACTAACCTAATTGTTGATAGTTTCTTAATTGAACATGGTCATGCTGGTTTCAATTTTTGGGACTTTACTCTGTATGGTTTAGTCGCTGGTTTGAGTTGTGGCTTACTAATGTTTATAATGACCCCATTATTGCCAGAAATCGCCAATAAAAACACAGAGTATAAAAGCTATTTTATCGAAGCTGATGTGGAACCAGACTGTGAATTAATTGGCAAAAGTGTCGAAGAAAACCACTTAAGAAATTTGCCTGAATTATTTTTGATTGAGATAGCACGTGACGGAAAACTGATCACACCCGTTACCCCTGAAATGGTTATTCAAACAGGCGACAAGTTGATATTTTCTGGCAACATTCAACATGTCGGCAACTTAAACCATATAAAAGGTTTAAAACTCTTCGCCGAGTCAAACGGCTTATTGCGCGAAAACCTCACCGAAGTCATCATTTCCAATCGAGCACAAATCATTGGGCAAACGATCAAAGCCCTTGGCTTTAGAGCGCTTTTTGACGCGGCTGTAGTGGCTATCAGGCGAGATGGTGAATCGTTATCTGGCAAACTAGGTGAAATTAAACTTCAGTCAGGTGACTTTTTGTTACTCGCCACTGGCCCAGATTTTATGCAGAGACATAACCTCGCCAAAAACTTTTTTATCTTGTCTGAAAAGAAGATGGAAACTAAGCTGAGTGGTCGACAGGATTGGATTACATTAGGCGGATTTTTAATCACAGTAGCCTTAGCAGCCACCTCCGTTTTGAACTTAGCCACAGGTTTACTGTTTTTTATAGCCATCTTAGTTTTAGCTGGTGTGACGTCGAACAACGAAATTAAGCGCAGTATCCCAATTAATTTGATTGTTGTGATCGTGGGTGCCCTAAGCCTTGCCACTGCTCTTGAAAAATCAGGTGTAATTGACCAAATAATGCAAATGATTGGCCCGTGGGCAGCCAGTGTAAGCCCCATATGGGCGCTAGTTATGGTGTACGTATTAACCTTACTACTTACCGAACTCGTCACTAATAACGCCGCTGCCGCGTTAATGTTCCCCTTAGCTTATGGACTTGTTCAAACCTTAGGCGTGCCAATTATGCCTTTCGCTTTAGCCGTAGCATTTGCTGCCAGTGCCAGTTTTATCTCTCCTTATGGCTACCAAACCAACCTATTGGTATTCAGCGCCAGTAACTATAAATTCATCCATTTTATAAAGTTTGGTTTACCCATATCCATTTGTTACTCAAGCATAGTGTTAACGTTACTGGCTTATACCTATGACCTTTAACTAGGTATTCAGAAGAGTGCGCTGAACAGCTTTTTAACAATACAAATACTCGGCGGCCATATACCGCCAATAATCTTAATATTTTCTTCTATTCAGCAATTTGAATATCAAATTCAGGCATCGCCTGAATCACTTTTTTGACCGTACAAGTATTGGCTGCGGCAAGTAATGCCTTTTTATATTTTTCAGGAAAACCTTCAGGCAATGACACCTTAATGGAAAAACGTTTGTGATATTTATCTTCGCCAATAGTCGAATGTTCTTGGGTAAGACTTATCCCTTGTGTACTGATGTCCCTTGCTTCACAAAATTTTCGAATATAAAAACCCGCACATAAAGGCATACTCGCCAAAAAATAATCAAAAGGCTCTGGGTGGGATTCATCTCCTCCTACCGATACGCTTTGATCACTTATGACCTGATGTTTGCCAAAATTGGCTTGTAATTTTTGTCCATCAAGTAGACTAACTTCTATTTTCATATCAAATACCTATTGAGTGATGTAAACCTAATACTAAACCCATACCAGCTCAAAATTCGCATTTTGAGCTGGTATGGGTATAGAGTGTAAATGATACTGGGATCAACAGAGTCATCAGTCAAGAACATATTCTGCTAATACGACATTAAGAAAGGAAATTGATTGCTACATTTACCGCTTAGTTTATTATGCGCCACCCAAAATATTTCAGCTAAAATAACTAAGCAAAAATGTCGACTAACGCACTATATAAAGACCTTTCAGGCTATTACGACTTAATGTGTGTCGATATAGATTACCACGCTCAAAGCCAGCACATTCAAAGGCTTAATCAGATTTTTGGTAACAAGGGCAATACACATCTTGATGTGGCCTGTGGAACCGGTCCACATATACGGCACTTTATAAATTTTGGTTTTCACAGTAATGGTCTTGATATCAATCAGCCCATGCTCGACATAGCTAAAGCCCGTTGCCCAGAAGCGCATTTTTCTTTGGCCAACATGAGTGAATTTAGCTTAATTGAGCCGGTAGATTTAATCACTTGTTTCTTGTATTCCATACATTACAACGAAAACATTGAAAAATTGAAAAACTGCATCGCTAGTGTACATAGAGCATTAAAAGCGAACGGAGTTTTTTGTTTTAACGTGGTCGACAAAAATCAAATTGATAACAAATTAATTGTTAAACACACCGCCAAACAAGAAAACGATTTATTTACTTTTAGCTCTGGCTGGCAATACTCTGGAAGTGGCGATAAGCAGTCTCTTAAAGTCAGTATTGAAAAAACGGCAGATAAAGAAACCCAAATATGGAATGACGAACATACAATGGTGGCATTCAGTTTTGCTCAATTGATAGAAATATTAAAACCTTACTTTGAAGTTCATGTATTTACGCACGACTATGAAAAGCTTATCTCATATGACAACAACTCAGGAAATGCCATTTTTACTTGTGTGAAAATTTAAACCTTGAATTAGATATGTCATAAAAAACTGCCAATATTAGGCGTTATGCGGTAATCCATTAACTATCAAACATGGCGTTAAATATTCTAATCTTCAATCAAATGTGAAGCTTCCATTTGACCAATCACCGTTAATCCCTTGCCGGTTTTTTTCGCTTGATACATTAATTTGTCTGCCTGGCTAACCATGTCACTCATCTTCACACTTTGTGGCATGTGAGTAATGACAGAGCCAATGCTCGCCCCAATCTCAATTGGATTTCCTTCAACATTAGTGATGGATGAAATCTGACTGATCAACCGGTCTAAATAACTTTTTAAATGAGCACTGTTGCCAATATCATAGAAACAAATGATAAATTCATCCCCACCAACACGAGCAATAATATCGCTAGTTCTCACATTATGTCTTAGATGGCTAGCGACTTCACAAATAACGACATCTCCAATGTGATGGCCAAATTGATCGTTAATAGGTTTAAAATTATCCAAATCAATAAACGCAATTGAAATACTTTTATTATTGCGGATCGCTAGTTTGTGTAATTTTTCACTATATTCATCAAACACTTTTCGATTAGGCAAACCAGTCAATGGATCATTTGAACTTGAGGGTTTGATTATTTCGTTACTCGACTCGATACAGGATAATAATAGGTATTTATCATCAAGAGGCGTGATGCCAATTTGAAGAGAGAATTCACCCCCACCTTTTTTTAGCCCGGTCACTACTCGTCCACTATTCATTGCCATGTTTTGTGGGTTAGCTGCATAGTTCTCCCTCAAAACCATATGTGACCTATGATATCTTTCTGGAATTAGGTCTTCGACATTATGACCAAGCGATTCTTCGTTATTGTAGCCAAATATATCTTCAGCTTTAGGATTGGCATAGGCTATCTTTCCGTCATCTTTGGCAACTAAAATAACGCCTAACGGTAATTTTGTGGCGATTGAAATGGCGAGATCTTTATTCAACGTTAATTTCGACATTATGAATGCAGTTCCTATTTCCAGCCATGAGACGACAATATATTGGCTTAAATATACAACCAAACGAAAAACAGCGAGTTATTTTTTGTTCTTCACTTGAACAACAAATATACGTTGATTATTTTAGTTGAAATTTTTATCAACCAGAAAGTTCTATATAACAATAATGTCATGGGAAATTTTAGTACGCAAAGTTTTAATCGCGAAATATAGCTCAATGTTGCTGAGCGATACCTACAGACTTGTATAAAAAGTTGGCTTTACCCGTTGCTTTGGTATTGATGTATTGCGCACCATAAGAGTTGTGCTAAGTAAAATTAACCAGCCATCCATTTTGTCTGCTTCAAATAAGTAGAGCTATTTGACAATATTACAATGGGTGACTGGATCATCCGATTTTTATAGGCACTAAGCACTGTAACGGCGAGATTTCAGAGGTGCTAATAGCAAGTAAAAAACCCATGCAAACCAAGACACAAAAATGACAGCTAGGATCCAAGCAAACTTTTCACCACCGCTAGTTCGATTAGACACACCTATAAGGATAATGGGAATAATCCAACCCACAAACAATATGACACCACATAAAAAACTAAACATGTTTAATACTCCATTTATACCAACGTTAGTGAAAATCTAGTTGGAATAAACATACATAGCAAAGACTGTTCCAGAATTAAAACTCAACATTATCAATTAGATAGAATTACTAAGACAAATCGACCTTGGGCTTTTTCGCCAAATGATCACAGTTTTCACCAATCGGTGTTCACTCTCAAATACAGTCTTGTCGCTAAACGTCCCCATAAAATTAAGCCGCATTGAATAGGAATTAATACTCAACCCTGTATTATCCCATTTTTCAGTGATTATCTAAAAGTGCCAGTGGGTAGTTTGAATGTGGATGAATAAAGAACAAACAACCGATTCCGCGATAAACGCATATCGAAAATCATTAAAACGCGCTTGCCCCAACCATATTGTGATTGATGGCCTATTCAACCCAACGAAACTGGATAACGTAGTCAAGGTTTTGCAACGACCTCATGCTTGGCAAACTCAAAAACATACCTACTCCGCCTTGTATGTTGATGACAACCAATGGCAAAAAACCAACACCGAACAACGCTTTGTGCAACGGGATGTGTGGCAACGTAATGCTGTTACCTCCAATAACGCCAGTGCCTATAATCTCGAATCAAACTTAGCTTTAGAGTTTCTAACATACTTACGCGGTAACGAATTTATGGCCGTATTATCACGCATTTTTAAAGTGCCACTTACCGATTTGAATGTGGCCGTGCCTGAAATTAATACTAACTACTTCCGACTAGGGCCCACCGACTTTGTTTGTGAACACGCCGATGACTCCCCCGGACGAGAAGTCTGTATGTTATTGTATTTAAACAAAAACTGGAACAAAGAAGCCGGTGGAGAGCTGATATTTACAGGTAAGAATAATAAACCGATTAGTATTGCACCACTGCATAACCGCTGCGTATTGTTTGATCCCTCATCAGAGGGCTCTGAACATTGGGTGAAGAGTTTAAACTCTGAATTTGCAGATACGTTTCGCTATAACGTTACCAGTTGGTATTGGTCTGAATAGTGTGTTTTCTGAAAGTGATTTAGGCACCGGCTTTAAAATAAATCGGCACTGTTCGAAAAACTTAATCAAAAAGCAGAAACTATATAGGGTGGCAAAGCAATGAGGAGACGCTTAGTGGATTAAGAGTTTTGCCCTCGAGCGGCTTTTTTGCTTACTTTTTGCAGCTGTAGGCAAAAAGTAAGTAGTTTAACAGGGCTGCCAATCGAAAAACCGCTGGGAAGCGGGTGCCCGTTAGGGCATAAATATCACAAACAGCGCCTAAACCGCCGTTTTACTGGATCCCTCAACAGCCCCATTAATCTCATCCATCTCCTGGGCAGTTAAATCCCGCCACTGCCCAACCTTTAGCCCTGCCAACCGTACAGACATAATTCGCGTGCGTTTAAGTTTGACGACTTCATAACCCAAATATTCACACATCCGCCGAATTTGTCGGTTCAAACCTTGGGTCAAGACTATGCGAAACACCATTTTACTTTGCATGGTTACTTCACAAGGTTTAGTCACGGTGTCTAAGATAGGCACACCTTTAGCCATTTTCTGAATAAAGCGATCTGTTAGCGGCCGGTCAACGGTCACCACATATTCTTTATCATGGGCGTTTTCAGCCCGTAGAATTTTATTAACGATATCGCCATCACTGGTCAAAAAGATCAAACCTTCAGAAGGTTTATCTAAACGACCAATGGGAAATATTCTTTGTTTATGCCCGATAGCATCGACAATATTGCCTTGAATATGTAACTCAGTAGTACAAGTGATACCTATAGGCTTGTGATAGGCGATATACACCCTATCTGCCTTATCAATTGCACTGGCTTGGATAAGTTGTCCATCGACCGTCACAACATCACCTGGGGACACTTTAGTGCCTAATTCCGGGATGCTATCGTTTATTCTGACTCTTTGTTGTTCAATTAATTTATCGGCTTCACGTCTGGAACTAAAACCAGAATCGCTGATAAATTTGTTCAGCCGAATCAAAGCACTCATGAGTTGACAAACAAGGGTTTGATTCGTTTAAGCATAGTCAGGTCAGTTTTACTTAAGCTGCCCGCTCGGATCCAATCTTTGAGCAAAGACAACAAGTCTAGGCTATCTCCAGATTGTAACTTTTGCGCCATCAATTGCATTTGAATCATTTGGCGTTTCTCTGCATCTTTTTTGAGTGAATCCTTTTGCGCCACTATTTCCATTTTTATGGTTAATTCATGTCTATCATTACCTTTAGACACTTCACGGAAACACTGTTGCCATTGTTTGTTTAAGCTAGCTGCGCTTGCGGGTATTTCGTCATCCGATTGCCACTCTTTTAACGCACTAAACAAATCTAGGTAGGTTTGACTTTTGGCAGCTTTTGCAAGCTCGGCCAATTTAGCTTGCTGTTGTTCAACAACACTTTGTACCCTTTGTTCTAACGCTCTGCGATCACGTGTTGGCAAGGTATTGATGGCATCAATAACTCCTTGTTTTTCTTGCATAGCACTTTGCACACTAGCCTTATCAGCAGCATTACCAAGTGATGCCTCAAACTGTGTGACTTGCTGTTTGATCAGCTCCACTTGCTCTCTCACTTTGGCAATCTGTTGTTGATTCACCTCAGATTTTTTAGCGAACAGGCTATCATTGGCCTTTCTGAACAGTGGCCACAATTGAGCTTCGGCTTTTTTGCCGGCATGCTCGATGGTTTTCCACGTCTGTTGTAATTTTTTGGCTTGTTCTATTGCCTCATCCACAGATTCCAACTCTGAGAGTTTTTCGGCTTTGGTTAACAGTGCCTGCTTTTGCTCAGCATTGTATTGATAGAAGGCCGATACTTTATCCCTTAAGGGGTTAAGTAATTTTTGATAACTATCGTATAAAGCATTACGTTGTTTGAAGTCCACTTCACCAATGTTTTTCCACTTTTGCTGCACACTTCCTAGCGCTTTCGCCAATTCGGTTACGCTTCCTTCTCGCTCACCTAGTGCTTTAATCTCCGCTAACAATTGTTGCTTAGCCAACATGTTTTGTTCACGTTGTTTTTGTTGTTGATCATAAAACTCACGGCATGGCGCAAATGCTTTTTCAATTGCACTTTCAAAGGCCACATTTAATGCATTGTCAGACTCTGAATCTATTTTACCTAAGCTATTCCATTGTGAACGCAACGACTTAATAGCGGTTGATTGGGCTTCAATCTCTAAAGGCTGGGCAATTAATGCTTCAACTTCAGTTAACAATGCGGGTTTGCGCGGGGCAGCAATGTATTCCTGCCAGTCTTTTAGGTTTTCAATTTGTTCTTTAACTGAAGTAAACGTACGTTCCAACTGCCCTTGTTGTCTCTCTGGTAACTCAGTGAACCAACGTTGTACTTTTTGGTAAAGAACCATTGCCGCTTTGAACTTACCTTGGTTTATCAGACTTTCAACCGCTCTGATTTTATTTCTACAACGAGACACATCGCCGTCTACTTGGTTTCTTAAGGCTTTTGTTGCTTGCTGCCATTGTTTTAGTAATTCGTTCCATTGCTGCGTTAATGCTACGGGAACATGTGCTTGGTAGCTGGCTATAGACGCACGCCATTGTGCTCTTTGCTCTCTAAGGTATTCTTCGGCGGCTTCAATTTGGCTGGCATCATTAGGCAATGCTAACCCAGCAAATTTTTCTATTAACTCTTGGCATGTTTGAATAGCCTGTTGAAAATCAGCAAGACTTTCCAGAGTATTTAAACTAGATCTCAACTGATTATTCAGTTGTTCTAAACGTCTATGCTCACTCGACTGAGTTGCTGGTAACTGGCGGGTTAAACTGTGTAACTTTTCAGTTTGCTGATGTATTGTTTTTACAAACACATCCACTTCAGATGTGCTGATTTCAGTGATTCGAGTGGTTAACTGTTTAGACACTTCAGCCAAACTTTGCTCTACCTCGGCCACCAAAGCTTGCATACTTTGACTTAACACTAGCTCAGCTTGTTGTGCTTCCCATTGAGGCTTCAACAAAGCAATTGTGCGCTCTACACGCAAAGAAATGTCGGAATGTTTTTGCTGGATTTCAGTTCGTTTAAGCTCTGTTAAACAATCAAACCGTTCTGCTAGTTGAGTGTACTGTTGGGTTAGTTCTGATTGTTGTTGCTGAATGTATAATAAATCGCTCTGATCTTTCAGCGCCAGCAAACGAGACAACACCATTTTCACTTGCTGCTCAACTTCAATCGGCGCTTGTTCTGCTGCCTGCCAGCTTTTAAGTGTGTCATTCGCCAATGCAATCACTTCACTTGCAGCTATCTTCTTCTGTACTTTATTAAGTAATTTACGAGTCTGCACACTATCGGTAAAGGTACTTAATATGGCAATTTGCAAACTCTCGTTTTGGCTATCAAACAACAGTTTTTCTTGTAATTGTGGCTTATCTGCTTTTTGCAGCAAACTCATAGCCAGTTGCATGTCTTGTTGTACCCAAGGTTGTACCAGTAATTTTTCGACTATGCGAATATCCCGCGTTTCTAATATAAACTTGCGTTTTTCATCTTCAGATAAGGCGCTATTATTCTCATCCAACAAGGTATTTTCAACGAACTGTTGTGATTTTTTTTGCACTCTTTCGTTTTTGGCAATCTCAGACATTTTGTACCACAGTACAAAGCTATCGAGTTTCTGTAAGGCAGCCAGACTGACACCTACATCTGAATCGTTAAAAGCCAATTCGTGCAACACAGACTTTTGCTGAGGATCTTGTTGATTTAGGTTTTCTATTGCTTGAAGGCGTACCTGAGGATCAGGATTTTGATGTTTGGAACGAAAAAGGTGCTTAAAGATCATCCTGTTTAAACCGCGCTATTGTTTGAATGTTATTAGAATTTTGTTTGAGTTCTTGCTGCAGTGATTCTCGGCTTCGGTGCACAATTTCGCCGTCTGGGCCAACTGTCATATGTTGATCTGATTTTAACACTTTGGCTTGATAATACATCACCGCTTGCATTGACGTTTCTCTTTGTTGCTCAGTAAGCGGCGAACCGTCTAACCACTTACCTGTTTCTACTGCTTGCAGCAATTTTTGATAAACCGGTTCAGACATTGAACTTAATAACCCAGTATTATCCATAACTAATCAGACCTTTTTAAAAGTATCAAACGCACTCGATTAACGATGTACCAAATAAAACCAACAATACTAAGACCGATTGCAAGGTTATATTGCACACCAGCTGGTTCAGCTCCACCCCAGTACATAAAACCAAACCCCGCCACAAATAACAACATGGCTATCATGGACTGTGTTTGAATTTTTTGATTTTTTAGATACTTATTTAAACTTTGTTTACGTGCAATATCCTCAGCATCTGCTGTACCGAGAGAAAAACTGCAGTGTTGGCAGCTTTGTGCTTTATCGGATATTTTTTTATTACAAGAAGGGCAATCTATTAATGCCATATCTTTTCCTCCAAAATTTGATATCCCTAAATTGGGACAAAATAGAAAAGCGCGACTAATAGCCGCGCCTCACTCAAACCATCAAAGGTTATTTGTTTTCTTTATTAAACTTTTCCCAGTATTCAGCAACGGAGTCTTTCATTTCTTTACGCAGTAGGAAAATACCAAATAAGTTAGGTAAGGTCATTACCACTATAGCCACCGCAGACAATGTCCATACCAAGGTAGTGTCAGATACTGCAGCCCATACAAATCCAGCTACATAGACTACTCGATAGGGCATAACCGAACGTGGACCAAACAAATAGGTCATTGCCCTGTCGCCATAATAAGACCACGCAATCGCCGTAGAAAAGGCAAACAACAGTAAACCAATAGATACGACATATTTGCCCGACTCACCAAAAAATCCCTTAGTGAAAGCTAAGGCGGTAAGACTTGCTGAGTGAATTAATGACTCACCTCTTACAATAATATTATCTTTACTCAGGTTGCCATCCACTACTTTTAATGTGCCAGTGAAATTGTCCTCTGGATCACCCAAAGAAAAAACAACATTATCAGCAAACGAACGGGCATTAAAAATCGTAAAGCCTTTACTTACCGCTTTACCGTTAACCACTTGTATCTCACCCGTAAAGTCGGAAACACCATGGCCTTCTATATCATTAATGTACGCATACAGAGTTTCTTTATCTTCTTGGCTTGATTCAACATAGTCTCCCGCCAAAATATACATATCTGTGCGATCGAAGGTGTTCTCATGTTTGTCTTTCCACACACCTGAAGAAAGGATTACCAAGCCCGTTATAGTACAAATAAGGATAGTATCGATAAACGGTTCAAGAATAGACACCATACCTTCAGCGACAGGCTCATCAGTTTTTGCCGCAGCATGAGCGATAGGCGCAGAACCTTGCCCTGCTTCATTTGAGAACAAGCCTCGGTTAACACCACGGTTAAAGGCGTAGGCGATAGTCGCACCTAAAAATCCACCAGTAGCAGCAGATCCGGTAAAGACATCTGAAAACACCGATACAAAAGCCGGTCCAACATTTTCAATATTGGCAAAGATTACGGTAAACGCACCCAATATGTATATCAAGGCCATAATTGGTACAATTTTCGAGGTAACAGCTGCAATACGCGTGATACCACCTAAAATAACTAAGGCTAAAAGTACACCAAGAATACTGCCAACAATTAAGGGGTCAAAACCAAAAGTGGCTTCAATACTGGTAGCAATACTATTACTTTGCGGCAAGTTGCCTGTACCAAACGAACTAATGACAGTCGCCACAGCAAACGCCACGGCTAACCATTTCATGTTTAATCGTTTGTCCATGTAGTACATGGGGCCACCAGCCATAGAGCCATCTGGTGTTTTATCACGATATTTGTGTGACAAGGTCACTTCGACAAACTTAGTTGTCATACCAAAAAAGGCTGTTGCCCACATCCAGAACAAGGCAGCTGGACCACCTAAAAATAATGCGAACGCTACACCACCAATATTACCTGTACCCACTGTGCCCGAAAGCGCCGTCGTTAAGGCTCTAAAATGGGTGGTGTCACCAGGCGCATCAGGTTTGTCATATTTACCTGTGACTACCTTCCAAGCGTGTTTGAAATAACGCACCTGTGGAAATTTTAAGTAGATAGTGAAAAATAAGCCTGTACCAAGCAACACGTAAGGGAACCACCAAGCGCCCCCTAACATGCCATCCATCGATTTCAGTAAATTATGAAAAGCTTCCAACGGTTTTCCCCTTAATTATTATTGTGTTTTTATTTTTATATTTGTTTTTACAAAAATACCTAACGAAGAGTATCAACTACTGCCCGCATGGCAATCAATACGTCTTCACCTAATTGTTTACTACGAGCCGGAGACCAACCATAAGCTGGGTCTGGCAAATCAATATTGTCTTTAAATGGCATTTCTAAGGTATACGACAAACAATCAAATTCATGTCCAACCGCGTTGGCCGCTACTGTTAAGTTTGCTTTACCCGGTTCATCTTTATCATAGCCGTGTACGTCTTGAAATTCAGGAGTAGCTGTCAATAAGGCTGTTTTAAACGACTCTTCTAGATTTTTCAATCGCGCATCGTAATTTGGATTACCTTCACAGCCGGCGACGAAATTATAAGGCAAAGCTTCATCTCCATGCGCATCCAAAAACATATCCACACCCACTGCTTGCATTTTCTGCTTAACCAAAAATACTTCAGGGCTATTTTCCATGCTAGGTGCTTGCCATTCACGGTTTAAATTCACACCTTTAGCGTTAGTCCGCAAGTGACCTCGCGCTGAACCATCAGGGTTCATATTAGGCACAATATAAAACACTGCTTTATCAAGCAAAAATCGTGATAAGCCATCGTCTTCGTCTAATAAACGCTCCAAAAACCCTTCTACTAACCATTCGGCCATCGTTTCGCCGGGGTGCTGGCGTGCTGTCACCCAAATCGCTTTTTTGCCTTCTTCTGGTTGACCAACCACCAGCAAAGACATGTCCCTTCCATCTAGAGTTTCGCCTAAAAACTCTTGACGACAATCAGCTGACTTTTGCGCCCAGCTAATCAGGTCCAAATGACGTTCGTAACTGTAAGGGGCAAAATAGGCGTAGTAGATATTTTCAAATTCAGGGGTATGGGCAATGGTTAACGTATCACCATCAAATTCGCACTCCACTCTAAACCATTCTTGTCTGTCATAAGAAGCAACGGCTTGATAGTTTTGCCATCCTCCAGGATAAGCCGACTTTTCGAGATCTGTTATACTTATCTGGTGGGAAATAAAGCTTTGAGTTTCTAATTTAAAATGAAACCACTGATAAAACTCAGATTGGTTATCTTTACGAATACTTAATTGAATATTTAATGGATCTTCTGCGCGGATAACTTGAATATTTCCGCTATCAAAATTGCTACTGATTCTCACTTTTAAGTCCCATGGAGATATGCCCCGAGTAATTTATCACAGTCACTATAAAAAAAGGACTACAGATAAACGTTTATGCCGAAAAAAACTGTCTTATTTTCAATCCCAAAGCCGTTGAATAGCCGAATGATTTAGCCAACACTTTTTGTTGCTCATCCAGAATATAGTAGGTTGGGTAACCTTGAATTTTAAATTGTTGTTTTAACGCCTCATGACCTAACAAAATCTGACTTGATATATTGTGTTTATCAGCAAAATTCTGGACTTCTTCGACATTTGAATAATCTAGCGCGACTCTTACAATATTCACTTTATCAGTGTCTAAATACTCAAGATTACCTATGCTGAGTGAACAGATTTTGCACCAAGGCGCAAAAAAATAAATCAGCGTCGGTTTGTCAGATTTGATTAAACTGTTTGTTTGTCCGTCAAGCCCGACCAACAATTGACCATTTACCTCGAGGTTGCTCTCACTATCGAGCATATTACGTGATTGCCACGCACTTATTGCAAAAACAAAGACCCCCAAAAACAACAAATCTCTTAACCATATATGCCATTTAATAGATCTAAATTTATTAAAAACTTTATTCAAAATGAAATCTCTTATTTCCTTTTTACAATAAAACCCGCCGAAGCGGGTTTTATTGCATTATTTTTGACTCAATTATTCGCTACTATACCTTACTAGGTAAAGGCTGTGGCAATGTTGGATAAACTAAGTCAGCCATATGCTGCAATACTTTCATTACCTGACAACTATAACCAAATTCATTGTCATACCACACGTATAATGTGGCTCTATTACCAGCGACTATTGTCGCTTGCGAATCAACAACCGAAGGCGCTCGTGTGCCCACTAAGTCAGTGGATACAATTTCCTTTGAGGCTGTGTAGTTGATTTGATGTTGCAAGGGAGAGAATAATGCGATGTCGCGTAAATATTCATTAATTGCCGCTTTATCGGTTGACTCTCCTAAGTGTAAATTTAATATTGCCAAAGATACGTTAGGTGTAGGCACTCTAATGGAGCTACCGGTCAATTTACCTAGTAATTGAGGATATGCCTTAGCAACAGCAGTCGCCGCGCCAGTTTCAGTGATCACCATGTTTAATGGTGCGCTGCGCCCACGTCGATCGCCTTTATGAAAATTATCAATCAGGTTTTGATCATTAGTATAGGAATGCACCGTTTCAACATGACCACTTTCAATCACATATTTTTGATCTAACGCTTTTAAAACAGGTGTAATTGCATTGGTGGTGCAACTCGCCGCTGACAAAATCTTATCCGAAGACAAAATATCCTTATCATTTACCCCGTAAACAATATTTTTGATATCGCCCTTACCCGGAGCAGTCAACAGGACTTTCTTTGCGCCTTTGGATTGTAAATGCTGACTCAAGCCCTCTTCATCACGCCACATGCCGGTATTATCAACTACAATAGCTTGATCAATACCATATTGAGTGTAATCAACTTCAGTGGGGTTATTGGCATAAATGACTTGAATATAAGAGCCGTTAGCCTTAATCGCATTTTTTTCTAAATCGATTGTGATACTGCCATTAAAAGGCCCATGCACTGAATCACGACGTAATAAACTCGCTCGTTTTTCAAGATCCCCTTCTTTACCACCACGAACAACAATCGCTTTTAGTCGTAACTTATTATTCGTACCTTGTCTTTCAATAAGCAATCGCGCTAATAACCGGCCAATTCTGCCAAATCCATACAACACCACATCTTGTGATTCTTGTTGATCTTTAACATTAACAATACTTTTAAGCTGACTAGAAAGATAATCTTCAATTGATAGTGATTTATATGCGGGATCATAGTGATAAGCGTAGGCTAATCTGCCCAAATCAATATGCGCTGGAGCCAGCTCCATTTCATTCAAGGCTTGCAGCAACGGCCAACTTTCTCTTAACCTAAGTTTGCTTTGCTCTTTTAACCTAACAGTACGATGGGCCTTAATAATCTCTATTGCACTAGCGCCTAAAAGGGGTCTTCCATAAACCGATATCTCAATGGCACGATTACGATAAAGTTTACCCAATACAGGCTGCATTTGTTCTGCGTATTCTTGCCTTTCCTGCCAACTACTAATGAGTTCTTGCTCTAACTGCTGATTCATAACCTGTTGCCTAATCCCCGATAGTCATATCAAATTCGCGGGCATTCTAATCAAGGAAACACAAAGAACCAAATTGTTGAAAAATTACCAATTTTCTAAAAAAGTACACTTAATGCTCTATTTTTAGGTAATTAATCTTCATTATGAGAAATAATTGTTCAAAGGAGAGGTTAAGTTTTAAAAATCAACATGATCAGCGCTCAAACAAGTATTTTTCCTAAGCAATAATGAAATTAACTTTCACTAAAAAACATTAATATTAATCAGTATACGTATCTGTACAGACATTTCGAATGTTTAGAGGGCCACTTATTACTACTATTCATCATAAGAATCATTAATAGCCCCGTGACCGAATAAACGAATGAAGCTGAAAAAATTGATTGGCTTGATGCGTATCTATACTTACATCTATATTCGATAACCAGGTAATGGCTGAATTAATATCGCTTAAAAACGCAAAATCCACCTCTGCGGCTTGATAGGCTTTGGTTAATTGACTTTGAATTGTGTTGGCAATATCTGAATCCTGGATCACTACCGCTAGTCCAGTTAACCCCATAGATTTTCGGATTTTAGTGTGTTTTGCAAATGCCTTAAAAGTGGAAGGTGGCATTAAACTCTCGCCATACAAACAACTTAGACAGCCCCAAGGTTTAGATAAATCTAACTGTCCAATGTTCTGACCCATTTCTTTGGCCCCGCGTATCATGGTTTCATCGTTCCATGGGCCTCGAGCAGAGAAAATAATAGTTTGCTGGGAACGACTCACTACATAATCCCCGTGCTCCTGAGAATAGTTCACTTTATTTGTAATCAATCATTAAACTTCACATCAAACCAACCATCTTATGTTTGACTGTAGGCATAAAATACTCAGTTATCAACAGAACACTTAAACACACAAATACTTTTAAATGCTTGCATATGCACTTGCCTAATAAGTAAGTCAGGTTGTTCAGACCATCTCGCATATCGGGTATCTAGCATAATTTGCCAGGCCGTATCAGCACCCAAGTCGGGTAAATGGAACCGTACATCATGGTCGCTGGCATTAAATACCAACAACCAATGTTCATGGTGTGCATTATCCGCATCACGCGGGCCACATAGTTCTAAAGCAAACGCTTGGTTATTGTGATTTTGCCAATCATCTTCTAACTTACGCTCGCCATCTGGCCGGTACCAATTAATCTTTTCGACATTATGGCCCAACGAATAATTGTCATCTTTTAAATTAAGATGATTAAGTATTTCACTACTTTTACGCAACGAAATCGCTTGCTGACAAAAGGTTAAGAAATCTTGTTTTTGTTGATTTAATGTCCAATCAAGCCAACTTATTTCATTGTCTTGGCAATAGGCATTATTGTTGCCCTGCTGAGTACGGCTTAATTCATCACCGCCAAGCACATGTGGGATACCTTGAGACAACATCAAAGTAGCAAACATGTTGCGTTTTTGTCTTTCACGTATAGCGAGTATCTGTGCATCAGAAGTTTCACCTTCAACACCATAATTAGCCGACACATTATGCCCATGGCCATCTCGGTTTTGTTCGCCATTTGCTTCATTGTGCCGTTCAGCGTAACTAACTAAATCATGCAAGGTAAATCCGTCGTGGTAACTGACGTTATTGACCGACGTAAGAATGGAACGGGCCTCCTTATGAAAAACATCACGTGAGCCTAATAGCCGAGTAGCAAAATCGCTAGTGTGGCCTTTATCGCCTCGCCAAAACGAGCGTACAGTGTCTCGATATTTGTCATTACACTCTAACCAATTAGACGGAAATTGGCCTAGACGATAACCGCCATGACCTATGTCCCAAGGTTCGGCAATCAGTTTACTTTTAATTAATATTGGATCTTGACGAATGGTGCGAAAAAATCCAGACAACGATGAAAATTCATAAGGGTCACGGCCTAAACTAGCGGCTAAATCAAATCGAAAACCATCCACCCCCATTTCTGTTGTCCAATAACGCAGTGCATCCATGACCATTTTAAGCACATACGGAAAAGCCGTATTCACACTGTTGCCACAGCCTGAATTATTGACATATTTGTTGTAATCAATCGCACCATATTCGTTACGATCGAATAAATAACATGACGAGTTATCAAAGCCTTTAAATGACAGTAATGGTCCGTCAAAGTCTCCCTCTGCAGTGTGATTAAACACCACATCCAAAATCACTTCGAGCCCTGCTTCATGCAGAGTATTTACCATTGTTTTAAATTCAGCTACACCGTCTTCAACTACATACCTAGGTTCGGGACAAAAGTAATTAATCGGGTTGTAGCCCCAATAATTTGTCAGCCCTTTATTGGTGATATAGGGTTCTGGCATAAATGCAGCCACAGGCATTAACTGAATAGCTGTAATGCCCAATGATTTTAGATGGCGAATAACTGAAGGGTGGCATACACCTAAAAACTTACCTTTATAGTGGTCTGGCACATCAGGGTGTAACTGGGTTAAACCTTTGACATGGGCCTCATAGATAACAGTTTGGTCAAGAGGAGTATGGGGTTTAAAGTTTTTCTGTAAGTAAGGTTCAGAGTCTTGGACTATGGCCTTAGGGATCATGTATTGGCTATCACCTTCGTACTGCGTTTTATTCCACACAGCAGGCCTATTTAAGGCTTTTGCATAAGGGTCGATGAGCAATTTCTGATGATCAAATTTCAGCCCCATATGTACATGGTTTTCACCAATCACTCTGTAGCCATACAATTGCCCAGCTTGAATATTATCAAGCTGGCAATGCCAAATCTTTCCAGTTTTTGCTGGCATCGCAATGACCGCCAACTGTTCTTCTGTATCTTTGTTAAATAAACATATTTCAACGCCATCGGCATTAGGGCAATGAACGGCAAAATTACATCCACTTTGCCCCATAGTGGCACCTAAAGGATGAGGTTGCCCATCTGAAACATCAAACTTGGACATTTGTTAGCCCTTAAATAAAATAAACATACAAGCCAAAGGCGGCAGATTAAAGCTGACAGAGTGAGATTGGTCGTTCCATGGCTCTGCAACCGCCTGCATTTTTTTACTTGTTTTGTAAGCACTACCCCAATACTTTTTGTCGTCAGTGTTTAAAACCAACTGGTAAGTGCCTTCATCCTGCACGCCTAACTTAAAGTTTTCGTAGGGCATAGGCGTGAAATTAATCAACACATACATCTTCTGTTTTGCATCACTAGACTTACGTAAAACAGATAAAATACTTTGATCTGCATTTCCATGATCAATCCATTCAAATCCTTGTTTACTGTGATCTAATTCATACAGTGCAGGATACTTGCGATACGCTTTATTTAGGTCACGATACAAGTTTTGAATGCCTTTATGTTTATCATATTCAAGCAAATGCCAATTAATCGAGCTGTCATGATTCCACTCTGCAGCTTGGCCGATTTCATTACCCATAAAGTTAAGTTTTTTACCGGGATGAGCATACATAAAACCAGCATAAGCGCGTAAGTTTGCAGCTTGTTGCCATTCATCCCCTGGCATTTTTCGTAACAATGAACCTTTACCATGTACCACTTCATCATGGGAAATAGGCAACACAAAACTTTCGTCAAAGGCGTAAACCATAGAAAAGGTAATTTCATTGTGATGATAACGACGATAGGACGGATCTTTAGCAATATAATGCAAAGAATCATGCATCCAGCCCATATTCCATTTAAAACCAAAGCCCAAACCACCTTCAAATACAGGCCGTGAAACCTTTGGAAACGAAGTGGACTCTTCGGCGATAGTTATTGCATGGGGGAATTTTTCGTAAACTTCTTTGTTCATCCATTGCAATAAACTAATGGCTTCGTAATTATGGTTACCGCCATCTACATTAGGTATCCACTCGCCTTCTTCTCGTGAATAATCCAAATACAACATGGATGCCACAGCATCAACTCGAAGACCATCAATATGGTACTTATCCACCCAGAATAATGCATTGGCCACTAGAAACTGACGTACCGTGTCCTTGCCAAAATCGTAAATGCAGGAGTTCCAATCTGGATGCCAACCTTTGCGAGGATCTTCGTATTCGTAAACGTGAGTTCCGTCAAATCTAGCCAAACCGTGGCCATCTTCAGGAAAATGCGCAGGCACCCAGTCAATGATTACGGCTATACCGTTCTGATGACACTGATCGACAAAATATTTAAAGTCATCAGGCGAACCAAAACGACTAGTAGGAGCAAACAATCCCACCGGCTGATAACCCCACGAGCCATCAAAAGGAAACTCTGAAATCGGTAACAGTTCAATGTGGGTATAACCCATGTCTTTAATATACGGAATTAATTTTTCTGCTAACTCCCGGTAACTTAGGTACCTTTCACCCGAATCTTGCTCAGGCCGTTTCCACGAGGCCATGTGTAATTCATAAATACTCATGGGTTGCTGGTATTTGTCTTTCTTAGCTTTTTTTAACCAAGCTTTATCTTGCCATTGATATTGTTCGTGATCGTAAACCACTGAAGTATGTGATGGGTATTGTTCTGCGTAAAAACCTACTGGATCTGCTTTGTGCGGTAAATTATTACCCGCAGCATCTTTTAATTGATATTTGTATTTCGCCCCAGCTTCGATACCTGGTACGACTAACACCCAATAACCAAAATCGGTTTTTTGCATGGGTAAACACGATCCATCCCAAAAATTAAATTCACCAATTAACGACACCGCACTAGCATTAGGTGCAAACACAGCAAAACGAGTGGCTTGAATGGGTGCAGCTAGACCTACATCCAAAGAAATAAGTTGCGCACCTAATTGTTGATATACATTTTGTGCACTGTGATCGATAAAATGCACAGCATGATAAGCCTGTTCTTGAAACTGGTAAGGATCAATAACCTGATACAGCCCCTGTTTGTTTGTGACTTCGAAGGCATAAACTTGCGGTGCTTGTTTAACCTTAAACTCACCACGAAACAAATGACTATCAGCTACTTTTGTTAAGCTGCCGATTGGCTTACCAGATGCTAAGTCAATTACCTTGACTGTTTCAGCATTGAGTAACCAAGTTGTGACTGTAAAAATAGAATTTGAGGGCTGAAAATGAGCGCCCAGATGAGCAAAAGGAAAAGTACATGTGGCATGTTTGAGTAAGTGTTCTAGCTGCATTTTTTCGCCTTAGTAAGGGTGACTCACAGAATAAGTGAGCCACTGTCTGTTTTACTTAGAGGCGATTTTTCGTGCCTCAGATAAATTAGCTGCAAGATTATTTAACGAACTATCATCAAATATATCCTGTAAATTCCGTGTTAGTTTGCGTCGCCAATTAGGGTATTCGTTAAAGGTGCCAGGAATATTAACTGGCTTATCCATTTCTAACCAATCTTCCAATTGTAAGCTGAGAAGTTCACTTGAACCTCCAGCCATATGTATCTGCATACCAAAATTAAGCGCCTTGCTCATGCCAACATTATGCACATCATGGCCCACTTCGTCATTAACCGAATGATGGCCATGCAAGGTATCTAAAATAGCCTGCTTGTTTTCGTGTCTACTGGTATAGAGAGTACTTAAAATTTCTTCTGTAGGATATAAACCTAACTCTTTTCCTAACTCTAAATCATGACAATGCCAATAACCAGACAAGGTTGGCATATCGTGCGTGGTAAGAGTTGACATAGATTGTTCAGGGTAATGAGAAGGAGAGAAAAAACCACCATCTTTAGATTGCTCAAAAAAGAACACACGATAAGAATACACACCATTATCGGCTAGTTTGGTTCTAATCTCTTCTGGTACGGTACCTAAATCTTCGCCAATCACCAAACTTTGATGTCTGTGGCTTTCCAAGGCCAAAATAGCCAATAAATCATCTACAGGATAATAGACATATCCGCCCTGCTTAGCATTGTCACCTTTAGCAACCCACCATAATCGTAGTAGAGCCATCACATGATCAATACGAAGAGCACCTGTAGCGCGCATGTTAGAATCAAACAATTCAATTATGGGTTGGTATTGTTGTTGATAAAGTATTTCTGGGTCCATTGGCGGTAAACCCCAATTCTGCCCTAGTGGGCCCAAGATATCTGGGGGAGCACCGACACTTGCATCTGTACAATATAAGTCTTTATTACCCCAAATTTCTGCACTACCTTCACTTACGCCTACGGCAAGATCGCGGTATAAACCAATTAACATGTCATTTTTTTGTGCGACTTGATTGGCCAGTTCTAGTTGCAGCGCGGCTTGCCATTGCAACCAGAGGAAAAACTTCACACGCTTGACATGTTTTTTAGTAAAGGTCTTAACTGCAGGATTGTGAAAGTCGGAGAATTCCTTTGGAAACACAGGCCAGCCCCACGACTCTTTGCCTTGTACCGCTAAACTCTCTTGTAAAGCATCATATACCGCCAAGGTCTGTAAACTATCACCACCTTCAGCTACAAAGGCTTTGAATGACTTGTTTAACTTGGTGTTTTTAGACAGATACTGGCTATTCTGATATTCAAAGACTTTGTCTAGTGCTTGTAACTTTAGTTCAGTAACAATTTCATAATCGACTAAATCAGTGGCTCTAGCCTGCTGTAACTTATGCTGAAAATCTTGGTCATTGATGACTGCCTGTGTGTCAGCTTGCTGATATCCATCTAGGGCAGTCACATCAATATAAATAAAATTTAACCAGCGACGAGACGAGGGTCCATATGGGCTACAAGCATTGGCGTTAGCTGGATAAAGAGCATGAATAGGATTGAGTCCAACAAATTGTGCACCTTGTTTAGCCAATTTTTCAATCAGAAATGACAAATCGGTAAAATCCCCTACTCCCCAGTTGTTGTCACTGCGCAAACAATAAAGCTGAACGCTTAGCCCCCAGACTTTTTGACCTTGAGTCAGTGCTTTTGGCTTGAAACACGATGTAGGGGCAATAATCAGGCGCATACGGCCTAACACGTCGTCATCAATTACCAAAGACAATGTATGGTATCCCAAGGGTAAATCTACATTAATATCAATTAGATACTCTTGAAACTCAATCTCTTCGATATGTACAACATTTATCAATTGACCATCAATAGGAATAAATCGGTGTTGTAATATTTCACCAAGCTCAGTGTCAATCTGAGCCACATATTCATCTGTCACTAACTCAATAGGAAGGCGCACTGTAATTTGCAGAGGCTCTTTAACACGTAAAACCTGCACAGGGTTTAATACAGTCAACCATACTTTATTACTTTTATCCTGAACTTGTGCCAGTAACAAATCTGGGTCATTAACCTGATAACCCATTGCGGCTAACAACTTGCTTTTTGTTGCTGGCTCTATGGTTGTTGGATGTCCCCAAGCATCATTGTAGTTAGACTCAATTCCGCGATATTCCACCAGCTGCTCAAGTAACGAAGATGTCATTAAAATTTAATTCCTGTCTATTTAACGGAGGTCAGCGACCTTCACAATCACCTCTATTGGAGGGGCAACATTTTATATTACTGCAATAGGAACATTATCGGCGAAAACCTTACATTGATGGCAATGAATACGTTTGCAATGACAATATTGTAATTTAATAACATATTTATGGGAATATTTTGCCTTATTCTACGATTTAGTCCATAATTTTGTAATAATATTTCAGAAGGGCGTTATCGCCTTTCGTAATAAACTGATTTAATCGATTAGTTATAAAAGCTCAGAGGATTAAGACATGACAATTAAAGTAGGTATCAATGGCTTCGGCCGAATAGGTCGATTTGTATTCCGTGCCGCATGTGAACGTAACGACATTGAAATAGTCGGTATTAACGATCTATTAGATGCAGACTACATGGCGTACATGCTTAAGTATGACTCTACCCATGGAAAGTTTAACGGCACCGTTGAAGTAAAAGATGGCCAATTAGTAGTGAACGGTAAAACTGTACGCGTGACTGCCGAACGTAACCCAGCAGATTTGGCTTGGGATGCAATTGGCGCTGAGGTAGTAGTTGAATCAACCGGTCTGTTTTTAACTGACGAAACTGCACGTAAGCACATTGAAGCAGGCGCTAAAAAAGTAGTACTTTCTGCCCCTTCTAAAGATGCAACGCCTATGTTTGTAATGGGTGTTAACCATAATGAATATGCTGGTCAAGATGTGGTGTCTAATGCCTCTTGTACTACTAACTGCTTAGCGCCTTTAGCTAAAGTACTAAATGATAACTTCGGTATTGTTGACGGTCTAATGACAACTGTACACGCAACTACTGCTACGCAGAAAACCGTTGATAGCCCTTCTTCTAAAGATTGGCGCGGTGGACGTGGTGCTTCTCAGAACATCATCCCTTCATCTACTGGTGCAGCAAAAGCAGTAGGTAAAGTGATTCCAGAACTGAACGGCAAACTTACTGGTATGGCTTTCCGCGTACCCACTGCTGATGTTTCAGTGGTTGATTTAACGGTAAACTTAGCAAAACCAGCTACTTATGCAGAAATTTGTGCCGCCATGAAAGCCGCTTCTGAAGGCGATATGAAAGGCGTGATGGGTTACACCGAAGATGCGGTAGTATCTCAAGACTTTATTGGTGACGTTCGCACATCAGTGTTTGATGCCACTGCAGGTATTGCCTTAACAGATACATTTGTGAAATTGGTTTCTTGGTACGACAATGAAATTGGTTACTCAAACAAAGTATTAGATTTGGTTGCACATATCAGCAAATAAATAGCTTGGCGAATTAATTGGATCGGTTGATCTTTAATTTGGCCACTAAAACATGTTAAAAAGGCGGCTATCTTAGGCGCCTTTTTTGATCCCCCTTATAGAGAACACCGATGCTACTGACTGATTCAATAAATATACAAACGCGAGACAACATTCAGCTATTGCACATAAATAATGCCTTCGCCACAGCTGAAATCTCTTTGTTTGGTGGGCACATTTTGAGCTTCACGCCCAAACATGACAATCGTGATCGCCTTTGGCTAAGTAAAAAAGCTATTTTTGACGGCACAACGGCTATTCGTGGTGGTATCCCTGTATGTTGGCCATGGTTTGGTGCACATAAATCCAACTCTGATTTAGCTGCTCACGGGTACGTTAGAACACAAACCTGGGACATCCTCAACACCGAAGAAACGGATACCGGTACAATCATTAAACTAACACCGCAAACGAGCATAGGCGAAGGATTAGAAGGCAAGGCACAACTCACCCTAGAGGTTCACGTAGGGCAACAGTTAAAAATACAATTACATACCACTAATATTGGTGACAGCCCCTTAACCTATGACTGCGCGCTACATAGCTATTTTACTATTTCAAATATTACCCAATGCGAGTTGTTCGGCTTGTCTGAGCAGTATTCGGATAAAACCCGGGATTATCAATTGTTCGAAACGCCTAAGCCATACCGATTCAACGAGGAAACAGACAGGGTACATTTGGAAACACCAAGTACCCTGACCATAATTGATAAGCAGATAAAAACGGATATTCAATCGACGGGGCACGATAGCATAGTGGTATGGAACCCATGGCAGGATAAATCCATTAACATGCTTGATATGGAAAACGATAGTTACCTAACCATGTTATGCGTAGAAACGGCAATAACTAAGAGCCAGACAGTAAACCCTAACGAAACCCATGTTTTAGAACAAATAATCATTTAATCATCATGGATGTCTAGCTTAAGTGAGCAATACTTAGGATCAGGCTAAGCTATTTGCTTTAACCTGATCCTTTAGTTTTTAAACCGTAAGCGGATCATCCTTTGAATTATTTTCCGCTGCTGTTTCATTCTTAATGTCCTCATCTGCGACATTAATAACCTGTTCATTGTTTTTGGTTGTAGTCTCAGAAGCGGCCATATATTCACCTTCTCCCTCATTTAAGTTTGATTTTGGTGCGCCATCAGGAAAATCCATAAATGGAAACGGCATATCGTCAGTATTGAAGGTTAAAAACAAGGTGATTTGATAGATATAGGTACTTAAATTCTGACCGAAAGGTATCACCGATTCATTGACCTGCCCCTTAAAGAGCACTGTCACAAATTGAAAAACAGCCACCAAGGTTACAATTAATTTTGCTACCCCTGAAATGATGGCAAAAACCACCATGAATAAACCTCGTTTCCAAGTAGCCAGATTGGTTAATGTTGCTTTAGTTTTATCGTCCATTTGATTCTCCTCGAGTAAGGTTGTTAGTTGAGCTTTCACTTAGACAGGAGCAAATATGAGGCCAATAATTTTTATCAATAAAATCAGATAGTTAAAAATAGCTTATAATTATCAAATATGAAGAACACGACTTATTGTGTTAAATCATCAAATAGTGACAAAAATCACCAAACATTAAAGAAACAATATTAAAAAGCTGGTTCAAGCATAAAATACAGACATTAAAAAAGGGAGCCGAAGCTCCCTTTTTGGTTACCTAATATAAATTAGATAACTTATTCGTTACCTTCAGCTGCTTCTGGTGCCGCTGGCTTTTCAAGCAAATCTTTAATGCTTAAACGTACGCGGTTTTGACGGTCGATTTCAACAACCTTAACGTCTAGGATTTGGCCTTCTTCTAAGAAGTCAGATACCTTGTTAACACGTTCGTGAGCGATTTGTGAAATATGTACTAAGCCTTCTTTGCCAGGCAGGATTTCAACAAAGGCACCAAAATCAACAATACGCGTCACTTTACCTGAGTAAGTTTTACCTGACTCAACTTCAGCAGTGACTTGCTCAATCTTAGCAATAGCGATTTGCGCTTTAGCTAGTTCTGTAGCAAAAATCTTAACAGTACCGTCATCTTCGATTTCGATATTACATTCAGATTCTTCAGTAATAGCACGGATCATCGCGCCGCCTTTACCAATTACGTCACGGATTTTGTCTTTATCCACTTTCATTTTGTAGATACGTGGAGCGAACTCAGACATCTCTTCACGGTGACCAGAAATCGCTTGGTCCATCACGCCTAGAATATGCAAACGAGCTTCTTTAGCTTGCTTAAGGGCAACTTGCATGATTTCTTGAGTGATACCTTCAATTTTGATATCCATTTGTAGTGCAGTGATACCGCCAGTTGTTCCGGCTACTTTAAAGTCCATGTCACCTAAGTGATCTTCATCACCTAAAATGTCAGAAAGAACTACAAAGTTTTCATCATCTTTCACTAAGCCCATTGCGATACCCGCAACAGACGCTTTAATTGGTACACCAGCATCCATAAGCGCTAGAGACGTACCACAAACAGACGCCATTGAAGACGAACCATTTGATTCAGTGATTTCAGAAACAACACGTACCACATACGGGAATTCTTGTTCAGACGGCATAACCGCTTGAATACCACGTTTAGCTAGACGACCATGGCCGATTTCGCGACGCTTAGGAGAACCAACAAAACCAGTCTCGCCCACACAGTATGGAGGGAAGTTATAATGCAACATGAAACGGCTGTCAGTTTTACCACTAAGGCCATCAATCATCTGTGCATCACGCTCTGTACCTAAAGTAGCAGCAACGATTGCTTGGGTTTCACCACGAGTGAACAAAGCAGAACCGTGAGTACGTGGCAACAAACCAGTAGCAACGTTAAGCGCACGGATCATCGCTGGATCACGGCCATCAATACGTGGCTGACCAGCTAGAATACGTGAACGTACTACGTCACTTTCAAGCTCGTGCATCATTTCTGATACTTCTTTAGCGTTTTGAGTTTCATCAGCAGCAACAATAGTTTCAACTGTTTGACTAGTCAAAGCGTTGATAGCGTCTTTACGCTCCATTTTGTCAGAAACCTGATAGGCTTCTGTCATACCGGCTTCAGCTAATTCTTTAACTTGGTTTTTAAGCGTAGTATTTTCTGGCTCGCCTTCCCAATTCCACGAAGGAGTATTGACCTCAGCAGCAAACTCAGCTACAGCACCAATAACTGTTTGTAATTGCTCGTGACCGTACATAACCGCACCAAGCATCACTTCTTCAGATAAAATATCTGCTTCAGACTCAACCATCAATACTGCGTTTTTAGTACCAGCAACCACTAGGTCTAGCTTGCTAGCTTCAAGTTCAGAAGTACGGGTATTTAATACATATTGATCATCAGTGTAACCAACACGTGCAGCACCGATAGGACCGTTAAAAGGCATACCAGAGATAGCAAGTGCGGCAGACGCACCGATTAGAGAGATTATATCAGTAGGGATTTCAGGATTAGCTGAAACAACAGTGATGATAATTTGTACTTCGTTCATAAACCCATTTGGGAATAAAGGACGAATTGGACGGTCAATCAAACGAGACGTTAATGTTTCGTATTCAGAAGGACGGCCTTCACGTTTGAAAAAACCACCTGGAATTTTACCAGCTGCGTAAGTTTTTTCTTGATAGTTAACCGTCAATGGGAAGAAGTCTTGACCAGGCTTAGTATTCTTTTTACCAACAACAGAAACCAATACACAAGTATCATCCATACTTGCCATTACAGCTGCGGTGGCTTGACGAGCGATTACGCCCGTTTCTAGAGTAACAGTATGCTGACCATACTGAAAAGTTTTAGTAATAGGAGTCATTTTTTTCCTTTATATTATTTAAAATTGCCCCTCTTAGGACAATACACTTTTTGCTTTCTTTATATCGCTTTCAAATGCGGCGCATAGTGTATACCCAAATCCGTTTAAAATACAGATTTGGCTGGTAAATATAGGGGATTTTGCTGTGGTGGGAATTTGTTGCTTAGGTTTAAATCAGAATTAGCCCTTTCAGGGCCTAATGTCTGGGATCAATCTCTTTGATAGTCCTAATAGATGCTCTGAAATCATTCAATTCAAGTTGTCATGGTAAGGCCGGTTTCTGCAATCTAAGCTGCTCAATTTGCCTTACTCCAAGACACATCCAATTCAAAAGAAGAAAGTCACGGTTATTTAGGGAACTGACACTTAGTGCAAATTGCAGTCATTGATTAGAAGTTGTCTGACAGGCAGCTTCGAGCCTAGAAGCAGACTGTCGAGCGTTAAATCTGATGGGGATGTTTTTGCCAATTGAAGTCATTTGATATTGGATATGACACTATTTCTTTTGTCTCAAGTAGTAGTTTATAAGAGCTGAATTCAAATCAAAAAAATGTTCCGCTTCGTCACCAAAGCGGACATTGCCGTGTTTTCGTTTACTACCAGTTTGAGCAATCAACAGTTACTCAATTTAACTTAGCCGAACGGCTGCTTTGCCCAAGAAAGGGGACGTAGCTATTTATTGTGGTTTCGTCCGGTTTGAGCGAATAGCGGAAAGTCAGTTTCATTTACACCTATTTCAGGTATGAGCGAGAAGCGGAACAATAACTAAGGCATCCTGAGGATCAACCTAACTGGGAAAGCAGTCAGTCAAATTTTTTGTGACGAATCACGGAGTTTTCCCACTAATTGACGTTAATCGTCATCAATCGATTAATAACTTCCATGAAACTTATAAAACTATCAAGGTACATTGATTACCTGACCAGCTCTGAAATTTTAAACGATTTTTGAAATAAAGGTATGATCAGTAATAAAGCAGTTTCTTCCATTAGCCTTTGCTTCGTATAGATACTTATCGGATCGACTTAAAGCTACTTTAAAGGTTTCATTGGTTTTTACCATGGTATAGCCGATGCTAATGGTGATTTCACGTTCTTCTGGAATAGATTTAAAACTCAGTAAACTAATTGATGTTTGCAAACGTTTGGCCAAGTTGTGTAATCCTGATTTATCGGCGACAGGAACCACAATCGCAAATTCTTCGCCACCAATTCGTCCTACACAGTCCACTTCCCTTAAACAGCCATCAAGCGCATTTGCGACTTTTTTGAGTACTTCATCCCCCGCTTCATGACCGTAAGAATCATTAATGGACTTAAAGTAGTCTAAATCCAACATCATCACACCAACGTCATACGTCATTCTTCTGGCACGATTAAGCTCTTTTTCTGCGGTAAGGAAAAACGCCACTCGATTTGCGATGCCCGTCAGACCATCGGTATAGGCTAAATTTTCCAAGTGCTTTTGTTGAGTAAAATCATGTGCCGAGCCATGATAACCGCAAAACACGCCTTGCTCATTGAACTGTGGGGTAGCTGTTATGGTAACCCAGATTTCATCATCATTAATTGAGCGTAACTGGCAATCAATGGCTTCAATTACCGTTCTATCAGTTATTAACCTCGTTAACTTGTCTTTTATCTCGGTAGGTTCAAAAAAAGGTAGAGCATTTACAAAGCTTTGCGGTGAGCTGTTATTAATGGTTAAACCAATTAGGTTGGAAAATTCACTATTCATAGTGCTGACGTTACCAAACTGGTCTAGCTCCCACAGCCAATAACCCGTGGATTGAGTCACCTCTTTTAACTTCAACTCTTTATCTACCAATATTTTATGCAGCTCCGTCTGTGTTTTCTCAAGCGTTTTCGTTTGGCGCTTTAATTCCAGTGTGCGCTGCTCCACCAAATTCTCAAGTGAATGTGTGTGATCATGAACCAACTTGCCCATGTCATTAATTGAAGACTTTAAAAAACTAAGCTCATCTTGCGAGCTTTGTTGTTGGTTTTCGGAAATGGGAGAAAAGGGTGCATGTGGGCTAAAAGACTTTAACCAAGTTGTAATATCTTCAATGTGGCGAATGATTAATTGGCGAAATACTAATAAGATTAGAAAGGAAACACAGAAGGTTTTAATGGCTTGCGATAACAATAATAGATAAAACGTATCGTATAGATTTTTTATCACCTCGTCCTTGTCTGCAATTACTCGCAAGTAGCCTTGCAAGAATTTTCTTTCAAATAGTTCGAATTTTATAGGATATTCGAAATCGATGATGTCGTTATTCGATTTACTACCGAGGTTCATCACTTCCTCAACACCATCGTCATCTATTTTAACTAGCTCTAAATAACTGACCGACTCATTAGCTTTGATGGAATCGATTATTGTTTTAGCAGCAGGTGAATTAAGCTCCCATAAAGCTCTGGCCAACATTTCTGAATATTTATCACCAATCAATCTCACTTCTTGATTAAGAGAAGTCATGCCTTTTTTATAATCGACGAATAACTGCAAAGCAGTTATCAACAGGGTAAACGTTCCACTGATCAGCAGGATACGGATTAGTAATCTAGTCGATAATTTACTTTTAAAAATTCCATTTTTTATCATCGACATCAAACGTTCCCTTGAAAATTCACTATAATTTGAGAGTTAAACTTCTTATAAAACATCAACTTTGTCAATATTTATAAAGACAGGCAAAATAACGCGGGCTATTGGCCTACAGAGGCTAATCGATTAATTTAGTGAGAAACAGTCTCAGTAATGGAGTTTTAGTTTGCGTGTTAATTTCCAATCCAAATATTCAATTTAAATCCCCCCTGAACGTCTGGTTTTTATCCTTTTGAGGACTTGCAGTAGATGCCAAATGAAGATCTGCTTATGGCACAAAGTCCTCCTTAATGTTTAACGCTCGACCGTCTGCTATTAGGCTCTAAGGAGCCTGATAAAGCATATGTTCAGACTGGTAGGCGGTATTGATTAAGTCAATCAGCAACGCAGCTCAAATTTTTCTGATGAAATATCCATGAGTTTACATAGTGTAAAAAAACCTGACAATGCGCTATGACTTGAAAGTTCCGACTGTCCGGTATTAGGCTCACAGCAGCCTGTCAGATAACTCCTGCTTATCGACTGCAACGGCACAAACATCTCCCTCAAGTTTTGCGTTCGAATGTCCGCTTTAGGTCAGAAAGAGAAATCACGTTTATGGTGATCTAACCTCAACAATACGCACAAAGAGAAAATTTCCAGCAGAACTCGTTATGTTGGTTAATCGCTCATTCCAGCGTTTGATACTCGCTTTTCGACTGGCCGAAATTTTGGGCATAGCAGCCGTTCGGTTAAGGTAGGTCGAATGTCCGTTGATCGCACTAAGCGGAAATAAAGGTAACGAACTTCACTGTCCCCTACTGTTAAGAGCACTCTTTGGCTGAATGCTCTGAGAAAGGAGTATTTAATACCTCTAGGTGCATTAAAGAAAACAAGCTGAATTATAAGGATGATAGGTATTAGCCTTGAGTTTTATGCCCTAACGGACACCCTACTCCATGCTTTTTTGACTCGAATCTCTTCTAGCCAGCTCCCAAATTTCAAAAATAATTGGCGAACATATATGTAAGGGATGGTTTATTCATTAGGGAAAATGATAGCGGACGCAGCAAGCGTTAGCAGCGTCCGAAGCGCATTTGAGTTTACAACTTTGCGTAATCTATCACCCAGTTCACATAGAGTTCAGTGCCTGTTTTTAATGCCTTTTCATCGGCGTAAAAAAGTGGTGAATGATTACTTGGTGCAGTGACTGCGTTTTGGCCTTCAGGTGTGATGCCTAGAAATACAAATAGACCTGGGACTTCTAGTGCAAAAAACGAAAAATCTTCTGCGCCAGTGACAAGTTCACTTATGTGGACTTTATCTTTACCTGCAACGCGTTCTATTGTGGGCAGCATTTTTTGTGTGAGTTTAATATCGTTAACCGTAACCGGATAACCCTCGTCAATATGCACGTGCGCTTCGGCGCCAGTTGCTTTGGCGGTCATTTCTGCGGTGGTTTTTAAGTTTTCAAAGATTTGCGCGCGATTGTCCATATCAAAGTTACGAATGGTGCCTTCTAAGTAGACTTCATCTGGAATAATGTTATTTCGAACGCCCCCTTCAACGATGCCAAAGCTCACTACAGCTGGCGCTTTGGTAATATTCACTTGACGGCTAACGATGGTTTGTACGCTACTACCACTTATCTAGATACCACTTATCTAGACACCCATTGTAACAAACATGAAAAACAACAACTGAATCAGGTAATTACGAATAACCTCATTCTAATAAGCAAATATTTCAAAGCAGTAAATCAGTGGCGGAACCACCAAATCACTTGTCGGCACAGCCGATGCTTTTGCCCTACCCTCGCATCTAGGTTCGCCAATTATTTTTGATATTTAGTGGGGCAATTTACAAGGAAGTAAATTGAGTCGTAGAGTGCTGGGAGCACATTACGACGACCGACTAAATATCAAAAATAATTGGATGAAGAACATAACCGGCGAGCGGCTCTTTTTGCTTACTTTTTGGAGCTGCAGCGAAAAAGTAAGTCGTTTGGCAGGGATGCCAATCGAAAACCCGCATAGACGCGGGTGCCCGACAGGGCATAAAACCCAAAACCAACTCAGAAAAATATATGAAATTCTAGGGACAGAGTAAACTTTAAAATTATCAGGACTCTCATTTTAAAGTAATGTTTGAATAGCAGGTGTTACCTTCTAATTTAATGCCCTAACGGGCACCCCCTCCATACGATTTTTGACTCGAATCCCGCGCGGTGTCGGCTGTAAATTGCCCTACTAAATTTACCAGATAATTAGCGAACATACATGCGAGGATAGATCAAAAGACGAAAGTATCAGCTTCGCCAATATCATTTTGATGGCTAAGCCACTGCTTTTTTCGTCTTTAAAGTTTCAATAAAAATGGTTTGTTCTTGGATAAAATGACAGCAAACGCTGCGCGGTTAGCAGCGTCCGAAGCACATTTGAGTTTACAACTTTGCGTAATCTATCACCCAGTTCACATAGAGTTCAGTGCCTGTTTTTAATGCCTTTTCATCGGCGTAAAAAAGTGGTGAATGATTACTTGGTGCAGTGACTGCGTTTTGGCCTTCAGGTGTGATGCCTAGAAATACAAATAGACCTGGGACTTCTAGTGCAAAAAACGAAAAATCTTCTGCGCCAGTGACAAGTTCACTTATGTGGACTTTATCTTTACCTGCAACGCGTTCTATTGTGGGCAGCATTTTTTGTGTGAGTTTAATATCGTTAACCGTAACCGGATAACCCTCGTCAATATGCACGTGCGCTTCGGCGCCAGTTGCTTTGGCGGTCATTTCTGCGGTGGTTTTTAAGTTTTCAAAGATTTGCGCGCGATTGTCCATATCAAAGTTACGAATGGTGCCTTCTAAGTAGACTTCATCTGGAATAATGTTATTTCGAACGCCCCCTTCAACTATGCCAAAGCTTACTACAGCTGGCGCTTTGGTAATGTTCACTTGACGGCTAACGATGGTTTGTACGCTACCAATAATTTGACCCGCTGCAACGATTGGATCAACACCACCCCAAGGCCGTGAACCATGAGTTTGTTGACCTTTCACAGTAATTTCGAAGCGGTCGGAAGATGCCATAAGTGGCCCTTCTCTATAACTAATATGACCCACGGTACCTGCAGACCAAACGTGTATTCCAAATACCGCTTCAGGCTTATGTTGTGTAAAAACGCCCTCTTTAAGCATTAGTTCAGCACCACCTTCTTCATTACCCGGTGCGCCTTCTTCTGCCGGTTGAAATATAAAGACGACTGTACCTGCTATTTGCTCCTTCATTTTGGCAAGTTTTTCTGCCGCCCCCATAAGCATAGACATGTGCAAGTCATGTCCACAAGCATGCATAACGCCTACTTCTTTATTGCGATACTCCGCTTTAGCGGTTGATTTAAAAGCAAGATCGGTTTGTTCCACAACCGGCAAGGCATCCATGTCGGCTCGCAAGGCAACGGTCGGCCCAGGTTTGCCCCCTTTTAACACTCCCACCACGCCGGTATGTGCAACACCAGCTTGTACCTCTAAGCCAAGTGATTCTAAATGTGCCGCAATTACTTTAGCAGTACGGAACTCACGGTTACTTAACTCAGGGTGTTGATGCAAATCACGGCGCCACTCAATCACTTTTTGCTCAAGCTCAGTTGAAATACTAATTGGCTGCTGTGCACGCACACTCAATGACACTAGACTACCCGCTAAAATAGCGAGGGTGAAAGAGGATAATTTCATGGAAAACGCCTTAAAATACTTAGTGATAAACAAATTTTAGTATGCTTGTCTAAGTATGTACTGACAAGAATAAAATACATTCCTAATCACATGTTTTGTAGTAGTTTAGTTACAGTCGCGCCAACGAAAACAGCAACTGAGGCTTGTCAATTACAAAGGGGGGAAGCAACAAAAAAGTGTGAGTCATATGCTGGTGTGAATAACAAAACAATCAGAACAGATACTCTAAAAACATGTTTGAGCTGTGCATATAACCTTCTAGTTTTATGCTCAACTTGTCCCCCTTCCGATAAGTAATCAACTGCTCATTGAATACCACTTATTCCAATATTAAATACTAGGTTCTGTTAAAGCTTTTAAGTGAAAACGTAACCCGTTGAATTAACTAGGGGATATAAATCAAAACTGTTAATGTAAATAATCGCCCGCCTACAGGACCAGTTCTATGACAATGAGTACAATTAAACACTTGTTTACTAGATGTTTATTAACAACTGTTTTTTGTATGGCTTTTGTCGTAAAGGCTGATACCAAAATCAGCTTAGCGGTAACAGAAAGGTGCCCTTATATTTGTGCTGAGAATGCGCTTAATCAAGGGGTGCTGATTGATATTGTAAAACGCATCTTTGATAAAACAGATGTACAAGTTGAAATTCAATATTTTCCAATGAATCGCGCAATGCGCATGCTTGATAATAATAGTATCGATGGTGTAATCGGCATTTTGCAAAGAAATGCACCAAAACTTGTTTATCCCGATGAGAGCATCGGTCAAGTTCAATATTCAATGTACAGATCAGAAAAAAGTGACTGGCTTTATACCGGATTAAATTCACTAAAGGGCCAAATATTAGGTGTTGAGGTGGGAAAATCTTACGGCATCGCCGACAGTTACATTCAACGATATGCCAATGACGAGCGTTTTATATACCAATATTATGGAGATAATTCGACAACGAACTTAATGAAGTTACTCGAAAACGGCTACATAGATGTATTATTAGAAGACAAAAACATTCTCGACTTCCATACTAAAAATGTGCAAGGAGGGAAGCTTGAGGAAGGTGGAACAATTCCTTCAGACCATTTATATATCGGTTTCTCACCAAGCAACAAACAAGCTCAAGAATTTGCAGATCTCGTGACAGCTGGGATCACAAACATGAGAAACACACAGGTGAACTGGCGAAGGTATTAGCGACTTATGGTTTGTCAGACTGGGAAAGTTGGTCACCTACCCACCGAGACCCATTTTCAGGTAATTACCTTGAACGACTAGAAAAAAAATTCTTATACAATAACAAAGCTAAAAAAATTGATACTGCCACCATGGTATTTGAAGGCTCAACCGCTAAAGAAGGTGGTTACTGGAAATATGCGACAAAATTCAAAGAGTCCTTAGAGCGCCTTTCTGGCGGTAAATTGAAAGTACAACTCAAGTTTGGCGTAACAACCGAACATGACATTGTGATGAATATTGCCGAAGGAAAAAGTCACATGGGTATGGTGGCGACGAATAACTTAACCCCTTTTGCACCTTCGTTAGGGTTTCTTGCCTTACCCTATATGTTCCCTAATGAGGCAGGTATCAAAAAATTATTTCACTCTCCCTTGATGAGTGAAATTGCCGATAGAGCTGGTTTGGAGTCAAATGTTCGACCACTGAGTTTCTTTATTGGCGGTTATCGAGTATTGGCCAACAGTAAAAAAACAGTGAGAAAAACCACTGATTTACAAGGATTGCGTATTCGAGTTCCGCGCAATCAGTTAATGATTGAAGCGTTTAGAGCATGGGGTATTGAACCCGTCCCCTTACCCTGGACTGAAGTATGGCCAGCGTTGGAATCAGGAGTTATCCAGGGTCAAGAAAATCCAATTAATATTATTTTTGATGGAGTGAATAAGACTCAAGAGGTGTGGGATATATTAAAATATGTGACTAACATTCGCTATTTTATGTTTACCGCTCCGCATATGCTGTCCGAATCATTTTATCGCCAATTAAGTAAACAAAGTCAGGCTTTAGTCAGACAAGCCGCAAGGGAGGCTGAAGTGTATAGTTGGGAATTGGTCAAAAAAGAAGATCTCAAAATGACTCAATTTGCCAAAAGTAAGGGAATGATATTTACTGACCCACTCAATGAAAAAGACGACTGGCAAGCAAAAGCCCGCTCAATTTGGCCTGATTTCTATTTCAGAGTCGGAGGAAAAGAACTCGTCGATAATGTATTAGAGGTCATTAATGAAAAATAACCCTTTAATTTATTACTCCACATCTTAAATTTTAGGGTTAGAGCCAACTTTAAAACAAGTTATATTCAATTTTAGAGCGATCCAAGTGACTGGAGACAGTGAACAAAAGTCTGCCTATATGATTAATATTTTTATCTCCACCAGCAACAAACCCTAGCTTGTTTAGCCCAATTTCTTTTACACTAACGTCTTATAAGACTCTGTTTAAAATACTGTTTTTATAAGAACTAGTTAAGAATTATGCAAATGTGCCCTACTTGCAAGCTGTTATAAACTTTGTTTAGATAGGGCCCTTTTTTACTTCAAAGAATTCGATATGCACCCATCTTATTTTACACAAGCCCTTTTATTGGGTTCGGCACTGCTCATAAGTGCTTGTTCGCCTCCCGACAATAGTTCGCAAACAGCCGAAGTCACTTCTATTAAAAAACAAGCAGCTAAAACCATGCAATATACCACCCCAGGTCAGACCGATGCGGATCACTTATACCTAGAAGAAGTATTAGGTGACAAAGCCCTTGAAGAAGTGAAAGCCTGGAATAGCAGTACATTAGCCCGTCTGACCGCTGATCCACTGTTTAAAACTTTGGAAGCTGAGGCCCTGTCGATACTGCAAAGTAAGGACAAAATCCCCTATGTATCTTATCGTGGCGGTGCTGTTCATAATTTTTGGCAAGACGCACAGCATGTGCGGGGAATTTGGCGTACATCAAGCCTAGAGAGTTACCTCACCGAGTCACCAAAGTGGGAAACCGTACTCGATATTGATGCCCTTTCTAAAGCCGAAGATAAAAACTGGGTTTATAAAGGCATGACATGTCTGCCCCCCAAATATGAACGCTGCATAATTAATCTTTCAGATGGTGGCAAAGATGCAGTTGTTCGCCGGGAATTTAATACCAGTACTCAATCTTTTATTGAAAATGGCTTTATCACCGAAGAATCAAAAGGTGGCATGAGCTGGTTGAGTGAAGATGCCATGGTAGTTGGTGTTGATTTTGGTGAAGGCAGCATGACGGATTCTGGCTACCCTATGCTGGCTAAATTGTGGCAACGAGGTACACCTTTATCCAGCGCAGTAGAGTTTGCTCGGGGTGAACAAGCCGATGTAGGTTATTGGGCTGGTGTATGGGAGTTGTCTAATGGTAGTCGAGAAATTGTCGCTACTCGCGCCATTACCTTCTACGATTCTGAAACCTATTGGTTTCCACGGAATGCCGACGGTAGCATTGCTCAAACGGTGAAGTTCCCGGTGCCGCTCAAATCTTCAGTATCCGGTGAATTTAAAGGCCAAGTAATAGTAAAATTAGCAGAAGACTGGCGTGAGTTTAAATCCGGTGCCTTAGTCAGTTTTGGCATGGAAGATTTCATGGATGATGGTGAAATTGGAAAGCTGAATTTAGTGTTTAGTCCAGATGAAAAATCGTCAATTGAAAATTTTGGGTCAACTCGGTCTAAGTTATTGGTGAGCATTTATCGTGATGTCACAGGTGCGGCCTATGAATTTGATTGGAACGGCGAACAGTGGAACTCGAAAAAACTCGATTTTCCGACCAATGGCTCGGTTTCTATAGGTAGTACTACCGACAAAGAAGATGTCGCCTTTATTTCGACTGAAAGCTTTTTAACGCCTGACACGCTGTATACCTACAATACTCAAACCGGTAAAAAAGCCATCGCTAAGTCTTTGCCAAGCTGGTTTGACGCAGAGAGTATGATTAGCGAACAATTTTTTGCCACCTCGACAGATGGAACCCAAGTTCCTTATTTTGTGGTACGTAAAAAAGATTTAAAACTGGATGGCAGTAATCCAACACTGCTTTATGGATATGGCGGTTTTGAAGTGTCACTTAATCCAAGTTATTCAGCAACCCGTGGAAAGCTATGGATTGAACGGGGTGGTGTTTTTGTACTGTCGAATATCCGTGGCGGCGGTGAATATGGACCAAGCTGGCATCAAGCAGGCTTAAAAACCCTACGTCAAAATATCTATGATGACTTTATCGCTGTAGCCGAAGACCTGATTGCCAAAAACATTACCTCAGAAAAACATCTTGGTATTGAAGGTGGGTCTAATGGTGGATTATTGATGGGGGTAATGTTTACTCAACGTCCTGACTTATTTAATGCTGTAGTGTGCGCGGTGCCGTTATTGGACATGTTGCGCTACCACAAGTTGCTAGCTGGAGCATCTTGGATGGGTGAGTACGGTGACCCAGAAGATGAAACTGAAGGCGCATTTTTACGCAAAATTTCGCCTTATCACAATGTTGATCCACAAGCCGATTATCCAGAAGTGTTTTTTATTACTTCAACCAAAGACGATCGAGTTCATCCTGCACATGCACGTAAAGTCGCAAAACGTATGGAAGACCAGGGACATGCGTTTTTGTATTACGAAAATATCGATGGTGGACATTCTGCCGCGGCTAACCTAAAAGAAACCGCCAAGCGATTAGCCTTACAACATGTTTATTTGATGCAAAAATTGCAAGGCGGCAAATAGTTTATCAATACATTTTAAGCTAAATATTATTGCTCGGCTTAATCAAGTCGAGCAATAATACTAATCTAAACGTAAGAAAATCTCGTTTAATCCACCACCGCATTGCTCACCGTTTTCTATTTTTAATCCAAAAACACATTTAAGTCTTTGCGCCTAGGTCATCGACTGGTAAATTTTTGCCAGTATTTTTTGCCAGCGCTGTCAGCAAGTCAAAAGCCTTCTGTTCACTGAATCAAGGTCTATTGCATAGTGCGGGATTACTATTTATTCTTCTCTGACTCACGATCTAAGTTGTTAGATGTTTAGCGATTTAAACAATAGGCTATTAGCAACCACTCATGATCCATTTATATTTTACGTTTTATTTAGTATCCCTGCTCAGTGGTGTGGCCTTAATTACTAATCAGAATTCACGGCATAAAAATTCGCCCGCATTTAAAGAATCATTAGCCATTTATTTAGTACTCACCTTGTTTATGATTTTGGGTACGGGAAGTCTGTATATCACGGCTAATGTGGTGAATAGCCCTTATATTATGCAGACATTTTTATCTGGTGCTTGTGTGATGATTGGTAGCCTTGTTTATCTATTACCACGTTATAACCATATTTTATTCCAACTTGATTTCACTCAACAAAAACAGTTTATATTTTTAGGATTGCTACTAATCTGCTTTTTAATTGGGATTGCAATTTGGTATGTTCCTACTACCCAATATTTAGTCGTATCAGGCATTCCCATTTGTATTTTGATTGTTGTGGTTATCTATACTCAACAGTTATATTTTCGCTATTACCAGCAAGTTTTCACTTCAACCAAACCCAAACTAATTTCCAGCGCAATGCCTTTGATATCAATTGGCTTAGCGATAACAGAGGTATTATTTTGGGGCAGTGAAACAATGACTCATGGCGTGACCCTAAGTTTACCATTGATCTATTTACTGAATAACTGTGTGATGTGGTATTTTCAAAATGAACTCTATCCGGCTCCCGTGGCTAAGCCCAAAACGTCCGATTCGCAATTTGAATTACCTGATTGTCTTACCAGAAAAGAGCAAGAAGTAGTGATGGCGGTAACCAGTGGTTTAAGCAATAAACAAGTTGCAGATAAACTTTGCATTTCACCCAGCACCGTAAAAAATCACCTATCGAGTATATTCAAAAAGATGGAAGTGACAAATAGAGTCGCGCTCATCAATCGAATCTCTTCACCTCTAAGTGAATAAGACGTAAATCCACTAATAGGACGATTTTCCTAGTTGTTTTAGCCCATATTGGGAGGTATTTCCTATATTACCTGCCCATCCTGCCGTTTAAGCTGAGCCTCACTTCTTAAATACCTTGGAATTTACATGCACCATCAAACTAGGTTTAATTTTACCTCCGCTCTTCAATTACTAATTAAAACCATTGGGCTTAGCCTTTGACATTTTATCGCATTGATTGTAGCAGCCACATTAGTTGGCATGTTTACAACCGCATCTAGCGCTAACCAAGAAGAGCTGGATGGATTGGCATTCGCTTCTGTTAGTGTGATCGAAACCTTAACCATGATGTGGTTGCTGAGTCGTATTAACCTAACTGGCGTAAAACTGACCTGTGTTGCCATTTTGTTTTTTCACGGTACTAAAGTGTTTATGATGATGATTGAAGCTGCTTTTTTTCTAAACATTTGGACAACCACGCCATTGATGTCTTTAGCAGAGATTAATGCGATGGAATTACAAGGTTTAGTCATGGCGTTACTGTACTGCCCAGTTTTAGTCTGGTCTATGGGGAAATGGGGTGACAAAAAATCAAATGCTGCATCCTTAGCATTTCCCCAACGGTCTGCTTTGGGTAACCTAACAACCTTGACTAAACGTTTGCTCGTAGTAAGTGTAGTTTATGCGACTTGCTACATATTAGCGGGTATGTTTATTTTAATTCCCCTAGCAGGCGAGTCATTTCAACCCACTTATGAACACTTACAGGTTCCCGTTTGGATGCCTTTATTTCAAGTAGCCAGAGGCGTGTTGTGGGGACTGATATTGTTACCCATAGTGATACATTTTTCAGGTACAAAGCGTCAACTGCGCATTAGCGTTGGTTTGGGATTAGCGGCACTGGGGTCAGCACAACTGCTATACCCCAATCCACATATGAATGAAGCATTGCGATACGCACATATTGTAGATATAACAGTTTCCATGTTTGTTTTTGGTTGGATAGCATGCTGGATTTTCGCTCTTCGAAAATAATACCCTAAAGGGCCATAATGTATTTTGAATGGCTGGTTTATTAAATAACCTAAACTCAGGTTATTTAATAAACCAGTTCCTTCTTATCAATTTTCGAAGCATAACCTTGCGATATGCAGTCCAATCATTCAAATCAACTTGCCCCCTTCTCAACTCTGTTTAAACTGTCGGCTCGAATAAAATGTTAAGGGGATGTGATGAGGTTTATTTTTGGGTTAATGCTTTGCTGTTCGTTAATGGCTTGCCAGTCAACTGTTGTCGACGCAAAAAATACAGCTAACTTAGCTGAATCAGTAGGATTTTCAACCGAACGACTTGACCGGATCGCACCGGTTATGCAGTCTTATATTGACCAAGGAAAATTAGCCGGCACTTTGACCTTAGTTGCCAAAGACGGAAAAATTGTATATCTCAACGCTCAAGGTATGCAGGATAAAGAAGCTGGTAAATCTATGAGTGAAGATACCATCTTCAGAATTTACTCTATGAGTAAACCCATTACAGCCGTTGCCGCCATGACACTCTGGGAACAAGGCAAGTTTCACATGTTTGACCCCATTTCTAAATACCTACCTGAATTCAAGGACATGAAGGTCTATGTGAGTGGGGCTGGAGACGATATGGTGCTTGAAGATGCCAAAAGCCCCATTCGTATAATCGACTTATTTATGCATACCTCTGGTTTAAGTTATGGTTTTACTGGTAGCGAAGTAGACAAACTGTATCAACAATTGTTATCTAAACCTGACGAATTGAACCGCAGTAATATACTCAGTAAAATGGCTGCACTGCCTCTCGTCCACCAGCCTGGCACAGCATGGAATTATGGTGTATCAACCGATATCATTGGTTTTTTAATGGAAAAACTTAGTGGTAAAAGACTGGGTGAATATATGCAAGAAACTATATTTTCACCTTTAGGAATGAAAGACACGGGCTTCCATGTACCGGCTAATAAAGTTGATAGACTCACGCAGATTTACACTGCTGATAGAAAAACGGGTAAAACCATCGTCATGCAGAATGAGCCTTTAGGTGACTACATGAGCGATCCAGAAATCCACAATGCTGGCGGTGGATTAGTCTCCACAATGCAAGATTATTTTACCTTTGCACAAATGATGCTGAATGGCGGTGAAATCAATGGTGTAAGGATTTTAGGTAGAAAAACGGTTGAATACATGAGCAGTAACCACTTGCCTAACAACTTAATTCCTTTTAACGCAGATTCACAAGGCGAAGGTTATGGCCTTGCGATGTCGGTCACAGTCGATCCAGGTATGTCAGGGTTTATGAGTTCAAAGGGTAACTTTGGTTGGGGAGGAGCTGCCTCGACTTATTTCCGAGTCGACCCAGTAGAGAAAATCATATTAATATCAATGGCCCAATTTATACCAATGGGTTTCCATCGCTATCATGATGATTTCAGAAACCTTGTCTATCAAGCATTAGTAGAATAAAAAAATTGTGGTGCGCCTTAACTGGCGCATCAATATCACTTAATAATTGTTCAATTGACTTTTAGCCAATTAATAATGGGGTCATACAGGTCTACGATAGTTTGCCCTGGACGTCTTTTTTCATACAACCGAGTCAACTCTTTATTAAATGTCTTAAATTTATAAAACCCGCGTTTATTCACCATAAAATTTTCGACATAATTTTTTATCATTAAATATTCATCCGTAGAATATTTGTCCATGGCGTATAACAAAAATACTGACCATGTCATGTATTCGTTAAATGTGGAATAAGGTTTATTGTAGCCCCCACCTTTGTACCATGTACTTAAGTCCGGCAAAGCTAGGTCAATATCTTCAATGTAGTTATCTGAAACCGGGTTAACATAAGCATGATCAATTTCAGTAAAAAACGAACGGCTTAATTTTATTGCCCGAAGCGACGCAGAATCTGCTGCTTTCTCGTAACGATTGGGGCCACTGATAAACATCACCGATTCTTTAAAATCACCGTCTGTATACATACGCGCGCTATGATTGCCCGCCCCTAGAGGCGAGAAAAACACTTTGTAACTTTGATATTTGGCGGGGAACTGCGACTCTAACCATTTCCAGATATTTTTCGGTTGGGTGTCTGTTAGAAACTGCTTGGTTAAGCCCAGATAATAAAGCTGTTGCTGCTGGTAAAACGTCCTAAAATTACTGGTTTCAGCAAAGTTCTCTAACAGTTCTAAGTTGTCTGCCACAGCGTCTTGCGCTCTAAAACCATTGTAAATATCTGAACTTTCTATTTTATCATTAACAAAAACATACGCTGGACCGTTTTCAACAAGGGAATAATAATCAACATTGTTCAATGCGCTAAACAACGCATGGTCTTTGAAAGGAGCAAACCATTTAATCATCTGAAGATAATAATCTCCTTCCGAGTGACTACCATAATTTGTTTGATGAAACTTATCTGCTAACGCCAAGACTATATTGGTTAGCTCGTAAACCTCAGGGACCTCGGCTGTTACTTTTCCTCTGTGCTGTTGAATATAGGTATTGTCATACTGAGCAGGTTTACCTTGGATGCTGAATGAAATGGACTTTGTTATATTGTTTAGCTTTAAATATACTTTTTCCGTCTCTTTACCTTGGTAAAAAATAGACAATCGTTGCTCACCATACTTAAATTCAGCCGTTGGACTTGCTCCCCAATGGGTCAGATATATCACTTGCTCATTTGGCAAAGAATCAAAATCCAGCTTACGACTAAAATAGCGATAAGTAACTAATTCAAAATTAGAGTCTTCCAAGGTAATTGTGTGTTGGTGAACAGGTGTTTCTGCACAACCGAAGAACATAAAAATAAGGCTATGTTTGTATTAACTGTTGTTGAACACTAAACATACTGTTTTTATTGAACTTTTCATCATTGTCCAAATAT